>Ga0315276_10000512_pt1 | contig 33534 bp, 26 predicted proteins | sample YL17G05_0_MG_FD_204542 | JGI IMG/M metagenome (GOLD analysis project Ga0315276, IMG submission 204542) | Sediment microbial communities from Yellowstone Lake, YNP, Wyoming, USA - YL17G05_0 | ecosystem: Environmental > Aquatic > Freshwater > Lake > Sediment | place: USA: Wyoming | collected... | reverse complement strand
GTTGCCGCCGATGAAAATACCCACCATAATGGGGCTGATAGAAGGCCTTCCAGCCGAGGTTGTTTGTTTTAAGCCATAGAAAATTTCTGAGGTACGCACTATGTTGTATTTAGAAGTTTTGGAAACACGTTGCCTGCTCGCTATTTCCGTCATCGCAGATCCTATGGATATAGATTTTGGTGAAGTTGGCGTTGGTATCGAATCTCCATACACTATTGTCAACCTAACCAATGACGGTCTGACCGATGTCGAGATCACCGAGATATTGTGTGTCGATACAGGCACTATGAAGCCGGATGACAGTTTTACGGTGGATCCTTACGATTTGTACACTCTTCCACGGATTCTCGAAGCCGACGACCCTGACGGCATAGATTTTCACATACGCTTCGAACCTAGTGAGCGAGGAGATGTCAGCAAAGATCTGCTGATTAAAACCTCCGATAACAACGTAAGAATCGATTTGGAGGGGACAGGTCTCGGCGGCAATCTGGTGATATCCAAGCTTGTTTTTCCGCAGGTCAACCCAAAGTACATCTGGACCGGTGACCCACTTGAGGTCTCCATTACCGTCAGAAACGAGGGACCCGGCCACATCCTGTCCAGTTCGGGTATTGAGTTCGATTACAGTCCGAATCGGATCTTTGGCGATATTGACGACCAGATTATCGGCAAAATCCATAGAGATGTGGTACCGTCTCTGGAACCTGGCGAGTCTGTCCAGATCGATAACATATCACTCGACATGACCACGATCGACCTGCCGGGCAATCCAACAGAAGGTTACATCCTGGCCGCGGTTAACTATGGCGACCCTATCAACGCCGAAGAAGTTATCGACGACAATGTCAGGCGTTCCAGTCGTATGAGCTTTTATACCAGCAAAATCGGCGTTTCTGATTCGGTTTCACCCGGTACGGACGGCATGATAGATTTCGGTTGGGGCAGTGTCGGGTATGTCTCCGGCCCGGAGTACATCGAGATAATAAACATTGGCGATACTCCCGTCAATATCACTGATCTTGCTTTTTCCAATGAGCATTTCGGTATTTCGAAATATGACCCTTCTTTATCATCAGTACTGCAACTGCCGCCAGGATACGATCAGGATAATGTTACAAAGCTATCCTCCGTTCATTATGGATATAATAGCATGGTACATGGCGAAGCTAATTGGTACTCTTATGACGCCATGGAAGGCGACGTGCTTGGCATTCAGCTTCAATTGTTTAACAATGTTCCAATGGACGTGACGATATATTCTCAATATGGCAATATCATCACAACCAGCGACAATTCTGTACCGTACACCGATCTCTTCTGGTCTTCCAGCGTTTATGCCGATACCGCCGCCCCTTATACCGGACGATATTACATAAAAGTTGACAGCCCCGATGATTCATACGATGACAGTTACTTTTTTGAATTTGCCAGTCAGTACGGACTTGTTACAGAATTCTCCTTGTCCGAAACAGCGACAATATTATCCAGCCAGGAGCCGGAAGAACGGCCAGGCCGGGAAGATCCGGGAGAATGGTATTGGTACGGCAGCCAATGGTTTACCTTCGACGGTAATGTGGGTACCCAGGTTTTAATTACATTTCCCGATCCCGATCCTATGTTTTCTTACTCGGTTGATATCTTCAACTCACACGGTCAACAGGTGGACTCGACGAGTGTGGGAACTCCCATGAATACGGTTTTGATCGAGACGGACTCCTATTACATTCGCGTCAAAAGCGACGAGGATTTTTATTGGTCCGAGCTTGATTTCGATATCAGTGTAGTCGATGCCGGCTCTATATTCGAAATCCCGGCGGCTACCATGTACGGCCCCGGGCATGTAACCATTCCTATATGGTTCACCCCCAAGACTACCACGCTGGATGCGGACCCAGACCTAAACTATTTGGTGGAAGGCACTCTGGAGATCACCACCGACGCTGAGACCTCGGATACAATTTATCTCAGCGGCAGGGCAATACCAGGTGATATGGCCGTCGCCAATGTGCAATTGTCCGAACTGGCTTATCCTGCGTTTGTCCAGTCCGGAGCGCCCCTGACCGTATCGGTTAACATTTCCAATAACGGGCCAGGCTACATCCTTGATCCTGCCGATTTGAAGTTTTATCTCAGCTATCCGAGCGAAGGTGGCTGGTTTGGCGGCCAGGAAATCCTGCTGGCCGGATCCCCGGAAGAACTGATCGTTCCTGCGCCTATTCCTGACGGCCAAAGCGTACATTGTACCGCTACCGTGGAGATTCCACCGGATATTACCGGCCCCTATCATCGTATAATAGCTGTCGTTAACAGTGATTATCTGGTCATCGAGACAGACTACGATAACCACGATAACAACTATTCCATATCTCCCGATGCGATTTACATGGACCGTTACAGCACCCTGGCTTTCGATTCGGTGGGTAACCCGTCGGATCGGATCGTAGATTTCGGCGCCGTGGCTATTGGAGGGGTCAATCAGAAACCTTATGTTACGATATATAATCGCAGTGCCAGCAAGACCGTTACTATCACCGACTGGTCTCTGCTCCTGGGCGAGGAGTTCACCTCGCTTACTACCAGTGCGCCAATGACTCTGTTGCCTCATGCCCAGCGAAATATTTACCTTCAGTTCGAACCTGACGAGTTCGACCCCCAGGGACAGCCGATTATAACCGACACCCTGACCGTCCATACCGACGAACAGATAGAATACACTTTCAGCCTTACCGGAACAATTGCCGGCGCCGATCTGATTGTGACCGAAGATTCCGGAACACCCAACGACGACAAACTTGAGTTAGGTGCTGTTCGTCCGGGACAAACCACCGCTGCCCAGGCCTTCACGGTTAAAAACAATGGCAATCAAGTTTTGGAGATCAATGAAATAATCCTGGGCCAAGGTTCGGCTAGTCCGTTTAAACTAGTTTTGCCTGCGGATACTTACAACATTCCGTTAAATCCGGGCGATTCTCGTGAGATTAAGGTGACCTTTGCCTCCGCGGAAGTCGGTTCTTTCGGGGAAACTATCACCATAAGGAGTACTGATCACCTGGAAGACTACACTTACATCTTGCATGCTACCGCCTCCGCGGTCAAACCGACCCTCGTTATTTACGAAGATATATCCCTGGATGGCATACCGAACGACAATCAGTTGAGCTTTAGCCGACAGCCTTTTGACACACCTTACGAAACCACTATTTATCTGACTAACATCGGCGACGATGTCCTGACCGTACAGGGCTGGACCCTGCAAAATACCGACATCAATGCCTTTACCGTAGCTCGCGCCGAAACGGGCGCCCCGGAACAAAACTTCACCATCGCCCCCAAACAGATTGTTCCTCTGAACGTCCGGTTCCTTGCCTCGTCGGACGGTATTGACCAGCCGGATTTCTCCTTCAGCGACACTCTTATTATTTCCAGCGACGATCCGGATAACGCTCAGTATATGGTGGACCTTACCGGCTCCGCCTCATGGACCAATTTTAAGATTATCTCCGACGGTAAAGAGAATGTGGGACAGCGGATAACGATGGATTCCATCCTGAAGGACCATAGCAACACCGCACCGGCCATTGCCGATAGATTCGATATCCTCAACGGCAGTGTCAGACTGACTTCACTGGAAATCATCCCGCATGGTGACGGATTTAGTATCGACTGGTCCGGCGACCAGAATGTGGCCCCGGGGCAGTACATCACAGTCGATATCACCTTTGATGGGGCCGGTGATCAGTTTGAACCGGGTCAATATAACGGTACCATCATTATCAGTGCCGGCGACGTCGAACCCACAATTGTGAATGTTACCGCTACGGTAGTCAGTCCCGAAATTGATGTTTCCCAGACAACTGTCGATTTCGGAATTACCGACATGGGGCATCCGTCAGTGCGGCAGTTAGTGATTTCCAACAAACTGGGCAGCGCCGATCTGGTCATCAGCGATTGGGGCTGGGAAAGCAATGATTCGCAGTTCCAACTGGACCTCAACGGCCCGCTGATCGTTCCCACGGGCCAGACTTCGACCGTTGACGTCGTTTATGATCCCACGATTCCCACTTTGGACGTTCCTGCAGAGGAGCGGCTTACCTTGTATTCCAACGACCTGGACGAGTTCGAATATAACATTACATTAACCGGCCAAAGTGACGGCCAAGAGGTCAACGCAAACGACGGAGACCTCTCATACCACCGTTTCAAAGACAGTGAAGGTCATTGGGTCCACGTCTCCCTTACTCATGGCAGCTTCGAACTCTATCTCGAAGACGGCGATTCCGACCAAGCAGACATTTTTGCACTGCTATTGTCTGGCACCACCCAAGAAAGTAAACTCAATATCACTACCACCGGCAATACTACTATCGGCAGTATCCGTACCGTCGATAATGGCTCACTGAACTCGATCATCGCGCCGAACGTCAATATCGAAAAAGAAATTGTCATTAACGGTTCGCTGGATAAAATGCTGTTGGGTAACGTTCTCGACGGAGCGGCAATAGCTGTACAGCAACCATCCTCCAAGCCTATGACCATTAAAGCCGCACAGATCGGAAACAGTGTTGGTTTCGATCTGCCGGGAACGCTACGAACCTTCCAAGCCAAGTCATTTTCCGGCGGATACCTGTACGCCGATGCGATCGACAAAGTTAATATTTCCGCCGGCAGCATCGGAGCAAACATCGAAGCCAAAGTTGGAGACGTCAGGCAAGTTAAGGTCGCCGGCAATATTGACGGTGACATCCAGGCCTACGGTGATATCGGCAAAATTACCAGCAAAACCGGCGTCATCTCCAGCGACATCATCGCTCAAAATGGTGATATTTCTTCTGTCAGTGCCAAGTATGGCATCTCCGGTATGATTATGGCGATGGACGACATCAACAGCCTCAAAGTCAAAGACGGCAGCCTCTCCGACGTTATCATTCGCGCTCAATCCATCAAATCAATTAACGCTTTGGACTTTAACAACGCCCTGATCAGCGTTGCCGGCAAGCTCGGTTCGGTTAAGGTCCAGACCGACATTATCGACTCACACATCCTCGCCGGATATGACATAGGAATGTCGGTCCAACTGGGTGATTCATTTAACGACCGATTGAATGAGGGCAATATTGGAAAACTCTCGTTTGGCGGCGAGCTGCGAAACTCCTACGTTACCGCCGGAGCCATGGCCGACAATATTTACGATAATCTCGTAAGCTCGTTGGAATATACCGCCTTACCGGCTAATCCTCCCTATTCTGTTGGAAACGGCTCCATCGGACGCATCACAGGCCATAAAATCGTCTCCGACAACACCAATAATGAATTCGGATTCTATGCCTCCGGCCCAATCAACACCAAACTGCTGCCAAGCGGCGACTTTGTCATTGTAACCAATTTATAACTCGTCTTTACGAGCCGGTCGTGGCATTTGAGCCTAAAAACCGCTGTATTTTGGTAATTTACGGGGAGACACGTCATTTATAATTATCAAACGTAACACGCACCCTTAGTTTGCGGGGGTGAAAAACAGGACTGGAAAGTGGTCGGGCTATTGGGTATCATGTCGGCTTTGGCGGTACACAGATAAGGAGATCGCAGTGACGCATAAGAAAAGGAAGGATGTTGATGGTCAGTTGAATTTTGCTTTCGAACCGGAGCCTGGCAAGGGTAAAAATCCAGCCGGGAGCAGTGGGGAATCCGCTAAATCGTCCAGGGCCATGAGCAAAAAAAGCCCTAAAAATACGTCTAAGTCGTCCAAGACGAAGGTAGAAAGCAAAAATGCCGTTGAAGAAGCCGCTCCAAAGAAACGAGCCGCTGCTGCCAAGTCACCGGTGGCGCATATAAAGGATGAAAACATCGAAGCCCAAGCGAAGTCGATGGCATCCAATCAGAGGGAAATCAGTGTCAGTGAATTTTTTGCCAAGAACCGTCATCTGCTTGGCTTTGACAATCCCAGTAAGGCACTTCTGACAGCGGTCAAAGAGGCTGTGGATAATTCGCTCGATGCCTGTGAAGAGGCTCATATTCTGCCGGAACTGGAAGTCGGCGTCAAACAGACGGGCGAGAGTCGTTATGTGATTTGGGTTCAGGATAATGGACCTGGCATAGTAAAAGATCAGATTCCCAATATTTTCGGCCGACTCCTCTACGGAAGTAAGTTTCATACGCTCCGTATGGCACGTGGCCAACAGGGTATCGGGATATCAGCGGCTGGTATGTACGGTCTGCTGACGACGGGCAAGAATATCAAGATTAGCAGCAAGACCGGTCCCCAAAGCCAAGCTCATTATTATGAGTTGCGAATCGATACGAAGAAAAATCGGCCCGATATCATTGAGAATAATACGATCGAATGGGATGTACGTAGCGGTACCCGCGTGGAAATTGAACTGGAAGCCCGCTATCAGCAAGGCCGACAAAGTGTGGATGAATATCTCAGGCAGACGGCTATTACTAATCCACACACTCGAATCCGCTATATTATGCCTGACGGCCAGGAATGTATTTATGAACGGTCGGTCAATCAGGTGGTTGAGATTCCCAAAGCAATCAAGCCTCATCCGTACGGTGTGGAGCTTGGGGTGTTGATGAAGATGGCCAAGGATACTTCCTGTGTGACGATGACGTCGTTTTTGACGAATGAGTTTTCGCGGGTCAGCAGCCGAATAAGTGGGCAGATTCTCGAAAAGGCCGGTATCTCGTCACGTACGCGACCATCGCGGCTTTCGCATCAGCAGGCAGAGAAGCTGTACCAGGTTATCAATGAAACCAAGATTATGGCGCCCAGTACCAATTGCATCGTTCCTATCGGCGAGAGCGGACTGCTTAAGGGGCTTGAGCAGGTGGTGGAGGCCGGTTTTTATACGGTTTGTACCCGTCCGCCGGCGGTCTATCGCGGCAATCCGTTTCAGATTGAGGTGGCCCTGGCATACGGCAATGAAAATGACAACGCAAACGGCAGCAAAGACGAAGAAGATAATAACAATAACAACGGCGAGAAAGAACTGATGCGGGTGCTGCGTTTTGCCAATCGTGTGCCGTTGTTGTATCAGCAGTCGGCCTGCTGTATCTATAAGTCGATTATGCAGACGAACTGGCGTCTTTATGGTCTCTCGCAAAGCAAAGGCGCCCTGCCGGCGGGAGCGGTGACGGTAATCGTTCATATAGCTTCTGTTTGGGTGCCTTTTACTTCCGAGAGCAAAGAGGCTGTGGCACACTATCCGGAAATCATAAAGGAGATAAAACTTGGTTTGGCCGATTGCGGCCGACAGCTCGGCCGACATCTGCGGGGCGTAAAACGACAACACGAAGAAGCCAAGAAGCAAAGCTATATCAAGAAATATCTGCCGGCTATCGGTGAGGCGCTTCAGGATATTCTGGCCCTTAAGGACCAACAGGTTCGCAACGCCCTTGATAACCTGGCATATATGCTGGAACACTCCCGCAAAAATAAACCAGAACAATAAATAAACTCAAACGTTGTGAGTATATATATGTATCGGATTTGGCTTTCAGTTTTGGGGGCGGGTTACTCGCCGTTGATTCCGGGTACGTGCGGCTCGGCGGTGGTGGCGGGGGTGTTTTTGATCACGGCATGGGCGGATGTTTGTCCGGGTGTGTTGGCAGCGGTTATGCTGGTGTTGGCGGCGCATGGGTTTGTGGTTACGATAGTTTATGGCGACCGGTTCATCGAAGAATACGGCAGGAGCGATCCCCGTCAGATCGTCAGTGACGAACAGTGCGGGCAGGCAATCACTTTTCTGTGGTTTTGGCCGATGATTGCTGATTTGACCGGTAGCGAGATATTGGTTTTCACCGCGGTCGGTTTTGTGTTGTTTCGAATTTTCGACATTATAAAGCCTCCGCCTATACGGCAATTGGAAAAACTCAAGGGCGCATGGGGCGTTCTGATGGACGATGTATTGGCGGGTGTTTACGCTCAGATCGCCTTGCAGATATTCTGGCGGCTGGGTGGACTGGATTGGGTATAAAATGAGTTATCTGGAAGCTGTTCTGTTAGGTATTGTTCAGGGGTTGACTGAGTTTCTTCCGGTTTCCAGTTCCGGGCATTTGGTTATTCTGCAGCATTTTTTCGAGCTAAACCCGGAATCACCGGAAATGATACTGTTTGATCTGGCGGTTCATCTGGGTACGGTTGTGGCTATCCTGGTTTATTACCGTCAAAGCATAAAAAAATATTTGAGCCATCTGGGGGGGAGCCTGAAAGACCTGAACCATCCAATTTTGTCATACGGGCGATCGGCCAGTGTCAGATTTACGGTTCTGGCTGGAGTCGCCATTTTTGGCACAGGTGTATTCTATGTATTGTTTAATGATATTGTCGAGGAGGGCTTTGAAAAACCCTGGATTGTGTCCGTCTGCTGGATTGTTACCGGCTGCGTACTGTTAGCTACCGATTATCGGCGTAAATGTCACCGTAGTCTTCGACAGTTTGGTATTATGGCGGCGATATTGGTAGGGCTGGCCCAAGGGGTGGCTTTGTTTCCGGGTATTTCCCGGAGCGGTTCCACGATTTGCGTTGCGATTCTGCTGGGCCTGCACCGTCGCTGGGCCGGGGAGTTCAGCTTTCTTATAGGCGTTCCAGCCATTGTCGGGGCCCTGCTGATCAAGGGGATCGGTTTTTTCAACGATATCAGTGATCCGCTGGGGTGGGGACCGATTCTGCTAGGCTCTGTGGTCAGCGCGGTGGTTGGTTTTGCGGCTTTGACCCTTTTGATCTGGACCCTGAGAAAAGCCCGGCTGAAATATTTCGCGATATACTGCTATCTGATCGCTGTGATTAGTTTAATCGTTTTTTATGGCCTTAACTCGGTTTGAAGGCAACAGGCACAAGGCATGAGGGGGGACCCAGGAAGGGCGCAAGTAGGCAAAGGGGGGGCAGTTTGTCAGTGGGTTACGGACGGCGTAAAATGATCACGGATTTGGATTTTCTTAAGTGATTGCAAAATAAGGGCTTACCTTTTGGAGGGAACGGCAAAAAATGGTAAAATTCGGTTAGTTTGAGTTTTATCTTGCCTAAGACAAGGGAATTTGTATATAATCCAGGGGTATGACATCAGGAAACTTTTATTTGGATAGATAAGGATTGAGGGCATGGCTACATCTTACAGTTCTTTATGTGACGATTTTTATGTTAATATGCATTTGAATACGGAGCTGGAGCTGCCCGACGAACGTGACACGATTCTGCATTTTTTCGAGTGCGTTCGTCGGAAGTTTCCCAGGATGAACACCTTTTATCAGCGTGAGACAGGTGAGTTTTGCCTTGATGAGGATCGTGAGTCCGGTTCTTATCGCTGGCTTACCATCGAACGTGACCGTGTTTGCAGTGGTTATGTCAATCCTGAGACTCTCGAAGCCACCGACGAGCAACATCGTTTCGTTCTCGAACTGTTGCCTTATACACTTAGTGTGAACAGTCTGGATATCGATTCGCTGGATGTGCTGTTCGGGATGGATTTCGACTATGTGGGCAATCACGACGAAATACTGGCTGAAGCATTGTTCCGCGAGAGTCCCTTTGCCAGCCTTTTGGATCTGCCCGGCGCTAAAGCTTTGGGTTTCGATCCTTCTATCATGTTCGGTCTTTCCGAGGACTGTCGTCTTCAGGCCAGGATATCGCTGGAATCTCGCACCGGCGCCTATCAGATTCGCACCGGTAAATATAAGGAGGACGATGCGCTGAGCTTGAGTCTGGCCATCAGGCAGTATCCGGACCCGGCGGCCGCTTTTACCAGTATAGAGTCTTATGACAAACAAAGCGTTCTTTGCGAAGAAATAATGAACGATCGGATTATACCGAATTTTGTCAATCCGATTCTCGGGGCGATTGGTCAGCGACGATAGTGGTTCGGCCAAGTCGTCTCTACGTTTATGAGACTTTTGACAACAATATATATGTTCATACCATACGAACCTGCCGATGCTTTCTTACGTAACTACTTTTTGCATAAGTGTATTGATGGCATAGGGTTAGGTCCGATAATCTATGCGCCTGATGGTTTTGTGTTGACTGAACCGCTTTAAGCCGATAGACTCAAGTGATTTTGTATGAGAATGAAGCGCCTTACCTTTTGGTTTGACGAGTTGGCACCAAGCGATTGGCCACGGGAGAGGTAGGACCTTGTGAGTGAGGTTTCGAAAAAGACTTTTTGGCCGGATTTTCGCCGTTTCTTTTTGCGCGGTCTGGCGACGTTGTTGCCCACCATACTGACCATAGTTTTACTGGTTAAGTGTTTTGAATTCATCCAGGATAACATAAGCGTTTATATTACTGAAGGAGTAATTCGTCTGGTGGTTTTGACCACAGACGATTATCCCGGCTTAAATTCGGATGAATTAACAGAATATATCACGGAAAAGAAGCCCGGCATTGACACAGCCACTCTGACGGAATATCAGCGAGAGCAGATCAGGGAGAAGGATAGGGACGAAATAAGACTTTGGAAGTTGCGTGGGCAGTGGAAAAGCGGGCCAAGAACTCTGGTCGGTTTTGTTTTGGCGATTATCCTGGTGTATATTGTCGGTCGATTGCTTGCCAGTTATATCGGTCGAAAGCTGTGGCAATTATTCGAGACCGGGGTAAAGCAGATACCAGGTTTTAGGCAGGTATATCCATATATAAAGCAGGTAACAGACTATCTGTTTGGCGAGAATAAGATCGAGTTTTCCCGAGTGGTGGCGATACCTTATCCGCGTAATGGGATATGGTCCCTGGGATTGGTTACGGGCGCCGGCTTTAGTTATGTAGGGCAGGCCGTCAAAGAAGAGTTTTTGACTGTGTTCGTACCCAGTTCCCCTACTCCTATAACAGGATATGTCGTACACGTAAAGAAAGGAGATGTTGTTGATTTGCCGATTTCTATAGAAGAGGCTATGCGGTTTGTGATTAGCGGCGGGGTAATTGTTCCGGATCATCAGGCTTTGCCTACACAGAGGATCGAGTTAAGCCCCGGACCGTCAGTCAGTGACAGCAAATAAGTAACCCGCAGTCGAGTTGATTGTTCGAACATTACTGCAGATGGCTTAGAAATGAAACATTAATAAAGGAGACCAAAAAGATGATGATTAAAGTTTCTGGAAGACACATGGAAATTACCGAGCCACTACGCGATTTTGCCGAGAAGAAAGTCTCCCGTATCAGCAAGTATAACCGCGTATCAGAGATCGAAGTTATTTTTTGCAACGAAGGCAAGACCTACACGGTAGAAATTATAGTTAAGGCTGATAACCGTCAGCGTTTCGTAGTGAAAGACGCTGGTGAAGATGCTTATTCCTGTCTGGACACTGCTATCGATAAGATCGAACGTCAGCTTAAAAAAGATAAGGAGAAATCCCATAATCATAAAGGACGGATCGGCGCGGCTGAAGCCTCCACCGGGGCGTTCGAGGTCCAAAGTTCCGGGGAAGAAATACCAGAATGAGGAGTTATACCGCTGTATTTTGCCCGTCAGGGGTCTTTTTGACCTCTCGATTACGCTCCATCTGGCAGGATCGGGACATGCCGAACGTGCATGACAGGGCAGACAGGGACTTGCAAACCCCATAGATGATTGGTACAATGCTTGTAGTGTTGTTAGAATGTAGCCTCCGATGCGCGGTTTTGTGGGATGGCGTCGGCGGTCAGGATTGTCTTATGTAGCGGAGTAATAGTAATGAAACTGAGTGATTTCATCGTGACGGAATCGATAGTTCCCCAGCTAAAGTCCACGAATCGGGACGAAACCATCGCTGAGTTGGTAAAGTCCCTGGAAGAGTCCGGCAAAGTCGCCTCGAAACACGCCGATGAGATTATCAGAAAGCTCATTGAGCGTGAAACTCAAGGTAGTACCGGTATCGGAAAAGGTATAGCAGTTCCCCACATAAAGCACTCCAGCATCACCAAGATTACCGGAACCATCGGCTGCAGCAGCGAAGGGATCGATTTTTGCTCTCTTGACAAAGCGCCGGTTTATTCCGTTTTTTTGTTGCTTAGTCCTCCCAACAATCCGGATCGTCACCTGGAGGCAATGGAAAACTTGTTTGCTCATTTACAGCGTGACAGGTTTCGCAGGTTTCTCCGCCAGGCGGGTACTGCCGAAGCAATTGCCGATCTTATTACGGAGGCCGATGAAGCGAATCAGGACAGTGGTCTTTGAGCATGGCAAACCAACCTAATGGGGTATATACTATATACTTGGTATTTTCATTCAGTGTGTGTACAAAAGGAAAATAATGAAGTCGTCTTCAGCACAGAATTGCAATGGTCACGAGCGAGTTGTGGAAATCCATAACAAAGAGGGCCTGCATATGCGTCCCGCCATGCAGTTTGTGGAATGCGCCAATAGTTTCAAGTCTCAGATTACCATCTGCAAAGGTTCGCAGTGCGTAGATGGCAAAAGTATTATGCAAGTTACCATGTTGGCCGCCACGAAGGGTACTAAATTGAAAATCATCGCTGTCGGCAGCGATGCCGAGGAGGCAGTTAAAACCCTGGCGGTCTTGATTGAAAACGGAACAACTGACAATTCAGGTTAAATGGAAATAATTAAGGGAATTGGTGTATCACCCGGAGTGGTTATCTACTCCGCTGTGATCCTCGATGACGAGGATTATCGTATCCCAAGACGGGTGGTTCCACGCTCTCAGGTTCAAGCCGAGATACAGCGGTTGCGCCGGGCCTTTGTCGATGCCACCCAGGAATTGATCAATCTTCAAACCGCTCAGGTCGATCTGTGGGACAGCCGTATCAAAGACATTTTCGCCGTTCATTTGCACTTTCTTCGTGATCGAACGATGCGCCGGAAAATCGCCGATCTGATCAACACCAAAAGTTACACAGCCGAATATGCCGTTTCCGTCATTATGCGTGATATTGTCCGCCACCTCGCCCGTGCTCAGGATGTGTACATCTCTGAAAGAGGCAGTGATATCTACGACATCGAAAAACGTCTTCTTCGCCATCTCATCGGTGAGCGATGTGAAACCCTTCAGCACCTCGGTAATCCGGTGATCGTGGTTGCCCACGATCTGACTCCCACACAGACTGCCTCCTTTGATCAGAGCGCTGCTAAGGGTATCGCAACCGACGCCGGCGGCAGAACTTCGCACACTGCGATCGTAGCCCGTAGCCTTGGTATTCCTGCTGTCGTCGCTTTGGGAAACATTACGGAGAAGATAAATCCCGGCGATACTGTTATTGTCGATGGCAATCGCGGAACTGTAATTATCAATCCCGATCAGGCCACTATTGACGAGTATCGCAAATATGCCGCCGCTATAGTCGAGCATGTGCACGAACTCGACGAACTGTTGAAACTTCCCGCTGTCACCACCGATGGCGTGACCATTACTCTGCTGGGAAACATCGAGTTTCCCAACGAAGCGGATCTCATGGTAAGCAAGGGGGGGGACGGTATCGGACTTTATCGTACGGAGTTTCTTTTTCTTGACGCTGCAGAAGAACCGACTGAAGAAGATCATTACGTCGCCTACATGGACACTATTCGCTCTGTCGGTGACCGGCCCATAACCATCCGCACGGTGGACCTCGGCGCCGACAAGTTTACCCAAAAGAAAAGCCACATCCCAGAACGTAATCCTTTTCTCGGTCTTCGTTCGATCCGCTACTGCCTTCAGAACCTGTCTATGTTCAAAACGCAGATACGGGCCATTCTGCGCGCCAGCGCTTACGGCAACGTCAAAATAATGTTTCCTCTGATAACCAGCCTTCTGGAGTTGCGTCAGGCCAAATGGGTGCTCGCCGATGTCAAGGAAGACCTTGAAGAACAGGGAATCAAATTCGACGAGAACCTTTCAACCGGAGTGATGATCGAAACGCCCGCCGCCGCTCTGACCGCCGACGAACTGGCCGATGAGGTTGACTTTTTCAGCATAGGAACCAACGATCTCATTCAATACACATTGGCTGTTGACCGCGTGAACGAAAAGGTCGCTTCGCTGTACAGCCCCACCCACCCGGCGGTTCTGACACTGATTAACCACGTGGTCAAAAGCGCCAACCGCGCCAAGATCGACATTAGTCTTTGTGGCGAGATGGCTTCCGAGATCGAATATACGGCATTGCTGCTTGGCCTGGGTTTTACCACGCTTTCTCTGGCTCCTCCGATAATTCCGGAGATCAAAAAAGTCGTTCGTTCGGTTTCTGTCAAGCAATGCCGGCAATTGGCCCGCAAGGCTCTGCAACTTGATACCGACGCCCAAATAATAAATCTGTTACGCGGTGAGTTGAGAAACATCAAGGCAGAACAATATTGGTAAAAAGCACATGTACGGTTATTTGTTCAACTGGAAATGAAAAATTTGTTTTCGAGAAATTTATGTAAAACATGGCGCAAACACAAACACACAGATTAGCGTTGTGGTTTTCTGTCAGAGGAGATCTCCGGTTTATCTCTCATCGTGACACAATCAGGCTTTGGCAAAGGGCCTTTGTCCGCGCCGGGATACCGGTCAGTTACAGTCAGGGGTTCAATCCTCATCTGCTTTTGTCGCTGCCTCTGCCACGCAGTGTATCCATGACCTCGCAAAAAGAACTGTTAATAATCCAACTGCAGCATCGTTGTGAAGTAAATGATTTTATCCGTCAATTGCAAAAGCAACTACCTATGGGCCTTGAAATTATCACCGCCGAATATATGTCGGGTCGGATTGTCCCTGGGCCATGTTGGGCCAGCTATGAGGTCAGCTTGGGCAGTCAGGTTGACCGCACTGCTTTGAATCGGCGCCTGTCGCAGTTTCTGCAGGCTAGCGCCTGGCCCGTGCGACGCAGAGCCAGAGGCCGACATCCCGAGCGCAATCTCGACCTTCGCTCGTATGTAAAACAACTCGATATGGAAAATGATATTTTACGCTTCACCATAAACATTGATTCATCCGGAACGGCTCGTATTGACGAGCTTCTCGGCGCGCTCGACCTGGACAAGCCTCAAATGGTACGTGAAATCGATCGTAGTGATACAGGTTATCCACCCGAACTCGATCTGGCAAATTAGCCGACGGGTCGTCCTTGGCCCTGTGGCTTAGGATTACCAAAACAAAAATAAAAAATATAAACATAAAGCTGCAATTCGGCACTTATTCTGCCGGTTGCCCTCTGATAGTTGAAAGGAAAACATATTTTGGCAAGAGAAATGCTCGTTAACATCGTTGAGGAAGAGGAATGCCGCATCGCTCTCATGGAGAACAACAAACTCGAAGAACTCTACATTGAGCGAGCCAGTGAAATCAGTCACGTCGGTAACATTTACAAGGGACTCATTACCAATGTCGAACCCAGTATTCAGGCGTGTTTTGTGGATTTTGGGATCGGCAAAAACGGTTTTCTGCACATCAGCGACGTCCAGTCTTCTTACCTGGAGCAAAAAAACCAGAAAACCTCTCACAAAGAGCGCGTCGGCAGAAAATGTCCCCGGCGGGAACGGCCCCCCATACAGGATTGTCTTAGACGTGGTCAGGAAGTCATAGTGCAGGTCATCAAGGAAGGCATCGGCACTAAAGGCCCCACTTTGACCACTTATCTTTCGATTCCTGGACGTTATCTCGTACTTATGCCCGGCATGAACCGCACCGGGGTCTCCCGTAAGATCGAGGATGACGAGTCCCGCGCCCGCCTGCGTGAAATACTCAACCAACTCAAACCGCCCAAAGACATGGGCTTTATAATTCGTACCGCCGGTCTCGATCGCAGCAAACGCGATATCCAGCAAGACCTCAACTATCTGGATCGGCTCTGGAAAGTCGTTTCCAAACGAATAAAAAGCGAACCGGCTCCCACGGAATTGTATCAGGAGTCCGATCTGGTCATTCGTACGGTTCGTGATATTTTTAACAGCAGCGTCAACCGTATTATTTGCGATTCGGAACCCACCTGTAAAAAGATGCGTGACTTTCTTCACATTGCCATGCCACGTTCACGCAGCCGAGTCGCCCTTTACGACGATAAAGTGCCACTGTTTACCAAGTACGACCTGGAAAGGGAGATCGAAAGAATCCAGGCCCGCCATGTTCCACTCAAAATCGGCGGTTCTCTGATCATCGATTCCACTGAAGCCCTGGTCGCCATCGACGTTAACAGCGGCAAATACCGCGTCCACGAAAACGCCGAAGAGACCGCCTATAAGATCAATATGGAGGCCGCTCCGGAAATCGCACGGCAACTGCGTCTGCGCGATCTTGGCGGGGTTATTATTATCGACTTCATCGATATGCTGGCAGAAAAACACCGCAAAGATGTCGAAAGAGCACTGCGCCTGGCGGTCAGCAGTGACCGGGCACGCACTAAAATATTACGCATTAGCCAGTTTGGCATTATCGAAATGACCCGCCAGCGTGTGCGTCCTTCTCTAAAAAGCAGTACCTATATGGATTGCCCTCATTGCGGTGGTTCCGGCCTGATCAAAACGCCCGAAAGTATGTCCATCGAGATCATGCGACGCATCCAGTTTACCATTGAAAAGAAAAACATCGCCGCCATCGAGATCGAGGTCTCACCGCAGGTAGCCGCCTTTCTGCAGAACAAAAAACGTGCTACTATTCACGAGCTTGAACAGGAACACAAAAAAACAATCAGCATTACGGGAAACTCTACTTTCAGCAACGACCAAATCAATTTCACCGCCGCCAATCCACGCGGCAGTTCCGTAAGCTGCGAGTCTTGAAACGGCTTTATATCATTCAAAACCTTGATCTTTTCTATCAGCCGATCCAGCCGAAGGCGAACGGGAAGAAATGGTTAGTAATATGAACTGAGGGTAGCGTGAAGGGTGGGGCGTAATGTGTATATTGCTCTTCGCTATAGGTTACGAGCCGTCACAGACTTACCTCGCTGCCGGCAAGCTTATCGAACACTGAAGAAATATCACAGCGGCTGGACAGGTCCAGTACCGGCGCATTGACAACCATCGAGGTAAAACGCTCACCCAGGGACTCGATAGCATATTGAACGGCGTCAGGCAGTTCCAGTTCTCCACGCGGTGACGGTGAAATGGCCCGACAGGCGTCAAATATCACCGGGCCGAAACGCCAGCAGTTCATACTCAGACAGATCGGTTCAGGCAGTTGACCGAGAACCTGTTCGCTTGGCTTTTCGATAATCCTGGTCATAAAACCCTGCTCGTCGGTCTGGACAACGGCAAATTTGGAAATACGCTCTGCAGGTATGTTACCGCCGGCGAGCATACTTTCACGAACAAATGCGGCCAGTCCGCTTCCCGCCAACTGGCGCAGCCCGCTAAGAGCTTCCAGCGGATAGTAGTTATCGGAGTTGATCACCAGGAAAGGATCGCTACCGGCAAATGCTTCAGCGGCCCCAACGGCATCGGCAGTGCCGAGCGGCTCGGGCTGAACGGCAAAGTCAATGCTCAGACGTTTACATTTAATGGATTGTGTATAATAGGTTCGCACCCGATCGTGTTCAGGTCCAATTACCAGGCATATACGTTTGTAGCCCGCCTCGGCAAGATTGTGCAGTACATAATCGAGAAAAGGCCGATCGATAGGAATCATCGCCTTAAGACCGGTTTCGGCAATAGAAGCCTGCTCACGCGACACCTCGGCCGAACTGTCGCTTTTACGCATCCTGGTCCCAAGCCCACGAGCTAAGATTACTGCTTTGTCCATACGAGATATAAATAACAAGAAAAGGGGAGAACTCAATCGTTATGAGTATGTTATGTATCTTTTCTGGGGCGGCCGATGGGCAGGGGATGAAGGCGACGACGGAATTTCTTTTCCAGTGGCTCAATAAACTCCCTGCCGCCAAGCGGTCGGCCGGTTTGAGTGTAGGTACGCAACTTTTCCCTCACATCCTCACTGAGTTTTCCGGCGAGCAAATCGGCCCAATTTTTGATAGTACTTTTTGGCGGCCAAACGTCCATCGCCAATATATCGAACTGGTCTTTACCGCTGATATGAGCCGAGGCGCTGGACCAGCGATATTTTTCCGGCTTGCGCACCAGGCCTTCGTAAACCGGCTGACATTCGACATTCCGGACGGCAATTTTCAGATATTTCCCATCCAGTGCGCATGACTGAAACCGACCGCGCCAAACCTGACTGTCACGATTACGCCGATTGTTGATATAATTCGTGTAACTGAAACTGGTTCTGCCTATAGCATTGGCCAGGGCGTTCCGCCGACGCGGAATAGCCACAAGATTAACGTGATCACGCATCAGGCAGTAAGCAAGGATGTCAAGTTTACATTTGCGGGCCTGATCGGCGAGAATTTCAAGGTAAGCACGGCGGTCCTTGTCCGAATAAAACAGCACACGCCTTACAGGAGCCCTAAGATATATGTGATGGGGCGCATCTATTACTGGCACTCTTGCTTTTCTTGGCATGGCGGCATTGTAAACCAACCATAAAGAGCCTGACAACAAAAATTTTCATGAAATCACGTTTTTTTTATCTGCTCTTTAGCGCATTACGCGGAAAATACCTTTGCCGGGCTGGTTTTTCAGCCTTCGGCCGTGTTCGAGAGGTCAATCGGCCCGGCCGGGGCACAACTTTGCTGTCAGATTCTCGGACCTTCCGTGCGGCCACGGCCACCAAACAAACTTTTTCCAACCCTAAGTGTTGTAATGGCAAAAAGTTATGACAATAAAAAAATTTGCCGCTGAATGTACGTACAGACCCGATAGTTTATGTTCGATTGGTTAACGTTGCTGCATTGTGTTAATATTTGTTGATTTTGTGAGAAGTTACAATGCAAATCCTTATCGCACAAGACAATCTTATCGATCGCAAATACCTTATGGCGCTGCTGGCACCTTTCGGAGACTGCGACATCGCTGTGGATGGCCGGGAAGCAGTGGACGCTTTCAGAGCAATGATGGAGACTGGTCAGTCATACAATCTGGTATGTCTGGATGTAGCGATACCGCAAATAGACTGTATGGAGGTTTTGGCGGAAATCCGCAAAATCGAACTGGAACAAGGCATTATGGACATTGACCGAGTAAAAGTGCTCATAACCGGCACGGCCGAGGATCGAAAAAGCATAAGGAGGTCCTTTAACGCCACCTGTGAAAGTTACCTGACCAAGCCCATCAAAAAGCACAAGTTTTATTCGAAACTGGAAAAGCTCAGTCTGATATCCGCCGACACCGTCAGTCAACGCGACTAGCCCACATTCCGCTCTTGGCGGACACATGGTTGAGAACCAGATCGAAGCAAAGATCAAAATCTTCACCCAAACGTGCGATATGACCCCAATCACCGTGAGATGGATCGACCTGGCGATCTTATCTGGCGTTTTTTCAGAGAACATATCTTTCTCACACGGAACCTAACCAATGTGCTCAATAGTGGCGGCAATTTGGACGCTGATGAGGGTCAGATAGTCGAGGTCCTGATGATTGTATGGAGCCTGATCGATGCCGTTATCGATGTAAATGACACCGTAAGCCCCGGCAGGGGCACTAATGGGCGAGGCCATAGCCGAACGGAGATACTGCAAATCGGCAATGTTGGAATCGCTCGGGTTGGTGATGTCGGCAAGGTTGGGCAGCAGGATAAAAGTTTCGTCTTTGATAGCTTGATGGACAAGCGATTTGCCAAACAGTTGTTCCAGGGTAACATTGCCGCCGCTGCGGCAGCGGCCTCCGTAACAGGTCAGCGGTCCTGTGGTAGTCTCACGAAGACCGGTCCACACATGATAAGCCTGGAACTGATCCAGCAGAATGTTCGTCAACTCGACCAGCAGTTCGTCCTGATCGTCCTTGTGAGCAAGAGCGACATTAAGCCGATAAAAATCGCTTACACGCTGAGAACTCAGACGCAAACTCTGATTGCTCCGCCGGCTCGTCTGATAAACCGAAGGAATGTCAATCTCAGAGGCCATCACCGTATCGCCCAGATCCAGCGGTGCATCTTTAGAGGAACTTACCGTATCAGGCTCGAAGTGCACATCGATAACAAAGTCAGAAATGCAGATAGAATCCCCCTCATGCAGTGGCACCTTAGAAATGGGCCTGCCATTGACGGTGGTCCGGTTAGCGGATTCAAGGTCCTGGACCATCCACACCCCGTCGGAATTGGTATAAATCACGGCATGTTGACGGGATATGGACCGATCGGGAATAAAAACCTGACATTGAGGCCGACGACCGATATAGATCGGACCGTCCTCAAAACGCAAATCGTTAACCAGTGAATGACCTCGTTTGACCAACAGCCTCATAGCCGACATTCTCCTGATTGGGCAGGAAAAACCAAACCCAAGGCCGAAATGAATTTTCAACGCTAATATAAGTGTAACCGATATCGGTGATTGTGTCAATAGACCAATGCCGAAATCCAATCCCGGAATGCATCTACGTATAAGTTCCACCCACACCACTTTACAACTCCTTGACGGCATCTAATCGTACCGATACAATGCCCCCAGATCGGCTGCTGCTCAATGGAACCCGAATTATGGCAAAAAACAAATCTTGCAACGTCAAAAAACATCGCCCTGGGCCTCCAAAATCCACGCATTCTGCGACCGGCCTTTCTTCCGATCAAAAACTTTCGTCCCTGCCGAAAACCGATCTTCACCCAGGCCAAAACGAAAAATATTTCCAGATAATTGTGATCGTAATTCTTCTTGCCTTCGGCACTTATCATTCAATCCTCTATTGGCGCCATCAGGTGGTGCCCAATTCTGATTTTCCCGCCTTTGTCAGTGTGGGCCACAGCCTCTTGTCCTTCGAACTGCCCGGCAGCTTCAAACGAGCCCCTGTCCTGGGCTTATTGCAGGCCGCTTTGAGTCACCTGGTCGGCGGCCAACATCCCGATCTTACCGCCGGATGCCTGCTCAATGCCATCCTCCATCCACTGAATCTGCTTTTGTTATACATCCTCGGCCGAAAACTCCTCGGCCAGGCCGCACTATGGCTCGCGATCATTGTGGCAATCAACCCCTGGAACCTTTCTTTACTTGCCGATCCCATCGCGGAGACAACTTTGCTGTTTTTTTGTCTGCTGACTTTCTATTTTATGTTTCGACGGTCAAACTGGGTTTATCTGTTCGCCGCGATAACAACCATGGCCCGCTACGAAGGAGCCGCTTTAATCCTGATCGCCTTCGTACTCGATATGATCTACCGAAAAACCAAAAAAGAAAAAATACAGGCCCTGGCCTGGTCCGCCTTGGCAGCACTGCCGCTGGCGATGTGGATGCTGCTTACCTTCCTGAATTGGGACAAACAGGGCGGCACACACTACTTAAAGGAAGCCGGCTGGGCAACAGAAGGAAAGTTCCTTTTTACCGATTTTATAAAACTCGGTTGGGAGGTAACTTTTGAGCCATTGCTCACCACCATCTCCGATGAATCGGGAAATTTCGTTACAGCCCTGACCTTACCGGGCAAAATCATTGCTGTCGCCAGCATGACTTACGCCGCTATCTGGGGACTGCTCAAACGGCAATGGGAAATAACAGCACTGTTGACGTTTCTTTTGATCTACATCTGTGTACATGCCTGGCACGGTGTTGTTTATTCCAGATTTTGCGCCACGGTCGCGTGGATACCACTATTGTTTTGTATTTACGCCTGGCGGAACATCTGCAAATCCATCCCCGTCAAAGGCAAATCCGTTGAAATAACTTTTATCATACTGCAATGTATCGTCATCGTAATTGCCGTTGTATGCCTCTGGCGGCTGTTCCCTGACATGTCCCGCTATGCGCCGTTAAGTCCAGGGTCCACTTCTTTACCTTACGTGGCCTTGGCGGTAATAGTCCTGATCCTTGCCGTCAGGGCTTGCTTGTTCAAAACCAAAGGGCTGATACGTAACCTGTCCATATCGGCAGTCGTTGCACTTATAATAGTCACCAACCAGTTCTCCGTACTGGCAGTAGTAAGTGATGGTCAACGGCAGGCCGAGTTCAAAAAACTCGCCGATTGGTACATCGCCAATGCTCAGCCCGGTGAAAAAATGCTTACCACTCTGCCGCATGTCGTACGTCTGTTCGCCCCGAAATACTCCAGCCGTTTTAACTATATCAACTCTATCAAAGCCGACAGCCCTGAAAAATTTGCCGAAAAATGTTACCGCGAAAATGTTACCTACGTTACCTGGGACTCCGTCGGTGGCTCCCAGACCAAAGGCAGCTATTACGAACGCTGGGGCTACAAAAACATCACAATGCTGGCGCAGCCACGCGACATTGGACCTTACCAGTTCGTCGAGCAGATCACCGCGGCCGATCCGGAAGATCCTCTTTACCAGCACAAGCGGGGCATATTTATCAATATCTTTCGATTGCGACCACGCCAGCCCACCCCTGACAAATAGTTCCCTGCCAACCCGATCGCCCAACCGTTTTGCATTGACTGTTAGATTTATCCATTGTAACATTATTCAGATGGCAAAGCGAATCCGACACAACAAAAAACCGCAAGACAAACCGCACCAAAAACCTCCCGATGCCTCCAGTCCGGACAATAGCCTTGCAAAAATACTCGTTCCTCTTGGTCTGGTCGTTTTGTTGGCGATAGTTTATCTTACTACTATCCTGCCCGGCGTAAGCAGCGGCGATTCCGCCGAACTGCAATACAAAAGCCCCTTGCTCGGCTTCTGTCATCCGCCCGGTTATCAGATCGAAGTTATGTTCGGCAAACTGTTCAGTCTGCTGCCGTTGGGACCGTCGGTAGCCTGGCGCATAAATTTTATGATGACCGTTTTCGGCATTATTGGAGTCCTTGCTCTTTACGGTGCCCTGCGGCGGATAAGCGGACAGTTCTTACCGGCCGTAGTCGCGGCCCTGACCCTGGCCTTCAGCAGTATTTACTGGTCCCACTGCCTGGTGGCCGAGGCCTATGTCTTTTACGCTACCTTTTTGCTGCTTGGCATTTACACGGTGACCAGGTTCGTCGCAGGCAACAAAGCCGGATGGCTGTACCTGGCTGCCTTGTTCCTGGGCGCCTGCGTTGCCGATCGGGCCTCGGAATTGTTCGTAATGCCGAGCTTTCTGCTGCTATGGTGGGCTGTGCGAAAGAAGGTAAACTTGCTCTGGCTGCGTTTGCCACTGTCATTATTGATCTTTGTCATGCCGTTTTTCGTCTCCCTGAACTATCATCTCATCCGCCGTAACACCACCAGCCTGCATCGTCGCGATAATTCCTTACGGGACAACATCCTCAGTGGAAAACAAACCACACCGCCGCCCAGGCAGGAAAAAAACCTCTCCCTGGCACAAAGATATGACCGTGGTATAATCCAAGGGACGATACGCTATTGCCTCGGCCTCAATTATACCAAACAGGCACAGTTTGATCCTAAAAACGTCGGACCTGACATTGGAAAGTATGCCTGGCTACTCAGCGGCAGGGGTGCATTCGGAGACGGCAACAGATTCCCTCCCGAAAACGTCCGCGGAAACCTCGACCAGGGCGTGGGGTCGAGTATAGGAATTTTAGGCGTCCTGCTGGCGCCGCTGGGAATCATATTCTGGCGGCGTAACTATGGTTGGCCTTTGTTGGGACTAGGTCTTTTCGTCGGCAATTTTATCTTCTATTTGTGGCACCACACCTGGGACAATCTGACCTTCATCATCCCCGGCCTGATAGGCTGGTGCCTGCTGATCGGATTGGCCTCAGCCGTCTCGCCGCAAAACAACAGGACTTCCCGACATCGCATGATCTACCAGTTAGTTTGTCTTGTCGTACCGGCTTTTCTGCTGTTTTCAAACTACCGCTTATTGGACCAGTCAACCTCCCAGACCGCCCAGCTCCTGGAATACAATAACCGCATTGCCGCCGCCCCTTTCCCCCCCGACAGTGTCATTATCACCTCATGTTGGCCCGCTATGACCTACCGCTATCTGCTATATATCGAAGCTCAGCGCAAAGACATCTACGTCATTTATGCCGATCAGGATAAATGGTCTAAACTAATCGAATACTTCCAAAAGCACAGCCGACCGGTTTTTCTCAGAAGCGACGCCGTAAATCCACAAATTAAAAACCGCCTCCTGAAGAACACCCCTGTCCCCCTGGCCCAACTTGGTTTTGTTATGCCGCAACCACCACCTGCGGAAAACCAAAAAACCTGACCGCTGACCATATCACTCCGCCAAACGTTACCCATCCTATTGGCCCAAAACATTTACCGCTTGTTTTTATCTTTTTGGATTTTGCTCTCCCACTTGGCGATCTCTTTGAGTCGTTCCATAATATTCAAATGCTGCGTACATTTTTCCTCGCAACGCCCACATTCAGTGCAATCGCCCGCCTCCCCCTGCCTGTCAGCCAGCAACCCCCAAACATACTGCTCGTCAACAAGTTTAATCATCTCCCTTGTGCTCTTACCCAACAGAAGTTTCTTGTTATAGAACTGCAGATAAGAGGCAATGGGAATATTTTGAGGACAGCCGCTCTCGGCGGTTCCATCCGGGCGATCGGGCAAACTAAGGCAATAACCGCAACCGGTACACAACTCATCCATACCCAGGGCAACACGTTTTCGTATCTGCTCAAATTCTTCCCGGCCAAAAGGTCTGCTCTCATCCGCTACCCTGCAGGCCATATCTATATGAGCTTTGGTGGTAAAACCGTTGAGCATCGCCGTTATTTCCGGACAACTCAGGCAAAATCGCAGGGCCGCCTCTACCGGCGTCTCATTTCCGCTGCCCAGATACGTCAGACTGTCCGCACATTGCGGTATCGTCCCTCCCCCCAGCGGATTCATCACCGATACCCCCAATCCCATCTCGTATCCCTTCCGCACCGCCTCCCAGCGATACGGAAAATTAAGTATATTCACCCCCATCAGCACCCCTTCGAACTCATTCTTACTGAGTATCCAACTGACCTTATCGCCCGGCAGATGGGTCGAAATCATAATATGATCGATCAAACCCTCCTCTTTGCACTTCAACAGACCTTCGTACAGCCCTCCTTTTTGCATAGCCGACTCATAATGGGCCATCTTGCGAACACACCAGACAAAATAGAAATCTATTCTTTCCAGATTCAGCCGCCTCAGCGATTTCTCCACCGCTGCACGGGCCTGATCGACCGTACCAATCGAGGTCGGCATCCCCTTGGTCGCAACGCATATCTTATCCCGCACCCCCTGCATCTGTTTGAGTGCCAATCCAAAAATACTCTCGCTTTGATCATTGCAATAAGTCGGTGCGGTATCGAAATAGTTGATCCCTTTCTCCCAGGCGTACAGAAGCAGTTGAGCGTTTTTTCCCTTTGACTGCTTCATATCGAACCGCATCCCCCCGAACCCCACCGCCGAAACCTCCTTACCCGTCCTGCCATAACGCCTGTAAATCACCCGTTTTATACCCCTTTCTCAACAACAAAACGCCAACTTTCAACCAACCGAACCATCATTATCGCTGCCCACCTTCCCTGCCTGGCACGCTTCGGTATTTTCATTTCACTACATTTTTTTGTGCTTCCCACCTTTTTTCCACAAACACAAATCTTTGACAAACTCACGCCAGCCAACAAAAGAATATACAGAAAAAATCATAAACAACAACCCAAATATATATTTCATATACCTTCCATAATCAGGTTCGATGTGCCCCGCAACTACCATTTCCATACCAGAACGTTCATACAAAAACAATTTTACCGCCATGAACAGACAGAATCCCGCCGGGATAAGCAGTCCCACGGCAACCAGGCCATGCCCCCACAGCTTCGGTCGAATCGGATTTCCCTTAGTTACTTGCAAAAAGAACCAACCAACCATCCCGGCAAAAATAGCTATGCCGACTGGTATCAGAAGTAAATGGGGCGATGCCTTGTAGTATTCAATCGATTCCACAAACTTGTCCATGTCCAAGGACAACGCAATCAAAATCCAGGCACAACCCACACATATATGACAAAACTTTCTATGCTTCTTCCAACGCATTCACTTATTTTCCAGACATATATATACGTTAACTTTCGCAGTTTTTTTAACCCAAATCCCATCCAACAGGGCCTGTTACGCAAAAATAGATTTTTATATGCTCTCCATAAATGTTTCGTTAACCTATAAGATTATTGGTCCTGGTCCCGGCAGGCCCTGTCCTGACTTTGCGTATAAGCAACACACAATAAAAAGTGCGAAGTCGCACTTATAAAGTGCTTTTTTGTTTATCTCTGCCCAGAACAGCCGCCGAGATGCAAAAATTATCCTAAACTCTATCTATACATATATATATGTCGATCAGATTTGTACCCAAAATTAAGCTAAATTTTTCGATAAAGTCCGAAAACTTGGCTTTTTCAAACTCAACTTTCATTCAGTACGTGCACAAATTTTCACAATTATTGGCCAACCACTGGACAAACGACCGATAATAACCGATAATGCAGGGTGTTTGTGAAAAAGCGAGCCTCTGACTCGATTTCGCAGAGGCTCTTAACTGTTTGTTTATAGTAAGGGAAAAACCATGGCTCAGACTGTTCGCAGCAGGCTTGAAGCTGCCACAAGAGAGCTTCGCCGATATGATCAGGCCCACCTAATGCAGTTTGTGGAGCAACTCAGCCGGGAAGAAAAGTTACAATTATTACAGGATATCGAAGCCCTTGACCTAAAGCTTATTGGCGAGTTGGTTGATCGATACGTTCTGCGGGAACCGAAAGTCGAGTTGCCAAAACAGGTACTGCCGGCCCCGGTGTACCCGGCACATCCCCTGCCGGGGCAACGGGAAAAGTACCAGCTTGCACGGCAGCGGGGCGAACGGCTGATCGCCGAACATAAGGTCGCCGCTTTTGCGGTCTCCGGCGGAATGGGCACCCGGCTGAAGTTTGACGGGCCTAAAGGAAATGTCCCCGCTACTCCGTTGCGAAACAAAACGCTCTTTCAGATTTTTGCCGAGAGCATCGTCGCCACCCAGCATCACTACAATTGCATTGTTCCCTGGTATATCATGACCAGTCCTGCAAATCATGAAGATACGGTCCGTAGCTTCAGAGAAAACAATTATTTCGGTCTTGATCCGGACAACGTTATGCACTTCCCGCAGGGCATGATGCCATGTTTCGACAAAAACGGCAGGATGCTGCTGGCTGCGCCGGGACGATTGGCCACCTCGCCAGACGGCCACGGCGGTTCGCTTAGAGCACTTTATAACAGTGGGGCACTGGCGGATATGGCCCGGCGGGGGGTTGAATACATCAGCTATTTCCAGATTGACAATCCACTGGTCTATACCGTCGATCCGCTCTTTATCGGCTTGCACGCCATGGACTCGGCGGAAATGTCCAGCAAAGCGGTACTAAAATGCGAGCCTTTGGAAAAAGTTGGCAACTTCGCTGTCATCAATGATCGGGTAACGGTAATCGAGTACAGTGATCTGCCGGACAATTTGGCTTACCAACGCCGCGACGACGACAGATTGATGTTCGAATGGGGCAGTATTGCCATCCATATTATCAACCGGAGTTTCGTCGAGCGGATCAATACCCGCGGGTTTTCGCTGCCGTGGCATCGTGCCGACAAACGCGTCCCCTATATCGACGAAAACGGAAATCTCATTGATCCCAGTCAGCCCAACGCCGTCAAATTTGAAACATTCGTTTTTGACGCGCTGCCTTTGGCGGAAAAATCGATCATTCTCGAGATCATTCGCAACGAACAGTTTGCACCTATCAAGAACGCTTCCGGGGTTGACAGTCTGCCGTCTTCTCAGGCGCTGCAAATCGACAGGGCCGCACGCTGGATGACCATGGCAGGTATCAATGTGCCCCGAAAACCAGACGGCTCTCCTGACGTACTCATCGAAATCTCGCCGCTCTTTGCCCTTGACGCCGACGAATTGGCCAGAAAATACGCCCAACTGCGACCGCTCAAAAAAGGAGATATGGTCTATCTGGGATAACACAAAACCGAATGACATGCCCGCCTGCAGGTGAGCAAAACGTAATGCTCCGGGCCATGCCAAACTGCGGTCCATCGGGCCGTTCATTTGCCCTCAACGATATTCATCAAAATCGCGACATCGACTTTTTCCAGGCTATCGACGATCAGGTCCGCCCGGGCCAGATTCTCGGCGGTGGTCGAATTGGTTACCGCAACGCACTTACATCCGGCGGCCTTTGCCGCCTGCACCCCGTTGGGCGCATCCTCTATTACTACGCACCTTTTGGCCGGAACCGACAGCCGTTCAACCGCCCGCTGGAACAATTCCGGATGCGGCTTTTTGTTTTTCACTTCACTGCCGGTGATATAGACTAATTGTTCGTAGGGAACTTTTGCCGATCGCAGAGCCGCTTCGGATTTCTCGCGGGTACTGCTCGTGGCTATGGCTACGCGAAAATCATCACGCGCCATCGCTCCGCGAATCAACTCCAAAACGCCCGGAAAGGCAGGCAATGGCCTTTCCTTCAACAACTGCAGGAAATTGTCCTGACGCAACTGGCTCGCCTTGTCCACCTGTGATTCGCTCAATTCCAAACCATGCACCCGCGCCGCCGCCAACATATACTCCTGGGCGCCACGTCCCAGCCCAGCCTCGAAATCCACGGGCCGTACCCGGACGCCGAACAACTCCGCGAACACCTTGATCGACACCTCCACGTTCACCGCTTCCGTATCGACGATCACACCATCGACATCTAATATCAAACCATACACACTCATAATGATTGTGTTTTCCCATCTTCTTATTAGGCGGATTAATCAACTTTGATTTTGAATTCGCAAAGAGCTTCCACGACCGACTTGATCGCGAGAGCTTTTTTATATGTTACTATATCTTTTGCTTTAACAACATCAGATTTTAAGGAACTTTCGGGGATTGCCAGTAAGATATTGCAATCTCGAAATCTCCGAACCGTCTCCCTTCTATGTGCCAGATACTCAGGTGTCCAGAAGCCGATGATTTCCATAAGCACTTCGGGACCATCCTTATGGCGGAAAACAAAATCGGGCACAAAAGTCGTCTGGTTTTCATGCAGTATTTCACCTTCACGGATTAGCTGCCAGCCATCTCTTTCGCCTCCGAATTCTTTTGCGAATGCTTCCTCGACAGAAGAGTCAAATTCGTCCGGCTGCGGCAAATAACTGCTGAAGCCATCTTTGTCAGACAGGCTTAACCTGGCTGTCCCATTCCAGGGTGTTTTGATAGTTGCCGACATCCTCCAGCCTTTGCAGGCCAATAGTGCGGGTAAAAACCTTGCAAAGCTGATCCCATATCGGCGAGTCTCATGGAGCACAGACAGCGGACCCGATAAAACCATCTCATATTGTGAAGGGCCGATTCTTTTGATCTCATGAAGTAATCGGGCCAATTTTGCATAGCGAAGAATGGTCTTAAAATCACCGCTTGCCCAAATCCGCATTGTCTGGGCCTTATAAAGAGCAGCCTGTAGTTGTGCGACATTGTAACGTGAAAGAAATTCAGATGCGCCAGAGTACCCCTCAAATTCCTTTAGCCGCTGGTACTCCATTACATCGGCATACAGGCCTTGTTCAATTTCATCCCAGGGCCTTTCAAGCTCTTTGGCAATTTTGTGTTTTATATCATTTTCTACGTGTTCAAACAACTGATCTCTCTGACTGACTAAAGGATGAAATTGAGCGGCTTTTGAGAATACCTGGAGTCTGAGCCTGGCCGCATTTCCATCAGGATCGGTGTAATAGACGCTTTTGTCATCCAGAAGTTTGCAAAAAGCGTCAATTCTACGAATAGGACAGTCTGCTTCATCTTGGAATAACTTCTCGACCTGCTTATGCAACTGGCGGCGTTGTTGTCCGATGCCATTGGCATAGATAGAGAGCATCTGTTCGGCAAATTCAAAATAATGCCGATGTGCGTTCCGTTTAAGTTTGTCGGGATAAACCTGGGCCGCCTTAAACTCTACGATGGATTGTTCGCTCGTAAGCATCGCTTCTCCGTCTTGATCGCGACCTGTGTACCTCTTTTGTATTTTCGCAGACAACCTCATAAAGTGTTGCCTGGCTGCCGCCGTTTTTACGCAAAATCCTGCCCAGTCTTTGTTTGGCTTGACGTGTTGAGCCTTGTCCGCCGATAACCACCCCTATCTTAGCTTCAGGAACATCCACACCCTCATCCAGCACTTGATTAGCCACCAACACCTTAAACAGACCTCTTGCAAAACCATCAAGCACGGCAAGACGTTCTTTTTTGCCGGTATGTGATAATATCGTAGGCGCCAGGAATCTCTTTGAAACTTCGATAGCCATGGCATTGGAACCAACAAAAACAAGGGTTGGCTGACCATTATGCAGCCGGAAGATATCTTCCAGCACTCTGAGCTTCTCCCCGGCCCTTGACTCGATGGATGTTTTTAAGTGATATGCCTTCTGTGCATGCCTTGCCTTTGGGTCTTTGCCGGTTTCCTTACATAATTCCTGCCAGTTATAACCTGGTTTTTCTTCACGTTGCGAAACAATATATTCTCTGATTATCCTGCTGCACTGGCTATAAACTTGCTGTTCCTCGTCATTAAGGGCCACCGGAATTCTTATCACATCAAAATCGGCAAGAGTCGATCCTTTAGCTCGCCTGAAAGGCATGTTATAGACAACAGGCCCAATCAAAAAATCCAGATCCTTATGCAGACCGTCTGATCTTTCAGGGGTGGCGGTCAATCCCAGCCGCATAGAAGCGGTGCTGAGAATAGCGGCTTCCCTGCGGCATCTGCCCGGCAGATGGTGTTCTTCGTCAAAAACCAAAAGACCGAATCCCGCGCCTATCCTGCTTATATGAATATAGGCACTGTCGTAGGTAGTGACTGTAACCGGTCTTATATTGAAGGTATTGTCACCGACAATACCGGCATCGTAGCCCAGCCCTTTGAGTATCTTGCGATGCCACTGATACATCAGGTCCCTCACCGGTGCAACCACAAGTGTTGCTGTCTTGGTTTCAGCCATAACCGCCAAAGCTACTTCGGTTTTGCCGGTACCGGTAGGCATGATAACCTGGCCGCGACGGCCTGATTGTGTCCAGCTATCCAGGGCTTCACTTTGTTCTGGCCTCAGTGTTGGCAGATCGACTTTAGGCCAATGAACCGACGCTGGTTGCATTACCTCATCACGGAAGTTGGCGGTTTGAGACAGTTTCTCCTTAATACGTTGGTAATAAATTGCATCACACCGCCAATTGCCGACGCGACTGTCCCATCTCCAGATACCCATATTATATGGTGTGTTATCACGGGGCCACCCGTCAAGCAGCAATGTCCCCTCATCCCACTTAAGAATAATCTGCTCATTTTTGCCTTCGAAATCCATTACCACAAAATTATACCAGAAAAATCTAGGGAGCCTCTATTCAAAAAACCCCGGCAAGTTCTTAACAACAGTATTTCTTGCAGCAAAAAGGCTTATTGTAACCGATTATTGAGACACTCGGCTCGTAAGACATAAAATCCCACAAAAACACAAAAACAGGGCTTCAGATAAAATAATTGACTCAACTGGATCGATATTCTACACTTTTATCCTGCCAATCGGCCAGCGTAGCTCAACGGCAGAGCTTCCGCCTTGTAAGCGGAGGGTTAAGAGTTCGATTCTCTTCGCTGGCTTTTTCGTAAGTCGTTGTTTTTACTTTCGGGGAATTGCTGTAAGTGCTTATTTTTGGCGGTGAAACGTAATGTTTGTAACGATTAGATAAGATAGGTAAGATAGACAAGATAGGCAAGAGAAAAAACGCGAATTTCAGCGAAATCCCGACGAAAAACGCAAAATCACCCCAAAAGTAAGCTGCCGAATAGGCGATGCCGACCGCTACCGCCAAAATCAATTATAGAACTTGACAAAAACACTCGTATTTGACCTTGTTTGGTTATTGCTTCAGTCGGAATTGGACATTCCCTGAAATTTACTTAATCTTTATGATTCGCCAAGGCAAATCAGGTAAAACCAAGCGTAACCACTTAAACGCGTTTGTCCAATTCACGCTCAACCAGTACACCCAGAATTAATACGCTCTAATGCGGAATTGCGAATAAAATCAGATACCCCCTTAAAACCAAGGTTGCTGGATGCATTAGCTATCAATAATTTCTCTTGTGAAGTCAGTCTCACATTCACTTGAACTGTTCTCCTATTGGCCGATGCCGACCGAGGCGGCCTTTGGCCGTTTTCAATCATAGTTGACACCGCTACTACCAGGGCCTCCTGCGTGGCATTATAACACTTATCTGGCGTACGGCCATCCACAAAAACAGTCGGGAGTTCAAAAGAACTGCCAATAAAACCTAATCTCTCATTCTTCTCCATGGTTATGTGGTAACCGTCCGCAATCTTTTTTGCCTCCCGCAAAACCGACGGCTTAAAAGGCTTTTCCAGTCCCTTGGTTTTAGTCTTGGCCTTCGACGAAATCTTTAAATCTTTTGACATATTCAATATCAACTTTCTTGTCATGTACCGGAATAAGAAACGGCAGTTCGTCTTCCTTAACAAAAACCCGATACTCGCCGTGAATCTTCTTAAGCTTCCATCCGTGCGACTCGAATAATATTAATACATTTTCAAATCCAACATAATTAGCCATCGTGCTCTATCCTTCATTGATGTTCAGCCAAACTCTAAGTATCATCCTTGTGGAACGCCCACAAAGATCCTACCTCTCCGCCGCAACATCAGAAAGCACCTCCACGAACGATGACTAATTCACCGAACTACAACAACTTTCTGATTCAAGATTACATCTTTCTCAGTTATATTAAAGTATAGCCTACGATATACAAATGTCAAGGAGGTTTTTAAAAAATTTCTGCATTCATCTCTATTTTAGCTCCTCATACCTTCTCATTACCAAACAAGTATTGGCGTAACTACTGCATGGCAAAGCAGTTATCACAATAAATCATTCTTAGCCTCCCGTTTCTCCGCGACGGCAAAAAAAAGGGCGAACTGTTTGCCAGATTGCCCTAGATCAACTTTTTGCCCACGCGGATTTTGCACAGCGACGCGGCAATCTCATCCCCCGTCATTGCGAAGCCAGGTAGTGCGGGCCGTGCCCGCAATTTATTCTGTCCGTGTCCGTCCGTGTCTGTCCTCTTAGCCCACGCGGACCTTTGTGCATCATTCCCCCAGCGCGGCAATCTCATCCCCCGTCATTGCGCAGCCAGGTAGTGCGGGCCGTGCCCGCAATTTATTCTGTCCGTGTCCGTCCGTGTCTGTCCTCTTAGCCCATGCGGATTTTGCGCAGCAGCGTGGCAATCTCTCCCTGTCATTCCCGCCCCCCTCTGTCATTCCCGCGAAAGCGGGACACGAAGCGAAGCGCAGCCAGGTAGTGCGGGCCGTGCCCGCAATTTATTCTGTCCGTGTCCGTCCGTGTCTGTCCTCTTAGCCCACGCGGACCTTTGTGCATCATTCCCCCAGCGCGGCAATCTCATCCCCCGTCATTGCGAAGCCAGGTAGTGCGGGCCGTGCCCGCAATTTATTCTGTCCGTGTACGTCCGTGTCTGTCCTCTTAGCCCACGCGGACCTTTGTGCATCCCTCCCCCAGCGCGGCAATCTCATCCCCCGTCATTGCGAAGCCAGGTAGTGCGGGCCGTGCCCGCAATTTATTCTGTCCGTGTCCGTCCGTGTCTGTCCTCTTAG
>Ga0315276_10000511_pt1 | contig 33544 bp, 21 predicted proteins | sample YL17G05_0_MG_FD_204542 | JGI IMG/M metagenome (GOLD analysis project Ga0315276, IMG submission 204542) | Sediment microbial communities from Yellowstone Lake, YNP, Wyoming, USA - YL17G05_0 | ecosystem: Environmental > Aquatic > Freshwater > Lake > Sediment | place: USA: Wyoming | collected... | reverse complement strand
GTGGGCTACATCCGTCTCCAACGGGTCATGGGGTGCGATCCAAGGCGCGAGCAAGGCTGCTAGGGCGACTACTGCGACGATGACAAATCCCAGGAGGGCCGTTCGCCGACGGAAGAGCTGACGGAAAAAGTACAGAGTGCCGTTTCTAGAGGGCGGAAGCGCTAAAGCCGGCTCTGCAGTCTCGAATATGGCTTGAGTCATACCCCTTCACCTAACTACCCGAATCTTATCCTGGGATCCAACCAGCCGTAGGCAATGTCGACTATGAGGTTTGCCAATACCACCACGACACCGATCATCAGGGCCGCCCCCTGCACGACGGGGAAGTCCTTCTTGAACACCGCCTCAACCATCGCCCTGCCCACGCCGGGGATACCAAAGACCCACTCGATGATTACCTCTCCACCCAGAAGATACCCCAGCGTCATACCGGCGATGGTGACGATGGGGATAAGGGCATTCTTCATGGCGTGTCTCAGAATCACGACTCGCTGCGTCAATCCTTTGGCCCTGGCGGTCCTGACGTAGTCCTGGTTCATGACTTCCAATAGGGCGGACCGCATCTGGCGCATGAGGACGGCGGAACCGGCGAAGCCGCCTACGATCCAGGGTAAGATGGACAGCCTGATACTCTCCCACGGATCAGAAGTGAAGCTGACATAGCCGCTCGTGGGCAGGATCCTCCAGGTCACCCCGAACAGAATGATCAGCATGATGGCGAACCAGAAACTGGGCATCGCCACTCCGCTAACGGCGACGATAGACGATACGTAATCCGGCCAGCGGTTTCGTGCCAACGCTGCGATAATCCCGGCGGGCAACCCGATAAGAATCGAGATGAACCATGACCCTAGGGCGATCTGGGCGGTCGCTGCAACGCGCGTCTTAAGGATCTTAGTCACCGGCTCGCGGGTTGCCAGAGACTCGCCCAAGTCCCTCTTGACCACCTTGCCGGCCCAGGAGACGTATTGCTGGGGGAGCGGCTTGTCAAGTCCCAACTGCTGTCTCAGGCTGTCGGCAGCCTGCTGGGAAGGATGGGGCCCCAGGATATTCAAGACAGGGTCGCCGGGGGCGGCATGGGCGAAAAGAAACACAACTATCGAAGCCAAGAAGAGGACGATAATGGACTGGAGTAACCTTCGAGTAATGAATGCCGTCACCGCATTGTCCCCTGAGTCTGCGCTACTGACGCCACCCCTAGATTTGTTTGGGAGAGCCGGTCGTGGCTCCGTTTCCCTTATGACCGGCTCCTTCCCCTTCGGCCCTCACCAGCAAGCGGGGGATACACGCCTCTCCTAGTCGTGCACCCCCCGAGCGCCTTAGTCCTTTGACAACCCAAGACATCTGAAGTTCCGGGGGCAATAATAGAGTGTATTATCGCCTCGATCAAAGTTCATGTCAAGATACCGCAAAGGTGGCAAGAATTGGGAGAAGACGGCACCCCGCCGTACGCAGAAACGCCTGATTTCCTCTCCGCATTGCAGGATGCCCGATCTCTCAAGAAGGTTCTAGTCGTTCTCGTTGGAGACTCTGGTAAGGGCGTCCGCCATTCGCCGGACGAGCGGCATGTAGTTGCTTTCCCGCGGCAGAGGCAGCCCCGCCGCTTCGTTGAATGACTCCCCTGCTCCCGGCATCATGAAGAAGAAAGCCAGGGTTGGGGCGTGGACGTCCTTGTCGATAGTGCCGGCGACCTGGGCCTGACGCACCATAGCGATCAGTGGGCCTGTGGCGTCTCTCAGCCACTCCTGTACTGCCTCGCGCACCTCGGGGTAGCGGCGGGCCGCGGCAAATGTCTCCAGCAGGATAGCACGCGTGAGAGGGCGGTCTTCCACAAGGCGGTCGCGGGTCATTCTCATGAACAACTCGCTTGGGTCGGGTGTCTCGCCGCTCTGCCACATTTCCCTGTAGGGTTCGAGCTGCATGTCGAGCCGGGCGCGGATCACCTCCAGTAGAAGCTCCGCCTTGTTAGCGTAGTTCGCGTATATCGCGCCGGTTGTCACCCCTGCGCGGCGGGCTATTCGAGAGACAGCGGCGCCATCGTAACCGCTTTCAGCGAAGACGGCGGTCGCGGCCTCAAGCAGCCGGTCGCGCATCGCCGCTGATTTCTTGTGTACCCCAGCGGTCGAAACCATTGTTTCCATGACTCTAGACTCCTAGTCATATGTTGCACTGCTGCGCCGAATTCTAGCCGACTGTCAGGAACTCCGCAAGGAGGAAACGTGTTCAGCCTCGATGTATTCTGCGGAATTGTGCGTCTCTTTCCCCAGCGTGCCTTGATCTATGTAGGTAATAAAGTATATTATCACGACATCCGGGAGACGGCAAGTTAGAAACCTCAAGGAGGTATGACTCGATGGCAGACAGCAACTACTGGAAGGACAAGCACCGGCCGAACGTCATGAAGCAGCGCCTGTCGCGCCGGCGCCTGATCCAGCTCGGCGCCTTGGGCACCGCCGGCGCCGTCTCCGCCGCCTATCTGGGCTGCGGCAGTGATGAGAAGAATGGCGGTGGCAAGACCCCAGCAGCAGGGAAGACACCGGCTGCCGCCGGGACGCCCAAGCCGGGGGGCAGCATGACACTCATACTCAACAGCGCCTTCAGCAGCATGGACCCGGCTCTGATGGCACTGGGCCACGACAAGGCCGCCGTCAACAACGTCTACGACTGGGTGATGAACCGCGACATCAAGCCCGACGGCAGCCTGGGGCTGAAGGGCAATCTGGCTGAGTCATGGGAGTGGGTTGACAATACGCACCTTAACGTGAAGTTCAGGAACGAAGGCATCAAGTTCCACGACGGCACGGACTTCAACGCTGAGGCCGTGAAGTTCCACACAGAACGAATCCTTGATCCAGCAACCGCGTCACCTCGCTTGGCTGAGTACCAGAAGGTGGACCACGTTGAGTTGGGCGACTCGTTCAGCCTGACGTACGTGCTCAAGAAGCCTGATCTGGTCTTCCTGACGTTGCTCGACGGCTGGTCCTCCTGTATCCCGTCGCCGGCTGCCGTCAACAAGTGGGGCAAGGACTACCCGAATCACCCGACGGGCACAGGCCCCTTCAAGCTGCTGAGCCAGCAGCCCGGAACGTCATTTGAGTTCGAGAAGAACGCAGAGTACTGGCGCCCCGGCGAACCTTATCTCGACGGCTACAAGGTCAAGATCATTCCTGACAAGGCGGTGGCTGCTGCTGCTCTTAAGGCCGGGGAAGCCGATATCGCGACGACCAACGAACTGGAATCTGCGGACATAGTCGCCTTCCAAAACGACCCCGGCTTTACCGTCCACATCGCAGGGGCGGGCGGGCTGAAGCGGATATTCATCAACAAGAGTAAAGCTCCCGGCAACAACCTCCATCTTCGCAAGGCGATCTCTTATGCCATTGATCGACAGGAGTTCGTCGCCAAGTACAGTGGGCTGTGCTTTGCCACACCCAGCCCTATTCCGAGGGGCAGCGCTTTCGCCAACCCTGACGAGCCGGACCCGGAGTTCAACCTGGACAAGGCGAAGGAGGAGATGAAGCTGGCGGGCATGGAGGACGGGGTTACGATACCCTTGCTGATCACCAACGACCCCCTCGATCTGTCCGACGGCGAACTGCTTACTGCGCAACTCAGCAAGGTCGGGATCAAGTGCGACGTCGACTTCGTTCCATTCACGGAACTGGCTTCGAAAGTGGTCAGCGGCGGCCTTGAGTTCGGCGGCTTCTTCAACTTCCCCACTGACTGGGGCGCGATTGAATACGCCTTCCGCGAGATCGAGCACAGCGCCGGCGTGTTCAACGTGGGGTACACGGAAGACCCCGAGCTAGACCGGCTGATTGAGGCAACGTGGCAGGAAAGCGATCCCAACGTCCGGCGGGAGCTGTACTGGCAAGCCCAGAGGCTGATAATGGAGAACGTCTACGAGGTCCCGGTGTTTGCGACTCCGTCCATACTGGTGGCGCGAAAGAACATCCAGGGGTACGTGTCCATAGACTCACCCGGCGGGCCGGAAGTAGAATTCAGTTTCCGGAAGATCTGGCTCAGCTCCTAGGATCTGTCGCTCTGAGAGCGGCAGATCCGGGATAGCGGTAGCGCTCCCAGGCAAAACCAGCTAAACAGGACGTAAGACGCAGCGTCAGCAGCGTCTTACGTCCCTCTCCGCCGTTCTTCGGTGGTGTGAATGCTGTCCCGCGCGGGCAGAGGGCGACCTTGAACTCTACCTCGCGCAGCGGTTAGAAAAGAGGAGCGATGACACCCGACGCCGTCGTCAAGCCTGAGCCGAATTTCGACAATCTGCGGCGGACCATCCTGCGCCAGGGGCCGCCGGGGGCGGTGCCGTTCTTTGATCTGTTCGCCGACCCTGGTATGGTTGAAGCCGTCCTGGGGGAGAAGTTCCCGATCAACCTGCATCGCTACATCGAAGAGCCGGTCGCAGAACTCCCCGTCGAAGAGATGCCGGGCCTGATGAAGTCCCTCGACATGTACGTCCGCTTCTGCCGCGAAATGGGCTATGACTACGTGTTCATGATGACAGGTTTCGGCCTTCGCAGGAGCTACAAGACAACAACTGATACGAGCGGGACCCAGCGCCATTGGCAGGATGAAGCGAGCGGCCCCATCCAAAGCTGGGCCGACTTCGAGGCTTACCCATGGCCCAAGCCTGAGGACCTTAGGCATGCAGCCCTGCAGTACGTCAACGCCATCGTGCCGGAGGGGATGAAGATAGCCGCCTTCATGTACGGCGGAATCTTCGAGCACTCCACCTGGCTGATGGGCCTGCAGTCCTTCTCTTATGCTCTCCACGACCAGCCCGACCTGGTGGCGGCGATCTGCCAGCGGGTAGGCGAACTCGCGACTGCCACTTGCGCTCAGGCCGTCGAAATTGACAACGTCTCCATGGTGTTCCTCACCGATGACCTAGGATTCTATAGCGGCACCCTTGTTTCACCGGACTTTATTCGCCATCACATGTTTCCCCACTACAAGAGGATCGCCGAGATCACCCATCAAGCGGGGAGTCTGCTCATCTTCCATTCCTGCGGGAACATGTACAAGTTGATGGACGGGCTCATCGACGATATCGGCATCGACGCCAAGCACTCCTTCGAGGACAAGATCCTTACGGTGGAGGAGGCCAGCCGGCGCTGGGGCAATCGCGTGACGGTCTTGGGTGGCGTGGACATGGACCTGCTCGGCCGGGGCACGGAAGAGCAGGTGCGCGCGCGTACCCGTCAGATCTTGGAGGTCTGCGGTGTCAAGGGCACCGGCTATTGCCTGGGCGCCGGCAACACTGCCGCCAACTACATCCCCAGGCAGAACTACCTGGCGATGCTGGACGAGGGGCGGCGCTGGAACCGCGAGCACTTCGGCTAGGGCGCTAGCGTCACCACCCGCCCTTGTTCACCCCATCGCTGTCTCACACTTCCTGAAACCCTACAGTGTTCGAAGAATGGGTGCTATCCGTCGTACAATAGGGGGCGGTCGCGTGGTTCGACAAATGCATCGTATAGTCGTCAAGAAGGATTCAAGGATATGAAATTCGGGATTATTGGGCTGGGGCGTATGGGCGCGAACATGGCAAGGCATGCCGTCGAGAAGGGGCACAGTGTTGTCGGCTATGATAGCAGCGACGAGGCGATGGCCGTGATGGCGGCCGAGTGGTTGGAGTGCGTGCCCTCGATAAGAGATCTGACGTCTAGCCTCCCCCATCCCCGGGTCGTACTGGTCTCTGTGCCACATGGGGAACCGACCGATAGCTGTTGCGAGGAGCTGCAGGCAGTTCTGTCAGCGGGCGACGTCGTGTGCGACAATGGCAACTCCCACTGGGATGATTCGAAGCGCCGCTTCGATTCCTTTGCCGCAGCGGGCATTCAGTTTCTCGATGTTGGCACCAGCGGCGGGGTGGAAGGGGCTCGGTACGGCGCCTGCTTCATGGTTGGCGGGAATCGCGAGGCATTTGACCTCGTCAGGCCTATTCTGAATGACCTTGCCATCGACGACGAAGCTGTCTACTACGTCGGGCCCGCAGGCTCGGGACACTTCGTGAAACTGATTCACAACGCGATTGAGTTCGGGATGGTGCAAGCGATCGCGGAAGGCGTCGAGATGCTCAAGCGGTCCGAGTATGATCTCGATCTCCCGCCTCTGCTGAACAACTGGATGCATGGCTCGGTGATCCGGGGTTGGCTTCTGGACCTGATGAAAAGGGCCCTGTCGGAGCATGCGGACTTTGGCGAGCTATCAACCTACGTGGAGGATACGGGGGAGGTGAAGTGGGCTATCGACTGGGCACTGAGGGAAGATATCCCTGCACCCGTGATCAGTCTCTCGCAGACGGCGCTCATGCAGTACCGCGACAGCGATTCACCCATGGCGAAGGCGGTGGCTCTGCTTCGCAACCAGTTCGGGGGGCACCCTGTCCACCGCGTTCCTGGCGAAGCGTCCCCTCGCTAGGTTGCCCGTTGACCGATCCCACACCGGATGACCTGCGGGGTGCCAATATTACAGCCGTACCTGCGTACGTCTAGCGGCCACCCGCTCGTACTCGCGGCGGAGACCACCGAGAACCGGTGAGTGAATGTTCTCCGAGGCCTGGACCCTCTGCCTATCACGCAGAGGGTTCGTCAGGGTGACGTCCTCATACGGATGGGGTTTCTGAGCCCCACAAGTGTTTAGCGTCTATTGATAGTGTTACTTGTCCCCATTCAGGGCATAGCTTGAGACAACCCCTGGACCAACTCGCCCACCAAGGCGATAGCGCAGAAGACCGAGACAATGAGCGGAAGAAACACTAGCACCGCCCGCTCGCCGCGGCGGGCGACGGCGACGGCTGCGGTTACGCCCGCGAGCACGCCGACCAGGAGCCCCATGAACCCCACCCGTGGGGACCACGGCAACCAGCGGTCCGAGACTGCGAGAGCGACCGACGGCAAGAAGAGCACCGCGAACAGTATCAAGAGCCGAATCGCCCACCAGCCAAGCGGCGTGCGAGGCAGCAAATGAGTTCTAGAGCGGCGATGGCGTGTCGGCGTGCTTTCCACGCGACCACTATCTCTGGTGGCCCTCGTTGGCGCAAGAGCCTGACGACGCGAAATGTGCTAGGCTTCGCCAGTAGGAGGTAGGCAGGTCATGCAGAAATGGGAGTACAAGTTTATCGTGGGGAAGACCCATCAGAAAGCCGCTGCAGCTATGATCGCCGCTGGCGAAGAGGGTTGGGAGGCATTCTCCTCGTCGATTTGGGGATTCGCCACGAGTGGGTTCAAGCACTGGGACGGTTCCCACCTGATCTGGCTGAAGCGGCCTAAGCCGGCCTAGCCTCACGAGGCCGGAACCGAAGACCAGTGCCCCGATGTTCCCTCAGGCCTTGACCCGCTGCCTAGAAAGCAGATGGTGGGTGGTCAGGCCAGAGAGAAGGGCGAGCGCTTCGCGCGGCCTTCGTCCCGTGCTCTTGGCCGCAGCTACTCGAGGTAGGCTGCAGCCTGCTGGCGAACGAGGTCCACAAGGTTGCCGAGTGCGAGGTTAACGTCGTACAGGTGCAGCCCCCACTTCGGCCCGAGAGTCTGGCTCACCGTCGGCCTCTTGTCGCCGGCGATCTTCGTAGTGTCTACTTGAAGCCAGTTTACGCCGCCGGAGCTTTCGCATCGGCCTGTGTAAAGATCGAGAAAAGCTACCCAGCGCGCCGGTATAGTCGCCACCACATAGAAGTACGTCTTCAACGGACCGCCCCCCCCTGAAAGCGAGGCCGGGTTGGCGCATAGAACCTCCTGATTTTCCTTGGTCGGCTCCCCCGCACGGAGACCCGCACCCACCTTGCCAAAATGGCTGTCCGCAGGGGGAGTCTGGTCGAAGGTGGAATAGGCCACGACACATCCTGTCTGATCAACGTTCCGGCACGCGGGCACATTTTGGAAATCGCCGCCGACGTCCTGACCGGCGGCAACCGTCACGTTGCCGCCGATTATCAGTGCCGACACAAGCTGGCCACGCAACTCAGGGTTGGAGTCGATCTCCGACGCCACCAATTGGGTTAACATACGTGCGCCCTGCGAATGGCCGATCAGCACAAATCCGCGGCCGTTGTTGTAGTGAGCCATGTAGTCCTGCCACGCGGACAGGACATCGCCGTAGGCGATGGCGCGGATTTCCGGCGAATCCACTTGGTTCACGAGTGCCGACAAGGTTCGCTGCCGGTACATCGGAGCGTATACTTTGCACACTTGCGAGAAGCGGGATGCTTGCTGGATCGCCACGGACGTCTCTTCCGGGTCGATCTGGAGATTGGCGTTAGGCGTCTTCTGATTGCTGACTGTCGGGTAGACGTAGAAACAGTCAATAGGAGGGTCAGCCGCCGCCGCGGCCCCTTCAGTGGTACTCCCGCCGTCGGCAGATACCACCTGGGCCGTGAGATCAGTCTCGCACGGGTTGTTTGCGAGGCCGGGGCGACACAGCCAGACAGTGTTCGATGGCGCCGCCGTCGGCGAGGGCTCAGCGTTCGTCGAAGAGGACGAGCCGCCACACGATGCGCCGGCCAGGGCGACCAGAAGCACGGCAGCGCTCACGAAGATTCCCCTCGTGCCTCCTCGCCCGAGCCTTCCCCTGCCAAGGGAATGATTCGTGCACCGGCACGCGCTTGATCTCATTGCTGCCCTCCGTCTTGCTCATCGTTCGGACTTTGCTGATCTAGCCCTCGCGTGCAAGCCCAGCCCAGCCGCAGCCATTTCTGTAGCTGGTAGCCCTCACCCTCTTCATCCGCTGAGTACCCATTGTCCGGCTATTCCCGGAAGCCGTCAACAGTCTTGACGGTGGGGATAAGGTTTGGTAGCCACGCCTGGGTTGTTGGACGGGGAAACGGAATTCGAACCCGCGACCCTCTGCCCTGAAAGAACCCCTAGACGAGCGCCTTTCAAGCTACTGCCTCCAGCGTAACATTGTATCCGAGGCCCTCCAGCCTCTTCACGAGCCGGTGTTCCACCTGGCGGCTGGGTCTAGCCACAACCACCGACTTCCTCTCGCTCCTGCTCACGCCTCCGTGCCGCTCAGCCCGCGAAGGCTGCCATGAGCCGACGCTCGGCATACAACAAGCCGTCAGTTTCGGGAGCACGACATGATGCCCGCGGGGCACCAACACCCCCTGCGTATCTGGGAGAGCGTCGAGAGGCAAACCAGGACCGCCGAATGCCGGCAGAGGAGCGCAACCCGCTGCCTTGGAAGCAAGGGCGCCACACGTGGTCCTCCCGATACTCAAGAGGGAATCGAAAAGCCTTGACAGACGGCAGCCGGCGCGCCAAAATAGCGCTGCTTTGACGCCCCGCCGAGGTCCTACGACTTGGGCAGAGAAGATTCAGGAGAAATGCTGGACCTCGCTAGATTCTGCGCCTGAATCTCCTCCGAGGAGAGTTGCTGGCAGATTCGGGATCGGCGCTTTCGGCTGGATTCCCGCCCTGATTGATGGGGTTCAGGAGGTCGTGGGTTCGAATCCCACCGCCCCGACCAATCTTCCCTGAGGATACCCTCGCTCTATCGGCAGCCCACCTCCATAAACGCTTCGTAGATCGCCCTGTGAAGCTCAGGCGGCAATTCGATGTCGCGCGGCGACGGGTACTGGCGGCTAGGTCTGCTAGCCCTTGAGGGCACCCTGCATGAGCCCTCGCACCAGTTGCCGCTGGAAAAGCACGATGACGACAAGCATGGGCAGCAGGGCGATGATAGTACCTGCCATCACCACGTTTATGGAGCCGATCTCCTGGGAGGCCAGGCCTGCCAGCCCGATCTGCACCGTCCGGTAGGTGTCAGAGTTGGTGACCAGAAGCGGCCACAAGTACTGGTTCCAGGACTGCAGGAAGGCAAAGACGGCCAGCGTTCCTAGCGCCGGCTTGGAGAGGGGCAGCACCACGCGCCAGAGGAAACGCAGATGTCCGTAGCCGTCGATGGCGGCGGCGTCACGCAGCTCCAGGGGAATGGTCATGAAGTGCTGACGCATCAGGAAGGTGCCGAACGCAGTGGCCAAGAAGGGGATCGTCAGCGCTTGGTAGGAGTCCAGGCTCAGGATCTTGCCGTCCAGCGCGGCGCGCAACGTGCCGACGCCTGCGAGTATGCCGACCAACGCGCCCACGAGGACGGCGACGGCAAGCGCACGAATACGCCAGCGAGCAGTGCGGCCGCCCCGGAATACGCCAGCGAGCAGTGCCGCCACTCCGGCGCCCACGGATAGCCCGACCAGCACAGCTATGGCCACCGCAAGGCCCGCCGGAGGGTCGCCCATCATCTGGACTGTCTGGAAGTTCGGGATAATGGAGGCTTCCCAGGGCACCATGAGGGTGGACAGGAAGAGCATGAAGAGGAAGTTGCGCAGCGGAAAACGCATGAAGGCGAAGGCGTACGCGGCGAGAACGGAGGTAGCCAACTGCCCGAGGGTGATGACGCTGGACTGGATGAAGCTATTGAACATGTAGCGCCCCAGGGGCACCACATCCATGGCTTTCTTGAAGTTGCCGAACTGGGGATCAGGCGCAAATAGCTTCGGGGGGTAAGAGATGGCGTCCTCCTTAGGCAGGAGGCTGTTCACCACTGCCAGGTATATGGGCAGGATCACGATCGCGGCGCCGAGGATCAGTACGGCGTATGTCAAGGCCACTCGTGCCACACGGCTATATCGGATGCGAATAGTCATCGGTAGAAGACCCGCCGCTCTAGGAAGCGGAGCTGAATGAGTGTGATAGTGAGCATCAGCAGGAAGAGAGCCACAGCCCGCACAGCTGCTGCACCGTATTCAAAGTTGATGAAGGCGTCGGTATAGATCGAGTAGACGATGACATTGGTGGCATCTAGCGGGCCGCCCCGCGTGAGAATGTGAATCTGTCCGAAGGACTGGAAGGCAATGATGGTTGATACGACCACGACGAAGAGAAGCGATGGCGAGAGCATGGGCAGCGTGATGTGGCGAAGGAGTGACCAGGGGCTGGCGCCGTCCACGCGGGCGCTCTCATAGAGCTCCTGAGGGATATTCTGGAGGGCGGCCAGGAGCACCAGGGTGGTGAATCCTATGTTCAACCAGATTGTCGTGAGGGACACGGCCATGAGGGCTGGACCGCTATCCCAGATTGTTCTCCACTGCGGGTCCGTTAGCCAGTTGACACGGGGCAGGTCAAACTGGCCCAGTATCCAGTTGACGAAGCCGGCGCTGGGGTTCAGGAGCATCAGCCACATGACCGCCGCCACCGCCACCGAAGCAGCAATGGTGGAGGAGAAGACGGTGCGAAAGAAGAGCGCCCCGCGCAGGCGCTGGTTGGCCAGCAGTGCGAGCACCAGCCCCAGCACCATCCCCGTTGGCACCGTGTAGAGGGCGAAGAGGAAGGTCACCAGCAGGCTCTTACGGAAGTCAGGGGATGTCAGCACCTCCCGGTACTGGTCGAAACCGACGAACTCCTGGCCGCGCCCGAAGGGGTCACTGACAAAGAAGCCCAGGTAGACCGACTTGAACAGCGGGTAGAAGACGAAGCCCCCAAATAGAAGTATCGAGGGCCAGAGGAACAACATGCCGCCCCCGAAGCGGGACAGCCCTTCCAGCCAGGGATACCTTCGCCCTAGAGGGATCGGCGCTGGGAGCGCCGCTGTTGGGGCGTCGCCGCTCTTCATCAGGCTAGCCTCTGCCCACTGGTTCGATCGAAGAGGTGGAGGTTTTCGACCAGGACGGTGAGGGGGACCGTCTCTCCAAGCTTCATCTTCACGCGAGCGTCGAGGCGGGCCACCAGTGTGGTATCGCTCAGCGAGAAGGTGACGTGGGCCTCGTTGCCCAGGTACTCTACGAGGTCCACCATCGCCCCAAGGGTGGCCGACACGGCGCCGCTGCCCTCGCCACCACCCACGTACAGGTGCTCGGGGCGGACGCCAACCACGATTTCACCGTCGGCCGCATCCGTGGCGCCGTGGGCCTGCTGCGAGTTCAGCCGGAAGCTGCCCGCCTCGCTGTCGGCGAAGGCATCACCATCGCGGGTCTGCAGGCGGGCCGGAAACATATTCATGGCTGGGCTGCCGATGAACCCGGCGACGAAGATGTTGCCTGGTCGGTCGTAGACCTCCTGAGGCGGCCCCACCTGCTGGAGCACCCCCTGATCCAGGATGGCGATGCGGTCGCCCATGGTCATGGCCTCCACCTGGTCGTGGGTGACGTAAATAAAGGTGGTCTGGAGCAGGCGGTGCATCTTGACAAGCTCGGCCCGGGTTTGAACCCTCAGCTTGGCGTCCAGGTTAGAAAGGGGCTCGTCCATCAGGTAAACCACGGGCCTCCGGACTATGGCCCTTCCCAGAGCCACCCGCTGGCGCTGGCCGCCGGAGAGTTCGCCGGGCTTGCGACGGAGCAGATCCCCAAGGCCGAGGTTCTGCGCTGCCTCCTTCACTAGCCTGTCGATCTCGCGGCGGTGCAACCCTCGCATGCGTAGCCCAAAGGCAATGTTGTCGTAGACGCTCATGTGAGGGTAGAGGGCATAGTTCTGGAAGACCATGGCGATGTCGCGGCGCTTAGGCTCCACGTCGTTCACCACTTGGTCTTTGATGAGGATGTTTCCCTTGCTGGGCGACTCTAGGCCCGCCACGATGCGCAGGGCGGTGGACTTGCCGCATCCCGAGGGCCCCACGAGGACGATGAACTCCCGGTCGTAGATTTCCAGCGAGAAGTCTTTGACGGCAACCACTTCGCCGAAGAACTTGCTTACATTGTCAAAAGTTACAAGAGCCATGGATTATCAGACCAGCGCCGGCAACAGCGATCCGCTCGAGTTCAGCCGTGCGACCCGGAGACGCCTACCGGCTCACGGTTGCGGGACGATCTTCGAATACCCGGCCTTGACCCGGAGGCCTTCATCTCGAGCAATCTCAGTATGGTCCATCAAGGTTCGCCCAAACGCCCTGCTGTGTCAACGTCTCAGATACGGATGCAACGCTGTGGCCCCACAGTCGCTGCCCTCACATCCCGTCACTACGAGCCCAGAGCAGCGCTCTACTCGCCCACGCGCCGGTTATAGTCCTGCAGTTCCTTGGTGTAGCCCGCGGCGGCATCGTCCAGCGCCTGGTCAGGGTTCTTCCCGCCGACTACCATCTCCTCCATCGCTTGGGCCACGATCTCTCCCAGTTTGGCGGAGGGCCCGACGCGCGGCCCCAGCTTCTCCGGCGTAGACGGCACCCCTAAAGAGAGGCCTACCGGCACCTGGTAGAGCGGGTACTTCTCGAGGACCTGGCGTGAAGCCTCCATCTGGTAGGCGGAGAGACGTACGGGGAGAAAGCCGGTGCCCGCGAAAAGCTCGGCCTGCTGCTCCGGCTCGGCTAGCCACCGCGCCAGCTTCCAGGCCGCCTGCTGCTCTTCCTCCGGCCGCCTGTTCATGATCCACAGGGCACGGCTGAAGATGCCCGGCTTGCCGGAGCCTCCAGCGACGCCCGGGAAGGGCCCCACCCCCAGATCCACTCCCTCTAGCCCCGCCTCCACCACGCTTATCGCCGAGCGCAGGGCTGAGGAGATGCTAACAGTCATCGCCGCCCGCCCGGAGGCCACCGCCATGAGGGAGTCGGCACCGCCGGGGTTACGCCCCACGTTGAAGCCCAGGCCGCTGTCGACCATCTCGTCCCACCAGCGGAAGAAAGCCTGACCCGTCGAGTTGTTGAACAGGGCTTCGGTGGGGCGGCCATCACGACCGTTGTTGTTGTTGACGAAGAGGTCGCCGTGCTCCCCCAAGATGACCTGCGGGTACCAGCCCTGAATGTCTAGGGCGATGCCGCTGCGCACCACGTTGCCGGCGCTATCCACCTTTAACAGCTTCTCAGAGTAGGCACGGACGTCGTCCAGCGTCTGGGGTGGCTTGTCAGGATCCAAACCCACCTCTTGAAAGGGGATCTTGTTGTAGAAGAGCATGGGGACGATGATGCCGAGGGGCATGGCGTCGAGCTTGCCATCCCAGGAGTAGTAGTCGACTGCCTTCTCGTCGAAGTCCGACAGGTCGTACCCCTCGGCATCGATGAACTCCTGGACCGGCGTCACTGCGCCGCTGTCCACCATGGTCTGGGAGTCGCCCTCGCCTGCCTCCGCCAAAGCTGGCACCGCTCCGGAGCGCAGCGAGTTCACGAGCTTAGCGTTGAGCTCAGTGGGGGTACCCTGGAAAAGAAGCCTCACCTTCACCTCGTCCTGGGAGGCATTGAAGCGGTCGATGAGGGCCTGGAGAGCGGCCTGGCTGGACGCCTGCTCCGAATGCCAGAAGTCGATGGTGACGGTGCCGCCTGTTGGCCCAGCGCCGGGGGTCTCGCCGGTAGATGGTGCCTCCTCACGGCCGCCGCACGCGGTCAGCGACAGGGAAAGGAGCGAGACGGCTATCAGGCAGGCGAGCGTTCTTGACATTGGGGTGTCTCCTTGCCAAAGGCCGGCCTCTTCTGGATTTGCCTGTGCTGGGCGGCGGCATCCGGGTTTCGGCCTCCATAAGGCGTGTGTCAGCGGCCCATGCGGTCGTTGTACTGTTTGATGGCTGCGTCGGCGTTCTTGACGGCAGTCTCCATCGCCTCGTCCGGGCTGGCGTTTCCGGATAGCATGCTCTCAATCGCACCCCTGACGGCGTCACGCACCTGCTGGAAGGGCCCGATGAGCGGTCCCAGAGCTGCGGTCGTCGTCGCCGTTTTGGCGAACAGGTCGGCTGGGATCTCAAACTGCGGGTACTTGGCGATGATTTCCTTGGCAGCAGGGAGGTCGTAGGCGGAGTTGCGGACGGGGAGGTAGCCGCTGCCGGCGAACCATTCGGCCTGCTGTTCAGGCTCGACTAGCCACTTGATGAACGTCCAGGCGGCGTCGCGCTCTTTCTGGGGGCGGGCACTCATGATCCAGAGCGACCGCGAATACACACCGGGCGAGCCCTCGGGGACTCTGCCGGGAATGCCGGGGACGGGTGCGACACCCAGCTCGACGCCCTCAATCCCCTTCGCTAGAACGTCGAAGACGGAGCGCAGGGCAGCCGAGGTGCTGATGACCATGACCGCTCTCCTGGCGCCAATGGCAAGCAGCGCCTGGGCTCCAGAGGGGTCCCACCCCACGTTGAGGAGCAGGCCGTCGTGCGCCATGCCGTACCACCACTGGAAAAGCTTCTGGCCGGCCTCGTTGTCGAAGGTGACCTCAGTGGCGACGCCGGCGCGGCCGTTGTCGTTGTTGACGTAGAGCTCACCAGCACCCGACTCGGTCAGTTCCACGTACCAGGGGTGGATATCGAGGGCGAGGCCGTAGCGGGCGACGTTGCCCGCTGCGTCGCGCTGAACAAGCTTCTCTGAGGCCGCCCGAGCCTCGTCGAAGTCCTTGGGTGGCTGGTCTGGGTCCAGCCCCACCTCGCGGAACGGGATCTTGTTGTAGTACATGAGGGGTACGGCGAGGCCGAGGGGCATGGCGTACAGGGTGCCATCGACGGTGAAATAAGCGATCGCTGCGGGCGCGAAGTCCGACAGGGCATACTTGTCGCGGTCGATGTACTCTTGGATGGGGGTGATCTGGCCGCTGTCGATCATGGGCTCTGTGTAGGGCTCCGAATGGAAGGCGATAGTCGGAACGCTGCCGCTCTGCATGCTGGCAATGAGCTTCGCCGCCAGTTCATCGTCGCTGCCCTGATAGGTAGCCTGGACCTTCACCTCGTTCTGGGAGGCATTGAAGCGGTCCACGAGCTTCACGAGGTTGTCGCTGTTCGATGCTGTCTCCGAGTGCCAGAAGGTGATGTTGACTGGGCCGGAGGGGGTCCCGTTGTCGGCGGACTTGTCGCCCCCGCTGCAGGCTGTGGCGATGACGCCCACCACCAGGGCAAGACCCACCGTCACGATGCCGATTTGCCTCATGATGCACCTCCTGATAGAAGGATTAGCCAGAACGGGTGTATTGTACACCAGAGAGTCAAGGGAGGTGGCGGGTGCCGCCCCCCGCGGCCGGGGCGCCAGGGAAGGCATCGAACTTGGAGTACTGCTGCTGCCCAACCGGAACGCGCTGGGCCGACCTCCGCGTGAAGAACGGTAGTGAAGAGCCTTTCAGAGTACGCTACAGGGGCCTGGGTAACGAAGTATTCGGCTTTTGGCAGATCGGCCAGACCAGACACGTTCAGTTGACTGATCGCACCGCATGTGACGTAGGAGGTGAATCGTGACAAAGATCGCGGTGATCGGCGCGGGCAGTGTCGAATTCTGTATGAGACTTGTGCAGGATATCCTCTATTTCGATTCCTTGCAGGACTCTCACATCGTCCTGATGGATATCGATGGCGTCAAGCTAAAGACTACGCTGGGGGTGATGGAGAAGATGCGGGAGCAGCATAAGTTGGCGTGCACGTTCTCCGCGACGACTAACAGGCGCGAGGCATTGAAGGGAGCGGACTTCGCTCTGGTCATGATAATGGTTGGCGGCCTCAAGGCGTATGAGCTGGATATCTCCATCCCACTGAAATACGGCGTGGACCAGTGCGTCGGCGATACCATTAACCCCGGTGGCGTATTCAGGGGACTGAGGCACGTGCCCGCTCTTCGGGACATGCTGCGCGACGCGGAGGAGGTGTGCCCCGACGTTCTCTTTATGAACTACGCGAACCCTATGGCCATATGCTCTTGGGCGATGCAAAAGACGTTCCCACACGTCTCGTTCGTCGGTCTTTGCCACGGCGTGCAGCACACGACAAGGCTGCTGTGCACGTGGCTGCGCGTTCCGGAAGAGGAATGCGAGATTGACGTGGCAGGAATCAACCACATGGCTTGGTTCCTGAAACTAAAGCACAAGGGCGAGGACCTCTACCCGCGACTGTGGGCCAAACTGGAAGCTGAAGGCCCGATCAAGTTCGAGCACTACCGCTTCGAGATGATGAAGGCCACCGGCTACTTCATGACGGAGTTGCCCGGTCATCTGTCAGAGTACCTGCCCTATTTCCGCCATAGAGAAGACTTGAAGGAGTTGTTCAGCGGACCCTGGCTGACGGGCGAGACGGGCGGAGACCTGAAGTTCCAGCAGCGGACACGTGACGGTTATGCCGCGACAATGCAAGCCATGGCCTCTGGGGAAACGCCTGTGCCATATGCCTCGGGCCGGAAGTCAGAGGAATACGCTGCCGACATCATGAATGCTCGGCTTACCGGCCAAACCAGCCGTTTCGCTGGAAATGTTCTCAACAAAGGCTTGATTACAAACCTCCCCTGGGACTGCTGCGTCGAAGTGCCGGTGTTCGTAGACCAAAGCGGCCTTCACCCGACCTTCGTGGGTGAGTTGCCGAAAGTCTGCGCGTCGCTGTGCCGTTCCAACGTCGCTGTCCAGGAACTGGCCGTCGACGCCGCTCTGAACGGCGACTTCGAAGCTGCGTATCAAGCGTGTCTGCTTGACCCGCTGACTGCGGCAACCATCGCCCCGCACGAGATACGCGACATGGTGGATGAGATGTTCAAGGCGGAGGTGGAGTGGTTGCCGCAGTTCCAGGGAAAGAAGAAGATCTTTCCCGGAGCCACAGTTGATCGCATCAGGACAGGCGCAAAGGAAGTCAGGACAGGTGAAGACCTCTATCCGATCGTCTTCCGCCGTGGCGATTGAATTTGAGGCGTGATGGCGCAAACGTCGAGGCGCCGACTTCTAGCCCTGTCTCTCGACGGAGGCCCCGAGCAGTAGCGGTAGAGTGGCAATATTCCATTCATGTCTGGGAGACTGGCGAGTGGCAAACCAGGACCGCCGAATGACGGCAGAGGAGCGTAAACCCTCTGCCTTGGAAGGAAGGGCTCCAGCCGTGGCCCTCTCAAGACCCAAGCGGGAACCAGGAAGCCTTGACAGACGGCACGCCACAATAACGCTGCTTGACACCGCGCCAATGTCCTACGACTTGGGCAGCGAAGATTCAGGAGAAATGCTGGACCTCGCTAGATTCTGCGCCCGAATCTTCGCTGAGGACAGCTGCTGGCAGATTCGGAATCGGCGCTTCCGGCGGGATTTCCGTCCTGATTGATGGGGTTCAGGAGGTCGTGGGTTCGAATCCCACCGCCCCGACCATGGTCGAATCAGGAGGTCGGTTTCGAGGCTAGCAGGCCGCGACGCCGACTTCTTTTCGGCTCTAAGTGTCCTTTCCGAGTCAACCTCTTTGACGGCCGGGCATGACCGTTTCTGGCTTCTCTATTTGTGCCTGACTGCTCCTCTGTGCCTCCCTCGTGCCATGGCTGTGGCAGTGACATCCAATGTGGTATCGTAAGCGGGGGCAGGTCGCAAGTACGCCGCCATGTACGCTCACACGTGCTTCATCCCGAAGCGAGGCTGGCTGTCTGCCCAGACCTACCTGTCCAACTGAAACTTGGGCCGGAAGGGCGATGCTAACGGCGCTTTTCAGACGCCGACAAGATGCGCGGGAGGTGCCGCCGCGTCTTGCGGCTCGTCGGACTGTGCCTCATCATGCAATGAAGGGGTTGGCCAAGACCCGAGAGGATGGACTAGTTTGGACACCGGTAGCGGGAGCTTTCGCCGCATGATCCGCGCTATCTGGGACCGCCGCCGCAGTCGCAGGGTCGAGTCCGCATGCGGGGGTGATGATCAGCCGCTGCGTGCGGAGCTGCTCAGCCTCGAGCAACTCAAGGAGCACGCGAAGGAGCTTGCGCCAAAGCACACCGTTGATGAGAAGCGGGGTCGGGATCTTCTTCTCCCGCAGCTCAGCGAGAACGAGTGCGTCCTCCTCAATGCCTACCGCCTCATCACGGACGATAGGGAAGGCGAGCTTCGTGTCACTCCGGCCGCCGAGTGGTTGCGCGACAACTTCTATCTCATCGAGGAGCAAATACGGGCGGCCCGGAGCCACCTGCCCAAGGGCTATAGTCAGGAACTTCCCCACCTGCTTAGCGGCCCCTCGGCTGGCTACCCCGTCGTCTACGACATCGCACTGGAGCTTGTCTCCCACGGCGACGGCCGCGTCGACGCGGGTAGTTTGAGCGCCTTCGTCTCTGCCTACCAGACCGTGAAGCCACTCAAGCTGGGCGAGATTTGGGCGATCCCGATCATGCTGCGCCTGGCACTGATCAACAACCTCCGTCGCGTGGCGGCGCGCATCGCCGCCGACCGGCGCGCTCTCAGTCAGGCGAATCACTGGGCCGACCGGATGATCGAGGTGGCGGAGAGGGAGCCGACGAGCCTGATCCTGACGCTTGCGGACATGGCGCGGTCTGCCCCCCAGATGTCCAGCGCCTTTGTAGCCGAGCTCGCACGCCGGCTCCAGGGCCAGGGTCCCGCGCAGGCGATGCCGCTCACTTGGCTGGAGCAGCGGCTCACCGAGATGAGCCTGACAATCGAGCGCCTGATCCAGCTTGAGGGCCAGCAACAAGCGGAAGACCAGGTTTCGATCAGCAACAGCGTCGGCAGCCTCCGTTTCCTCGACGCGACAGATTGGCGCGAGTTCGTTGAGGCGATGAGCGTCGTCGAGGACGCGCTCCGCAACGACCCGGCTGGCATCTACAGCCAGATGGACTTCGCCACGCGCGACCGCTACCGGCATGTCGTCGAGCGAGCGGCCCGGCGGGGTGGCCTGTCGGAGCGGGAGGTGGCGCAGAAGGCGGTGGACCTGGCCACGTCCGCTCAGACGCAGGCCGGCGCCCAGGACCGGAAGGCCCACGTCGGCTACTACCTGATCGACCAGGGGGTGCCGCTCTTCGAGCACGCCGCCCAAGTCCGCCTCTTACCCTTCGAGCGACTCCGGCGGGCGGCGGGCCGCATGCCACTCCTCCTCTATCTGGGCTCGATCTGGCTGATCGCCGCGACCGTGACGCTCGGCGTGCTGGTGCAGGCGGTCGCTTTCGGCGCCGGAGGCTGGGGATTGCTGCCACTCGGCGCGCTCGTTCTTCTTTGCGCCAGCTCGCTCGGTGTCGCGATCGTCAACTGGCTGGCGACGCTTGTCGTCAAGCCTGATACGCTGCCCCGGCTCGACTTCTCGCGAGGGATACCGTTTGACCTGCGCACGCTTGTCGTCGTTCCAACGTTCCTCACCGACCCGGAGGGCGTCGACGATTTGTTGGAGGCGTTGGAGATACGCTTCCTGGCGAACCACGACTCCAACCTCCGTTTCGGACTGCTCACGGACTTCCGCGACGCGGCGGCCGAGGTGATGCCGGAGGACGAGGAACCGCTCCGTCTAGTGCGCGAGGGGATCGAGGCGCTTAACCGTAAGTACCACGACGAGCGCGACGACGCCTTCTTCCTTTTCCACCGGCCGCGCCGCTGGAACCCTCAAGAGGGCGTCTGGATGGGTTACGAACGCAAACGCGGGAAGCTGAGCGACCTGAATGCCCTCCTGCGCGGCGCCGAGGACGACCGATTCTCACTGATCGTCGGCGGTCGGTCGGTGCTGCCAACCGTCAAGTATGTGATCACGCTCGACGCCGACACGGAACTCCCTCGCGACGCCGCCCGCCTCCTCGTCGGCACGCTCAGCCACCCGCTCAACCGGCCGCGTTACGATGAGGTGAAGGGGCGCATCTGCGAGGGCTACGGCATCCTTCAGCCGCGTCTCTCGGGAACGATGGCGAACGTCAGCCGCTCTTGGTTCGGCCGCCTTTTTGGCAGCGAGCCGGGCATCGACCCCTACACACGCGCCGTTTCCGATGTCTACCAGGACATCTTTCGCGAGGGGTCTTTCACTGGTAAGGGCATCTACGATGTGGACGCCTTCGAGCGGGCGCTCGGCGGCCGCTTCCCCGAGAACCTGATCCTTAGCCACGACCTCCTGGAGGGCTGCTACGCGCGGACGGCGCTTGTGACCGACGTTCAGATTCACGAGAGCTACCCGACGCGCTTCAGTGCCGACGTGAGTCGCCGCCACCGCTGGATCCGCGGCGACTGGCAGATCGCTCGTTGGCTGCTGCCCCGTGCGCCCAACGCCAGCGGCCATGCCGCGCCCAACCCAATCTCAGCGCTCTCGCGCTGGAAGATCCTCGACAACCTCCGGCGAAGTCTTGTACCCGGCGCGCTTGTGCTGCTCCTACTCCTTGGGTGGACAATCCTCAGTCCGGCTTGGTTCTGGACATGCGTTGTGGCCGGCATCGTTCTCCTCAGCCCGCTGCTAACGTCCCTTGTCGAAATCGCCGACAGGCCGACGGATCTACCGCTGCGCTTGCACTTCAGGTCGGCCACCGCGTCGGGCGCCAGGCGGGTAGCCCAGAGCGCGTTCGGCCTGGTGGTCCTGCCCTACGAGGCGGTCTTCAGCCTGGATGCCGTGCTCAAGACGTGGTGGCGGATGTTAGTCACGCGACACCGGCTCCTCGAGTGGACGACGTCAAACGATGCCAGGCGGAATGCCAGCAAACGGCTCGGTGAGTTCTTCCGAATGATGTGGGTGGCGCCGACCGCCGCTCTCGCAGCGGCTGTCTACCTCTCGATGGAGCGGCCGATGGCGCTCCTGCCCGCCGCGCCGCTTCTCACTGCCTGGATCGCCTCGCCGGCCGTTGCCTGGTGGGTAAGCCGCCCGATCGTGCGGCGGGAAGCCAGCCTCTCGTCCGTGCAAACGGCCTTCCTGCGCAAGCTGGCCCGCAAGACGTGGCGCTTCTTCGAGACTTTCGTCGGCCCCGAAGACAACTGGCTGCCGCCCGACAGCTACCAGGAGGCGCCCGTCGAGGTGATTGCCCACCGGACGTCGCCCACGAACATGGGGCTCTCTCTCCTCGCCAACCTGGCTGCGTATGACTTCGGCTATATCTCGGCCCGTCGCCTAATTGAGCGGACGACGCGCGCCCTCCAGACGATGGAGGGGATGGAGCGGACCAGCGGCCACTTCTACAACTGGTACGATACGACCACGCTGCGGCCGCTTGCGCCGCTTTATGTTTCCACCGTTGACAGCGGGAACCTGGCCGGTCATCTGCTGACGCTGCGGCCGGGCCTGCACGAGATGGCTGATAGCAAGGCTCTCTCACCTCAGGCTTTCGACGGCCTCCGCGACACGCTTAGTCTCCTGGCCGACGCCGCCCAGGCTGCCCGCTCGTCCGAGACGCCCGACCAGAATGGTGGCTTCGCCGGGACGCTAGATGAGATCGACAGGCTGCTCGACGCGCTCGCCAGCCCTCCCGCCGGCCTGCGCGCCTACCGCTCGCTCCTTGATCAGGTCGCGACAGCGGCCGACCGCATCGCCGACGGCTTGGGGCCCGATCCCGATGCCGAGATTGAGTTTTGGGCCCTGAGCTTCAAGGAGCAGTGCGACGACTGGCTCGGCGAGCTTGACAATCTAGCACCGTGGGCGGCGCTGCCTGCTCCGCCCAACGCCCTTGTCGACGGCGACGGTGCTGGCGAAGCTGCGGCGCCCGACGCGCTGCTCGACGCGATCCGCCGGCTCGACGAGGGGCCGACGCTCCGCGAGACCGCCGACTTCAGCGAGACGCTCATCCCGGCGCTCGACGCCAGGCTTGCCGCTCTCAGGGCGGACCGTACGGCGTCCGGCCGAGAGTGGTTGGCGCGTCTCCACCAAGTTGTGAGCGAGGCGAGCGATCGCGCGGCTGACCGGTTGGAGACGATCGAGCGGCTCGGCCAGATCTGCTACAAACTGGGCGACATGGACTACGACCTCCTGACGGACCAGTCGCGCAACCTGCTCGTCATCGGCTACAACGTCGCCGAGCGGCGGCGCGACCTAAGCTATTACGACTTGCTGGCCTCAGAGGCGCGGCTCGCCAGCTTCGTCGCCATCGCGCAACGGCACCTATCGCAGGATCACTGGTTCGCCCTCGGTCGCCTCGTGACGACCTCCGGCTATGACCCAGCTCTCCTCTCCTGGGGCGGCTCTATGTTCGAGTACCTGATGCCGCTCATCGTCATGCCGACGTACGACGACACTGTGCTTGACCGGACCTACAAGGCCATCGTCCGTCGCCAGATCGAATACGGCGCCCAGCGAGGCGTCCCCTGGGGTATCTCAGAGTCCGGCTATAACACAACGGACGCCCACCTCAATTATCAGTACCGCGCCTTCGGCGTGCCGGGCTTGGGCTTCAAACGCGGCCTCGCCGAGGACCTAGTCGTTGCGCCCTACGCAACGGCGATGGCGCTGATGGTCGCGCGACAAGAGGCATGCGCGAACCTTAAGCGGCTCGTGGACCTCGGCGCAGGGGGCCGCTACGGTCTCTACGAAGCGATCGACTACACGCCCTCGCGGCTGCCGCACGGCGAGACGCTCGCGCTCGTGCGCTCGTTCATGCCCCACCACGAGGGGATGAGTTTCCTCTCCCTGGCCTACGCGCTCCTCGGCCGGCCGATGCAGCGCCGCTTCCTCTCCGAGCCGCTCTTCCAGGCGACGGAGGGGCTGCTACAGGAGCGCGTGCCGAAGGTCGCGCCCTTCTATCCAAACGCCGCCGAGACGTCCGGTCTGCAGCACCGCGCCGGCGAGTACCAGGCACTCCTCCGTGTGTTCAGCAACCCCGACTCCGCATCGCCAGAGGTGCACCTGCTCTCCAACGGCAACTACGACGTTATGGTAACGAACGCTGGGGGCGGCTATAGCCGTTGGCGTGACCTTGCGGTCACGCGCTGGCAGGAGGACGCGACACGCGACTGCCACGGCACGTTCTGCTATCTCCGCGACCTGACAAGCGGCGAGGTCTGGTCCACGGCCTACCAGCCGACATTGAAACAGCCGCTGACCTATGACGCGATCTTCTCCCAGGCACGGGCCGAGTACCGGCGCCGTGATAGCGAAATCGACACGCACACCGAGATCGCCGTATCGCCGGAGGACGACGTCGAGATCAGACGCATCAGGATAACGAATCGCTCGGGCACACGGCGGACGATCGAGGTGACGAGCTATGCGGAGGTAGTGATGGCGCCGCCGGCCGCCGACGCCTCCCACCCGGCCTTCAGCAACCTCTTCGTTCAGACGGAGATCGTCCCTTCCCACGACGCGATCCTCTGCTCGCGGCGGCCGCGCTCGCCCAGCGAGGACACGCCCTGGATGTTCCACTTGATGGATGCGCGAGCGACGTCCACAATCGGCGAGGCGTCGTTCGAGACGGATCGACTACGCTTCATCGGGCGCGGCCGGTCGCTTGCCGACCCAATGGCGATGGCGGACGTCGGCCGCCTCTCCGATAGCCAAGGGGCAGTGCTCGACCCGATCGTCTCGGTCCGCCGCCAGGTTGCGGTGGGTCCGGATGAGACGGTTTGGGTGAACGTGGTGACCGGTGTTAGCGGAACACGCGAGGCGGCGATGGCGCTCGCCGGCAAGTACCATGACCGCCGCTTAGCCAACCGCGTCTTCGATCTGGCGATGACCCACCGGCAGGTTGTCCTCCGTCAGCTCAATGCCACCGAGTCCGACGCCCAGCTTTACGGCCGCCTCGCCAGTTCAATCGTCTACGCCAACCCGGCACGCCGTGCCCCAGTAAACGTCCTTGCCCGCAACCGGCGCGCGCAGTCCGGCCTCTGGGGCTTCGGCATCTCCGGCGACTTGCCGATCGTGCTCCTGCGCATCGGCGACCGAACGAAGGTTGAGCTCGTGCGGCAACTGGTCCAGGCGCATGCGTACTGGCGCCTTACCGGGCTCGCCGTCGACCTCGTCATCTGGAACGAGGAGCCATCCGGCTACCGCCAGGAACTGCACGACGAGATCATGGGACTCGTCGCCGCCGGAACGGAGTCGCACGTCATCGACCGGCCGGGCGGCATCTTCGTCCGGCACGCCGACCAAATGTCGGAGGAGGACAGTGTCCTTCAGCAGACCGTCGCCCGCATCGTTATCATCGACAGCGCCGGAACGCTCGCCGAGCAGATTGAGCGCCGCCGCCGCACAGAACAGGCGGTGCCAGCGCTCACGCCGGTCGAGGACGTCGTGCCGGAGACCGCTCGCGCCGTCGAGCTTCCCCGCCGCGAGCTCCTGTTTTCGAACGGCCTCGGTGGCTTCACGCCGGACGGGCGCGAGTACGTTGTCACTCTGCGATCCGACGAGACGACGCCCGCACCCTGGGCAAACGTGCTGGCGAACCCCCAGTTCGGTGCCGTGATCACGGAGAGCGGCGGTGGCTACACCTGGGGCGAGAACGCCCACGAACTGCGTCTCACGCCCTGGTACAACGACCCGGTGACCGACGCCGGGGGCGAGGCCTTCTATATTCGTGATGAGGAGACCGGCCTTTTCTGGTCGCCAGCGCCACTACCGGCCCGCGGTACCACTCCTTACACCTGCCGTCACGGCTTCGGCTATACGGTATTCGAGCACGAGGAGACCGGTATCATTTCCGAACTGGCCGAGTACGTCGCGCTCGACGCCTCGCTGAAGCTGATGGTGCTCACACTTCGCAACGAGTCGGGTCGGGCGCGACGCCTTTCGGCGACGGGCTACGTCGAGTGGGTGCTCGGCGAGCAGCGGGCAAAGTCGCTTCTCCACGTCGTCACGGAGATCGACCCGAAGAGCGGCGCCGTCTTCGCCCGGAACCCCTACAACGGCGACTTCCCCCACCGCGTCGCCTTCTTCGACGTAGACGAGGCAACCCGCACTGTTACCTGCGACCGTACCGAATTCCTCGGCCGTAACGGCCTGCCCGGTCGGCCCGCCGCGATGACGCGCGCCCGCCTATCGGGTCGTGTCGGCGCTGGCCTGGATCCCTGCGCCGCGCTGCAGGCCCAAATCGACATGGCGGACGGCGAGGAGCGGGAGTTCATCTTCGTCCTCGGTGTCGGGCGCAACGAGGAGGGGGCACGCGCCCTGGTGGGGCGCTTCCACGGCCCCGGCCCCGCGCATGCGGCGCTGGAGGCGATCCAGGAGTACTGGGAGCGCATCCTTGGCGCCGTCCGCGTCGAGACGCCGGAGCCAACTGTCAACATCCTCGCCAATGGCTGGCTCCTTTATCAGGCAATCGCTTGCCGCCTTTGGGCGCGGACCGGCTTCTATCAGTCGGGCGGCGCCTTCGGCTTCCGCGACCAGCTCCAGGACGTGATGGCGCTTGTCCACGCCCAGCCGCTGCTCATCCGTGAGCACCTCTTGCGCTGCGCGGCCCGTCAGTTCCGTGAAGGGGACGTCCAACACTGGTGGCACCCGCCGACCGGCCGCGGTGTACGGACTCGCTGCTCCGACGACCTTCTCTGGCTGCCACTGGCGACGGCCCGCTATGTCCTCGCCACGGGCGATACTGGCGTCCTCGACGAGCGCGTCGCCTATATCGAGGGGCGGCCGCTCAACCCCAGCGAGGACTCCTACTACGACCTGCCCGCACGCTCAGAGGAAACGGGGACGCTCTACGAGCACTGTGTCAGGGCGATCGAGCGGGGAACGCGGCTCGGCCGGCACGGCCTGCCGCTGATCGGCTCCGGCGATTGGAACGACGGCATGAATATGGTCGGCCTGGGCGGCGAGGGCGAGAGTGTCTGGCTGGCGTTTTTCCTCCACCACGTGCTCACACAGTTCGCCGAGGTCGCGCGCCTGTACGGCGAACCTGCCTTCGCCGAGCGCTCAGAGTCGGAGGCCGCGGCGCTCCGCCAGTCCGCAGAGATGCACGCCTGGGACGGCGACTGGTACCTTCGCGCCTACTTCGACGGCGGCGAGCCGCTTGGCTCCGCTGGCAGCCCGGAGTGCCGAATCGACTCGATACCTCAGAGCTGGTCTGTGATCTCCGGCGCCGGCGACCCGCACCGCGCTCGCATCGCGATGGAGTCGGTCGACCGGTTGCTCGTGCGCCGCGATGAGGCCCTCATCCAGATCCTTGACCCGCCGTTCGACAAATCCGATCTGAACCCCGGCTACATCAAGGGGTATCCACCGGGCGTGAGGGAAAACGGTGGCCAGTACACGCATGCCGCCGTCTGGGCGATCATGGCGTTCACGGCGCTGGGCGACAGCCGCCGTGCTTGGGAGTTGCTCTCGCTGATCACTCCGCTCAACCACGCGTCGAGCGCGGAGAAGGCGGCGACCTACCGTGTCGAGCCTTACGTCGTCGCGGCCGATGTCCACGCGCTGCCGCCGCATGCCGGCACAGGTGGCTGGACCTGGTATACAGGCGCCGCTGGCTGGATGTACCGCCTTATCGTTGAGTCGCTACTCGGCCTTCGCTTGGAGGTGGACCGGCTCTCCTTCAGTCCCTGCCTGCCGCCCGATTGGCGGACGTTCAAGCTCAGCTACCGCTACCGAGAGACTACCTACGCGATCACGGTTCGACAAGCGGGCACGGGCGATGAAGTGCGCGTCGTCGTGGACGGTGTTCAGCAGGACGATAGGTCGATCCGGCTCGTCGACGACCGCCGGCCCCATACGGCCGAGGTCGAGATCGGCCGGGCCGACGAGAGCAGTCCCGCCATGGCGGAGTCTCCGCCCGCGAGCAGCCTGCCACCCCGACTGAGCTAGCCATGCCAGTGCTGAAGGCCACAGGCCATCGGTCCCCCCAGAGGTACCCCCCAACCCTCCGCGTGATAGGCGGATGCTCTGAAGGCTCCCGCCTTCCGGATTGTCACACTACATTGCATTAGTATGCGGGGAAGTCAAGCGACGGGCGCGCCAGAGAGCTAACTAGCGGGGCTGAGTTTGCGGTGCCTTCAGTGCCCACCGATACCACGCAGCCGCGCATCGTCAAGGCATGCTCATATCCGTTGACGGCGGTCGGTGCCGTCGACCTCATCGTAACCAACCTTGCCGCCATCCAGGTAACCCCGGCGGGCCTCGTTCTTAAGGAGCTGGCCTTCGGCGTAAGCCCCGAATATGTGCAGTCGCTCACGGAACCCGTACTTATCCCCGCGCCGGACCTGCGTGAGATGGATCTGTAGGGGGCGGGAAGAGGCCGAGGCATCGATACCTTAGTTGACGGCTGGCGCGCCGAGTGCGCATGACCTGCTGCCTAGAAAGCAGAGGGTCAGAGGCCACTGCTCGGGGATCGGTGCTCTGCGTTGTCAACCGCGCAAGGGCGCCGCTAGCGGTCTGAGCCCCACAGATACGGATGGAGTTTTGGCACCCCACAGTCTGCAACCACTGCTGAGCGGTGCTTCTCGCCCCAACTAATCACAAGAATGTTTGGCGCCCCCCTTGACAGACTGTTGATATGGGAGTAGTCTGCGGCCGCACACACAAAGGGACCGCCGGTGACGCAATCACCGACGGCCCCAAGAACCGAGCCCTGACGCAGCCAGGGTCGGCATGTCTAGTCTAGCATGCCAGGCCTCGACCGCGGAATGGTCGGGGCCTTCTTCTTGCCGTGCGCAGGAGGAGAAAGGAGAGGCAAGAGGCCATGTGTACCAGAAAGCGGATCCTAGTGGCGTGGGGGATGGCGGTGGTCTCGCTGGCCCTCTTAGTCGGCGTTCTCGGGATGCCGACGACAGCGAGGCCAGCCGAGGCTCAGGTCGATTGGTGCGAGGAGATCCAGCAAGAGACTGACGGGCTCAACCGTGGCGAGATAGATCTCGAGGATTATGCCGATGACATGGTCTTTCAGGCCATGCCGATATGTGCTGAGGTCGAGTGCGTCGGCAAAGATGCCTATCGGAACTACCTGGAGCACTACGTAGATCAGAACCGTCAGTTGACCATCACGAGCTGTGAGGTATCGGGAAACACAGTGACAACCACCGGCGAGATGGCATACGACGCGACACGGGCAGCCGGCGTAGACCGGATTATCGGTGGAATCACCTTTGAGTTCCAAGGCGACAAGATCGTGGCCGTCCGCAACCTCCCGGCCGACATGACCGACCCCCAGACGGCTCAGTTCGTGCAGTACTACCTAGCTAGGCCCAAACCCGCCTTTGAGATGGGGCCAGGCCGCGACGCCGACCAGTCACCGGGCATGGCAAAGATGCACGGGTACCCCGCCTTCGTCCAGGTCTTCGTCAGAATCGTGCCTGGCCCAGCGGGTGTGCCACAGCCCATCCACATTCACAAAGGTACCTGCGCTAATCTGGGCCCAGTTGCCTTCGCTCTCCGCGATGTCGACGGGGGAGTATCTCACACGATACTTCGTGGCGCCACCCTCAGTGACTTGCAGACGGGCAACTACGCCATCGCCGTCCAGCAATCACAGGTCAAACCAGGCGTGTATGTGGCCTGTGGTGACATTCCAGCGGCGGCACCGGAAGCACCACCTGTGGAGCCTGCTCCTGCGCCGGCGGTAGTCATAGCGCCTGCCCCGCCGACAACGGGCAGCGGCGGTACCCTGGGTGAGGAGGGGAGTGGCGTAGCGGCCTGGTGGTACGCGCTTGCGGCAGGCGGCGCGCTGCTGGCGGGAGGTGCCCTGTACGTGAGGAGGCGGTGGCTGAGGCGCTGACGGAGCTGGGCAGCAACGCCACGCTGAGGCGGTGAACGACGCCCGCGCCGCCGCGGTGCTGGACTTCCTAAGCAGGCAATCCAAGGAAGCGGCGTGCATTAGCTAGCTGAAAGGGGGCACTCATGGAAACCTCAGGCGAAAACCAGAAGCTACTGGGGAGCCGGGTCTCGCGACGGAAACTCTTGCAGGCAGGTGCAATCGCTATCGGGGCGGCGAGTGTTGGGCTGATGGCGTGCACAGAAGAGAAGGACGCGGCGAAGGCGACGAAGGCGGCAGTCCAGCCTTCTCGTGCGTCGCCGACGAAGCTCGATCTCCAAAACGGGGGGAGCGTGGCCGACAGCGCGGAAATCATCTGCCTGGTCGATGGCGTCGTCGATCTTGCGATGGGCGGGTCGGAGAGCGTCCAGCGTCCGGTTATCCTGCCGTATTCTACGAAGACAGCGGGAAGCGCGGTTCCCAGCGACGCCGCGCCCTTCATGGGGCCGGGCAGGATAACAGGCACGTTGAGGGCCGAGCACGGGTTCTCCGCCCTCATTTCTCTCAAAGTCGACGGCGAGAACCACTCAGTGCTGCTGGACACGGGGATGAGCCTGGATGGGTTGGGACACAATGCGGATATATTAGGGCTGGACCTCTCGACGATAGACGCGCTCATCCTCAGCCACGGCCACTACGATCACACGGCCGGCCTCGGTTACGTGGCGGAGAAGCTGGAGGGCCGTGGAATTCCTCTCATCGCGCACCCCGATGCCTGGCTGGAGCGCCGACTAGCGATCCCGAACGTGGAGCCGATTGACTGGCCGTCGGCGCGGCGCGACCGACTGGAAGAGGCGGGCTTCGAGATACGGGAGAGCAAGTCGCCTGTCTATCTCTTCGGAGGTGCGCTCCTGGCGACGGGGGAGGTAGAGCGGACGACTGAGTTCGAGCGGGGCCTTCCCTTTGTCGAGGCTAAGCGCGATGGCAGTTGGGAGCCGGACCCGCTGATCTGGGACGACCAGGCGGTGGTGCTGAACGTGCGCGGCAAGGGGCTGGTCGTCGTTACCGGCTGCGCGCACGCCGGCGTGATCAACATCCTGCGCCACGCAGTCCGCCTGACTGGGGTGGAGCGCGTCCATGCCGTCATCGGCGGCTTTCACCTGACGGGCCCGGCCTTCGAGCCGGTGATAGCGCCGACCGTCGAGGCGATGAGGGAGATCGTGCCGCAGGTGATTGTGCCGATGCATTGCACCGGCTGGAAGGCGATACACGGATTCGCGGCCGCGATGCCGGAGGCGTTTGTTCAGAACAGCGTCGGAACGACGTATTTGTTCTGACGCTCCCCCTGTCGGCCACGTCCGAGAGGACAGCGCCTGGGTGGACGAGGCCCTGGGCCGGAGTTCATTCTGCTGGAGGGCGCCCGCCACTCATACACGGTCGAGAAGCAGGCAGAGGTCGACGCTGCGGTGCTGGACTTCCTGCGCAGGCAATCCTAGGAAGCGCCGGCACCTGCTTTGGCAGCAGCCAGCAGCGGGGAGCTTCTGGCCGAACGCGGCAATGGTGTCGGGGCCTGGTGGTACGCGCTGGCGGCAGGCAGTTGGTCGATGCGGGCGGAGTGGTGATGTTCGTCCTCGGGAGCACTTGAGGGCCGGAGGACCTTCGGACCCCGTCAGCCGGACACCCGAGGGCTACGATCGGGGCAGGAGACAGGCAAGATTCTATCTACAAGGAGGGTGACCGTGGCAACTTACGTCATACTATACCGCTTCACCGCCGAAGGACTCAAGAACGTCAAGCGCACTGTCGAACGGGGCGAAGAAGCACGTAAGCAGAACGAGGCACGTGGGTTCAAATTCATTGGCATGTACTGGACTCAGGGTCGCTACGATTTGGTGACCATTGTGGATGCACCCAGCGAAGAGGCTGCGATGGCAAGCATGCTCAACATCGCCGCGCTGGGCAACGTCTCCAGCGAAACTCTGCGTGCCTTCACAGCGGAAGAGATGCGGAAGATAGTGGCCCAAGCCTAGAAGAAGTCGCTGCCGCGTTCAGAGGTGATGCGCGTTCAGGTGGAACTGTTCGTTCGTCACGTTCCTGTGGTTCGTGTCTCGGCTGACGGGGTCCGTGGTCATCCTCCCAATGTCAGAGCTAGGGACAAAGTTCCTATATCGCGGGGGCCACCGCCGGGCTCAGTCTGGGCGCGGCGGGCGTCAGGGTCGAAGGTGAGCATATGGCCCTGTGGGGTGCCAGAACCTCATCCGTATCTGGTAGAGCGGCAAGTGGCAAACCAGGACCGCCGAATGTCGGCAGACGCAAACCCTCTGCTTGGGAAGGAACCGAGTAAGCGCCCCTGCCACATCCAGCCAATCCAGGCTCAGCAGTGAGCGCGGGGTTGCCACCGCCGTAGAATACTTGCGCCACCCGTTCAGGCGAGAATTGGCCCGGAATACGCTGATGCTGCCGATGTCGGCTGACCCTAGTGCGATGGCAGGGCTACTGTGGCCTTCCCGGGAGACGTCTTCTCTCCGCCGGCCTTTTCGGTCCAGATGTCCAGCTCGACGAGGTTCAGCTCCCCGTCCCGTACCTTGTTGGTGATTACGCCGCGGCAGATGATATCCTGACTCGGGACATCCATGGCTCGGTACTGGCAACTGAATTTCTTGATCTCGCCCTTCTCCCCGATCCACTCGTACAGCATCTGGCCGAGGAAGGCATTCTTGAAAGCGCCGTGGACGATGATGCCGGGCAGACCGCTGGCCGCCGCAAAGTCCTTGTCGTAGTGGATCGGATACATATCGCCGGAGCCTGTCGCCCACATGACTAGCTGCTGCGTCGAGCAGTTCTTCACCAGCTTCGGTATCTCGTCGCCGACGTTTACGTCTTCGTAGTAGACCTGCTCAACCATCTGTGCCGCCTCCTAGTATATGATGCCGGTGTCGCGCTCGGTCGCGACCAGCTTGCCTTCGGCGTTGTAGAGGTGCGTCTCGGTGCTCAGGAAGAGCATCTTGCCCAGGGTGCCTGTCTTCTCTTGGATGTCAGCGACCCTGGTGATGCTCTTCAGGACATCGCCGGCGCATATGTCCTCGCCGTAGTACTCGAACTCGGTGGCGCCGTTGACGATGCGCCTGATCTCTAGGCCGGGGAGGGTGGGTGGTCGCCTAACCGAGTTGCCGATGATGTCCGAGGGGTTTAGGGGAGTGTGCACGGCATGTCCCAGGAAGCCTGGCGGGCAGATAATGCTGCGGTGCCCCTTGCTCTTGGCGTACGCCTCGTCGTAGAAGACGAGGTCCGTGTAGCCGACGGCGCGGGCAAACCAGCGGATCGCCGTTTTGTCGACCTCGATTGTCTGAGGCTCCCCTTCTTTGCCTATGGCCGCGCGCATCCCATCCGTGATAAGCGATTCTTCGGTCACGGTTCTTCACCTCCTTACAGGAAATCGGCAAGCTGAAGACGGTCGTGTGTGGCCTTGCCCAAGAATGGGTTCAGGCTCGATGCGAAAGCCACTGCCACACCAGGACAGACTGCGCCCGCGGGGTCTGTCACAGTATCGCTGCCGTGTAGCCGACTAATCGCGGTCAGTTCGGCGAATCCGTCTCGATCTGTTAACGGCGAGCCTGTCTCTAGCCGCGCGGTAAGCCCAACCCGCGCATGGCGATGATGTTCTTCTGGACCTCAGATGCGCCACCCCCGACCAACATGGCGATGGCGTATAGGTACGACTTCTCAAAGCGTCCCATGAAGCGCGCCCACTTGGAGTCCCGCTCGAGCTGCCCATACAAGCCCAGTATCTGAATTCCGGCGTCGGACACCCGAACGTCCATCTCCGTGTTGTAGAGTTTGCAGACGGCTGCCTCGATACTGCCGGGCTTCTGCTGCGCCTGCAGAGACACCACTCGATAGACCAGATACTTGCCTACCTCTACGTCGATGGCCAACTCAGTCAGCTTGTGACGTATCAACGGGTTGTCCAGCAGAGTTCTGCCGTCGACCTTCGTCTCTTTGCAGTACTGAACGAGGTCATCCAAGTTGCGCTTCGCCATCGAAACCGCCGCCGCCACCAGGCTGGAGCGCTCAAGGTCCAGGGTCATCGCGGCAATATACCAGCCCTCGTTCTCCGGGCCAAGAAGGGCACTGCTGGGGACACGCACGTCCTCGAAGAACACCTGGTTGAAGCTGTGCACGTTGGCCATGTTGACGATGGGCTGAACTGTGATCCCGGGTGTCTTCATGTCGACGAGGAAGAAGCTGATGCCCTTGTGCTTGCGTGCCTCCGGGTCAGTGCGGGCCAGGAGGATGCACCAGTCGGAGCGGTGCGCGTTGCTGGTCCAGATCTTGCTCCCGTTGATGACGTAGTCGTCGC
>Ga0315276_10000510_pt1 | contig 33603 bp, 27 predicted proteins | sample YL17G05_0_MG_FD_204542 | JGI IMG/M metagenome (GOLD analysis project Ga0315276, IMG submission 204542) | Sediment microbial communities from Yellowstone Lake, YNP, Wyoming, USA - YL17G05_0 | ecosystem: Environmental > Aquatic > Freshwater > Lake > Sediment | place: USA: Wyoming | collected... | reverse complement strand
GCGCAGTTGACCGCGTGCGCGATGCCCTTGGGCTCCCCCTGGACGATGTATGTGAGCCTCACGCCGTACTTCGAGCCGTCCCCGAGGAACTCCTGGACCTTCTCGGGCATCACGTTCCCGAGGATGATCCCGATGTCCTTGATGCCCGCCTCGCGGAGGTCCTCGATGCAGTAGAGTATGTTCGCCTTGTTCGCGATGGGTATCAGCTGCTTCGGGCCCGTGTGCGTGAGCGGCCTGAGCCGCGTCCCGTACCCGCCCGAGAGAACCAGTCCTTTCATGGCCTTTCCCCGAGTATCCTTCCTCGAAAGGGAGCACCGCCCTATTTAACGGCTTCTGGGTGCCTGAGCAGCGGACGATGTGCATCCGGACCGACGACGGCAGGTTGGGAGGGCGCACAGGCCGGCTTCGGCCAGCACCGAGCTCAGGAGTTCACGCTACATGTAGTGCATAGGCTCATGGCCGACGTACACGCGTCTGAGCGGCGCGGACGCACATGGTGACTTATTCGGAGGCAATCTACATCGATGAATCGGGGAACGGGGCACCGACGAACGACATACACAGTTACTGGGTGTCTGCCGCAGTAAGTGTGGCCTTCGACCAGACTTTGGCGCTCAACGAAGGAGTCCGCAGAACGACGGTCCGGCACTTCCGTCCCTTCGTGAAGGAACTCAAAGGGTCGTCCATGCCAAGATACCTGCTTCCGACCTCCTCCGTGTCCGACGTTGCCAGAGACCTGGGAGGTCTGCTCGAACGGGTCCACGCGCGCATATGGGTCGCTGCAAGCAGGCACGGCGCGAAACCGTTTCCAGGCATTTCGGCAGAACATCCGAGGTCAAAAGACATCGTGAGGAGCTTGCTTATCGAGATGATCAACTGCCACCTCGCAGAGGGCTCCGATGACCCTGACCATTCTCTCATAATCTGGGACATCTCGCACCAGCAAGAACTCCAGGATTTCAGCGCGAGTATAGCGAATTTCCGCACGGTGCACGGGGGCATTCCCCGGTGCGAGAAGCTCGCTCCCGCGGCATTGGGCGGGCTCTCGCATGACTGGGGTGGCCTGCAGAGCGCCGATGTGGTCGCGCATTGCGCCTTGCATTATCTGGGTCGCGAGGACAGCTTGAGCGGGGCCAGAGCGGACAAATGCTCGGCGTTCATCACAGAGTTCATGCCAAGGCTGCACAAGAAGGATGATGGCGCCCCATCCGGATGGATGGTGTGGGTCTGATGAGAAAAGTGAGAAGGCATAACGGCATAACGCCGTCCTCCTCCTCACAGCCGATATCAGTGTCGCACTTGCTTAAAATAGTTGCGCCCGGATGTAGCTACAGTTCACGATGCGACCGTGTCCTCCGCGCATCGTATGGGAGCGCCTTCGGCGTATGTACATGGACCGCCCACAGGCGAGAGTGCAAAGGAGCAGGAAGCCAGAATGACATACCCCGAACCCATCCCGGATCTGAAGGCGAGGGACGCCCGGGCTTTCGAGAGGAGGCTCAAGCGTTTCGAACTCAGCGATCAGCAGAAGCAGTTCTACACGGAGGCGCGGGCTCGGTTCGCTGAGAAGGACTGGACAAGAGGTCCTAGACAGTCCCCTTGATTTCCTCCGCACGCCGAAGACCGACCTCACCACGGTTCGAATCCAGCCACCTGACTCCGACTTGGCAGTTTGTTCCTATCCGGTTCATACACATGCAGAGTCGCGGAAGAGATATATCCGATACCAATAAATATTGAGTGTAAAATGAGATATAGTGATGCCAGAGACGGTCAAGAGGAAACCGACCGCACCCCAGTACGGCGCCAAGGTTGAGCGCATATTCCGCACCCTGCTCAGCCGGAAGATCGAGAACATGACCTGGTACAGGGTGGCCAAGGAGGCGGATGTCGGCTACGGATGGGCGCACCGCGTGCTCAAGGACCTTGAGAGGGACGGGTTGATAAGGGGTCCGAATGTGACGGACCCGAAGGCGCTCTTCATGCGATGGGCCGCGAGGAGGGACCTCAGGATGTACCGGGAGTACCACGTTCAGGACCCGGTCAAGGTGCTCAAGGAGGCACGCACGGAATATGCCCTCACGGGTTACTTCGCGGAGAACCTCGTCGGCCACTACCTGTTCCCCAGGTCGTACGAGCTGTATGTACACGAGAGGGACGCCGCCAAGTGGCACCGCCTCATGGCGAGAAGAGGACTCGTGGGAAGAGGCAACCTGCAGCTGATTATCGCGGACGAGCATGTGTTCTTCGAGACTAGCAAGGTCGAAGGTTGGCCCGTGGTGTCGGTCCAGCAGCTGATAGTGGATCTCTACAGGACAGGCGCGGAGTGCGCGGAGGCTGCCGACCTCCTGGTGGCGAGGATGTACCGATGACCGAGGAGCTGTACGATCCCGACGAGACGGAAAGTGCACTCACAGGCTTGGATGCCCTGTTGAGGGAACTACAGCACGGAAGTCCTATCGTCCGCGCGCTTCCTGGCCTTTCATGGTCCTGAGGCCGTCCTCGAAGGAGACCATCCTCCTGCCGAGGAGCTTCTCAACCTTCGTCACGTCCAGGCAGGAGTACGCGGGCCTCCTCGCAGGCAGCGAGACGCTCGACGACAGCACGGGCACGATCAAGCCCTCGTCGAGCCCGAACGCCCTCGCGATCATCCTGCCGCACTCGACCCTGTCCAGGCAGTCGGGCCCGGACACGTGCCATATGCCTGACACATCCCTCTCAGCCAGCTCCAGGAGCGCGGACGCGAGGTCGTCCGCGAACGTCGGCGATATCCTCTGGTCCTTGAACATCGTGGCCTTCTCGCCCGCGCGCAACTTCTTCAGGACCCACGTGACGAAGTTGTCCTTGTTCTCGAGCGGGCTCCACCCGTACAGCACGGCCGGCCTCGCGACCACGGCGCCTGGTAGCGTCGAGAGCACGGCCCGTTCACCCGCGAGCTTGCTCTTCCCGTACACGGATATCGGCCTCGGCACATCGTCCTCGGCGTACTTCCTTGTCTTAGCACCGTCGAACACGTAGTCGGTGGACACGTGGACCAGGCGCGAGCCGTGCTTCTTGCACGCCCTCGCGACAAGCGACGGCCCCGACGCGTTCACCCTGTTCGCGGTCGTCTGGTCCTTCTCGCACGCGTCCACGTTCGTCATCGCGGCCGTAAGGATCGTAATGTCCGGCCTGACCTTGTCGAACAGCCCGTCGACCTCGTCCTTGGAACCCATGTCCAAGGGATCGAGCCTCCACTGGGTCTTCCCGTCCACGAGCGGGTTGTACGTACCCACGACGGAATACCGTCTCCCGGCCTGCACCACAAGCTTGCTGCCCAGCAGTCCGGACGCGCCTATGATGAGAAGCTTCTTCTGATCGGTCAATCCAAGACCCCTTCGATCCGCCTGCACGGTGAGGGGACATCTGTCGATAAGAGCCTTTCCCCCTCCCCTACATCCGTCAGATAGGATGAAATACGAACATGTACACTACAATTAGCGGTCAACAACATATGCCCCGCAGATCCTCGAAGAAGAAGATGACCGGAGTTCGCATGGTCGAGTTCGATGAGAAGAAGTGGGGGATGACCGCAGGGGAGATGCGCAAGGGTCTGGAGCTTTTCAATCAGGATCTGGACTGGTACTACAGCAATCAGACCAGGCTGAGGAAGAGATACCTGAGACAGTGGATCGTGGTCCAGGGAAAGAAGGTCGTGATGGCCGACGAATCCTATGAGCGTCTCCTGAGCAAACTGAGGGACGGCCCCAAAGGCTACTCCCGCGCGAAGATATTCTACATGGACCCGGCCGGAAACGAGACGATCTATTGACCTGGCCGGTGCTCACTTTGAGAATACAGATATTCTGCGAGAGAGACCGTCCCCCGTATGTGTCGGCCAATGTGAGATGGGAGGAGACAGGGATCGTGGTCCCCGTCGACTTCGTCGTGGACACCGGAGCGTTCGACATGACGATATCCGAGGAGGACGCCATGAGACTGGGAGCAAGCATCGCGGATCTAGGGGCTCCGGCATCACCGATAACCGGGATAGGCGGGACGGTGAGGTCGTTCGTGATGAGGGGGGTCTCCATCGCGTTCGCAGGCGAGGATGCCTACGGGAAAGGGGTCGAACTGGACTCCGTGAGGGTGATGGAAGGCCCCCGCACAGGGACCAGAAGGAGACGGACGGGATTCGTTCCGAGCATACTTGGCAGGAGGTTCATGGAACTGAACGGATTCCTGCTGCACTGGGATTTCGGGAGGGGGATCGCCCATTTCGATGTGCCAGACCGAACCCCTCGGCATGATTGCGACCAGTCCCGGGCCAATCACCAGAGGCCATCAAGGTCTTAATATCCGCCACTCACTTACAGACACCGACATGACCGCGACCCAAGGCGATGTCGAGGGGGTCTCCGTCAGGCCGCTCAGGCGCATACACGACGACCGCGGCTGGCTCATGGAGATTTTCAGGAGCGACTGGCCGGAGTTCCAGAAGTTCGGCCAGACCTACATGACCACCTGCAAACCTGGCGTGGTCAAGGCCTGGCACTACCACAAGCTCCAGTGGGACCACTTCGTCCCGATCAAGGGCAACGCGCTCATAGGCCTCTACGACTCCAGGGAGGGCTCCCCGACCAAAGGGAACATCATGGAGGTCGAGGTGCGGGAGAAGGAGCCCAAGTTCGTCAAGATACCTCCCCTGGTGTACCACGGGTTCACCCCGCTGGACGACCAGGAGATATGGGTCGTGAACACGCCCACGGAGCTGTACAACTACAAGCAGCCGGACGAGTACAGGCTCGAGTGGGACGACCCGGGCATCGGGTACATGTGGCGGAGGAAGGTGTAGCGCGTGAGGATGCTCATCACTGGCGGCGCGGGGTTCATCGGATGCAACTTCGTCAGGCACATGCTGAAGGAGCATCCAGCTAAGGAGATAGTCGTCCTGGACAAGCTCACGTACGCCGGCAGGCTCGAGAACCTCGAGGACGTCAAGGACCGGATCAGGTTCGTCAAGGGCGACATATGCGACCCCAAGGTCGTGCACGAGGTCGTGCCCGGGTGCGACGAGGTCGTCAACTTCGCGGCCGAGAGCCATGTCGACAGGAGCATCACGACCCCCGAAGACTTCGTCAGGACCGATGTCCTGGGAGTGTTCACGCTCCTCGAGGAGGCACGCAGGAGCGATGTCAAGCGGTTCGTCCAGATATCCACTGACGAGGTGTACGGGTCCAAGGTCTCGGGCTCGTTCTCCGAGGAGGACATACTCGACCCGTCCTCTCCGTACTCCGCGAGCAAGGCGGGCGGGGAGCTGCTCGCCAGATCATATGTCCGCACCTACGGGCTCAACGTGATGGTCACGCGCTCGTCGAACAACTACGGCCCGTTCCAGTACCCCGAGAAGCTCATACCAGTGCTCGTGATCAAGGCGCTCAGGGACCAGCCGCTGCCAATCTACGGCAAGGGCATGAACGTGCGCGACTGGCTCCATGTCGACGACAACTGCAGGGCGATAGACCTCGTGCTCTCGAAGGGCAAGCCTGGCGAGATCGTCAACATCGGCTCCGGGAACGAGGTGCCGAACATAGAGGTCACGAAGCTCATACTCAAACACATGAAGAAACCCGAGAGCCTCATCACGTACGTCAAGGACCGGCCCGGGCACGACTTCAGGTACTCGCTCAACTGGGACATCATCCGCAAGATGGGCTGGAAGCCGAAGGTCAAGTTCGAGGACGGGCTCAGGCGGACAGTGGACTGGTATGTCTCGAACCAGGCCTGGTGGAAGCCCCTGGTGTAGCGGGACCGATTCTCAAAGACGCTTGATGCACAGGAGCTGGAACGACCTCGAGGGCCTCCTCTGGACTGCCATCTGGGTCAGGAATGCGGTCCATTCCGCGACCAGCTTCGGCTTCAGCCAGAGACGGCCCTGCCGGCCCCTCAGGCCCTGCGCGCCGTTCAGGCCTATGACCTCGAACCCGAGGGCCTCGAACTCCTCCGGGGTCCATCCTGACAGGTGTCTCTGGAACGGGTTGCCCTCGAGCTCCTCCTGCTCCACGAACCCGTTCGGTGTCGTCAGGAGCACGACCTTCTCCGCGATGGATTCCATGGACGAGATCAGCTTCGTGCCCTGCTCCTTGGACAGATGCTCCAGCACCTCGAGGGACACGACCGCGTCGAACGATCCCGGGCGGAAGCACAGGCGGGCGACGTCGCCCTGAACGAAGTCTTCGTGCGTCCTGTTCCTCGCGCCCTCGGCGAGACAGCCCCTGAAGATGTCCAGGCCGACCCTGTACCCCGACGCGCCGCTGCGGCCGACGATGGATTGCGGGCCGCAACCGATGTCCAGAACGGTCGAGCAATCCGCAAGATACGGGGAGATGTCGAACCTCCCAGGATAGAACGGGAGCACCCCAGGGAACGCGGACTCGATCGTCTCCAGGCCGAGAAGCCTCAGCCTGTCGTAGGCCCTCTGCACGCGCGATGGATCAGCAGATACAGACGACATGCCCGCAACCCGGTCCGCGGCACGTGCTCCCAGAACCCGTCCGAGACCGGACGGCGGAGCGTGCCAGCTGGTAGAACGGCCAGCCGGTATATTAACTCCGACGGACACGATGCCACGAGTCAAATACGTGCACGTCGCTGAGGTCAGCATGGTGCAGGCCATGTCGAGCACAGGCGGGACCACGCACCCGAAGGTGGGGATAGTCATCCTCAACTTCAACAGCCCCGAGGATTCCGAACGGTGCCTCTCGTCCCTCGCGAAGCTCGACTACCGCCCGCTCGAGACCATATGCGTCGACAACGGCTCGACGGACGGCTCCGCCGAGGCCATCGAGAAGGCGTTCCCGAAGGTGAGGATGGTCAGGACCGGGAGGAACGCGGGGTTCGGCGCGGGCATGAACGCGGGCTTCGTGCAGGCCCTGCACGACGGCTGCGATTTCGTCTTCTGCTTCAACAGCGACACGCTCGTGGACGACCCGGAGCTCATCGACAAGCTCGTCACGCCCTTCAGGACCGACCCGAAGCTCGGGGTCACCGGGCCGGAGGAGATGGACATGAGCGGCACGGAGCTGCTCTACTCCGGGCCCAGGGGCAGGCACAGGTACGAGCTGAAGGTCTCGGGGGCGGCGTACATGATGTCGCGCGAGGTCCTCGAGAATGTGGGGCTCCTGGACGAACGCTTCTTCCTGGGGTACGAGGACCTGGACCTGTTCGTCAGGATCGAGAGGAAGGGGTACGGTATAAGGATCGTCCCGGGCGCCCGGTTCAGGCACACCCGCTCGGCCATCATCGGGAGGCACGCGCCCATGATGACCTATCTCGAGGCGAGGAACGAGATCGTGTACTTCGCGAGGCACTGGGGGCTGTCCGGGTTCCTCGAGAGGGCCGTGAAGCAGAACCTGAAGCGGCTCCCCAGGTACGCGCTCATATTCGCGGAGCAGGGACGGCCGGACCTGTTCGCCGCGCACGTCAAGGGGCTCAAGGACGGCATCTGCCTTCTGCCCCGGGCGAAGACCCCGGACCGCATACCGCCGTTCGACCCGGCACCCTGGATAGCCAAAAGCAGGTGACGGAAACACCGGCGGGCGTCATCTCCGCGCGGCTTCCTCGTATATCCTTCTGAGCGCCGCGTTCCTGTTCGAGACCGAGGCCTTACCCTCCTCGACCTCCTTCCTGCCGGCCGCGCCCATTCTTCCCCTCAGGTTCTCGCTCTCGACCAGCCGCATCATCCTCTCGACGAGGTCGTCCACGACCCGCGGGTCAATCTTCTTCATGTGCGGCAGGAACGGCCCGTCGTCCATGCTCCAGTTGGGCACGTGCCCGGGCAGGTAGTACTTCAGCTCCTTGGACGGCTCCACCAGGAACCCGTGCACCCCGTCCTGGACGAGCTCCTTGTTCGCCCAGATGTCCTTGGCCACGACCGGCAGGCCGAACCTCATCGCCTCGAGGAACGCCATGCCCGGGGTGTTGTGCGACGGGAACAGGAAGATGTCGGACTCCCAGAACAGCCTGTCCAGAGCGTCCCTCGGGAGCACATCGGATATCACATGCAGCCCGGGCGTGGACGCGTACTTCGCCCTCAGCTCGTCCGGCATCCAGCACCTGAACACCAGCTCCACCTTGTCGCCCGCCTTCTCCCGGAGCCTGCGGTAGCTCTCGAGCACGTCGAGCCCGCCCTTCGAGTAGAACTCCCCCATGAAGTTGGAGCTCCCGAGGAACAGTATCCTCACGCGGTCGTGCTTCTCGAGGGCCGTCGGCTTCGGCGGCGCGGGCCTGATGGCGAGCCTGACGACCTCGGTCTTGGCGAGCACCTCCTTGTAGGGCAGCAGGCTCTCGACGGTCCTCATCGAAGCGTCGGTCCAGGGCATGAGCTTCATGCAGTACTTGGACGTCAGCTGTTTCGCGATCATCCTCCTCGCACGCTCGCGGTACACCCGCCGCCTCCAGTTGCCATAGTATCCGAAGAGCGAGGCCGCGAACTCGAAATCGACCACCCACCTGAGGTCGCGCTCGACGATCCACGGGATGTTCTCGAGCATCGACGAGCCCGCGGAGTGGAGCACGTCGAACGGAACAGCTTCCTTGCCCTTGGAGGCGCTGCCCCCTGCGAGCCTGGTTAGGTTCCTGGCGACCGAGAAGGATATCCCTCCCGTGGGCTCGCCAGGCCTCGGGAGCGCGCGGACGAACTGCGGGTCGAGCACCGCCCGCACGACCCGGTTCCTGCGAAGGACGGACACAAAACCAGGGCCTTTGGCGGCGGATCCCTCCGGAGCAGCGGGCCCGTCGGTGACGTACTCCACCCCGTCCGGGGGCGACGCGAGGATCTCCTCGTAGAGCGAGTGATCCTTCCCGCGGATGACGGCAAGCCTGACCTTGAGCTGCTCCATGTGCCACTCCATTGGTGTATCGTGAACCAGGATTAATGCGATTCCGAGCCCGGAGCGGAGGACGGCCTCACTTCTTGGCGAGGTTGAACGGCATCGACCGCCCGTTGCCCAGATAGTCCATTATGTCCTTCAGGTCCTCGACGGCTATCGGGTCCGTGTTGTACGCCTTCTCGAGCCACGTCCTCAGGTAGACGGCGGCCTTCTGCATGTCGGGGTCGGTCTTCCCGAGCTGTTCGAGGAGCGGAAGCCAGCAGATGCTGTATATCGCGATCTCCTTCGATGTCATCTTCTCCTTCGCGTAGGGGTTCCTCTCGGCCAGGACCGTCTGCTGCTCGCGCCACATCTTGAACCAGAGGTCCCACGCGAGCGCGAACACCCATATGGCCAGCACAAGCACGAGCATGATCACGATAACTCCGGCGTACGTATCCGCCCATATGGTACCCTCGCGCCAGTCCATCTTGGTCTGGAGCAGCAGGGCCAGGTTGAACGCGAGCAGGACGATCGTGATGATCTGTGCGACCTGCTGTATCCTCCACATCTGAAGCATGAACCACTTCTTTACGCCGCCCGCCAAGAATCCACTACCCCTGTCAGACCATGCCAACATCCTCCGAGCTATTTGAGGATTGCCGACGAGTGCGGGGTCACAACTCCTTCTTCAGAACCAGGGCGATCCTGTCGGCGGAGTCGCCCTTGCCGTAGGGACACGCCTTGAAGGAGGTCATGGGGTTCTTGACGAACGACCGGACCGCTCCGAGCACCTTCTCGGAATCGGTCCCGACCACCTTGCAGTAGCCCGCCCTCACAGCCTCGGGCCTCTCGGTGCTTAGCCTCATCACGAACACGCGCTTCCTCATCACGGGTGAGGATGCCTCCTCCTGGATGCCTCCAGAGTCCGTGAGCACGAACTTGGAGTTCTTCATCAGCACGAGCGTGTCGAAGTACCCCGTCGGAGGTATCAGCCTGATGTTCCCCGACCCCTCGACCAGGCCCTTCATCCCGAACTCCCTCAGCCGCAGGTCGGTCCTTGGATGGAGCGGGAGCACCACGGGCACCGGGCACTCCGTGAGCACCTTCACCATGTCCCTCAGGGTCCTCTCGTCGTCCACGTTCTCCGCCCGGTGGAGCGTGGCGAGTGCGTACTCGCCCCAGGGAACGCCCGACATGGCCTCGGAGACCTTCTGGGCCTTCGGGAGGTACCTTACGGTCGCATCTATGACCGTGTTGCCCGTCTTGAACACCTTGCCCCAGACCTTTTCGCCCCTGAGTATCCTCACGCTGTCCTCCGTGGGCGCGAACAGGTAGTCGGATGCGTGGTCCGTGAGCCTCCTGTTGAGCTCCTCTGGCATCCTGAGGTCGTAGCTCCTCAGGCCGGCCTCGACATGCCCTACGGGTATTCTCTGCTTCATCGCGGCAACGGCTCCCGCGAAGACCGTGTTCGTATCGCCCTCGACGAGCACGCAGTCAGGGTCCGACTCCGCGAACTCGTGCTCGAACTTGATGATCGCCTCGCCAGTCTGGTGCCCCGATGTGCCCGAGCCGACCGCCAGGAACGCATCCGGCTCCGGCAGCCCCAGCTCCTCGAAGAACACCTCGGACATCTGGTAGTCGTAGTGCTGTCCCGAGTGCACGAGCCTGGGCCCGAGCCTCGCCTTCTTGAGGGCGAAGAACACGGGAGCCATCTTGATGATCTCCGGGCGGGTGCCGACGACGACAACGACTCTCATCGCCGACACGGATGATGTTCCGGGGAGATAACCGCATCGGATTCATGGTGGAGGTCCGGCCCAGGTCTCTCCCGGAGGCTACTCCATGAATGGATTGGCCCTGGGTCCGACTCCAACCCAGCCGGTCTCAGAACGACAGAAGGTATCTCCAGAGCGGGACCATCTGCACAACGAGACCGTCCATATCCATCACGCCCTCGCTTCCGCGCGAGAGCAGCAAGGGGCTTGCGTGCCTGTTCTGCCGACAGAAGAGGGCCAGCCCCTTCGCATCGGACCGTGTCACGGATGACTGGTATTTCACCTCCACCGGGACGAGGTCGCGCTTCCTTCGGATCACGAAATCGACCTCGTTCCCGCGAGGGTCGCGCCAGAAGTATGTTGGGGCGTCTCCACACAGGTGGTTGAACACCGCGGTCTCAGCCAGCCTGCCCATATCTGAGTCTCCTATGGACTCGTCGTACCCCACCAGGGAGCAGGCGACGCCCGTGTCCCTCATGTAGATCCTCTTGGACGTCCTCGCCTGTCGGACCTTGCTCTTCGTGAAGTTGTACGAGAGGCCGACGAGCTGCGACCTTTCGAGGATCGATATGTAGCTGGAGATTGTCTGTCTGGTCAATCCGAGGCTTGACGACAGGTTGCCGATCTCGAATTGCCTCGAAGTCATGGAGGCGAACACCGTGAGGAGGTTCATCATGGCCAGTGGGTTGCGGACCGATTCGACCTCGGGGATGTCGAAGTAGACGGCCTTCTCGATCACGGACTGGTGCAGATATCTCTGTGCCAGCTGCAGAGAACCCATGGCCACGGTTTCGGGAAAGCCGCCACGCAGGAGATACTGGTCGAGGAAACCCTCTATCTCGTCTGCGCGGGACCGCACCCGAGCCGACAGATCGTCCCAGGCAACGTTATAGTCGATTCTGGGGAGATCGACGTCTTTGAATGCCAGGTACTCGCGGAAGGAAAGCGGCTTCACAGTAACATCGAACCTCCTTCCGGCAAGGCTCTCCCCGGAACCCTTCCAGACCTTCAGAGTTGACGATCCCGAGGCGAAGATCTTCAGATGGGGTTCCGACTCGTACAGCCTCTTGAGCATGGAGGGCCACTGATGGACGAACTGCACCTCGTCGAGGAACACGAACGCGCGGTTGTCCCTCGATGGGCGGCCCGGATGTATCCTCGTGAGGTACGTCGTGACGATGTCTTCGATGATGTACGGATCCCTGTCCGTCACCTCGTCGAATGAGAAATAGAGCGTGTGCTTGGGATCCACGCCCTTCTTTAGAAGACCGTCCTGGACCTGGCGTAGCACGGTTGTCTTGCCGGACCTCCTCGGTCCGGTCACGACGACCATCTGCCTGACATTCATGACCTCCTCCACTGCCCCCAGCACATCCCTGGACCGGATTTCCTCGGGATGCTCGAAGATCGGCCGCCCTTCCCACTGGGGGTTGAACCTGAACATCAGCCTCTCGACACGTCTATCCACGAGATATCCAAGGGCATCTGAATTTATAATACTATGCGATTAACCTAAAATGCATTTTGTGTTAATTGCTGATTAACATAAAATGACAAGATGGTCCGATGAGCCCGATGCTGACCGCCATCGGCTGGCAGGCCAGGCCTCATCGCCCGCATGCACGCAGCCTGACTGTAGAGTGCGTGTGCTGGCCATCTTGATTATCTCGGGGCGGGTGCCGACGACCACGGACACGGACATGAGAGCCTGATTAGAGTGCACTCAGATATGAGTTGCGCACGCAGACCCGGTCCGTCACTACATGTAACGCAAAGACATATCTGCCGAATCGCTGGTGCATCCGTCGATGATCCCGGAACTGTGGCCGGAGTACGAGAAGTTCTGCAGGCTCAGGAAAGAAGCGTCAGTGTCGAACCTCAGTGATCTCAGAGACATCGACTGGATATATCCGACCACGCTCCTTCCGCTGGGGAGCTTCCTGATCGCCGGCAGAAGGGCGTACAAAGAGCCGCGGAATCGGGATGTGGCCGACTACATCTCAATAATGCTGCGGACAGACCCCGGACGCGTTGACGGGAGGAGAAGCTACGTCCCCCTCGTGCCGCTCCCTTCGACGAGTACCGAAGGGGACAGGGTTCTCGGGTCCATATACAAGCTCCATGACCACGGCAGGCTCTACGGCGGGGAGAACGCATTCAAGTACCTCATCGGGGAGTTGGTGGACAATGTGTACCAGCACTCCGGGTTCTCGAACGCGTTCGTTATGGCGCAGAGATACGACAAGAAAGGATTCGTGGAGGTCGCGATAATCGACGACGGAATAACGATAGGGGGAAGCCTTAGGAGAGCGGGATTCCGCACCGAGGATGACGTGGCGGCCATCGCCAGAGTGCTCAAGGAAGGGATTTCCGCGAAGGGGGCAGACACCCGAGGCTATGGTCTACGGTCCAATGCCAGCATCTTCACCACCGGACTGAAAGGAGAGATGCTAATTGTCAGTGGCGGCGGGGCGGTCGAGATCGGCCGCTCCGAACCAGGAAGGGGGGTACGTCAAAACAATTATCGCCTCGAAGAAGACTTCTGTCCTCTGAACGGTACGCTGGTTAGCGTGCGGATTCCCTTCCCCAGTGAGGAGATCGATCTCTATGACTATGCCACCTAAGGTAATACGTCTTGCCGATGTCATATTCGAGGACCTCGCCCTGAGAGACTCGGTCATCCGGCTCTTCAAAGCCATAGAGGATTCGCCCGAGACCCAGATCGACATCGATTTCTCCGGCGTGAGGTCCATGAGCCGTTCTTTCGCGGACGAATACCTGACACGCCGGTCGCAGTCGATCAAGACAATCCGAGAGAACAACATTCCAGCGAACGTTCAACGCATGCTGGATGCCGTGTCCAACAGATCGAAGGTGAAGAAACAGTTCGATGTGGACTCGGTGAGTCTGTCCATTGTATAGACGCTAGTCTGAATTGCATTCTTCTGAAAGAGAACGCCCCTCGGACCGCCGGTGCCATGCCGCCGACCGACCCCCGGGCAACATTATTAGAGTCGGTGGGCAATCTGCCACGCGAAGGAAGAAGTGAGTTGGTTACATGGATTACTTCGTCACGGGCGGTGCGGGGTTCATAGGCAGCTGCGTGGTAGACAGGTTCGCTCAGAGGAATCACGTCACGGTCTACGACAACCTCAGCAGCGGAAGGGAGGAGTTCATTCAGCACCACGTCGGCAAGAAGAACTTCAACTTCGTCAAAGCCGACCTGCTCGACGTCGAGCGGCTGCTGAAGGAGATGAAAGGGCACGAGACCGTCTGGCACATGGCCGCGAACCCCGACATACGGAAGGGCACCGAGTCCACGATGTTCGACCTGGAACAGAACACGCTCGTGACTTACAATGTCCTAGAGTGCGCCCGCAGGACCGATGTCAAGAGCGTCGTGTTCTCGTCCACATCCACGGTCTACGGACGCGCCAAGGTCCTCCCCACGCCCGAAGACTACGGCCCCCTCCTACCCATATCGCTGTACGGCGCCAGCAAGCTGGCGTGCGAGGGGCTCGTATCGGCCTATTCCGACCTCTACGGCATCAAGGGCTACATCTACAGGTTCGCGAACATCATCGGCCACAGGAGCACCCACGGCATCCTCTACGACATGGTCGAGAAGCTGAACAGGAACAGGAAGGAACTCGAGGTGCTCGGGGACGGCAAGCAGAGGAAGTCCTACCTGCTCGTCGAGGAGTGCGTCGACGCGATGGCCTTCGGGTTCAAGCACGCGAAGGACAGGCTCAACTACTTCAACCTGGGCGCGAAGGACCAGATCACGGTCAAGAGGATCATGGAGATACTCATGGAGGAGGCCCACCTGCCGGACACGAAGCTCAGGTACACGGGCGGCGAGAGCGGCTGGAAGGGCGATGTCCCGAGGTTCCTGCTCGACACGAAGAAGATGCAGAAGCTCGGGTGGAAGGCGAAGCGCACGAGCGAGGAGGCCATAAGGGCCGCCGCGAAGATAGTCGTCAAGGAGCGCCTGAAGAAGGTGCCGGACAGCTGGCTATCGGTCCAGAAGCAGTGAGCGCACGCCCAGGCCTGACATCGGTCATCCGTCTTTGGGATGTTTCAGTCATGTCCTCGGCCGGGCGCGTCCTCCGGGAGCGCCTTCCGGTTCTTGAGGAAGAGCGACAGGACCACACCGATGCCCATGAACACCGAGCTCATGAGGAATATCAGACTGTAGGCGCTGTCCGCCGGCATCTCGATGCCGCCCGGCAGCGCGACCGAGTGCTGAGATATGATCACGGCGGCTATCGCGGGCCCGGCCACGCCCCCGCTCGTCCGTATGACCATGTTAACCGAGGTCGAGATCGCCGTCTCCAGGATCGGGGTCGATATGATCACCATGTTGATGCTGCCGACCATCACGAAGGACATGCCGCTGCCCATGATCGTCACGCCAATCATGACGTCGAGCTGGGTCCCGTGCTCGAAGTACAGGTACATGAACCCGGCGATCGAGAGCAGCATCCCCAGGATCATGGGCCACTTGGGACCGTGCTTCCGGACGATGAAGCCCACCGTCGGGCCGAGCACCAGGGATGCCACGGACACCGGGAGGTTTAGAAGGCCGATCTCTATCGCGTCGAGGCCGAAGTTGAACCCTGCCAGGGACGCGACGGTCTGCGATACCGTGAACATCGCGAACCCGATCATGAACGCGATGATGTTGGTGAGCAGGAGGTTCCTGTCCTTCATGAGCGACAGGCGCACGAGCGGGCTCTTAGCGCGCGACTGCCAGAAGACGAACAGGAACACGAACACGAGCGATGACGCGAGCAACGAGATTATGAGCGGGTCCGACCAACCCCGGTTGCTGGCCTCGGTCACGCCCACGAGGAACGACACCAGGGTGGCGCCCAGGAGCGCCGCACCGAGGAAATCTATCTTCACAGGGTTCCGGACCGGGGACTCCTTGATCTTGTACGCGACTATCACGGTCGCAAGGAGCACGAAGGGTACGACCGTGTGGTAGGTCCATTGCCAGCCGAGTGTGTCGGTGACGTATCCTCCGAGGACGAAACCGACCGCCGTGCCCACGCCGAACATGGCGGATATGACGCCCTGGGCGATGGCGATCTTGTCCCTCGGGAACTCGTCCCTGATGAGCGAGAACGCCAGCGGGAACATGGACATGCCCAGCCCCTGGAACGCCCGGAAGCCGATCATGACGTATATCGAATCGGATATGTCCCGCGAGAAGCCAGTCAGAGTGACCGCGACGGAGTATATCACCATCGCGATGAGCAGCATCTTCTTCTTGCCGTAGATGTCCCCGAGCTTGCCGAACACCGGGATGGACACCGCCCCGACCACGAGGTATATCGTGATTATCCACGAGGCGAGCGCGGTCTGCGAGGCCGAGAGCCCGAAGTCTCCCATGACCATCGGGAGCGACGGGAACGCCATCGCCTCGACGTACATGACCATGATCGCGATCGATGCGAGCACCAGCAGTACAACCAGTTGGTACCTGCCGTTGCCTCCGTTCTTCGCGGGCGTCTTCTCGTTCATGACGGTCATCTCATTCCTGACGGATACCCAGTGCGGGAATGCCGAGCGGGCTTCCCGTTATCTAGCTATCGCCTTACTGCTCAAGCCGCAGGCTCCGATTGTGACCCCGAAAGCGGCGGCCGCATAAGAGCATTTTTGTAAGGGTTCTGCATACCCTCAGAAAACCACTACAATATCGTCGTTCACGGAGCAGGAGGCATCACACATGGAAGGCATCAGGACGAAGTTCAGGTTGAAGGTTCTCACGGACGCGCAGGTCGACTCGATCCACGAGGCGACCCTCGAGTTACTCGAGAAGACCGGCGTGAGGTTCGACAGCGAGAAGGTCAAGCAGAGGCTCATCAAGGCGGGCGCGTCCAAGCACCCGACGAGGAAGGACGTCCTGCTATTCCCCAGGAGCATGGTCAACGACGGCATCAAGAAGATCACTCCCTACGGGAAGTACTTCGCGAGGGACCCGAAGAACGACATGACATTCGACGGCGAGACCCAGTTCGCCCACTGCCTCGGCGGGAACCCACTCATGGAGGATCTCGAGACTGGGCAGCACAGGAGGTCCACGCTCAAGGACGTCGAGGACAGCACCAAGATCATGGACGCCCTCGAGTTCTGCCACTCGATATCCAACTTCGTCGTCGCGACCGATGTCCCACACCAGCTCCTGGTCGTGAAGACCATGGAGGCCATGATGAAGAACACGAGCAAGTGCCTCTCGGGGTACGCGCTCACCGAGGACACGGTAGACATCCTCGCGAAGATGTGGTCCTGCGTCACGGGCGGCCTCGAGGAGCTCAGGAAGAGGCCGCTGTTCACGGTCTACGGTTCGCCCAGCAGCCCGCTGACATACGACGAGCACGCTGCCGATGTCATGATCAGGGGAGCGGAGTACGGCGTCCCCGTGGACCTCGTCCCGTGCCCGATCTGCGGAGGGACCGCGCCGATAACCATCGCGGGCGGCCTCGCGCAGCAGAACGCGGAGATGCTTTCGGGCGTGCTGCTCATCCAGACGGTCGACACGAAGCTGCCAATATCCTACTCCGGCAGGCTCAGCATGATGGACCTGCGCACCGGCAGGAACATCTGGGGAGTCCCCGAGATGGGGCTCGCGTCCGCAGCCACCGTCCAGATCGCTCACAAGTACAAGATGATAGCCGACGTGTACGGCGTCACGACCGACGCGAACATGTACGACATGCAGGTGGGCATGGAGCGCATGATGGCCGCGATGGTCCCGGCGCTCGCGGGAGCAGACCACCTCTCCGGCATCGGCGGCGCGTGGGAGAACGCAGGCTCGTTCGAGATGCTCGTCGTGGACAACGAGATCTACGCGAACGTCTTCAGGACGGTCAGGGGGTTCGCAGTCGACGCGGACCACCTCGCGCTGGATGTCATCGACAAGGTCGGGCCGATGGGCAACTTCCTCAGCCAGACGCACACGATGAAGCACCTGCGCGCGGGCGAGCTCAGGATATCTCCTCTCATGGACAAGCGCCCGGCCGAGAGGGCCAAGAAGGAGGGCGTGAGGCCCATCCAGGAAGCCGCGAAGGACGTCGTGAGGAAGATACTCAGGGAGCACCAGCCGACCCCGCTTGACAAGGACGTCGAGAGGGCACTCGCGCAGATCGTCAAGGAGTCCGAGAAGACCCTGTTCAGATAGCGATTCTCCGTCCAGCCGAGGGGACGGAAGATTGCGGATATGACCGCAATTATCGGCGACCTAATTGCGATCATGATCGCGACCCGTTTTCACGAGACAGTGGAAGGACTCCGCGGCCCCCCTGCCTGGCTGTCCCTCACCTGCACGAGCTAAGGCCCGGCCGGACTGGGCTTTCCGCGCTTCCTCATGAGCAGCAGCGCGACCATCAGCACGATCAACACCGCGACGCTCCCGATGCCGACGTACGCGAGCCAGCTGTGCTGGCTCGTCGAGACCTCGAAGTCCACGGTCGTCTCGGCGACGTTGCCTGCGACGTCATAGACCCGAATCACGAGCGTGTGCTCGCCGTCGGGCAGGCCTGCGAAGGTCGCCTGAGCGCCATCCTCGCCGTCCACCACGACCTGGTCTGCGTCGACGAAGGCGGACCAGTCGAGGCTGTATGTGCTCCTGTCGTATCCGCTGACGTTGTCCTCGCAGGTCCACTGGATCAGCACATCGCTGTCCGCGAGCACCGATCCCGAAGCGAGGTCCGGGGCGACCGCCGGTGCGTGGGTGTCTATCTTGAAGGCCTCGAACTTGTGCACCTCGACCATTCCCCCGAAGTCCACGGAGTAGTACTCCAGCGTGGCCTGACCCTGGATGGATACGATGAACGGAGAATCGTAGACCTCCCACTCGCCGGAACCCAGCCTGTACATCGTGTAGGCCACGCCCGTCAGGTTGTCCGTCGCGGAGAGCGTGACTGTCACATTGGACAGATACCAGCCCTCCTGGCCCGCGACGCCGCTTACAGACGCGTCGGTAACGGGTGCAAAGAGGTCCCCGATCACGACCTTGGCCAGGAACGTCTTCGACACGTTGTGGCCGTCGATCCCCGAGCCGTCGTCCGCCCAGAGCGTTAGGTCGAAAGTGCCGTTCTCTGCGTACTCATGGGTGAAGTACACGTGCTGCGGCTCCCATGAACCCTCCTTGGACGAGTTCACGGCGAGAGTGCCGTCCCCGAAATCGAGCGTGAACGTGAGCGCTTCCATGTCTACATCGGCCGCGGCCGCGTTGAAGGTGACCACATCCCCGATGAAGGCTATCTCTGGGTCAGCTGAGAGCACGAGGTTGATCGGCGGGCTGTTGAGGTCCGCGGGTACGAGGTCGAAGAAGAGCGGGTTCGCGCCCCAGCAGGCGTCCAGGCTCCTCCCGGGATGCGAGGACCATTCTCCCCAGCCGTCGAACGTGTCCGTCCGCCAGGCGTACGTCTGATAGGGATATGCGAGGACGATGTAACCGACATCATCGTAGAAAGTCATCTGACACTCGTCGACGAACGTCATCCGCTGGCCGCGGTTGAGTGCGCTCACGGACGAAGAATAGCTCGTCTCGAATGATGCGTTGCTGTAGAGGTTGTCCGACCACCCGTTCCAGGAAGCCACGGACTGCGTGAAGAGAATGTGCTGCGGGTCCGGGTCTGAGCGCGAGAACCAGAGAGCCAGGTCGTAAGAGTACATGTACAGCTCGACCGACAGCTCGGACTCGTTCAGGTACCTCGGGACGACATCCACCCCGATGCTCGCCCACTCGGCCTCGAGCAGGGCTGCGGTCTGCTGCTCCTCGGGCCGGTCCTCCCTCACCATGAGGTCGAACTGCAGCACGGTGCCCTCGGACACCCAGCCTTCCTGGACCGCGAGGCTGTCGGCCGTCGCGACCCTGAACTCCGCACCCTCGTCGAGATACCGGTAGCCCGCGGACTCCAGCAGGGTGCTGGCAGAATCGAGGTTGTATCCCATCTGCTCTGCCGGGGACAGCGAGAGATACCAAGACCCGCTCACCGGGGACACGATGGTCGTGCCCGGCTCCGAGAGGCCGAGGTAGTAGTCCTCCGTGATGTTGTCCTTGTTCGTGGCCATCGCGAGCGCGGTCCTCACGGCAGGGTCGCACCTGGACGGGTTCCCGAGTGAATAGGGGTCCATGTTGAACGCGATCTTCGTGAACTCCTGTGTGCACTTCAGGTCGTCGAACGCGAAGATGTTAGGCGCGTCCCCAGACGACACATCCTGCTTCAGGGAGAGATAGGTTGCTCGGTCACCGAACTTCGCGGCGTCGATCTCCCCGGCCCTCAGAGCGGCGTCCACGGCCGCGTCGTCCGCGTAGAACCCGAGCGAGAGCTCGTCGAACCTGACCGACAGGCCGAAGTCCAGAGCCCAATGATAATCCGGGTTCGTCAGGAGCGTGAGGTTGTCCCCCGTCTCGAACTCGGCCAATATCCCGGGCGTAGCCATGAACGGGCCCGTGCCCACGACGGGCATGTCCTCGCCGTCGAAGACCCCTGTCCAGGTCCACCCTATGTACGAAGCTGTGAACCCCTCCAGCTTGTGCTTGGGCAGGATCGGGATGTACAGCTGGTCACCGAAGGCGACAGGCAGAGGGTCCCCCGTCGCGCGGTCGAAGAAGTGTATCCGGACCGTGTCCGCGTCGACGATCTCAGCGTGGCTGATGTAGTAAGTGTAAGGTTGGTAGGACCACATGGTACTGAAGTTCGCGGGAGAGCAGGTGACGTCGATCGTGAACACGACATCCTCGGGACCGAACGGTTCCCCGTCGCTCCAATTGGCGTTCGAGGTGATGTTGTACTCCCACACGGACCCGTATGGCTCGCCCGATACAATCATCGCCGGGTCCGTCACCGGGACCATCCACCAGCTCAGGGCGAGGTTAGGCGCGGGCCCCAGGTTCTCGTCAACCGACTGCAGGCAATCGTACAACATGCCCGCCAGGGCGCGGTCGAGATCCGTGAGGCCGATGAACGGATTGAGGCTCGAGGGGCGCTCGGACAGGCCGATCCTCAGGACATTCCCGGTCCCCTGTGCGTCCACTCCCGGGGAAGGCAGCAGAAAAGCACTGAACGACATGGACGCTGCGACGGCAAACACGATCAGGTGTCTCGCGCGGATGTTCCTCCGGAACCACAGACCCATGGGCTCACCTCACTCCCCCCAAACCCATCGACCCGCCCCGAGTGATGGGCAATGCCAGTACTAGAACGGCAGTTCCCCTATTTAATCCCTGAATGAGGAAATGGTCCAAGGCCGAGCCTCATCTCTGCTTCAGTCTTGGAAGCTTACTCGCCTCCCGGTTCCGCCGGACCCTTGCCCTTCCTCTTCCTCATGAAGAAGAACAGTGCCACTGCCAAGGCGGCCGCGGCTGCGATTGCGATTGACGCGTACAGCTGCGCGGTAGTCAACAGGGGGGGTTCGGGGACATCGAATTCGGCTGAGATCTCCGCTGAGTTGCCCGCGTTGTCGTACCCGATCACGGTGACATTGTGCGTCCCGCTGCCGAGGGGCTCGAACTCGTAACTGGTGGGGTCTCCTGCCACGAGGACGGCATCGCCCCCGTCGATGGATATCATCAGATGATGGATGCCGCTGGTGCCATCGGACGCCACGTAGTTCATGGAGGTCACGCCATCCTCGGTGGTGAAACCGATAATCGTCATCACGGGGGCAGCGCGGTCGATCCCGGCCGTTACGCTGGCGATCTCCCCAACGTTGCCCGCGACATCGGTCGCATAGCACTCGACGGTGTGCGAACCGTCCGTGGAGATGGTGATCGGGCTGAGGTAGCTCCGCCAGTCACCGCTGTCGACCCTGTACTTGGCCGAGAGGACCCCGCTGGCATCGTCCGTGGCGACGATCTCGACCGATACGTCGGAGGTGTACCATACGTCCTCGAGCCACGACTGGCCGTTGACCGTTCCTGATGCGATCGGCTCAGCCTCCGGGGCGATTGTGTCCACGAGGACATCGATCGACTTCACATCTTCCTCGTTGCCGGGAATGTCCACCGAGTAGAACTCCATGGTGTGACTCCCCTCATCGGATATGGTCACGGCTTCGCTGTACTCCAGCCAATCGCCCCCGTCGACCCTGTAAGATGTCTCAGACACATCGTTCGCGTCAGAAGCTGTGAGCGAGAACTCGACCTCGGAAACGAACCAGCCAGCTTCGCCCTCGGTGCCACTGAGCGAGCATGTTGTCTCCGGGACGGTGCCATCCACGCTCACGGCGACGGACTGCACGTCCTCGGCGTTGCCCGCCGCATCTACGGAGTAGAACTCCACCGAGTAAGTGCCGTCAGGGAGCGCCACTGGGTCAGAGTATTCCAGCCACGAACCCCCGTCCACGCTGTAGAGCGAAGCGGAGACGCCGCTCGTGTCATCGGACGGGGCGAGCGTGAGCGCGACCGACAGGTACCATCCGTCAGCTCCTAGCTCTCCATCTAAGGCGCTGGACGTGGTCGGCTTGACCGAGTCCACGGGCACGTCCACGGTCTTGTTCTGTTCAGAGTTACCCACGACGTCGATCGAGTAGAACACGACGATGTGGGCCCCCTCCTCGGACACCGTGAACGGCTCCGTATAGAGGTGCCACACGTAGTCGTCCACGAAGTAGTAAGTGAAGTTCACCGCGCTCGCTTCGTCGACCGCATCCAGAGTGACCTCGACGGGGCCGGTGTACCAGCCGTCATCGCCCTGCGGGCCGTCGAGCATGGCCGTGGTGACCGGAGCATCTTCATCTGACACGTAGAGCTCCACGGTCGCATAGTCGAACCTGGTCATGGTGTCCATCACGGAGACCCTGGTGGTGTACCATCCCGGAACGTCGAAGACGTGTTCCGCCGACGCATTGTAGCTCCAATCCGTGTCCCATGTGCCGTCGAGCTCCCAATCCCACATGTACCGGAGGGTTGACGGGTCATCCTCGAGGTCATACGACCCTGATGCGTCGAACCCGAAGACGGTACTGGTGTTCCCGATGATTGGGTCCACGGAGAGCGCGGCCGTCGGAGGAGTGTTCGCCACGACCACGTAATCCCATGACTGGTCGGTCATGCCCTGCGAGTCCATAACCTCCATGGAAACGAAGTACTCACCTATCTCGGAATACTGGTGCAGAACGGTCTTCTCCGTGTCCCACCCGGTGTCCCACACATCGTCGCCATCCCAGTCCCAGCGCACCTGGAGCAGGTCCGACGGCGTTTCGGCGTCGTACGAGCCCGACCCGTTGAACTCGAACACCGTTCCGATGTCACCATCCATCGGTGTAACCGTGAAGGAAGCCACCGGAGGAGTTCCGACATCCATCGAGAACTCGAGCATCGGCATGCCGTACGGCAGGATGCCCAGGCGGCTCCACTCGGAGGCCAGGAAATCGTGCGATGTCTGGTTCGCCGACCACGACAGCACATCCATCGGCCCGACGAACTTCGCGGTCCTACCGATGTCGTCCAGGATCACGCCGTCGGGCATATCGCCTGGCATGGGCTCCATATACGTCACTGTCATCGGCGCGGTGACGTTCTGCGACACACCCGGCTCGACATGCTCGATGAACATCTGGTCTCCCACGGGCCACTCGAACGTGAGCGTCTCCCCCTCTGCGAGGTCGAACGCCCCCGGCGTGTGATAGTAGTAGTCGACCATCGTGCCGTATAGCAGGTTCCCGGGCTCCAAGCTCACGAAGGTCAATCCTTCGTACGAGTCGAAGTCGGACACGGGGTGCGAAAATGTGGATGCCAACACGTCCTGGAGCCTACCCTCCCAACGCCAGCAGGGCGTCCCACTGAAGACCGAGGTGTACGCATTGACCGCGTACGCGACGACCGTGTCGATACTGAGGTCGGTCGTGCTCGGGCCGATCTCAGCGTGCATGCTGAAATCCTCGAAGTACTGCTCGGTGGGCATGAAGGCAGCGCGGAGCCACTTGGTCATGAGCGCCTCCATGCCCCAGGTGACGAAGTCGAGGCGGAGCACGACCGATTCCCCGACCTTCTCGGCCTCGCATACCGAGGGCCAATACAACATCGAGAACGGGTACTCGTACATGTTGTAGATGTCGTGCTGGGTCTGCCCCTGGTCGTTCATCCAATCATAGTACGCGTCGCTGATCTCCGCCCCGCGGACCGCCCACGCGCTGGCAAAGTCGTCGTATTCCGACTCTGATATCCCGAGGATGGCCATGGCCGCGGTCTCGTTCATGGTCACGTTCACCTTGTTCACAGTCATCCAGCCGTCGTACCAGGTGCCGAGGGTCTCGCTGTAATTGTAGCATATCTCGTCGAACGTGCCGTAGTGCATGTCCCAATCGACCGTCGCGTTCCCTTCGAGAGGTACCCCTCCCAGGAGCGGGACGAACAGGGGCGCATCCATGCTGATGTCAGGCAGGTTGACCGCATCGACCTCCAGACGCATGTTGCTGTAGGTCCACACGTCCACCATGCTCAACGCACAGTCGAAGATGTACGGATACGAATCCGTCATCGAGACGACTGGATATCCGCCCGAAGATATCAAACGATAATCATAGTACTCGCCGAAGGGCACATTGAACATGTCGTACCAGCGGAAGGCCACGTTCCTGCTCGAATCCGTAACATCCATCAGGACGGACACGCTCACGTTGGAGTCAACGAACCCCCTCAGGTCGTCCGCCCATAGCACGGCCGGGTAACTGCCGCTCGTCGCATACGTGTGGCTGAACGAGTAGTACTGTATATCACCGGTGTCACCGAGTGCCTGTGCGACCTCGTCTGAGCCGTCCCCGTACTCGATGTAGAAACATATCTGGTCCCCGTCCGCATCGAATGCCTCCGACTGGAACTCGACCTCGAACCCTGCCGCAACGGGGTTCGAGGAAGGCCTCAGCTCGACGGACGAGGGGCCGATGTTGTAGTATGATGAAGACGCGACGTCGAACCACAGCCAGGGCAGTGGTGATGTGACCGTCCTCCCTATGTGCGCCTCCCAGTCGCCCCAGCCGATGTACCTCTCCTCCGTGAAACCGTACAGCCCGAGATTGTAATATGGCGGGCTCTCGCAGTAGGAATCGTACACGAACTGCTGGAGAAGGTCGACGTAGACCTTCCGCTCGTCCCGGTCCAGGGTCACCAAGGCCTTGGAGTAGTTCTCGTCGTACGCGGAGTAGACATGCTCCGTCGGGAGCCCTTCGTCCACGATCTCCCACCAGGGGCCCATGGGCGTCTGCACATTGTCACCGCCAGGCTCGAGCTCGGAACTCAGCCACACACTGAGGGAACTGCCCAAAGGCTCCGGTCCCCAACCCCAGTTCCAAACCCACACGTCATAGTCCCCGGAATACCATGCCTTGATGATCATCATGGACTCGGTCAAGATCTCCGGGGCGAAGCCGATGCCCGCCTCCGCGGCATCATCGGCCCACCGATAGACTATATTGTTCCAGGTCGGGTCCGTGTTCGGTGCTTGGCACCTGATGTCAAAGAGCTCGTACCCCACGGATATCCAGCCCATCTGCACCGCGTACGAGCTCTCGTCCGCCTCGAGGAGACCGTCCCCGTCGATGTCGTCAGGATATCCGTTCGCCATGAGGATGGCCTTCGCAGAGACAGGATTGAACGGCGTCTCGGGATCGATGTCCTTGTGCCAATATCCAGGCCCGATGACAGAGTCCGCCTTTACAGCGTAGCCTCCCAGCAACTCGGTGACGATGTAATCCTTGTCGAGCGTCATCATTATCGCCTGCCGGACTATCGGGTCCAGCAGGACAGGCTTGCCCGCTCCCCATGTCATGGTGCGCAGTTCGAGGGGGATCGCGTTGATGGCGACATCGCATATCCCGTTCTCCGACACAGCCTGTTTCACGACATCAACGGTCGAGCCGACCCCGAGCGTGTTCTCGTAGACCCCGAGGTCGCCCGTCACGACCACCGCATCCAGGTTTCCGTCGTTCAAGTTCTGCGCAGCGCTTGCTTCGTTGGCGAAAAGCACGTAGAATATCTCGTCAATCTTCACAGTTCGCTCCTCACCGTAGTCCGTCTCCCCGTGATAGTTCGGAGCCCTGGTGAACTTGTACCAGGAGCCTGCCAATAACCCCCCGTAACAGAACGGTCCGCTGCCGATGAGCCATTCAGGATGCACAGAGTCCAGGAAATCCCCAGGCGACACCGTGCTCCACTGGAACTCTGGTATGATCGGAATCCCGCAGAGGTCATCAATGAGCGTGGCCTTGGGATAGTCAGTCACGACCTCAAACACATAGTCGCTCACGAGGCCGACCGAGGTCACGTTCTTCAGATACCGGTCCCAGGCGCCTGCAGGGTTCTCGATGATTGTGTTGAGGGTGAACACCACGTCCGATGCTGTGAGCGGGTGGGACATATCGTCCGGGTCCACCGCGTTCCGGAAATACGCGCTGTCGGTAATCGTTACGGTCGTGGTCATGGTGTCATCGGGATTCACAACCTGGAGGTACTCTGTGGTGAGGTCCATCACCGGGAGTGAGAGATCCTCGTCATAGACGAAGAGGGAGCTGAAGATGAGATTGCATGCGACATAGTCATTTTTCATCTCGACGTTCAGCGGGTTCCAGTTGATGATCTCATCCATCCATCCTACATAGACCGCGCTCGGCTCCTGAGACACAGAGGAAACACCTCTGTCAGAGGCCGCAGCAGAAACGAGGCATAATGACGCAGAGAGCCCCAGAATCACGGTCAAAAGCAATGCCACGAACCTAACACGTCTCACAGGAGCCTCTTCCATACCAGATTCCCCACCGCTCGGCGGCCACCCGGTCGCCTGCACCCGCTCCTTCTGGAGCGCGGAAACCCTATAAATACGATTCGTGGGCAATCCCTCTCGTGCACTCCCAGGAAGACCTCCGCAAGGATTATGACTCTGGAATGGCGTCGCATCACGGGGAAACAAGTGCTCTGCACGACTTGCGGGAGAGAGAATCCGGAGACGAGCAAGTTCTGCGTCTACTGCGGACAGCCGATCATGTCGGCGGTGTTCCCGAAGAAGCGGGACCTCGAAGCGCCCATCGCGTACATCGCGAGAGCGGTCGGGCAGAGGAAGAATTCTGACAAGACCATCCCGACATACCTCGGCGCGATACCGATTGCGCTCACTCTGGCCATCACCGTGGTCTTCATTGCCATCGTCGCGTCCATGCTCTCGGACATCACGGACATGGCCTCGCCGGAGGAATACGACCCTACGCAGTTGTATGCTGATTACAGGGACTACTTCTTGGTGATGATCCCCCTGGACCTCGGGTTCTACCTGTTCTTCGGGATCATCACATACTTCCTCGTGAAGCGTAACAACGACCACTTCGCGAGGGATGCGGCGCTGGCATCCGCCATGAGCGGGTTCGTCGACCAGGTCAACCTCAAAGCGGGGCTCGGCAGGACCCGTGCATCCGCGTACGGGTCGCCGTGGGACAACCAGTGGGGCACCAGCCTGACATCGGTCGGCTCGACGCCCAGGAACCCGATGCTGTGGGCGATGGTCGTCCTGCTGCAGGGGGTGTTGGGGGCCGTCTCGATCGTCGCCGTGGTCGAGTATCCAAACGCTCTCGGGGTCTCAATCTTGGCCTCGCTCGTGTCGCTGGTCCTATCGGTCATGACGGTCTACATGTGGTACTTCCTGATGACCGACAACAAGACCCATGACCAGTCGTGGGCCCAGAACGCAGAGTCTTTCAAGATCAGCCTCGCGAGGCTGGGGTACACCGCAGGATCCATCATGTCCCCGCCCAGGCAGCCCGACCGGTCGTTCGCGCTGTACTTCGTGCTGTCGATAGTCACGGGGGTCTTCGTGTTCTACTGGTGGTACATCCTGGTGAAGGACCCGAACGAACACTTCAGGTTCCACGCGATATACGAGGACGAGATGCTCAACGTGATATCGAACCATCCGTCCTGGTTCAGCGCTTCGGCTTCACCGCGGTGATCCTGTAGCTCGCGATCAGGCCCGATAGGTCCACAGCCTTCCGCTCAGATGGGAGCTTCGACTTTGTCCCCGTGAACGCCGCGGGAGCCTCCTGGTCGCCTATGTACGCTCCCACCTGCTCGTGCGTGTAGACCACGCGGTCCTCGATTGTTATACTCGTGAACCCGGCGGTCTTCATCGCACCCGTGTACTCCTTCTCGGATACAGCACCGGCCACGCAGCTGGACCACGCGGACATGTTCCCCTTTACATCCTCCGGGAGCTCGCCCAGAAGGACTATGTCCGATACCGCTAGCTTGCCCCCGGGCTTAAGCACCCTGAAGGCCTCTCTGAAAACCTGCTCCTTGTCCGGGGCGAGGTTGATCACGCAGTTGCTTATCACGACGTCCGCTGTGTTGGCATCGAGGGGCATGTGCTCGATCTCCCCGAGCCTGAACTCGACGTTCCCGAATCCGCTCTCCTTCGCGGTCCTCCGGGCGCGGAGTATCATCTCTGGCGTCGCGTCTATCCCTATCGCCCTTCCCTTCGGGCCGACCTTCTTCGCGGCCAGGAATACATCTATCCCTCCGCCGCTGCCGAGGTCGACAACGGTCATACCCTCCTTGAGGTCCGCAATCGCCGTCGGGTTCCCGCAGCCCGCGCTCACCGCTATCGCATCCGCAGGGAGCGATAGCACCTCAGCGGACGGGTACAGGTTCGAGCACGAGCACATCGTGCTGGGCGATGACCCGCAGCAGGAGGTCTCCTTGAGGGCGAGCTTGGTGTACCTGGACCTCACGGCTGTTCTGATCTCCTCTTCGCTGACCTTAAGCTTGGACGCTGGTTTCCTGGTATTCTTGGCCATTTGTGCACTTCCTGTCGGGTGAGGGTTCTGTTCTGAACTAGCTACTGCTGGGTATTTCTAATTGCTCTCTCTCAGCTCGTGCTTGCAGAAGGCTCTCGGGCATCTGAGATCCTCGTACTTCTGGATCCTCTGCATCTGCAGGCTCTTTGCGATTATGTCTGTCATTTTGTTCTTCCTCCGTTCTTGGTTGTCTTCCTCGCTATTGGATATGCAATACTAAGTATAAGCCTATATTGGACATACAATATTGTACGCACAATATGTTAAATACCCTCCTCCCCCATTGCGCCAGACGACATGTCCGACGGAGGAGCGAAGCCGAGGGTGACGGTCGTGTGCTGCCGCGCACCTGAATGCTGCGACATGAGGGGCATGCTCAGCTTCCTCATCCTGCACCTCCTGTCCAAGAAGAGGATGTACGGGATGCAGATCGCGGACGAGATAGCCAAGCGCAAGGCCGACAAGCCGAACCCTGGCACGCTCTATCCCACGCTCAAGATGCTCGAGAAGAAGGGGCTCATCGAATCGTTCCTCGAAGGCAGGACGAAGTACTACAGGCTCACGCCCGAGGGCAAAGAAGGCCTGGCGCTGGCCAAGAAATTCTTCATCCAGGCATACGGAGATATACTGAGGGAGCTCATCTAGTGCCCGTTCGGGTGGTCGAACACGGCATTCGCTGAAGTGGACATGAAGACCCTGGAGCGAAAGTTCGCCCAGGGCTTGAGGGACGAAGTCACCCTCCTCATTTTCGTCGAGGAAGGGTCGGGGGCATCGAAGGACGTGGAGCTGCTGGCCCAGGCCCTAACAGGGATGAGCCCGAAGATACGCGTCGAGACGGAGCGGATCGAGGGCGGCATGAACCAGCGGATGAAGGACATGAGGATCGAGCACTGGCCGTGCATCGTGCTCACGAAGGGCGAATTCACGAGGATAAGGTACTACGGCGCGCCGTCGGGGTACGAGACTCCCGCCTTCGCCGACGCGATCGTCGAACTGTCGGCCGGGGCGCCGCACCTGGCACACCTGGCCAGGGAGAACCTCTCGAAGACCAGACGCAAGGCGAACATCAAGGTGTTCGTCCTCACGGCATGCCCGTTCTGCGCCACGGTCGCGAGGCACTCGTACAGGGCGGCCATCGGCTCCCCCCTTGTGACTGCCGAGGTGATCGATTCGTCGGTCTTCCTGGACCTCGCGGCCAGGCACTCGGTCATGGGGGTCCCCAAGATGATCCTGAACGACTCGATGGACATCACGGGGGCAGTGGACGAGGTCGCGTTCTTCGAGAAGCTCAGGGACGCGGACCACGCGCTCCTGGACAGCATGTACGGTTGAGAATGGCCGCAACGTCCTGGCGCTACCACTCCTGGAGAGACAGTGTGAACACGACGGAGTCCTTGCTGTTGTCCACGGATTCGACCGCAACGACCTTGCCCGTCGACCTGGCCAAGGCAGTCATGAGGCACGAACAGCCGAAACAAGCCATCTGTCTGCAGGTGTCGGGCTTCTCAGTCCTCACTCGCCTGCACGCATCCGCAAGGCCCGAGTACTCCACCCTGAGGACGGTCCTGTCCCCTCGCTCCTTGAAATGGAAGTCCCGCATGATCGAGTAACCCAGCTTGAGCGCCTGCAGCTGGCCCTCGGCCGCCTCGGCGCCGACGTCCTTGAACGAGAGGCCGAGTTCCTTCTCGATCGAGTCGAGGAGCCCGAGGCCGAACGGCTCCACCAGGAGTCCCGCGCTCGAGCCGTCCTTTCCCGGGGAGAGAGTCAGGTCGTCTGAAAGAGCCGTCGGCGGCGTCATCTGGCCGTTGGGGGCAGGCACGAACATCTTCTCCCGTGTGAGGCCGTGTTTCGCAGGAAGGTACGCTGAGTTGCCCGCAAGGGTCAGCGCTGCCACCACATCTGACGCGCTCTTCGCGCTGGATATCATCTGCGACTCCGAGACAATCAACGCGACTGTCTTCTCGACGAGCGTGAAGAGCGCGAACAGCCCGACGAAGAAGGAGCCGAAGCCCGCGATGAGATACGTGTCGCGCTCGCCCTCGAGCACACTCACGCGCTCCTGCAGCGCGGGATCATCCGTAGCGCCTATGCGATCGATGTCGCCCTGCGCGAGGAACGATACCAGGAGCAGGGCGATGCCCAGACCGACGAGTATCAGGCCGAACAAGGAATAGCGATTGACTGTGAACGACCGACCTGCGATATTCAGTCTCAAGGCTCCCTCAACCTGTCGGTCCATATGAAACGCTTTCAACCATTTCTATGTATGCCACCCGGGCTCTTCCAGACCGAACGCTACTGGCGCCGGAGACGACGCGAATCGTGGTAGCCAGCCAGTGCGAGGGTTCCATCCACAAAAGAACGCTTATATACGCTGGGCGGTCTACAATAACCCCGTGAATATTCCTAGACAGTGGCTACTGCTGCTAGGGGCACTCATCGTCATCGGTGCCCTGTACAACCACTATCTAGGGCACTCGGTGCTCCTGTTCGAGATAATCATGCTCGCCATCGGCTCCTCGCTGGCGACCTACTCCCTGCGGGGGCTGGGGGCAGAGACCAAGGAGGGCGCCGGGAAAGGGATACTCACTGCGTTCCTATCGAGGTACCTAAGGGAACGGGACCTCCCAACCCTCGTTCCCGCGTTCGGGTTCATCGTGCTGGTCGCGTGGTCGGCCTGGAAGATGCTCCACAACCACGACACGGGCCTGTCGATGGTCGACTTCATCGTCACGCTCTTCTGCGTCTCGCTGATGCTCTACTACTCCCACACTACCAAGTACCAGGCACAGAAGGATTTCGCTGTGCTCTACCTACTGTTCCTGACGATCGTGTTCGCGGTCATCTGGAAATCGTACACCCTCATGACCGGCGATTCCTATGTAAGGATCACCGCGTACTCGGAGTTCTACTTTGTGACGACCCCAGTCGTCCACCTGGTGAACCTGCTCGGGCTGGAGGCGCACGCTGTCCTGGACCTCTCCGGGCTGGGCCTATCGAACATCATCGAGTTCGAGTACGAGGGAAGGCTCATCAGGCTCGGGATAGGGATCGGGTGCAGCGGGCTCTACTCCGCAGGGTTGTTCTTCTCCGCGTTCCTCGCGTTCGTGCTCGTCCGGTACCGCGCGTTGAACGTGCACTCGGTGGTCGGACTCGGTGCCGGACTGCTCGTGACGTGGGCATCCAATATAATCCGGATGGTGGTGACGGTCCTCGTCGGAGGAGCCTACGGCGCGCCTGCCCTTGCGACGTTCCACATGTACTTCGGAATCCTCCTGTTCATAGCGGTGATCACCGTATTCTGGGTGATCATCGTGCGTTGGCTCGACAGGCACCTCCCAGTCAGGGAAGGACCGGGGGGCCCGGGTGGACCCGAAGGCAAGACGGACCAGCGGCCACTCCTCGGTGTGAATGAACTGATGCCCGAGAAGGAAGCCATGTCAACAGACTGAGTCTCCCGGCGCAGAAACAGCGACCGCTCAGCGCTTCTCCACGAACTCGAGCCCGCGCGTTACCCGCGGACTTCCTGGCCCAGCGGAGGGTTTCGGCACGGTTCCGGTGGATCGGGCAGGATGTGAATGTGCAGATGACTGGACCTTGACCGGGGCCGCACCGCGCGGTCTGGTCCCTGGCTCATCCCCTGCTCTCCTTCTCAGGTACAAGACGAGGATTAGCAGCGAGGCACCTGCGGCAGCGGCGGCCCCGAGATACATCCATGGCATCGAAGACTCGTTCGCGCCGACTCCTCCGTCATCTTCCTCGCCGTCATCGGCAGGAGGAGACTCCATCAGATCGAGTACCAAGGAGGCGCTCTGCGCAGTGTTGCCAACGGTGTCCGAGGCCGTCACGCAGATGGTCATGTTGTCCCAGAGGAGGTCCGGTGACAGCGAGTACATGTAGAACATGCCCTCCAGAGCCATCGGGACAGTCGCGAATGTGCCGTCGACCAGCTCGTAGCTGAGCTCGACCAAGTCGACGCAGTAGTCGTCCGTGACGAGCACGCTCACGACGAACGGCTCGCCCGAGGTGATCGACGAGCCGCTCTGGACGGATACGGACGGGGCGTTGATATCGAAGTACACGGAGAGGTTCGCCCATCCCACCTTGCCGGACGGGTCATACGCCTTGACCTGAATCAGCTGCCAGCCAGCAACGATATCGCTGGTATCGATGGCATACGGGGACGAGAGGGTCGAGTACCCGGCTGCATCCCATGTCCATTCCACGGTGGAGAGGAACGCGTCCTCAACCAGAACCTCGAGGATGGTGCCTGGCAACAGGGCATCGCCTGAATCTATCCCGAGCACCGAGACTTCCGGCTTGGATGAATCCAACGCGAACACGAACACCGAGGATGCGCTGTTGCCCGCGAGGTCGGTCGCGGTCACGGGGACCGAGAAGTAGCCATCCCCAGGAGAGCCCAGGAGGCTGATGCTGACGTCGGAGTAGATGCTGGTGCGCGTCTCGCCCCAGAGCGACCATTCGACGGACGCGAAGCACGCATCATCCACGTGGAGGACTATGGAGTCCGTTGGAGAAACGAAAGCACCTTCGGAAGGTGACACGAGGGTTATCACAGGAGGAGTCGAGTCGATCCAGAGCGAGAACACTATCTCGTCGTGCCCTCCCAGGTCGTCGGTGGAATCGATCGTGATGACATGCAGCCCCTCAGTCCAGCCGGTCGTGTCAATGCTCGTCGCCGTGCCCAGCAGGTTCACGTCCGAGCCCTCCATCCAACTTGACGTGTAGTTGCCCGTGCTGAGGACCGAGAACTCGATCTGGGAACCTGGAACGATGGCTCCTCCATCCGCTGGAGACACCAACGACAGGACGAGCGAACCCTCCCGGATGATGAAGTACACGAGCTCCGAGGAGCTGTGGCCCACCGAGTCGTACGCCTCCACCACGACCAGATGCGAACCGGCCGCCCACCCGTCCATGGAGATCGAGTACGGCGCAGCGAGCGGCTCGAAGTCCGAGCCGTCAAGCGAGAATGACACGCCGGACAGGTGCGGGTCGCTGACGCTGACCTCAATCGTCCAGCCCGCAGGGACCTCGGCTCCGTCCTCGGGCGAGAGTATCGAGACGACTGGTGCGAACGCATCTATCTCGAAGCTGAACTCGGCGCTGACCTCGGCCCCCTGGTCGTCCGTCGCGACGACGAGGAGGTCGTGCACGCCCTC
>Ga0315276_10000508_pt1 | contig 33660 bp, 23 predicted proteins | sample YL17G05_0_MG_FD_204542 | JGI IMG/M metagenome (GOLD analysis project Ga0315276, IMG submission 204542) | Sediment microbial communities from Yellowstone Lake, YNP, Wyoming, USA - YL17G05_0 | ecosystem: Environmental > Aquatic > Freshwater > Lake > Sediment | place: USA: Wyoming | collected... | reverse complement strand
CAATGCCCAACATCACACCAAAGATGGTGCTCACCGTCTTCATACAGATCCCTCACACTTGGTTATCCGATGAGTTTCATCGCAAGAAGCGGCATTAGACCGCCTACCAACCGACCTCTGACATTATTAACTCCTCTTTTCCTACATTTCTGACCCTTGGAAAAGACTCCCGACCCCTTTGATTGCTTCTCAGGTGACCAGTAGTGAAGTCATTTCTGGCGGGCCGCGGCCCTAGTCGTAATTGTTCTCGCCATGGACGTAAGCCAGTCGCTTGTTGTCTTTCTTGTTCGTCACAGTGAGGTTGACCCTTTTCGCCACGTACTTGAGCAGTTTCTGCTTGCTGACCGGCGTGACCTTGTTCAGCTGCGCTTGTGTCGGGTTCTCGTACACCACGTTCACGACGTAGGTCAGAGCGTCACCTTTGCTGACGGCCTTCAGCGATTCTTTCTCGACGGCGTGGAAGATCTTCTTGTTGTAGGCGTCCGATGTGGGCGTGAGGTTGAAGCTGCGCCCTGGTCCGCTCAGCTCATGATGTAACAGGTGGGTCTTGATATAGGCTACCTTCTTGCCGTCATACTGGAGCCCCTGATCCCAGCCCATTATGTTTTCCCGCGGCTGAGAACCTTTGGGTCCCTTCTTGGTGACCGGGTCGGCCTTGAGCCCCTTTGCCCGCCCCTCCGAGTCGAGCCCGTACCATTCGATTTTGGTGACCTCCTCTCCCGTGAAGATTTTCTCCACGACGTCCTGGGCAGCCACGAACACCTTCTCGTAGGCCTCGCTGCGCTTCGTGTAGTTGGCCTTGTCCGCCGCCGGATCCGCAGGCTTGGGTATCGCACGCCAGGCCTTGTATGCCGCCTCCAGTGCAGTGACGGGCACGCCCTTGTTCGTGCCGCGAGTGATGATTTCGGAGATGCGCATGCGATTGCTGTTGACGAAGACTTCGTAGCCCGAGGCTTCCTCCTCCACCTCCATCGTGTGAGTCTCGGTCCCGGCCTTGAGCTTCTTCTTGGGGAACACCATCGAGGCGACCTTGGCGGCGGCCGCCTTGCCGGCGCCCACTAGTTTCTTGAGTCCGCTCGCGACCTTGGTAATGACCTTATCAATCGCCTCGTCGACCTTGGACTGGATCTTCTTGATGATGCCGACGATCTTCTCCGTGATCCCGGTGATGCCCAGCAGGCGCGCGAGGAAGGCGATGATGATCGGAATGGTCCGCGCGAGTGCCTTCTCGATCCAGTTGGCCGCCGAGCCGATCTGCCCAGTCGCGATCTCGTACACCGAGTTCACCACCGACTCCACGAATGCCAGGATCTGGTTGATGCGCTCGATGAGGAACATCACCACGTTGTAGATGGTGAGGATGGCCTGGATGATGGCGCCCACCGGGTTGAACATGGAGACCAGTTTTGTCACCGCCGCCTTGATGACGGTGGTGATAATCCAGTCCTGAATGGCGTCGATGATCATTTCCTTCAGGTTGGAAAGGTACTCCTTCATCATCTCCCAGAGCTTTTCCGGGCCCTCGGTGATCAGCACCTTGATGAAGGTAGCTACCTGCTCGATCAGGGCGACGGCGCGCTCGCCCAGCAGCTTCACCGCCTTCTCGCGGATGCGCGCGTAGGTGATGCCGAGGATCTGCAGCACGAGCTTCAGGATTGAGCCGAGCGAGAGGTCGTTCGGCACCTCGATGCCAGCGTCGCCGAGCGACCCGAACAGCCAGGCCATGAATCCAGCTTTGAGGTGGGTCCAGATGTTGTCAACGAACTGCGCGAGGCCCTGCTTGATGGCCGCCAGGACGTTCTTCAGGAAGCCGATCGGGTCGGATACGATGATGTCGACCGCCTTCGCGGCCTTGGCGAGCAATGCAAGCACGCGGTTCTTGAAGTCCCGCAGAATCTTGATCACAGCCAGAATGGCATCACGCACCTTCTCGTACAGGCTCTTATGCGCGTCCTTCAACTCCTGAAGAGCCTTTGCGCCCTTCTCGCTCGCGTCCTTGTATTTCTGCGCGAGCTTTTGGGCAAGGTCGTTCTTCTTGTCTTCCACACCCTGGCGCAGTTCGTCGAAGCGCGACTGCACCTCCTTCTCAGCCGCAAGGCCTACCGACTTTAGGTTGTCAGGCAAGCCGTTGACGTAGCTTCGGATCTCTTTCTGCCCATTCGCGATCTCGTCCTTCGCCTCCTTCAGCCGGCGCTCGACGTGGTTCGCGACGCGCACTACGACGCGGTCGAGCTCGGAGAGGAACACCACGTGCGCCTCGTCGAACCACTTCTTGACCGCGCCGGGCAGAGGGATGAACTTGTCCTTCAGCCAGAGCGCCTTGCCTGAAATGCCGCTGTAGCGGTCGTCGAAGCGCGTCTCAACGTAGTCCTTCATCTTCGCCACGGCGGCGTCGGCGCCCTCGTCGAATATCGCCTCGACCTCCTTGTCGAGGCTCTCCAGCTTCTTGTCGACCGACGCCTTGGTGCGGTCGAAGATCGCCTGAATGTCGTCGGCGACCTTCTTGCGCGCCAGCTCGTCCTTCTCCTTCGTGCTGAGCTGGCGCTCCTTCACCTGCTTCTGGCCCTTGCCTGCCTGGGCGAGGAAGCCGGCGAGGCCCTTCTTCTCGTCCCCCTTGGCCGCCGCCGCGGACTGCTCCTGGATTTTCTGCTCGTCCGTGCGGTACTTCTGCGGGCCGGTGTCGGCGAACGTGTCGGCCTCCGACTTGGTCTTCACCACCGCGGAGAAGCGCGAGTCGTTCGCTTTCTCCATCTGTCCCGTGCTGAGCTGGTTGTCGGTCATCAGCTTGCCGGTGTCCTGCTTCCCCTTTTCCAGCGACACCTCAGCATCGGGCTTGCGGTCCGGCATGGCCTCGGCGGCGCCAATGGCCGGCGCCTGCGGCACCGCGTCGGCGGGCATGGGCGTGACCGGTTTGCCTTCAACCGCGCTGGTATCCGGAGGCGCGGACGAAGCCGACTCGATACCCGCGGTAGCCTCCTGCTTCTGCGCGTTCACGTTGCCGGTCATCGCGCCCTTGAGCTGCTGTTTGTCCTCGCCCTTCATGAAGTCCTTGGCGTCCTCGGTCTTCTTGGGCATGACCTTCTGGATCTCGGCGCGCAACATGGCGAGGAAACTGGTGGACTCGGGCTTGCCGGTCGGCGCCGCCCCCATGTCGTCCACCTTATTGGCCTGCGCGCCGGCAAGCTTCTCATTAGGCGGGGGCAGTGCGGCCCCCTGAGCCTCCTGTGCTTTCCGGGCGGCAGGCGGGTGGCTTCGCGCCTTGTCGGCGCTGAGCTTGAGCTTGTCGATCGCGCGTTGGAAGCGTGGATCTTTCCCTGCAACCGCAATACTGAGTTTAATGGCAGGACCTGATAAGCCCCCCCCTGCCCCAGCGGTGGGCTTATACGACGGAGCAACCCGTGAAGTCGGAGAAGAGGAACGCCGAGCCGACGGTCGGGGAGCCGGCGCAGGCGCGTGGGCAGCAGTGGCAGACACGAGTGGTTATCCTCCGTTCACGGACACAGCAGGCGCCCGACGAAGCGGGCACACAGTGCCGGCCTTGTGATACTCCCGAAGAATCGCCGCCTCGAGATGCTCCTCCGTGACGCGTCCGCCGTTGCTGAGCGCTAAAAGGGATGTATGGAGGACGGCATTCCGAATTTGCCCTCCGCTCAACTCACAGCGAGAGGCGACTTCCTGCAACAGGGCCATAGGCACGTCATGGTCGGCCGGCAGGTGCGTCTGCCAAATATCCCACCGCTCCGTAACTTTTGGGGGCCGGAAATCGATGACCACATCCATCCGACGCTGGAAGGCGCTGTCGATCCGATCCCCGGCATTGGTGGTTACGAGCACAATGCCTTCAAAGGATTCAAGTCGCTGCAGCAGGAAGTTGGTTTCGAGATTGGCATAGCGATCGTTCGCGGTCTGCACATTTGTACGCTGGGTCAGCAAGGAATCGCCCTCATCCAACAAGAGAATGACGCCCAATTCTTCCGCGCGAGTCAAAATCTGGTTTAGGCGCTTTTCTGTTTCACCGATGTACTTGTTCACCACCGAAGACAGATCGAGCCGGTACAGATCCAGGGACAGCAACGAGGCCAAGATGCGGGCAGCCATGGTTTTGCCTGTCCCGCTTGGCCCCGTAAACAGCGCGCGCACCCCGACATGCGTCTGCGCAGCCAACGCATCACCCACCTGTTCACCCAACCGCTCGCGGTATCGACAGCGATCCTCCAATAGGCGTAACTCCATGAGCGTCGCAGCGCGAACGGCGAGATCGTTCCATGCACCGAACGTTTTAACAGGCTGCGCCAACGCGTCGAGACTCTCCCGGCTCAAGGCGCGAGTGGCCTGCTGTACATCACCCAACGTCATGGCTGCACGACCGGCGAGCGCAGCATAAGCTTGTGCCATCTTCCCCACTCGCCTGATGTTGCCGCTGGACAGGCGAAACCGTTCGCAGATCTCTGCGTACTCATCGCTCGGAGCCTCTGCGCCCACCCCGCCTCGCCAGTGTTCTCGCCGCTCGCACAGATCCGGCATGTCGCGCATCAGCGTCAGCACCCGTTCGGCGCCAGGACCTGTCATGCCACCCTGTGGGCCCATCACCACACCCAGCGGACCGCCATAGCCATACAGCCGTGGCAGGAAGGCCGTTTCGCCAGGACTCAGATCCCACACCATCACAGGCATGGCCTGGAGTAACGTGGCCAATGGACCAAGGAGACGCCAGCGCTCGTCGTGAGATTGGGCGGGCAAGGTCGCCTCGCCCTGAGCCGTGATTTCGAGCACTCCACATCCTAGGGCACGCGCCACTGCACCCAAGACCGTACGCCGACCATTATGCTGAGGACCGCGAATGACCAGTGTCTGGGCCCCACCGGAGGCAAGGACAGAAGGAATCGCCGCAAGGGACTGCCGCAACCCTTCGGGCACGATCAGCTCATCACACGACGTCAGATGTTGAGGCTCGTGGTACCGCACCCAAGGCGCCGGGCGTTGGAGTCTCTCGCCGCGCATGGCATCCCACAGGAGCGCAGGCACTTGCAGCGCCCACTCAATACGCGGCGCGTCAGGATTGATCACCTGCACAAGCCCAAGTTCTTGCAGCCGCCGGAGCGTCGAGCGAACGTCGCCCTGTTCGTGAGTCTCCTGCCACCACGCATTCAGCAACCCACACGTCGGACGGTGCTGGCCAGGCATGCCCTGGATCGTTTCAAACAACAGACCGAAGCGCGCGTCTTCCTCAATCAACCCAATACACAGGAGCAAGGTGAGCGTGGCATAATCCAGCTCTGCGGCTTCACCTAACGCCCTGAGGGGCAAATGTCCCGGCACCGATTGTTCCCACGTGCGCAGCGCCTCTTCCCACCAACCGGCGGCCTCGTCATGAGCCACCCCATCGAGTCCATGTCCCGCTAACTCATTGATGTAGCCGGCAAGAAACGGGAATTGCTTGAGCGCTGCTTCTTGTGACTCACAGGAGAGGCAGGCCTGCTCGATGACGTGCAAGACCGCTGCATAGAAATGGAGTTTAAAATGCGCGGCTGGCGTGCGGGGCATACTTTCAAAAGGATGCGGCGTCATCATATGTTCTTTCGTCACTCCCATGTCTCTACCCCACCTGGCCTCCCCTTACAAAGAAGAGGAACATCAGTTTCATCTTCATACACAGGGAAGGAATATTAGTTTCATCTCCACACATAGGGAAGGGAAATTAGCTTCACTTCCTACATAAGTGGCGGAAAATCCGTTTCATCCCCTTACAAAGGGGAGGCAATAATCATTCAAAATGAAAGGCAATGTATCGTCCTGCGGCCGGCACCCAGCCGGGGTCGCGATCCAATCCGGACATCCGAATTTCCACAGGATGGCTCTGGAGCGAGAAGACGGCATCGAGCCTGCTGTCGCTCATCATCACCCGCGCCCGCCGCCGACAGAGCAACGAGGCAACGGCCTGCTCCCCTGAGCCACCGAATGCATGGGCCAGCCGAACGTGCAGATAGCCCATAAGCCAATCAAGCCATCGTGCGAGAATCGTCTCCCCCTGCACGGGCCGCAACTCATCGTTCGGCAGGAGTTCGCCTACTTCGCCATAGGGGGACAGTTCGGCGGCGAGCTCAGCCGCAGCCGGTTCATGCCCGGCATCCCGATCAAGCACGACAAATCCTTCCGGATGCCGGACGCGGAGACGCCCCTCGCTCCAAGACCATCGCCAGGCCCCTGAGTGTCCCCACTGCTTCAACCACTGCGGCGGGAGACGCCATTCCTGTGGAGGCGTAAATTCATGCCCCGGCGGTTCGTCTGCCGTGCGCCCGGTCAATTGCGCCAACAATGGCCACAATGGATCGGCGACAACCTCGGCCCCCAGGAGACGCTCGCCCACCAACGCCAGGAAATCCCACATAGACAGCGCAATCCCCGGACGGAGTGGATTCGTAAAGTCGCCATACAGTTCCAGGAAAAGACCGACATTGATGAGATAGAGGACCCCACCGAATTGTGTCTCGATCTCATACTCCGACAGGAGTTCGCCGGCGGGCGTTGTTTCAGAAAGAGGAGTACTCTGTTTCTTGGGACTCAGGACTGCTTCAGGTTTCTGCCCATCGGCACTCGCCTCAAGCGACACCTTTTCCAGAAGCGGCAAGGCAGGCTCCCGATCTGGTACCGATCGGATCATCGGCTTCGAAGTAGAGACTGAAGCCTGATCAGCTTGAGGCACTACGTGGCCCTCGGTTTTCGATCTATTGCCCTTTAACGTGCGAGGCACATCAGCCGTACGTGTCTTCGCAACCTCGCCTTGAGTTTCGACCGGGTGCGGGATGTCCGAGGCCTGGGTTCTAGACAAGGTAACGGCCTCGCACCACAGTGCGACGGCACGAGCGAACGTTGACGTGCGCACCACGGGGGAGGCACGATGGAGCATCAAACCGATCGCGAGAAGCGTCGCCTGCTCGACCGTCAAGGTTCCCTGTTGCACCTCGGGCGCCCACCGATGCCAGGGCGGCTCATGCTGAATCTGCGCACCGGGCTTGCCTTCTGATCCAGGTCTCTCTTTTACCTCGGAAACCCCAGGATACCAGGATGGTTCACGCTGAACCTGAGCACCAGACTTACCTTCTGGTGCCGTTGCTACATTCAACTCGATCGCCACCTTCAACTCACTCAATCCAAACACGCGGATCAGCGCATCCCGAATGAACCGCGCATCCTGCGAGGACAGCGCACCGATGATACGGACGGCCTGACCAGCCTGCGCCAGATGATGCAGCGCTCGAGGCACAGATTCAGGCATGTCTGTCCAGGTCGTAAGCAGAAGCTGACGGCCCTCTTCACGAGGGAACAGACTGCGCCACCACCAGCAGAAGCCGATCCTGTTCTCGCTCCAATCTCGCGCCAAGCAAGCGAGTAGTTCCGCTCGATCCGCGAACAGCACCACATCTGCCGTCGCCGGCACAGCACCGAGCGCAGGCCTGACTGCCCGCCGCACGACCGCCTCCAGCGAGGCGCGAGTCTGCTGCTCCCACATCGGCGGCGGCAACAGCCCGTTCGAAGGAGCATCCCACGAGTCCGGCAATTGCGCCTTGAATGTCTTGATACACACGATGGCCGAGGGCGAAAGACCTGGAGGGTTGAGATCAGCGTGACTCAGCAGCGCGGAGACTTTGTGCTGCGTCGAGAGCGTATCGCGCCGGGAGCCACGCATCGTCAGCCTCGACACGACTGTCTGTGAACCGGACCAGGCGACAGCCATGAGCCCTCACTCCTCTATGTACAGCAACGGCACCGTCACCAGTGCGGACTGAGGTGAGAGATGTCCCGCTCTCCCTCTGACCCACCATAAAGCTATCCCGCCCGCGACGAAGGCCAGGCCAAATAGATGCGCGGCATGGAGCGGCCCAAGCACCGACGGCGCATCACCGCGGAACCATTCAATGCAGAAACGAAGTACCCCATACCCCACCATGGCGAGAGCCACACGACTCCCCTGCCATTGCCCATGCCATTGACGGAGAACGAGGAAAAGCACCAAACCAGCCGCCGCATGGTACAGTTGCGTCGGATGGACCGGCTGGCTCAGGTTGTCCTGCGCCGTCACCCACCCACGCGCCACATGAGCAGCGAAGGCCTCTGTCCCCTGAGGAAATTGCACCGCCCAGGGTACCGGCGTCACCGTGCCGAAATCATCGCCGTTGAGAAAACAGCCAATCCGAGCCACCGCATACCCCAGCGCCACAGCCGGCACCGCCGCATCCGCATACGCCAGCACCGGCTGCCGTCTATATAATAGGTAGAGCCTGCCGAACAGCGCCGCCCCCATGAAGGCCCCAAAGACCCCCTTGCTGCCGGTGATGAGACCGAGCAATCGCTCTGGGTCTTGGATAACGGTAAGAGGCTCAACGAGTCCACGAAGAAGAGCCCCTCCCAAAAACGCACCCAGAAGTCCATAGGCCCCAGCCCAATACATGGTCCGATGGTCAAGATCCTCTCGACGAGCAAACCAGACCGCCAGCCCTAAGACCACAAGACAGGCGATGGCCCAGACGAGGGATGGCTCAGGCACGAGCCATCCCCCATCGAAACCAGTAGAACGTAGATTACCCACCAGATTTTTCAAGGTGCCTCTCTCTGGTCAACCAGGGGACCTCTCTCCATTCAGTCCTGCTTCCGACGCCGATACACTAGGGCTCCTATTGCAATTAGTCCGGTCAACGGGATGGCCGACACCTGCAGCCCGCGACGGCAACTGAAGTCAAAACACCCACAGGGTGGTGGTGGTGTGCTCGGGGCTTGCACACCAATCTGAGCTTGAATAGTCGAACCGGGCTGGAGTGGTTCTTTTAGCAATGCGTCCAGCCTGGTAGTGTCGAAACGCGGTAGTGGTGTTCCGGGAACGGCAGCCGCCTCCATCGCCATGAAGAGCGTCCGAGCCGGAGCAGGAATCTCGACTGTTTTCCCTTTGACAATGCTCCACGCTGCAACTCTAGGATTCGACACTTCGAATCGAAGATCCTTGATCATTGTCCCGATATAGCTGTTCGGCATCGCCCAAGCGACTGCGCCGATCTCCTCCACATAGACATATCTGGCTTTGCTCTGGGGTGCGGCCACACCAAACCCAGTCGCCTGGACGAATACCCGTGCGGATGGTTTCTCGCTGGGCCTATCCTTCCCCTCATACCCTGGAATATCTGCTGCTGCAACACGCAGGACGGCCGGTTGTGTGTTATCAGCCAGCGCCTCACCCACCAAGGACCAGCCGCCGTGTGACGCAAATTGCAAGTCGGTAGAACGGTTAGAGCTTATCAATGGCAGGCAAAAGGATTCCTGACACCCGACAGATGGACCTATGTTAGAAAAGTTCATCTGCGCCACCCTGTTGCCTAAACCACCTAGAAAGTAGTTGGTATCCATTTCCAATTGGCTGAGATCGTTTTGAGTGCTGATATCCTTGATGAAGGTTTCGTCATGTGGAGCGACTAGGGTCTCCGGTAGCACATAGACACGCATGCAAGGGTGCCCAGTAAAGTTAATGGCAGGTGGGTTGTTCCAGATGAAACTGACATGGGTATCGGACCCGCTCACGGTTACCGGCGCGGTCAAACCGGCGACGGACCAATTCGGACCACCGATATTTGGCCTGCCCCACACCACGAGGAAACGCCGCTTGGTTAAAGTGCTGGGGGGTGCGGGGTTTGCACCGTTCATGACTTTGGGGTTTAACCAGATCGCCATGCGGCATGGGCCCGAATCCGTCGGCAGCGGAAGCGCCCTCGGAGGGTTATAGAGATACCATTTGTTGTTCGGATCCTGCTGCCATGCCTCCCACCCACTCAAGCCCGGCACCGGCCTAATGTCGTTCCAAGATGCATTGCAGTTTCCCAGTCGTATTGCAGAGCTGAGGGCTGAATTAGGTGCTTGATCGAAAACCACGGCAGCCGTGGTCGGCGGGGAGAAGTACCCGGTTCCCCAGCTACTTGGGTTGACCCAGTTTCCGTTCGCCACGCCGCCTACCTCTATGATTCCCGGTTCACTAGTGGGCGTAATTCCCATCGACATGGGAAAGGCGGTGCCGGTGAACTCGTAGATACGCGATCCTGCCACAACACCGGGAGGATGGAAGTGCCCCAGATCGTTGAGAATCGCGAGCGAGATTCCGATATCACTGGAGGGGGTTCCAATCTCAGACAGCGGAATGCTGAGCGTAAACTTGTACTTCCCGCCAGCACCGGGATTCATTGGATCTGTCCAAATCGCAGTCGCTGAAGTCAGCTGTGGTGTGGAAATGTCCCAACTGGCCACACTGTCCGGCAGATAGAGATCGGGCACGTTTTCATTTAGTGAGAAGTCGACGATGTGCAGGTTCTTTATCGTAACCTCGTAGCGGTAGTCGGCGTTCCTGCGTTCGGTTGGAGTCGGATTCGTCGGATCCAGCGGGGTGAAGAGCTCCAACGATGCCCCCGACGAATTGTTTGGATTGATCTGGACAATTACCTTGTCACCAACATGCAACGGGCTCAACCCTCCCACTCCGGTTGTGTTGTCTGGAATCTCAAACTGGAGCACTAGGTGGGTTGATGTGCGCGACGTGGTGATCTTCGATTTCTGTTGCAGGGTCGGTTGGGCGATCCCAAGCGAGCTGACATCGGCAGCCGCGCCACTCCAGTTGCGCCCCACTCGCATATACGAGGCTGCGTCCCCGGTTTCGACAGTAATCGGGGTATTCAGAAATGACATGTACCCCGTCGCCGCGTTGACGGAGAACGAAACCAATGCAAGTCCGACGCAGACCAACCCACTTACCGCGGTTCTAAGCAAAATGTGTTTCATGATAAATTTTCTCCTTTCGCCTGTCATTTTACTGAAATCGTGGGTACTCCGATCTCCTCCTTGATGCCATCTGCGATCGACTCCACGACCGCCTTCAACACTAGTTGCTTGTGGCTAGCCCCTGCCTGTGGCGTGATCACGACCCTCCATGTTCTCTTAGACCCATGAGTCATCTGAAAGGGTAGGCTGACCTTCTTCGTCGCATTCGACGCTGCCGCGTCGATCGCGAGCGCGGCCGGGCCGAACTGAATTTTGAACAGGCCCGCGTCTGCGGCCGAAGAGCTGATCTCCACGCGACTGCGGAAGTCGCGCGTTTGCGGGCCTTGAAGCACGTTGAAGTTGAATGTGAAATCCAGCGTCAGGGGCGTCCCTTCCGTCGAATTCGCGAGGTCGCCGGACGCGATCGGGGAGTCCTGGGTAAACGTGATCGTGGCCGGTTTTGGGGGCGATGCTGTCGAGCCCACGAATAGCTTTCGCTCGGCGCTATCAATGACGCCCACAGGGGCGGGGACGGAAGCGGTCAGCTGCAGGGTTCCGCTATCTCCATCTGCCGCACCCGTTGGCGTTCTCACCGCCACGCCGACTTGCCTTTTGGCGGATGGATCGGTCGGTTTGTTCGAATCGAAAGGCGAAAGTGATATGGATGCCAGCGCGTTGCCGGTCACTGGGTCTACCACGGTCGCGAACTGGGTCCAACTTTTTCTTGAATCCTCAATAAACTCAGCCTTCAGTTGAATGGCCGTGAGGGTGCGATTGGTCTTATTCGTGACATTGAAGAGGATCACAGCGGCGGTGGGGCTGTTGATAACGAGCGTCTCGGTTCCCTGACTGCCCCCGAAAGTCACTTCGAGGTTCCCCGTGGTCACGTCGCCCCCTTGGTTCATAACCAGTCCGTTAATGCGGGCTTGGGCGGCGATGGCAGCGTCGAGATTCTTGCTGTCGAGCGCGTTCTTCAGGGAGAGCCCCCCCAGCGAGTCGTTCTGCTCAAGCTGAATGTTCAGCAAAGTCGAGAACAGCCGGTGATCAGAAGTATCTGGGATCCCGGGTATCGCCGCAGCGAACAGAACCACCAAGTCACGCTGCCGGTCGTACAAACGACGGAACGCTTCGAGCAAGTTATCCGTGCCGGTCACATAGCTGAGTACCCCCGCGGAGAGGGCAGCGCTCGCCACATCCTGGAGATAGGCGGTGATTGAGATCGCGGAATGTAGCGCGTCCGCCGAATTGGTCTCCGGCAGGAAACTCCCCTTCTTGACGAGGGCGCTGTAGGCACTCCTTGCGTCGTGGAACGTTATGATGGCTTGACTATTCTTAGTCGTCGCACCGGTTCCTCCTGCAAGCGCGGCCACTTGCGCATTTAACCCCTGTATGTCCCCGAGTACCTGATTGATCAAGTCCGCAGTGATGAGATCGCCCGGCCGCACCTCGCTCTTTCTCTGCCCCACAACTGCGAGCAACAGCGCATTGAGGTCTGCGGCGGTCATTTTCCCCTGTAGCCGATCAATGATTGCCGACAACGGCACCACCATGTTCCCCGGGGTTGCGCTGGTTATCGTTGACTGAACCATGACTCCCTCCTTCCACGACGTGCGAGTGTGTTAGCGATTTATCGCGTAGTTGCTGTAATTCCAACGGGCCAGATCGAATTGCGCATCCGCTTGGTATGGCACGTGACCGCTCGCAAATACGAGATACGAACGCGGACGGGCCGAACCCGTCGCGGTATCGATCGCCCAGCGGTTTTCGCGCACTCGATACAGCCATACCATTTCGCCGCCTTGCGTATCGATCGGCGGGTAGTCCATGCTTTGGCGCAACAGTGTTTCGAGCCGCGCGGCGTTGATGAACGCCGGGCTGCGGTAGGTCATGTCCTTGAAAAACTTGGTCGCCATCGCATCAGTGGCGTCGCTTTCTTCCAGCACCGGGATCATGCCGACCGCGGGTAGATAGCGAAAATGGCTGCGTGCTGCTACCGCGCCCAAGTCACCGCCAGACTGCACCAGGTCGGCGATCTGCGCTTGGAACTGCAGAAACATGGCCTCGGCTTCACTTCGTCGGCGATCGCCGACCACGAAACTCCATGACTCCGACACCGACGGTTTCGTGATCCGCCGCCGCACCGCCCACATGTCGACATACTCAATCCCGCCATCGGTGGTCCAGAAGATAGTCGCGAGCGGCACTTCGCTGGCTTCGAGCTTGGGCACCAGCAAGCCATCGAGCAGTTTCGGTTTGGTATCGGGCGCGGCGAACGGGTCGGTGACGAACGCCTGCCAGGCATCCGAATTGAAACACTTGTAGGCGACGAGATTGCGCAGTTTGTTGCGGTCGGCGAGCTCCGCCTCGATGAGCTTGAGCTGGTGCAGGCGGAACTGCACGCCCTCGCGCCGGTACTTGCGGTTGCAGCGCGCCTCCTGGTTGGCGAGGCCCATCACCGGCGCGCGGCCCTGCGTGCCCATGGCCGGGCAGAGCGTGAGCAGGTACACACCGTCGGATTTCACGTAGGCACTGTACTGAGTCGGCTGACAGGCCGCAAATTCGGCCGGGACCGGTACAGTCTCGTCGATCTGGGCGAGCGACACGTCGGTGGGCTCAGCGAGACTCAGGATTGCACCATCGGCGTTGAGCGCCAGGCCGGGATCGACGCTGACGATTGGCTTGCCGGCGTGTTCGCTCTTTACCGAGACCCGCACCTCGAGACCGAACGCCACGCCGCTGCCGAGCGCCTGGCCGAGCAGCTTGCGGCGCGCGGCGTTCCAGGCCTGCTCTGTGGTCATGTCCTCGCCCGACAGCAGCCGGCCGTTGAAGAACTGGATCGACGGAATGTCGTCGAAGATCGGTGTTTTGGTCGAAACCAGGCTCATTGGTTGCCCTCCCTTGTCCTGTCGTGTCTAGCCGATACGGCTGACTTCGAGCATGAACGGCACCGACTGCAGATCAGCGACGCTCACGTTGGCCACACCGCGCGTGACCTTGAGCGCGAAGCCATTCGGCCGGAATTCGAGAAACCGCACTGTCGGCACTGGGGTGCGCGGCGGCGCCGACTGCGGCAGCACCTTGACGATATACTGGAAGCTGCTGTCCGGCTGCTGGTAGTCGTCAAACGTGAACAGCACCTCGCCGGCGGAAACACTGGCGACGCGCAGGCCGCCGACCACCGGACCGACTGCGGTCTGATTGCCCAGCACCAGACCGGCTGCTGCCACGTCGTAGAACGGAGCACGGCCGAGTGGGCGCATGCGCTCGGACGGCTGTACAAACGACCCGCCGGGCCGCGGCTCCAGCCCGCCAAGCAGCCACTCCTGCAACATGCGCAGGTGCAGCAGGTAGGGACGGTCACGGTCGTTGACATCAACCACCGAGGCACTGGCAACACTCCAGCGATTAGGGATGGTGCTGGCGTCAACTGTAATTGGCACCTCAAGTCCGGCGAGCAGGATACAATCCTCGGCCTTAGGGTGTTGCGTCTGCGTGGCCCCCGACTCACAGGCGCCGCCATTCGCCAGCCACTCCGGGCGGCAGCGCGGGCGCAGCTCGACAGTCCAGATGCGGAAGGCGGCCCGCAGGCACTCCTGAACCTGGTCGTCTGGAATGGTCGCGCCCGCAAACGTGTAGTCGAAACTGCCTGAGGATCCCATCGGCGGACTCGACGGTGGCGATGTAACGACCGGCGAGTTGCGCGTGGCCTCCTCAAAGGCCTTCAGCGTGTCCTCACCGCCGCCGCCGACGACGATCTCCACCAGTGCCAGGGCGCGCACAAAGTTGCGCAGCGCGTCTTCTTCGGTCTGCAACGGCAGGTCGAGCCGCAACTGCAATTTGAAATGGTCCTTGATGCGCGACCGGGCGGTCAGATGATCTTCGGTGCGACAGGGCTCGCCGGCCAGCGGCACGTCGTCGGTCTCGCAGTCGGCATAGGCGAGCACCGCGTAAATCGTGACGCGATCGCCGGACGCAGGCGTGTGATGAAGCTGCTGCTCAATGCCGGAGCGGTTGGCATCGAGCCAGTCATTCAAGTAGCCGCACTGCGCCGGCGACACGTGGATGAGCTGGCCGCGCGGGCTCAGCGCTGCGCCGCACTCGACCAGCACCCGCGGGCCCTTCGATCCGCCATCTTCCGGCACCACCCGCAGCCCCCAGACCGTGCCGTAGCCGATGAGGTCGCGCGCCAGCCACTCGCGGTGCGTGATGTGGTAGGTGGACTCCTGCACAAAGTCGGCGACCCCAAGCACCATGCACAGGTTGTACTTCACGTGCTTGGCCGGATCGGCGGCACTGGGGTTGGAGATTACGGCCTGCATGTTCTGGCTGCATGTCATGATTGGAGCCTCCCGTGTCCTGCACCCTGGCCGAGGGCGCCTTCGCCAAGTACCCGCCGCGCACCGGGCGGCGGGAAGTCGGTGGCGAGGTAGCTGCTGCCAAGATGGGTCTTGTTGAGGATGGCGACGGCTGCGAGCTGTGGCGCGCGACTGCCGACATCGAGCTGGGTGTCGTGGCCGACTCTGGCGGTGCCGACCAGGAACAGTGCCCAGTAGTACTGCACGTCGAATACCGTGTGCGCCGGCTTCTCGAGCTCGACGATGCGGCGCGCCAGGGCGCGGCGTTCCTCGCGCCGGGTTTCGTCGTCGTCGGCACTAAACAGCGGCAGCAGCACCTGGAAGCGGTGCGCTGCGCGTTGCATGCCGAGATTCGTGCCCTCGAACCCGAACCAGTCCTTGAGCAGCGCCTCGCTGTCCGGCAGCTCCACCGGATAGGCTACCTCGTCGAACTGCCCCCAGCTGCTGCCGTACGCCTCGTTGAGCGCATCGATGGTCCGGTAGCGGCGCGCGAGGAATCCATGCCATTGTGCAATCAGGCTGCGGCGGGCGCTCTGCCCGCGCGCCTGGAACTGCTCCCAGTCACTGCGGCGTGTGCCGGCCGGCGGAAGATCCCGCGGCATGGGCACCTGGTCGAGCGCCGGCACACTGCCGTAGGCGGCCGGAAGTTCCTGTGCATCGCTATAGGCACTGCACAGAAACTGCTGCCAACGCTGCTGCTCTTCGAGCGCGGCCGGCACGAAGCCGAGCATCTCGTCGCTGAAGGCACGCCACTCCGCCTCGTGCGCCGGCTCCGGCGGCAACAACGGATAGCGGATGTGGCTGTCGCTGAAATTCAGGACCGCGCGGTAGCGGCGACTGAGTTCGGTCGGGCCGTCGGTCGGCTGCCAGCGTCCGCCTCGCCGGCGCTTCTGGAAGGCCTCGACCACGCGAATGCCGTAGCGCCTCTCGTTGGACCGGTCGCCGACACGAAACAGCTGCTCGTCGGCGCAATCGTCCAGCGCCACTCGCAGCGCCATGGTGAGGCCGGCGGCGGTGCCGCGCCACTGGAAGAAGTCCATCGCCCGGCGGATGAACAGCCGGCGCCGGTCTTCGGTCCACGCCGGATCGAGCGCTACCCCAAGCCAATCGGCGAGCCACGGGAGCGCATCGCGCGGCGCGCTCTGCGGATCGAACAACACCTGGGCGGCGGCGATGCGGTCCTCGATCGCGGTGAGCGTGCCCTCGAAATTGGCCAGGAAGCGATCGAGGAACGCCGCCGACGACGCATCCTCGCGATACGCCGCCGGCAGATAGTGGGTGAGGTAGGAGAAGCGCGGATAGTAGACCCGCAGCGCCCGCAGCCGGGGCGTGCTCCGCTGATCGCCGGTGATGATGAGCTGCAACTGGGCATAACGCCCGCGCAGGTCCTGAAACAGCAGTTCCCAGGTGCCTTCGTGGTTGCGGGTAGGCGGCTCGGCGTACGCGATCTCCGAGCCGTTACGCCGCCGGTAGAGCGCCGGCTCCGGCGGGTTCCAGGCCGCGCCGATGTTGGGATCGCCAATCTCATGGGCGTCGTCGGTCGCCCGGGTCAACATTTGCACGCTGCAGTCTGGCGGAATCACGGCATCGAGCAACAGCCGGTGCCAGTGGCATTGCGGCTCGCGGCCGTCGAATACCCGTGTGACCAATGTCGCCCGCTCCGGATAGCGCGGCCGGCGTTGCTCCTTGAGCGGCACCCAGCCGATGCCGAAGTCGTAATAGGGCTCACCGCCCACCGCCACCAACCCCTTGCCGCCGAACAGCCGCATCGGCAGGAATGCCGGTTCCGTGCCGGGCGAGTAGCGCATCGGCAAATGCGGTGTGGCGCTGATTTGCAGGACGTCGTCGGTGCCCACACGCAACTCGAAGGCGAAACATTGATTGCCGTCGCGAGTGGCCATATACGCAATGACGGCGAATTTCACGGTTTCAGTGTGCGCCGCGTCGACCTTCGGTGGCGGCAGCGGCACGACCACAAAATCGTGTGCGATCAGACGGAAGTGGTCGGCGCCGGCGCCGAGGTGGTCTTTGATGGCATCGGTCGATACCCGGGTACGCAACCCGGCATCGAAAGCATAGCGCGCGATCGTGGCGAAGGTCGACGGCAGCGGCGAAGAGATCGAAGGCTGCGCCAGGATCACGAAGCTGTCGTCGGACAGCGGCTCGATGGCAATTGGGTCGAGCTCGTCAAGCAACAGCGCAGCATCGAGCGTGATCGGCGGGCGCGGCGGCAATACTTCCACGGGCGGGGTTTCTGCGTCCGGGTAGGCGGATTCGAATTCAGCCGGTGCCGGCGTCACAGACGGCGCGACCCGCGGGACCACGTTGAACAGCCGGTCGAGCGCCCATACCCGGCGCTGCACGCGGTCGAGGATCCACACGCCGCCCTGCGGGCGCGGGGCGATGTCGAACGGCACGAACGCGACTGCCGACGGCCACAGCCATTGTTGCGGCGCACCGCCGGTGTACAGATCGAACACCAGCAGTCCGGCCGGCTCAAGCACGCCGACGACCAGATAGTGATCGCACGTGACCGCCAGGCCGCCGAGCCGGTGCGGCGCCGGCGGCGGCAGCGGTTGCGCCGGCGCGAACTCGCCAGCGGGAGCGGCGATGCACTGTGCGCCATCGCCGGCCGACCAGAAGTGCGTGGTGGTGGCGCTGCCGGCCGATAGCACCTTGATCTCGCTGCCGTTCTCGTCGATCCAGTAGATGTTGCCGAAGCGGTCGGCGCCGACGCCGCGCCGGTGGTCGTCGGGATTCACCGCCGCCTGTGCAACGCTCTGCTGGGTAAACAGGAACACTTCCGGCTGCAGGGTGAGCTCGTGATTGCGCTCGTCCCAGGCGAATGGCGGGTTGGCCGGCGGCGAACCAAGTTGTGGGGCGTGGATAGGCTGGTAGTCCGGCGTTTTGCAGCCGGACCAGTCGTCCTCGCCGAGCAGCATATGGAAACGGGTGCCGTTGATATCCATCGTTCAGCACTCCCCGGGGACGATTGGCACCGGCACAAATCCGGTCACGACCTCGCTGGGTACGGTGCCGATCAACTCGGCGAGATGGAGCGGATCGCCGACGGTCACGGAGATACCGCGCAGCCGCGGCAGTTCCAGGCCTTCCATCTTGATGTCGGTGCGCTCGATGCCGTCGGCATCGCCGAGGCGAATGCCGTTGATGCGTTGCACTGCCGGTTCGCGGCTCGCCTCGGCCTGGAGTTCCAGCGGCACCACCGGTGTGCCGAGTGGCCAGCCGTCGTTGGCCTCCCCTTCTCCAGATGGCGAGAGGAAACGCGACGGCAGCGGCGAGAGAAACAAACGCAACCGCTGCTTCACGCGCTCGCGCACTTCGGCGATGCTCTCGCCGGCCTTGACGGTGATACCGACCGACAGCCAGATGTCCTGGTATTTCGGTCCGCGCAGATGGACTTCGGTGGTGACCAGTCGCCGCGGTTCGACATACTTGCACACGGTGTTGAGGAACAGGCTGTCCGGCATCGGCGCGTCCGGTGTCGCGGGGTCGGTGCGCGGGATGATCATCACGGTAATTGCCCCCGGCGCATCCCCCGGGGCGATGTCGGGCAACTCCGGGTTGTAGGCGGCAAGCGCCTCGACCCTGGCGATATCGAGACCGGGCGTGCGAGTGACGATCGATTCATAGTCGGCGACCGTCACCAGCCGGTCGCGGTGCTGGAGATAGCGCGGGATCAACTTCTCGGCAGCACTCACCGCCTCGGCGTCGGCCCCGCCCCAGGTCGGGACCGGGTTGCGCACGCTCACCCCCGGCGGCAGAGTCGGGCCGCTCTTGATCGATTCGGCGCCGACATTGCCGCGCAGTCCGGACGAGACGTCGTAGTCGACCTCGATCCGCGCGCCCTCCTGCGGGCGGGCGCCGTGCAGGCCGTCGCCGAAACGGATGCGACCGGCCTCACCGTCGACCACGAAGGCCTTCGCGTCCGCAGCGGGCCGGTCGTCGGGCGCGGCCGGTGCCTGAGGATCGGCGCGCGGCACCTCCGGCGGCAGACTGGCGAGGTCCTCTACCCGCTTCCACGCGTCGGCCTTCGATGCCGTGCTCGACTGCACCCGCAGCCTTACCGACTTACCGATCACCGGGCGCTGCGACAGCGCCGCCTCCTGGTCGGGCTCACCGATACCGTCCGGCAGGCGTTCGTTGACGATGCTCTGCCGCTGGGTCACCATGGCGGCGTTGATACCGGCCCAGCGTAGGCTTGCAAGCGAGCGGTTCGGAAAGCGGATGCGGATCCAGGTGATCACACGCGCGGCGATGCGGCTGTCGTCGATCGCCGGAGGAAAATCGCCCGCGCCGGATTCGAGCGGGTCGAGATTGGTCCACAATCCGAGTTGGTTGGCACCCGGGAGCGTCACCTGGATCACACCCGGCTCGGTGAGCACTTCGACGCTGGCGGCTGCGTCGAGCTCACGGTAGGTGGCCTTGCGCTGAGCGGCTTCGACCGGCAACTGACCACCGGGCGGGACCTTCGGCACGAAGAACCGCAGCGCCAGCTCCTCGCTCGGCGTGCTGGATTGATGTGCGGACAGCACCCGTCTTTCGGCCTGAAGCGAGGGCACCACGCCGAAACTGAGGGTGCGATTGGCGAGCGCCTCGCGCGCGTCGTCGAGTGTGCGCGCGACATCGGCAGCCACATCTACTGGACGCGCGAGCAGCGCGAGCCATAACGAGCCGTCGATGGTCTCGTCGATGAGGTCCACGACGCTGCCGCCCGGCGGCGGAAATGGCGTGGTCTCGTAGAGCTTCAGCGGTTCGACCGGCGGCTGCCCGCGATACGAGGCGTACAGCTGATTGTAGTAGTCCTTGAGATTCTGCGGAGAATCGGTCAGCTCGCGCTTGTAGAACAGCTGGCCCTCGACCGGCAACACGTCGAGCCCCTGCTCGGTACGGAACGGTACCGCGCCGGCCAGCACCTCGGCACCGTGCGCGAGCGTCAGCGTCTCGCGCGGACCGCTGGCGTTGACGAAGCTCACAATCCCGCGCGCCGGCTCGGCTGCATTGAGCGGCACCCGCAGCAGCTGCAGGAATTTCTTGCGGTTGCGCTCCGGGATCTGGTTGCTGCGGTAGAGCAACGTCTCGGTGAGAAACGCGAACAGCTCGATGAGCGTAACGCCGGGGTCGCTGCGGTTGAAATTGGTCCACTCCGGCGTGTGCACCGGGATGCGCGCCAGCGCCTCGGCGCGCAGATCCTCGTAGCGGCGGTCGTCGATGTTAGGGAGCATAATCGGCATGGTCGTTCCTTCAGGCCTGGCCCAGGGTTACGGTGAGACTCACGCGCTCGCGCTGCCGGGTCGCCACCAGCCGGTACTCAATGGTGGCGATCGCTGCCGAGGGGTCGCGGACATCGGCCTCGACTGTGATCGCCTCGACGCGGATACGCGACTCCCAGCGCGCCAGCGCCCGCTCGATCTCCTCGCGCAGCCGCTGGCGCGTGGCCGGAGTGTTGGGCTCGAACAGGTAGCGGTCCAGCCCGCAGCCGAACTCCGGCAATAGCAGGCGCTCGCGCTGGCGGGTGAGCAGGATCACGCGGATGTTCTCGCGTATGTTGTCCTCGCCTTCCGACCAGGCAATGCGCCCGTCGGCGTCCACCCGCGGGGGGAAGCTCATGCCGCGACCGTAGAGTGCACCTGCATCCATGACTACCTCTTCGGACCTAACCTGGGAATTGGGAAACAGACGAACAGCAACGGTATCCAGCGGAAAAATAGATCGAACAGCGCGACAATAATCAGCAGCAAGATCAGGGCGCACAGCGTTACAATCGGGATCGACAGCGAGCAGAGCATGCCAAATGTGGTGCCATCCGAGCACGGACCGGACGGACCGACGCTCGGCAGATCCTTGTGGAACGGCCAAGGCAACACCGACAACACCAGATCGCCGAGCGTGAGCTTGCGGATGCGCTTGATCTGGCCGCACAGCATGTCCGACACCACCAGCGTGGCACTCTTGTTGTATCGGCGTAGCGCCGCCGGCGAGATGTTGAATGGCATGGGGATGCGGATCTGGCGCGCCGGCGCCTCCGGATCGAAGAAGCTCGCCATCTCGAACACCTCGGTCGGCGCGCTCAACAGCGACGGCTTGAGCGGACCGCAGTTCGGGCACTCGTACACGCAACGGATCGTGAACCACGCGTCCGCTCCGGCCAGCGGCATTTCTTTAGGAATATTGATGTCGGGCTGAGGTGATTGGGATCGGTTTGGGAGTGCGGCCACGACACGGCTATTGAGCGTCTTAAAGAAGTCTTCGATGTTCATTGTGACACCGCTGAAGGGGAAAGGACCGTGTGCGGGATCGGGATCGGCTAAGGGAAACAGGAAACTAGGCCAGTCCGGTGAGCTTGCGTATTCAAAAGTGGATTCGGCTCGCTCCAGTTTTTCCTGGAGCGCCGCATCGCGGGAGATTTCGGCCATGGCAAGCTTGAGGTTGTCGACAATGGTAGCCGCACGATAAGCCGTGTCGGAAAGATCATTCCGTAGCTTTGTCTTGTAGAACGGCTGCAGTGCAATGGTTTCCAGATAGGCAATCAACAATGCTTCTTCGCCTTCATTATTGAGGGCGGAGCGTGCTGCCGGTGACACGATGGCATCCAGGACCCTTGGCGCATGAGTATGGAGAAACCGGACGAAATCAAGAATCACGTACCATGAAATGGTCTGCACTCGCTGTCGTGCAGACAAAATGTCGCCTTTCCGCGATTCGGGAATCTCTATGAGCGGCCAACCGTCATATTTGGCCTTATACAAGTCGGCGTGTTCGATCAACTCATGCCATGGGCCCATCACCTGCAGCGCGAACAACAGCTCGCGGGTATCGGGACCGGGGTCTTCCTCTGGCGGCGGGGCGCCCGGGATCACCGGAGCGCTCACGGGCTTCTCCACCGGGGCGCCTACATAGGCCTCGCGCCGGCCGACCGGAATGAGCCCGGAGAATATCCGACGGTTGTTGTTACCGGAATCGGTGTAGCCAAGCGAGAACATCGGCAGACGCTCTTCGCCCTGCTGTAGCGTGGCGGCACGGGCGTTGCCGTCGGCGGCCTTCTGCCAGCGCGGGCCGTGTGCGGTTTGCACATAGGCGTACTCGTTCCAGGTCAACGGGTCTTTGGGATCATGCTTCAAGCCAACCGTCGGCTCGACCAGGCGGCGCAACACGAATCCGACTTGCTCCTGCTTGCCGGGGTTCACGTGGCGGTCGGGCAAGCCAGGCTGCTGGCAGACCAGCGACGCCGACACGAGATAGAAACGGTTCTGCACCGGCTGATACAGTTTGAGCGGCCGCGCCGTCGTCGACGCGAGGCTGGCGGGCGCCGGACGCATGCGGCCGGACAAGATCGGTCCACGCACGAGCTGTACGGCGCGGCGCGACACCGGTTCGCTCAGCGGCTGGTGCGCAGCGGTTGGCGGATTGGTCATGGGTTCTTCCCAGCTCTCCCAGCGCGCCTTCCACTCCGCGACCTTCTCCGGATGAAACGCGAGCGCGCCCATCAGCTCTTCCATGAACGCGTCGTTGGCGAAGCGCAGGATCGCCGGCTGCCCAAACCGGCGGCGGTTGTCGTCATCGGCCAGGTTGCCGAACGCACCCCACATCGGGCCGGGCGCCAGCCAGCCGAGGTCATGATTCACTACGAGCGCCTTCACCATATGTTGCCCGCCCCCGGCGTGTACGACGCGCTGATCACGCTGTTGCTGATGACGGTATCGGCCTGCACCACCCCACTGAAGCGCGACATGCCGGCGTTGACCGTGAGCGTGCCGGCGGAGATCTCCACCAGGCTCGCGCTCACCGTGACCTTCGCCGAGGCGGTGACCGTGACCCCGGCGGTTTCGAGCTTGATCGAATTGCCGTTGCTGTCGACGATCTCGACGGCGCCCGGCCCGTCCTTGAGGGTGATGCGCTGGCCGCCGGGTGTCTCGACAATGAACTGCTCTTGGCCCTGCTGGTCGTCGAGCGTCACCTTCACCCCGTTGCGCGAACGCAGCACCTTTTTATTGTTCTGTCCGCCCCCGTCCATCGACTCGGGTGCGGAATCGCGGCCGTTCCAGAGCGCGCCGATCACATACGGCCGATGCGGTACGCCGGCCTCGAACGCGATCAGTACTTCATCATTCTCCTCGGGCACGAACCAGCTGCCGCGGTTGTTGCCGGCCATCAGGGTCGCGAGCCGCGCCCAGGCCTCGTAGCGGGCGCCGCCGGTGTCGCCCGACCACGGCAGCGTCACCTTCACGCGACCCTGGCCATCGGGATCCTTGATGTCGGTTACCAGCGCCGGGTACACGCCGTACCAGTGGCCGCCGAGTCCATGCGGCACACGCGCCTCGATCCAGGATTCGAGCTGGGTCGATTCATACAGATTCATGGATGCGTCTTCCCCTTATGGCCGGCCGATGCCTGGACGTTCGCCGGTGAACTCCGTGCGAATGCCGTTCATGCCGTCGAACACGTGCCGCACCTGCGAGACGTAGTACTTGCCGCTGAACAGCGCCCCGAGCCCCTTGAGATCGAGCTGCGCCCCGACCCGCAGTTGGGCATCAGTTTCGGCCACGCCTCGCCCGACCACGAAGCGGCGCGCACCGGCGCGGAACATGGCTTCGGCATGCGCGCTGGCCTCGGTGCTCGAGAGCGGCAGGGTGTGGGCGATCGATTCCACGCGATTGCCGAAGGCGCTGGACAGGATGCTCGCGCCGCTGTCGTCGCCATGTAGTTCGCCGCTGATGGCCGAGCCGGTGGCCTCGGCGCGCAGCGCCGATTTGGCGGCCACGTCCCAGCCGTGGGCCAGCAACGAGGTGCGCTGGCCGGCGAGATCGGCGGTAACCGAAAATTCGCGCAGCCGGCTTCCGAGCGTAAGCTCAAGTGTATTGGCAGCGCGGCGAGTGCGAGGCTGGACATGCAAGGCGTTGCCGTCCACCCACAGCTCGGCACCGAGCCCGCGGGCGAGCTCCCGCAGAAAGGCGAGATCACTCTGGTTGACCTGGGTCAGCGCCTCATGGGTCGACCCGGTGACATCGATCTGCGCACTCAGACCGTAATCGGCGGCGATCTGGCGGAAGACATCGGCGTCGCTCATCTGGGCGAAACTGCGGGTGCGGCGGGTCATGCGCAGGTCCTGCAGACGGTCCTCCGCCAGCACCACAATATGCGGTGGTGTGCCCTGCGGGAAGCGACCCTCGAGCGCCATGATGCGACCGTCGAACAGCGGCATGTCGTTGAACCGCACCTGAAAGGATTTGCCAAAATCCAGCAGCTGGCGATCGAAATACACAAAGCCGTCGGCACTGGTCGCTGGATTCCAGTTACCGAACAACGCCTCGCAACGAAACAGGCCGGACACCGACTCGCTGATGGTGAGTCCGAGCAGCGCCGCTGCCAGCACCGGCCGCTCCTGCCCGTCCACGTGCAGGCTCGGGCGAGGCCAAAATAGTCCGGTGGATGATCCCTCGGCCATGGCTCAGTGGGCCTCGACCCGCATGGTGCGTTCGGCAAGATGCAGCAGCACCCGCTCGACCTCCGGCGCAGACAGCGCCGGCGGCGCCGACGATTCAGCTGCAACCGGTGAGGCCTCCGCAGGCGCGGCCTCCGGTACTACCTCGAACTCGTTGATGACGACGGTCATGGGAAACCTCCTGTCAGCGCTTGCGTAGCGGGTTGAGATCGAGCAACTGGCCCAGCTGCATCTGCCGCGGGTTTTCGATGCCGTTGGCGGCGGCGATGCGCTGCCAGTCGCCGCCCTTACCGCTGGCGGCTGCGATGGACTGCAGGTTGTCGCCGGCCTTGATGCTTGCGAGCGGCTGGCTGCCGGCCGGCTTTCCGGCGCCGGCGATCCGACCGCTGCCATCGAACTTCGAGACCAGAATCTTCTCTTGTGACAGATTGAGGGATATGCTGGCGCGCAGCGGGTGGCCGTCGCGCGAAAAGTACTCGAGCGTTTCCTCGAGCGAGTCGACAATACCGTCGAACTTGAACGAGCCCCACTCGAACCGGACCCCGGGCGGCAGCTTCGTGCTGTCGTTGCCCTGGTAGGGTTGGGGGGTCATGAAATAGGTCACCTCCCCGGTGAGGCGCCGCACGTCATCGACGTGGCTGCCGTCCTTGCCAGGGGTCGAGGCATCGAACCAGAGTTGCAACGACATCTTGGTGGTCCCCGTTCCGACAAACTGCCGGCCGGCGGGGCCGGTGCTCTGGTCGCCGCTGCCACCCTGGGCGCGGTTGGCGATCTGATTGGCGTAGCTGACCTTGAGGCTCTCGGGATTGAACTGCACGTCGACGGTCTTGCCGTCGGGCTTCGGCTTCGGCTGCTCCAGTTTGTCGTCGAGCTCGATCAGTTTTGCCTTCGCAAGTTCGGTCATGTCTGCTCCCGTTTCATCACGCCGCCGCGGGCGGTGGCGTGGTGAGCGTCATCTCCTCGTAGGCGATTTGCAATTCCTCAATAGCAATGGTTCCGTCCTTGGCATTCAGGGCCGGGGCCTTGATCTTCACCGGCACGCAACGGCTGAGCTGAAAACGGGCGCGCTCGGTGGAGCCGTCCGGCGCGAGCAGCACCACCTGGGCGCTGGCGCGCAGCGCCGGGTTGGCGAGCGTGTCGGTGAACCAGGTCCACAGATGGAAGCCGGCGGTCATGCCGCGTTTGAGTGTGAGCTGGCCGTAGGCCACTGGACCGACGAGTCGGAGCTGTTGGGTATTGTTACCGCCCTCGCGGATGGTCTTCACCTCCATGGTCATATCCAGGCCGTCGCACTCGGAGAAGGCGGCATTGCACAGCGACTTTGAGTCGCCGTCGCGGGTAATCGCGACCGCGAAGTTGAACGTGGTGAACGGGTAGATGGCGGCGGGCGCGGCCATGGTTAACGGCCCTCCGATACACTGAGCCCAGTACCGCGCTGCAGCAATCGCACGGTAATGAACTCCATTGGCAGCGAAGGTCGAACGCGCAACTCTACCAGCAGCCGGCCCTGATCAACCGACAATCGGGTGTTGAGCGCGGAATCGGCGGTGACCTGATAAGCCTGAGCCGGTCCCTGGCCAGAAAACGCCCCTCGATCGTATAGCCCACGCAACAACTGCTCGAAGCGATGCTGCACCAGGCCGCGCAACTGATCGCTGTTCGGCTCGAAGGCGTAGATGGCGCCGTGCCTGAGAGCCAGACGGCGCACCAGGATCAGCAGCCGCCGCACGCTGATCAGGCGCAGTGCCGGGTCGTCGGTGTCGAGCGTATCGGCACGCAGGGCCATGAAACCGTTTGGCTGGTTACGGATGTCGTTGAGCGGAACATCGGCCTCTGACAAGAATGGCGACGTCAGTGCCACCACGGTGTTGAACCGGTGGTTGGCCGGCGCGACCCAGGCACCGCGATCGGTGGCGCGCACCGCGAGCACACCGAGCGCGGCGCCATCGGGCGGCATGGTGACGATGGCGCCGCTGTCGCTCCGACATTGCAACCACGGGTGATAGGCCGCGCCGTAACTCAACGGCGAGGGATTGTGCTCGTTGGCAAACTGGGTCGCCAGACGACTGAGGTGCTCGCGGGCCTCCGTCTCGCGGAAATGCTGCGGCAGGCCGAGCACCGTAAACAGCTCGCCGTGCGCGGCACTCAGTCGCAACAGCGCGCAATGCACATCGTTGAGATCCCTGGTCTGATAATCGGCGAGCGGTTTGACGTGATAGGCGATCACCGGCGCAAGCCTGATGTCTAGCGTATTCGACCAGCCGCTCGCCTGTCCGGCCTTCAACGCACGCACCCGGAACAAGTGGCGGCCGCCAGCCGGCCGATAGAGCTCAATGCGGCGGCCGCGGCCGGTGTACAAGGAGGTCGTTGACTCAAAACCGAGAGTAGCCGCCTCCTCGAGGTGGAAATCGCAATCGGGATCTCCGGTCCATACCAGCGTGAAGCGGCCGGAGCTCGTCGGGGCAGCGGCCGTTTCGAGCAGCGGTGGTGTCAACGTTGGCACCGCGCAGGGCTGGAAATCATCTTTATCAGGTTTAGCGGCGCCTGAGCCGGCGGCTGGAATGGAGACCACGGGATTCACATCCGGGTGCTTAATTTTTTCCCAGCGACGATGCACGGCATCCGGCACAGCAATGAGTGTTGCCTCCTCGCCGATCCGCGATTCTTCAAAACCGAGCACGGCATGCACGCCACAGAGTGGCCGTGGCCGGGCCGCGAAGTAGCGCAGGTGGTCGGCCTCCGCCATCAGGCTGGTGGTGGACTGCGTCGCTAACCCGTCGTCGAGAAACAGTGCCGCGTCGTATTTCTCCAGTCCATCACGATGCAGCGGCTCACCGGGCTGGGTGACGGCGCGGATGGGCTCACTGGGCGCGCTCCCGAGGCCGAGTGGAATGTAGATTTCCTCGATCTCGTTGTTGTCTGACACAGGGGGCGAGGCAGCGGGCAGCGACTCGACTTGAAGAGGGACCGAGGCGAGCGGAAACGACGCGGCCCGCGCCTCGTCGTCGAGGCGGCTTACGGGCACGCGCGGTTGCGGCCGGTAGCGGCGCCGATCGCCGTTCATGCCTGACCAGCCGCGTGCATGCCACTCTGCTAAACCGATGTCCCGCAACTCATGGTCGCGGCCATAGTCGTCGCGCACCTTGAGGTCGAGCGTCACCACCTCGGCTACTACCTGGCACGGACCCGGATCGAACTTGGAGTCTGACGGTTTAGGCAGCCAGTATGTGCTGCCTTCGATGACCTGAACGCAGCTCGTGCCGGCTGGCGGGCTTGCGCTGCCGACACTGTTCTGTCTGACCTGGCACCGGCGCACCACCAACCAAGCCTGCTGATCGGCTACGTCAAGGAACAGCAAGGCGCCGGGCTGAACCAGCGTGGCGCACGGCGGATCGCCAGACAGGGTCAGTTCCGCTTGGCCGCCACCACGCAGGCTCAAACGACCGTGGTACGAAACGGCCGTCACGGTCGCAGGAGGCTCTGCGTAGGCGTCAGCGCCCGTACCGCTGGATGGTTCGGGCACGCCGTCGGCCGCCGTGTAGCCACGGACCTCGACGTGCACCTCACCCGGTAGCGATACGTACGGAGGTTCGGCGGCGAACCAGCTTGCCGCTGACAACTGGTAGCAGGCAGTTCCGACCGCGGCTGGAGCCGGCGGCAACGCCGATCGCACGCGCGCGTATAGCCAATACCGGACGGCGCCGGATGCAACGAAGCGTAGCCGCACCAGGTCTCCCGTCTGCAACCTGGGCCCGGCCCCGATTGCCACCGTGAGCTGCAAATGAGCGTGGTCGTAGTGCGGGAACGGCACAGCAAGCGCGCGGACAGCGGCTCGGACCTGCAAGGGGTCCGACCAGCTGCCTTGCGACCGGGCGCGGGCGAAGGCCGGCTGCTGCTCCACGGATCGGCGGCCGCTTCGGTCGAGCCTGCATCGCAGCACGCCGGGCAACGGGAAGTAGTTGTGGGCGGCGGTCAGATCGGCGACGCGCACGACCCAGCAGCGGCGGCCGCCGTTGGCAAAGAATGCGCGAACCGCGGACCCGAGGTGGGCACGCACCATCTCACACGCTTCGGCATCCCAGGCAAGCAGCGGGTCGTCACCGAAGATCTGCGCGTACTGCTTGGCATCCTCGACCACCACCGGAACATGCAAGGGCCCGGATGAGGCAAACCCGACAAAGACGGCGATATCCATCCTCGGGAGTGTTTCGTCCAAAGCCGGCGTCTGCTGCTCAAATACGATCCCGGGTAGTCGTCGAAGCGTATGGATCATTCTGTCCTTTACTCCATCACGAGTCGTTCGTAGGACAAGACCAATTCTTCCATGGCTATGTCGTTACCCTTGGCATTCAGCGGCCCACAGGTATATTTGATCATCCGAGCGTTCTTTAATTGCCAGAGCAAGACCGTATTGGCGCGGTCCTCGCTCATGAGTTTGATTGAGACTTGTCTCACACCCTCGGGACTGCCGTTGCGAATGGCATGGAGCCAGTTATAAAGATCAAGCACGCCGATCACGCCCCTCTTCAAGGTGACATCGCTGGCTTTATTGAGCCCCGTAAGCTTTCGCACGTTGTTGGTCGCATCATTTCCATCCCGATACTCGGCAACTGCCACCTCCATACCGATGCCGCTGACCTCCTGGAAGCCCGATTTGAATTCTCCTCCAAGATCGACCTCAAAGTTAAACTGGGGATAAGGATTCTCACGTTTCGTTGCCATATTGCCTCCTCGTGAATCCGATGAGTCGTTCGTCCACTACCGCTTGGCGTCTCCGGTCCATTGCCCGATACGGAAGATGACAAACTCCGCCGGCTTGACCACTGCCAGGCCAATCAAACAGACTAATCGGCCGTTATCGAGATCGTTCTGCGTCATCGTTGATCGATCGCACCGGACAAAATACGCGCGCTCGGGCTTCTCGCCAAGCAAAGCCCCGCTCACCAACTCGTTGAACAAGAAGTCTTCAATGGTAATCCTGACGTTGCTCCATAATCTTTCGCCGTTCGGTTCGAACACCGCCCACTGCGTCCCACGATCAATCGACCGCTCCAGGTAGGCAAAGTAGCGCCGAAGGTTCACATACTTCCATTCAGGGTCTGAGCTGATTGTTCGCGCTCCCCAGATACGGAACCCACGGCCTTCGAAGAACCGGAGGCAGTTGATACCATCGGGATTAAGGACTTCTTGCTGGCTTTTGTTCAACAAGAGCTCAAAGCCAATTGCACTATTCACGACTTCATTCGCTGGTGCCTTGAAGACTCCTCGATTAATGTCGTTGCGTGCGTAAATACCTGAGACAAATCCACTTGGAGGCAGATGTATATCCCTGCGGGTCACTGGATCTAACACCTTCACCCATGGGTAATACATGGCGGCATACTTGGAATCGATCCTGGCACGCATTGCCCGCACATCAGTAATGGTCTGTCCATCACCCGAATCGAGTACTGCAATGCGGTAGCGCATCCGTTCAGCATGTGCAATCAACAGGTTAATAATCGAAGCCGCGTTTTCCCGGTAGCCATTCTCGTACCCAAACGTGGAACCAGGGGCGGCAATGATTGCTATGTCCTCGACATCCTCAAGCAACATAAGCCCTTTCTTGTAGGGCTTGTCTGAATCAGCTTCCCCTTTATACGTATCCGCATTAGGGCGTTGCCCGTCGTTCCCGTCCTCAAGCAAGAGATCGATCGAACGATCCTCATCTGTCGATATGAGAGTATCCAATTTATCACGCAAGGTATCCTTCTTATCAAACAGGACGTGCAGCAGATCCATTCCATCAAGTATGTCCACCCCCCGCTCGAAGACCACAGGTATCCGACGTGCACTGGCAAGACTGTTCGGCTTTGCGGCGAACTTATCAAATACAGAGTCAGGCTCACCTCCTCGCTTGTGACCTGGATGTAACGCAAGCCCTTCGTAGACTAGAGGCTGCAGATCACTCTCACCCGTTGGCATGACGGTTACGGTGAGGGTCAGAATGCGGACTTTATCACTGAGTTTAGGATCAGGATGTGCGGTGAGGGTAGACAGTGATCGCGGATCTGGCGGACTCGTTATTGCCCCTGGTACAAGAATGTTCTTAAATTGCCAGGTGCTTTCTTGTGTTTGGGAATCTGGAATAGATTCAGCAATATAGTAATCACCGCGCTCATTCGGCGGACTCTCCAGCGGCGAGTTTACAATGTCGCTGATCCACACGACATCTCCATCGGTCAATGACTTGATTTCCGGCTTCCCTGGCAGACCACCTAATATGTTCTGTCCAAGCCTGAGCGTCAGACGTACCCGCATGCGCCCCAGGTCACCTGGGAAACGTGCTCGAATGTGAATTGATCTATCTTTCTCATGCGAACTTGTCGGTTTACGCGCCAACCACGCTCCCGCATAACCCTGATTGTTTACCCCGATGGACATAAAGACCCTTGAGACATACAGCCGCTTTCCACCTTCCTCAAAGAAGGCCCTCACCGCATGCCACATATAGTTGTGCAAGACTTCTTGCTGGTCCAGGCCTGTGATGGTGTCAGAAACAGGAAGCCCTGTGGAGGGATCGACCTTTATAAACTTTAGCTGTTGTCTATCCCCATAGAGCCGTTCAAATTCTCCGAGCCCAGTAATGACTTCCGGTTCTAAATCGATTGGACCGTACCGGCACGGTCCAATAAACCCTGTAGTCGTAGTACTGACCCCTTCAATAGATTTGGCGCGAAACGATGTTTCTTCAACGAATACTCCAGGCGCTAGATACTCCGGCATGGCTCCTCCTCCCCCGTTTAGGGCGCCGTACTCACGGCGCGATCAGTAGCTCGGACCTCGCTTGCGATTTCACGATCAACTCTTTTCCGTATTCCAACTCCACCATACCCAGCGGCACATTCGGTGAGCGCCTGGCCCACACTCTCGTTGGCGGTTGGTTCAACACTTTGCACAGATCCGGGATTACCGGAGGAGGGGTACCCCAATATGCATAGAACACTCTCAACTCAATGGTCCATGTCTGCTCCTTGAGCGACTCCCCCATACTGAGCGGCGATGTCGGCAGCTTGTCTTCCAACTCGGGGACCGTAAAGATCAGCACGAGTTGGCCTCGTTCATCAGCGATTCCTCGACCAAGGACCCGTCCGTTACTATGAGCCTCAACAAGCGCCCACGATGCGGGGATATCTGCCTGCGCATCCCATAGATGTGCCCGTATAACGGCATTCCCTCCAGGAACCGGACGAGCCGGTGCGGAAAAGAGCGGCACCCCCACCGTCGAATCAGGCGGTGAGGGGGGTGACCAACAGAGTAATTGCGTTAACCCTTTGAATGGCGCGGTCGTATCAAACAGAAAAGGGAGGAACCGGCTTTCACTGTCGGCGACTTCCACGATCATTGGACGCGAAGTAACCGCATTCCAATAGGCTGCATCACCTGCGCCAAATTCTTCTGTTGCAAGCCCCGACAACCCCCGAAACACGAATACTCCTGATGGGGTCACGACCGATTCGATCCGGCGTTCAGGGTTTGACAATGAATAGGCTGATACTTCCAGTCCGTAGGCGACCACAGACTGTGTGACCGCATCGTAAAATCTGACTCCCAGCGGTGTCACTCTCGTGAGACGGTCAAGCATATGCACCGCCCTCATGAGCGCACCAATCTTCCGACCCCAAACTCCCGGGTCTGAACTAGTCCCGCCGCCTCACCTACAGATGCGGTCGACTCGATACGCACGAGTCGAGCAAGATAGGGAACCGATAGTTGAAGATTTGCCTTGAATGCATCCGTGATGTTTGTGAAATCTTGAATGGAGAGTGAGTCCAGTGTGAGCTCGACTGTTTCAGCATCGTCGAACATCCTTCGCTCGGGTCCGGGGCTATTCAACACACTACTCGCCAGAATTGGAGTATCTTCCAGTTCTCGCATGCACCATCCCAAAAGCCGTTGGAGCGTGACAGCGTCCGTCCACCACACATTGAGAAGATAATGCAGGTCGAGCGGCAGGGCGGGCCGCCGATACATTCCATCTATCCCTAGTTGAGGTGGCTGATTTCTGGCCGCCCCATTGACTGTCACACGGTACAGATAGAGTGAGACCCCCTTCGTAATTGGATGCTTAACGAAACTCGTCGCGTCAAACAGCTTGAATTCCGGCCCATCAAATTCCGTCTTAGGGCAGGCATCTTGCAAAATACTGATGATGGCTTCGCCTATGGATGCAATCGCTTTATACGTTGCCACCCTTACCCGTCCCCCATCCGCTTAATTAAAAAACGATCCTCACCCTTCGGTTCATGAGTCTTAGCCAGACGCCTTCCACGCTTGGAGCAACTCTCTGATTTCCTCCAATGTGCTCGGGTTGATGCGGTACAATGTTTTTATCGCTGCCACATCCCGTCTGATCAACCAGCCTTTCGATTCGAGTTGCTCGATGGCCATGACTAACGTCTCTTCGCTAATCGTTTGACTGATGTCACGAAGCCACCATTCTCGTATTCCCTCTATCGTGTCCTTGGCCTCCGGGTGCTGCACCATGTACCGCAGTAGCTGCTTTAGACATTCTTGATTCACAAGTTCCAGCCAGCTTTGGCCGAGTACATCGTGAGACACATACGTATGATTACTCCGCAATCCGCATGCCAGCATCACCGCTTTACAAGTTGGCGAAATCTTGAGGTAGGGGGATTGGCCGGTCGACGATTGCGGCGTTCTTGCCGCAGCGACTTACGTTCAAACCATTGAAGTATTGTGGAACTCTAGTGCGGCATGCGGCCCTCTATGGTGCGGCAGAATCACCGCACCATAGAGAAGGGAGGAGTTCTTATTCTCGCGGAGAGGTTTAGATAGACCGATTTAGGAGAGGCCCGGAAAATTGTCGCGATTTAGGTTGTGCTTGCGAAGTAGTCGCTGAAAGGTCCGCCGTTCTTTTCCTGCTGCCTTGGCGGCGTGGGTGATGTTCCCTTGCCAGGTTGTCAGCAGTTTCACGAGGTAGAGCCGTTCAAACGTGCTGCCCGCCTGGGCCTTCGCTTCTCGAAAGTGGGGCGGCTCTGCATTCTCTTGGAC
>Ga0315276_10000506_pt1 | contig 33700 bp, 33 predicted proteins | sample YL17G05_0_MG_FD_204542 | JGI IMG/M metagenome (GOLD analysis project Ga0315276, IMG submission 204542) | Sediment microbial communities from Yellowstone Lake, YNP, Wyoming, USA - YL17G05_0 | ecosystem: Environmental > Aquatic > Freshwater > Lake > Sediment | place: USA: Wyoming | collected... | reverse complement strand
TCTGTCCATTTGGTCTAAAAATGGGACATCAGCAGATCAAGGAATTGTTTTTTGAGAATCCTCACAGAGAATTCTATCTTCGCCAGGTCGCAAGGCTTACTAAGACTCCAAAGACGACTGCCGCTGCAGCGCTGAAACAGCTGATCAAGGAAAAGCTCGCCATCAGGAAAAAAGATGAGCCTTTCGACAAATACTGCGCGAACGTACCTGATTCCATCTATTCATTCTATAAGACTTATTTCATCCTTGAGAAAATCCATAAATCAGGCCTTATTGATTACATCGTTGAAAACACGCATCCCAGGGTCATAATCCTTTTCGGGAGCTGCGCAAAAGGAGAATACGACACAACTAGTGACATAGATTTGTTCATCCAAGCACCAGAAGTAAAATTGGATTTCGAAAGATTCAAGCTAAATCAGAAAATTAATCCGGTTTTTAACAAGGAAATTATAAATATAAACCCTGATCTTAGATGGAATATCCTTAACGGGATAAAGATTTATGGGCTTGTTAGATATGATAAAGCACTTGGATTATGCGACGTGCGCAAAAGAGCACTTGAAAAAAGCAGAAAATGATCCGTTCAAGATAGCCAGCATCCTCAAGATGGCTGATGCTAGGCTGAGAATAATAAGCAAAATCGCAAGGGATGAGCAATCTGCTTCTATTATTGTGGAAAGCTATTATGAAATCATAAAAGAACTATTGACTGCTCTTTTGATAAAACACGATTTTAAGTCATCCAATCATGAATGCCTAATCTCTTTTTTCAAGGAAAGATTTCCTGAGTATGAATACGAAGCAAACATAATATATGATTTAAAAGACGTGAGAAACAACATAACCTATGAAGGGGTTTTTGTAAAAGAAAGCTATCTTTCATTCAATGAGCTTGAATTCAAGCACATAATCAATATTCTCAAGAGCTTGATTAACAGCTAAAAAAAATACATCGACCGAACCTGCATCGAGAAGCAATCTGATCAAGGTTCGTTCGAACCATGAAAGATAAATATAAATAATTTTATTAAAAAAGTTTAAGGCAGCCTTCTCTACTTAAAGCTCGTCGCTGGTCAGGATGGTAAGCCTTCCTGTGCTCTTGATCTTGGTGTCCATCGCAACCAGGAAGCTAACAAAGGCGCGCTCTGCCGCAGCCACAAGGTCCTTGTCGATTACACCGTCAAGTATGACTGCGTAGATACCTGACTTAAGGCTCTTGAGAGTGCCCTGGAGCTCTGACAAAGGAACCTTTCCCAGTATGCTAAGCTTATCATCAAGGATGTAGGCTCCTCGAGTCCCGATAAGGTCCTCAAGCCTCTCCTCAAATATCTCTCGCTCATGAGGAGTTGCCTCCTTTGGCTTGCCGGCTGGCTGAGGCTGAGGTCTCTGCTCCTGACGCGGGTCTTGACGAGGATCCTGACGCGGCTCAGCTCTTTCCTGACGCGGCTCAGGCCTCTGCTGTTGCTGCTGAGGCATCTGCTGCTGAGGCTTCCTGAACTGCTGCTGTAAACCTGGCTTTCCATTGCCGCTCTGCAGCTCAGCAGTCACCTGCTCAAAGGCGACCCTTGCCCTAAGGCACTTATGGATCTCCTTCTTGGTGATCTCCTCGACTTCCTTGCCATCAGGCGCCTTTGTGACGAAATCGATCTCTGCGACTCCGCCAAGCTCCTTGATTATCAAGTCTCCGCCTCTGTCGCCGTCTTCAAAGACCGTTATGGTCTTCCTTCGGCTTAGCTCGATCATGGTCTCAGGAACGCTTGTGCCGTTGAGGGCTATCACGTTCTTGAAGCCGTGCTTCAGCATGTTGAGGACATCTGCTCTTCCCTCGACAACTATAACTTCGTCGCTCTCATCGATGGCAGGTCCTGCTGGCAATCGGTCTTTGCCGTACTCCATTATCTCCATGACCCTAACAGAGTATGACACCTCATCAGCTAATTCCTGGCTGTCTGGCATTATCGAGTCCATCATGGTCTTCAGGAGTTCCTTTGCCCTTTCTATGACAAACTGCCTCTTTGAGACACGAACGTCCTCTATGTTCTTGACCTGTATCTTTGCGTTGCAAGGTCCTATCCTCTGTATTATCTCAAGGCTTGCTCCGACAATCGCGGTCTCTGCCTTGTCCAATGAGCTGGGTATTATTATCACTCCCTGTGACTTGCCGCTCCTTGTGTCGATATTGACCTCAATCCTTCCTATCCTGCCGCTCCTCTGCAGCTCTCTCAGCTCGAGGTCGCTTCCCAGGAGGCCTTCTGTCTGGCCGAATATCGCTCCTATAACGTCAGGCCTGTCAACTACTCCATCTATCTGTATCTCAGAATTGATTATGTATTTCGCTGAGACCTGTGCTATTTTCGCCATTAAAATCCCCTCCGTTAGTATCGGAATGTTTTTTTCCTTTTTTTCTAGAAGAAGCCGCCCTGTATCGGCTTGGTTCAAAGACGGCTGATATGATAAGGCATCAGGCTTAGTTTGCCGTCTCCCCTTATACTGTCTTCAGCATCGATGAATATGACCAATATGATTGCTCCTTCTTTTTTTTTATTCTTTTAATCTATCCGTTTTATCTTTCCTAGAACAAGCACTCGAATTTTTTTGTCCTCGAGCTTCCTCTTCACTCTCTTCCTGCTTGAAAAACAATAAATCAGTCAAATCGAATCATTAAGTGAATGTGAATATCGTAAAGCAACCTTGTGCTTGTCCTCAAATAATTTCTGACTTAATCTTTAACCTTCTATCGTTGAATATTAAGCGTTGTAGCCCGCCACTAACTCACAATGCTCACAGCCAAGAGCTATGCGCTCAGGCTCGCATGAGCAACTCTGTGCCGGGCCTTGGTAAAAGGGAGTGGATGAGGGTTTTTAAATGTTTGTATTTTATTTTACCGTCGACAAATGATTCTGTCGCGTCGAAAGTAATCACTGATAGGTGTCTAATTAACCCTCTTGTTTCTAGCAGCCAACCATGGCTGCCAATTCATCAACGGGATAGACTCCCATGTGCTTCTTCCCATCGATGATCCATGTTGGATAGGCCTGTATAGCCTGCTTTGCGCACTCAGCAGACTGGGCCTTGTAATCTCCCTGCACTCCGCACTCAACATAGTCTAGCTTTGAAGCGTCGCTGCCAAAGGCCTCTTTCTGCTTCTTGGTGCTCGAGTCCCAGTAGGCTCCGTAGAGCACAACATCCTTTGAGACAAAGCAGCTTATCTTATCAGGCACAACACCCACAGATGCTTTGGTTGATGAAGACTTAATCTGAGAGTCGTCAATGACAGGCGTCTCCTCGACTGCCTTAGCTATCTCCTTCTGCTCAGAAGCAGCCTCGTCTCCCTCAGCGACCTTGTCAGAGCCATCGTCTGATGACTGGCTTACGGTCACCTTGACATCACCTTCCTGTGAGGCTTCAGCACTGCTCTCACTGACTTCCTCTTCTGCCAGAACATCCTTGGTCTCATTCTTGGCAACAAGGTAGTTGACGATCTTTGCTTTTGCCCTAATATCAGCAATGAGCTGAGCATAGATAATATTTTCCTGCTGCTTAGCCAGCACCTGCACGATCTGGCCCTGCACATCCTCAAATTTCACCAGCTGCTCAGGTGTCTTGTTGGCAGTCCATATTATGTGGTAGCCGAACACTGTCTTGACAATGCTCATATCACCGATCTTCTGGTCGAACGCTCTCTTCTCAAAATCAGCATCCATCTGACCTTTAGGAAAGATGTACTGGCCGCAGTTTTCTAAGCTGCCAGGATCTGCGCTGTACTGCTTTACAAGCTCGCAGAAATTGCTCTTGTCATTCTTGACCATGCCAAGCACCTTAGTAGCGTTGGCAGCAGCCTCTTTGTCAGAGGCATTTTCAGACATGAAGAGTATGTGCTTCGCAGTCACAAGCTCAGGCACCTTGAAGAGCTCAGGATGCTCATTATAGTACTGGAGCACGATCTCTGAGCTGAGGTTGACCTTTGCCTTGACGCTCTGGTTGATGAACCTATCCAGCAAGAGCTGTGACTTGACAAGCCCCTTTATCTCTGATAAAGTCATGCTCTTGTTCTTCAGCAGATCCTCGAACTGCTCGCTGGTGAGATTATTCTGCTGCATGAAATCATTAAGGCTTGCGGTCACATCATCATCAGAGACAGAGACTCCCTGCTTCGCGGCCTCGTCTGAAAGCAGCATCTCATCAATTATTTTATCAAGGAGCTGCTCTTTTGTGACTAAGTACTTGTACTGCAGGGGCAGTCGCTCATATTGCTTGTCAAGCTCTGCCATAGTTAAAGGCTGGCCGTTGACTTTGGCAGCCAGCTCTCCGTAGAGGCTGCTCTTTCCGAGCCATGATGGTGAATACATCTTTATGAGGGCGAATATCGCAGCCACTCCGACTATCACTATCACCACAAGCAGGACCATCTGAATAATCCTGAAGCGCCTGGAGCGCTCCTCTTTCCTGCCGTTACCGTTCGCCTTGTATATCTTGAGCTTTCCATACTGCTCATCTGCACTCGCATTAACATTGCTGTTCTTAGACTTGCTCTTCTTGTTCAAAACAACCACCTCGCATTAAAACAATGATTGGAAGCCTTCATCAGCATGGCTGAGATTATAAAATTTACCCCTCCCAAGCCTTTGTGTAACCTTCCGAGAATGGTAAAACAAGCTCTTTTTAAAAGCTTTTGGTTCCGACGAGATTGAATAAGGGTTAAATTTATATATTAACAATTCAAGGCAATCAGAGAGGAAAAAAGAGGCGCAAGGGTAATGTATGATATCATCATCGGGCGGAGTGAGGACGACAAGGAGAAATACGGCACAGAAGGCACAGTGCTCCTTGGCAAACACTATGTCAAGATGGGCCGAACAACAAGCCTCTCAAACAAGATACTTCTCGACGTGATAAGGAGCCACGTAATCTTTGTCTGCGGCAAGCGAGGAGGCGGAAAATGTCTCACAGGGGATAGTCTAATCACTCTAAGCAACGGACTTGAGATGCCTATTTCTGAACTTGAAAATAATAGCGAGAAAGTCCTAGGCCTTGATGATAACCTCAAGGTTTCGCCTTTTTGCAAGGATGATTTTTTCAAAAGGGAAGTGTCTGAGATTTTAAAAATCAGGCTTAGGAGCGGAAAGGAGATAAAGCTCACTCCGGAGCATCCTCTTCTGACGATAAAAGGGTGGATTCCTGCAAAAGAGCTGTCTTTAGGCTCAAAGATCGCAACTCCAAGAAAAATAGGATTTTTTGGAAATGAAACAATGAGGGACGAAGAAATAAAGCTCCTCGCTTATTTGATTGCGGAGGGACACACAAAAAAGAACATTCTTTTCAGCAATAGTGACAAAATTATTGTGAATGAATTCAAAAAATCAGTAGAAAGATTCCAAAAAGGGCTTAATGTAATCAACACAGGAAAGTACTGCTACAAAATAAGCTCTGATAAAATCAAGAGAAAAGTGCTTGGTTTTGACATAAAACAAGACAAGGCCGGAAGGTTTTGCAAGGGAAGCTCAATTACGCATGAGAAAACTAAAATAAGGAGTTTTCTTGAAGAGCACAAAATATATGGGCTTTTAGCTACTAAAAAAATAATCTCGGACAAGGTTTTTATGCTTGACAAAGAAAGCCTTGCATTATTCTTAAATAGGCTTTTTAGTTGCGATGGCAGCATTTATCGCCATTCAAAAGAATCGCATATTTGGGATATCAGCTACGCTTCTTCTTCAGAGAAAATGATAAGACAGGTGCAAAGTCTGCTCATAAGATTTAGTGTTCTCTCGATTATCAGGAGAAAAAAAATAATACTTAACGATAAAGAATTCGAAAGCTTTGAGTTATTAATTAAGGGAACAAGCGTGATAACTTTCATTGAGGAGATCGGATTTTTCGGAAAGAAAAAAATCAGGGGAAAAATTGCGCTAAAAGAGATGAGAGCAATAAGAAGAAACTCGAACATAGATATAATCCCAAAAGAGATTTGGGATGGTTACAGGCCAAAATCATGGGTTGACGCCGGGAAGAATCTTAATTATTCTAGTCCAAAAGCATCTAGGTCAAGCATCAATTATTCTCCTTCGAGGCAGAAGCTTTTGCAGATAGCATTATCTGACAATAATCAAGAAATGAAGCTTATTGCAGAATCAGACCTCTTCTGGGATGAGATAGTCTGCACGGAAAAACTAGAGGGAAACTTCACAGTATATGATATAAGCGTTCCTGATACGCATAACTTCATAGCGAATAATATCATAGTGCATAACAGCTACACCATGGGAGTCATCGCAGAGGGCATCTCTGACCTTCCGCCTAACATCAGGAACAACATCTCTGTCATCATGCTTGACACCATGGGAGTGTACTGGACCATGAAATATCCTAACAAGAAGGACCAGCTGCTTCTCGAGGAGTGGGGTCTTGAGCCAAAGGCACTCGACATAACAATCTTCACGCCATTCGGCTATTTCGATGAGTACAAGGAGAAAGGCATCCCTACAGATGCATCTTTCAGCATAAAGCCATCTGAGCTGGACGGAAGGGATTGGTGCACTACCTTTGGGATCAATATCAATGAGTCCATAGGCGTATTCATCGAGCGGCTCATCCATGACCTGCGCCAGAAAAAAAAGGAGTTCGATCTAGAAGACATAATATCAGCCATAGGCAAGAGCAGCGAGAGCAACGATATCAAGAACGCAGCCCTGAACCTTTTCCTCAACGCGAAGAACTGGGGCTTGTTCAACATCAAGGGAACGCCCATCAGCGAGCTGGCAAAACCAGGCCAGGTCACAGTGATCGATGTCAGCTGCTACGCCACTTTGCCTGGAGGCTGGGAGATAAAATCGCTTGTCATAGGCCTAATCGCCCAGAAGCTCTTCATCCAGAGGATGATCGCCAGGAAAAACGAGGAGTTCGAGCAGGTTCACAAAAGCATATATTATTTCAGCGAGGAAGAGATCAAGAAGCTTGATTTCCCGATGGTATGGCTGATTATAGACGAGGCGCATGAGTTCATTCCAAAGGACGGGAAGACCCTTGCGACAGATCCTCTCATAACGATCCTGAGGGAAGGGAGGCAGCCAGGCATCAGCCTTATACTTGCCACGCAGCAGCCTGGGAAGATACACACCGATGTGATGACGCAATCTGACACCATCATCGCCCACAGGATAACCGCTAAGATAGATACAGATGCTCTTGGCTCGTTGATGCAGAGCTATCTTCGGGGAGGGCTTGACAAATACCTGGATGATCTTCCGAGAGTAAAAGGAGCAGCCATTGTCTTGGATGACAGCAATGAGAAAATGTATTCAATGAGAGTCCGTCCAAGATTCACCTGGCACGGAGGAAGCGCACCGACAGCGATCCAGGACCAGGATAAGATTTTTGAGAAGTAAATCTTCTGTTGTTCTGAGTGTTAATTTTTTAGATGAATCACATTATCCTTAATTTCTATGATCTGTCCATTCCTAAGAATAGATGAGGCCGTCTTCGTATCATAGATGAATGGTTTCTTGAACTCGCGGGCAAGCACTTGCACATGGGAGAGCAAACCGCTCTCATCAACGATAACAGCGGCAACTTTTCCTAGAATCACAGAATATTCTGGAGTTACCATGCTGCTCACCAGTATCTCCCCTTTTCTTACCTTGTGCAATCCGCTGATCTTATCAATATTTCTTACCCTGCCTCTGATAAACCCTTTAAAGCTTGATGTTCCAACAATTTCAGTCTCATTCTTGATCTTTAATTCCTCTTCTAGATTCTTCTTGATAAGCCCTTCTATAAGAAGCGCATCTTTTAGGTTGTTCAGCTCGAGAAATCTATTGTTATCGATCCACATAACAAAACCCTTGCTCCTCTTATCCAAGACCCTTCTAAGGTCTCTGGGAAGCTTCCCTTCGCTGACAATCTTTACGAATTCATCAGGAAGGGTGTAAAACAAGACCTTTTTCAGAGTGCTCTCATCTATGCGGACATAGGACGCAAATTTCCTCAGCAGCAGAACGAACTTTTGAAATATTGGAAAACTTCTTATGAGATCAATCTTTTTCTTATTCAACTTAATCAAAACCTTTTTCTCAGGGTCGTTCTCATCATGGCAAAGATCCCAAAGCTGCGGTGCAAGATGGGCTGGACAAAACTCTTCAACTAGCAGTGCAAACTCCTTTGCAGACCTGATTAACTCATTCTTATCATCATAATCCTGATGAAGTCGACCATCGCAGAAGGAATTCGCTTTTTTAAGCATTTTAACAGTCATATTAAAATCTACTTTAAATCTGTCCTTAAAAGCAATGATCTCACTTTTTTTCTTATAACCGTCAATTAAGCCATTTTTTGAGAAAGCGATTATGTTAATTCCGAAATAATGATTTGCTCTCACCATTGGAGCAATTATAAACAAAGGTATTTGCTCTAAATCCCTGGTGGCTTGCTTCCACCACACATTATTATTAATAGTGATAATAAGACTGCGTGAGTGGTCTTCCATCTTATCCGAAACTAGAGTTGGTTAAGCTTATAAATATTTTCTAATAAAAGAAAAAAAATTATAAAAAAAAGAGATTGTGGTTCACTCTATTTTTGGCACGAACGCTTCTGGGCACATCTTTGAGGCTTCGGTCCCTACTTCCTGCATCGCCTTTGCCTTGCCGAGCTGGTTGGTTATTTCCTGCATCCTGTCAAGAGTCATGCCGTATTTCTTCGCTATCTGCTCAAACTCCTGCTGCTGATCTGGCTCCAATGTCATGGATTCGCACAGGTATTCTGCCTCTATTTTTAGGTAGGCAGCCTTCTCTTCTGCGGTGGCGGGCTTGACCGCAGCCTCTGTCGGTGCGCTGGCAGCCGGAGCCTTGTCAGATTCATCTGATTGAGCAGGGACTTCTACTCGAATATCTCCTTTCTGCTCTGCTACAAGGCCATTGCTATCATCATTTGCCGCAGGCACTTTTGCTGCGCATCCTGAAAGTGTGATCAAGGCAAGCAGCAATACAATCATAACACTCAGCATACGACCGGTTTCCATTTCTATTACCTCCTTTGTACATCAAATCATGACTTCACAAACAGTTACTATTTGTTTCTGTCATTTTCATCAACTGCACTGAATATATATAAAATTTTCGAGAGTCGAGCGATATATGCGGTTTTCTCTCAAATAAATTTATATACGAGTTAGCCATCCCCTTTATTATGGCATTCAGCAAGGCTTTCGCCAAGACAACCGAGAAGAGCGTCTATCCTAAATGGACTGAGGTCTTCCTCTCAGAAGCAGAGGAACGCGAAGAGGAGAGGAAATGCAGAGAGGAAAACATTAGGCTGATGCGCGAGTGCCTTGATGACGCTAAGAAGATTTTTTCTGAGTCGAAGCTCAAGGACTACCAAACCAACGTGATCAGCATCGCGATCGCATTGTTTGAGAAGCGAGCAAGCCACGCAGTCTACTGGAAGGAAAGCAGGGCAAAGAATAAGTTCGACGCAGAACATTCTAAGAATTAGAGGAGCACAGGGCCTGGGCGGGGCTATTTGACATTAATGTTAAAAAGATGGAAAAGTAGAATTTATTTTTTTGTCTTAGCATTATATTTCTTGATTTTATCTTCCACTATTGCAATTTGATGTCTTGTTTTTTCTGCTTGAGAAGGTAAATCTTTTATATCTTTTATCGTATATTTATAAGGTTCATTAAGCACTTGTTTTAGTGTTCTATCATCTCCGAACCTTAGATGATTATGAGGTATTTCAGATAGTTTTGATAACAAGATATAATCATGAGCGCAAACAATTAATCCTTGAAGATGAAGAGGTATATTTACTGAAAAATTAGCGATATAATCTGCAATAACTTTTTGATAACCTATGGAAAATCCGAATGTTGGTTCATCAAGTAATATTACTGATTTAGTGTCATGTTTGAAAATACCTTCTAAACCATTTAATAAAAGTAATGCCGAATTTTCCCCAGTTGAAGCAACTTCCTCTGGAACAATTGACCAAAAATGTTCTCCACCTTCATCATACAATCCTGAAGATCTTGAAATCATTCCCATATGGTATGGCTTGATATTATTTTGTTTTGACATGGCAGTAATTGTTTTAATAAAATAACTTTTGCCAGTAGCATTTTCTCCTGTAATAACATATAATTTAGAATCATTCTCCTGAAAATTAACATACAATGGGCTTTTGATCTTTAAATTCTTTCTCGATTCGTCAGAGAGAGGATTATCAAAGAATGGCTGTTGCAATGCCCAATTAATGATTTCTTTCATAAAATATGGATATGTTAATAGTTTATAAACTTTACTACCGTTTGACCACTAATTAGTAACTATTATATGCTAATTTCGTTTTCTCTTCTCAGAATATGAAATTTGACGGGAAAAATCATTCCTTTGCAAGCAATTTTTTCTTGTAGAGTATGATGTTGGACTTCCTTATTATATCATACAAGGGTTCTTGATATTTCGCTTTCCTGTCGTTCTTCACATCCTTGTTCTTCTCTATGAATTCATAGATGCTTCGGGCGACATCTGTTTGCGTGATTATCCCGATAAGCTTATCATTCTCGATGACAGGCAGCCTGCGGAAGTTGTGCTCAAGCATCAGCTTGTTGACAAATACAAGTTCGAAGTCAGGACTTATGCAAATTATGGGCTTTGACACAAGGTCATGCATCCTCGAGTTCATCAGCTTATTCGGGTTCATGAAGAATTCGCTAACGATGTCAAACTCTGTGAATATGCCGCAGATATCATTCTTTTCCATCACAATGACTGAGCCCATGTCCTTGGCAGCCATGAGCTTCTTGGCCTTCAGGAACTCATCTTCGCATGAGACTGTCAGGGCCTTCCTGGTCATTACATCGCTGACGAGCGGGGCATTAAGTATCGGAGTCCTGAGCCCGGCAATCACCTTGCAGAGGTCTGTCTGGGTCATTATCCCTTTGAGCTCATCATTCTGCACCACCACTATCTTCCTGAAATTATGGAGGCGCATGGTCTTCTGGGCCTCAAATAGGTTTGTATGCGGAACTGCTGTGATCAGCTTCTTGGTCATCAAATCTAGGACAAGCAACGAGGCGCTGCCCTTCTCAGTCATGCTCAGCTTCTTGATGAAATCCCTCTCAGTAATTATACCCCCCGGCTTATAGTAATTATCAAGTACAACAAGGCATGAGATGTGAGACCCTATCATTGTGTGCGCCGCGTCTATAAGCTTGTCTTCCCTATGCACGCACATGACATTGTTGGTCATGACATCGCTTGCCTTCAAGAGCAATATCTCTGCATAGGCGTTCGAGAATGGAATTGTCTTTGAGAATAATCTCTCAAAAAATCCAGGCAAACCTCTTTTGTACATTATGAGAAGTCCTGGACAGATGTTTATTTAAATCTTGCGCAAAAAAGCCTCAACCCTGCAATTCCAGAAAAAATACTATCTCATCAAAAGACTTTCTTGGCGAATGAGAGGAAATCCATGCGATCATCCAGGCAGTAGAAGCCGCAGACCTCAAAATTTCCTGATGAACCATCAATGACCAACGGGTGCAGCCTGTCAGTTGAATAATTTCCAATTATATTGAAGCCAAGCCCTTTCTCCTTTCCTGTAATCCCGAACCAGAAATCAACGAACCTTCCCCATAACTTTACGTTGTTGTTCATGGCAGCCAGATGAGCCTCATGATTCCTGGCCTCGTCAGGAGTCAATGGATGGTTGTATTTGCAGTTGGATTTACTTAAGTCAAACTCAACCCAGCCGCCCCTGACCTTCAACGAGTCATAATTAACAGGTATGAATTCCTTTCTAAAATTATACTTCATATTAATTAACTGTTTACAATCAGGATTGATCTTGAACTTGGTGCTGCGGCGCTTGAAAGCAATCCCGGTAGTTGAGAAGACAGAGTGTTGGTAGTCCAGAGCATTATCTGTTGCATAATGGGAATCCATCATCATTAATTCTACATTAGCCCTATGGGAGAAAGGGGTTTGGTGAGAACCTAAAAGCACCACAATACCATCTGCAAAACTACAGTTGGAAAGAAAGGATAGCATCGAGATGGAAAGGTCCTTCTTCTGCTCAGACAGGTACTGCCTCAGAACTTCCTCTCCTGAGTCGCGATCATCCAGAATAGCTCTCTTCACTCCAAGCACAGGGTCATAGAGAGGAGTATTCTTCACCCCTGTAATGTCACGGTTGTAAAGCTGTCTCATTCTCTCACAATGCTCCTCAAAAAAGAAGTCCTCAACCTCTCCTGGGCTTGCGACACCAACCTCTTTTATCCTGTAAACGCTCCTAAGCTTTTTTTCAATGGTCATCTTAAAGGCGCCTCTTACCCTAGCAAATAATTCCCGAAACCAACACCATGAGTGTGTTGGCTGTCATTTATATTCTTTACGATTCCATCACCATTCCGGCGTGGTTAATAAGATGGGCTGCCTGGTTGTGGCTCAGGCAGGCGCTAGAAAGAATGCTCATGCGCATATCTCTGAAAAAAACTCAACTCTTTGTCAGGACCCTTGAATTGCCCCAGACAGCCCTGAAATATTGCTGGAAGGAACAGGCTATTTCCTTGTTCTCGATGGAGAAGCATATTATCAGTGGAGAATAAAGGATGATCGCGATCCTATCATCAAGAACCTCGATGGAGCAAGGGGTGAGAAAATTCTCGCGCATTATCCTTATTTCCGTCAAGGGCTGTCTGTTTCTTCTTTGATAGAAAAGCTCCGCATTTTTATTATAAACTATCTTTAATTTTATCTTTTTCTTCATTCTTCTCTTATTCAGTTCTTCATAATATCCTCCCAGGAGCTCAGCTTTCTTAGGCGCGCCTAGAACCAGCCATTCGCCGCCTTTCTTCGCTGAGCGGAGAAATTCCTCGGCCAGGGCCTTCAATCCCTTAATCCCCTCGTAGGTGCTGACCTGGATTTTCTCCTTCTTATTCTTGTATTCCTCAAGGAGCAGAGGAATCTGCTTTTCAAAGCCCAGTATCCTTTTCTTCCTCTCTTCAAGAGAGCTTTTGAGTATGGCTGGATTGGCAGCCCTGAAAGTCTTTCTGCCGGACCTAGTAGCATAGTTAACCAGGCCGTCATTAATCAGCTTCCCAAGAGCCTTATAGACCGAGCCCCTGTTGAGGCCTGATTCTTTCGCAATCACTCCTGCCGTTGATGGCCCGAGCTCCAATAGGCTTTTGTAGACCAATGATTCGCTTCTCAAGTAGCCAAGCTCTAGCAGGATATCATCCATAGGCTGTGGTGAGGGGCGGCGATATTTAAATTTTATTATTGTTGTATCTTGACGTACAACATAAATTAATATATTACCCCTTGCTCCCGAAGCCATCATCTTCAAACACATAGAACATGAGGATCGCAAGATGAGATTAGAGCATTATATGAAAGGTATGAAACGGCATCTGAACCTGCAGAGCTGCGAGGCCTCCCAAGCCTTAAAGCGCAAGCTCGGCGATGAGGATATCCTAAAAAAATACATGATCAGATCGACATTCCTAATGCTTTGCGGGGAGCTGAGCAACAAGTCTGTGCTGGATCTAGCCTGCGGGTTCGGATACTTCACCAGGCTTGCTAAATCCCTTGGAGCTTACAGGGTGATTGGCGTTGACATATCAGAGCCAGAGATAGAAATAGCAAAAGCCGATAATCATCGCGGCGAAATAGAGTATCTCTTAGGGGATGCTTCTGAGCATGATTCCCCGCTTCTCTCAGGGTTGGGGTCTTTTGATATGGTCACAGCTATCTTCCTTCTGAATTACCTTGGAACAAGGGAAAAGATATATTATGCGTGCAGGAATATTGCTGGTTGCCTGAATCCTGGTGGAAAATTAATAGCTTTTGTTGACGTCAATCTTCAGCCTGATAGGAAATATGGGTTCACAAGCTCAGCCAAAAAGCCCTTAAACGAAGGGGATGTGATGAGGGGAATTATTTATCATGAAGACAGGAAGGTATGCAATTTTAATTTTCATTATTGGCATCTGAAAACCTTTGAAGACGCCCTTGAGAGGGCTGGTTTTGATGCTGTTGAGAGCCATGACCCTATTATTTCTGAACAAGGGATGGTTGAATTTGGGGAGCGGTTCTGGCAAGAGATCTTAGAAAGGCCTAACTCCAAGGCAATTACCTGCCATAAGCCATATAACTCTCATTTAAAGCAAGATATCGAGAGGAGAATATGATAAAAAGACAAATTATTATATGGTTAACAATTGCAATCCTCATAGGTGTTGCTTTAATTATCACTTCTGCCCCAAGGGAAGAGACAATTAAAATCGGAGCCATATTGCCTCTGAGCGGGGATGCCGCGTTTATGGGTCAGAATTCCCAAAGAGGCATAGAATTAGCAGTTGAGGAAATTAATGCGGAAGGAGGTGTTGATGGTAAAAACATAGAAATAATATATGAGGATGATCAGGCCATCACCCATAATTCCATCAACTCTTTCAACAAGCTAAAGTATTCAGATGGTGTTTCTGTGATTGTTGGTCCTAGCTGGACCCAGAATGTATTGGCTTTGGCCCCGCTTATGGAAAGATTGAAAGAAAAGATTTTATTAATAACTCCGACAGCTTCCGGGGCCGATATTACTCGGGCAGGAGATTATATCTTCCGTACCTGGCCATCCGATGCTGTACAGGATGATTTTATAGCCAATAAGATTTATGCGTTGGGCTACCACAATATTGCGGTTTTTTATGTTAATAATGACTGGGGCCTTGGACATAAGCATGCTTTTTATCAGGCCTTTTTAGAACAAGGAGGGAAAGTAAAGGAGGAATATAGCGTTGATTTTAATGCTAAAGACTTTCATACGCAAATTATCAAAGCCAAAGAACTGAAAATAGATGCCATATTCGAGTTATTAAACATAAAGCAAGAGGTACTGTTTGCTCAGCAATGCAAAGAGCTGGGATTAGACGTCCAGATTTTTGCCAGCAGCGGGTTTGAGGACGCAGGCAACTTGGAATTAGGAGGGAATGAAGTAGAGGGGATTATTTATTCTTATCCTGCAGGCGGCTCAGATGCTTTTATAGCAAAATTTGAAGAAAAATATGGAACAACACCCGGATTAGGGGTGGCTAATGCTTATGACGCAATAAGAGTCATTGCAAACGCAATGAATAAAGTAGGAACAAGCCCGGAAAACATAAAAAATTATCTTTATACTGTAAGAGATTATCAGGGCGCATCAGGCAACTTCAGTTTTGATGAAAACGGAGACCTAGAAAAAGAATGGATGCTGAAAACAGTTGAAAACGGCAGATTTATTCCATATGATGAATAATAACTCTTTTCAATCCAAATTTTTTTCTAATTCCGCAACAAAAATTCAAAATTAAGAATTTTAAATACTAAAAAAATAATTTGGCTTTAGATCACTGTCTGGTGCTCTATGTCGGTGAACTTGACCTCATTGATAGCCAGGTCCCTGAACTCATAGTTGTCGCCTTGGTAGCTTATCATCAGCGGAAGCCCGAAATATGAGTCCACGAACATAATTCCTTCGTTGCCGTTTATCTCAAAATTCACTTCCTTACCAGTCCTTCCGTCGATGAGCTTTGACTTGCCTGTGAGCTCAGCCTTGGTCAGTTTGCCAATCCATTCCAGAGGCGTCTCAACAACATAGTCCTTGAACTCAAGCGCATAAGGCTTGTTCCTGTCAGGGCATCCTGATGTTATGACGTTCTCGCAGTAGCCTGTCGCAGTCTCAGTGACCCTGTTAAGGTATACCACGTCAAAGAACGTTTCTGGAGGGAACTGTGTCTTGGAGGTCAGCACCACCTTTATCCTGTCCTTTGTGATGTAGAACGTGCTCTGGGGGAGCGCGTCTGGTGACTTTACATAATTGAACTGCACAGAAGTAACCTTGGTGCTCTTGTCAAAGAGAGCCTGGGCGTCTGGAGAGATATCTTTCTCGATAGGAAGCTCTGGCTTTTCCTCAACTGGTTTTGGCTCATATATCACAGTATTATCAGGAGTCTCGGCCGGCGCCGGGACTGTCTTTGGCGCGCATGACGACGGGTTGACCGCTCTGCTGCCGTCAGGGCAGACATAATATCTCATGCATCCTGTCAGCATCACTGCCAATAGCAATATCCCTATGACTGAAAATATTTGTTTTCTCATCAATAACACCCCCTGAGGCTAACTTATCTTTATCTACTTAACAGTTTATTTGTTAGCTGCCTTCTTCTTTTTTTTCTTTTCGTGAATAGCCAGCTCCTGGAGGCCGTACTTGTCATCAGCCTCAATCTTGCTCATGCTAACTACACTGGCTATGAACGCTATCACGAAGAAAAGAGCGAATGTAAAACCCCATGTGAGGTCTATCTTTACAACAAAAAATACAGATACCAAGAAACCAATTATGCTTGTCAGCATGAATCCGCTTGTTAATGGTGCATACCTTGCCATGAAACTCACCCTTTCACTCTTCGGTTAGATCGCATCCTATTTAAATATTATGGAAAAAAATGATGGCTTAACAATAATTAAAAGAAATAAAATAATTTGAAAAATTTTGGTGACAATAGTCCTTATTTCTTCTTCGGAGGCTGGGCCTTTGCCTTGAATGCTGCTATGAGCATCTCAACAGATCCTGTGAGCTCAGCGACCTCATCGGTGCCTTTTGCTGCCGGAAGCTTGACATCAAGCTCTCCGCTGGTCACCTTATTAGCAGCCTCCTTGAGCTGCTTGATGGGCTTGCTGATGCTGCGGGCGAATGATAGGCATACCAATATTAGGAACACTATCGTCAACAATATTATGGTGACTATGGTATTCTGCATCTTGGCCACAGAGGCTGTTATGTTGTCCAGAGTGACTGTCACTGCCGCGCTTATCTTCTCCTTGGTCTTGACGACAGGCTTTGAGAACTCAGAGATATAGGTCGTGGCTGAGACTGAGAATTTAACTCCATCCTTGGTGGTGGCGTTCACAGTGGCTATGTACATATACTTCTGGCTGGTTGAATTATCCGCTTCTATCCATTCATAGTATCCTGCCACTTCTTTCCCGCCTTGGCTCTGGGACATCACTCCCCAGAATCCAGGAAGCTTCGCTGCGAGGCTATGAAGGTCCAAGTTGACAATCTTTGGGTTGACATGGAACCTGCAGAATAATGTTGATGAATCAGTTATCGCAGTATATCCTGTCTCTCCAACAAGCTGCACCGCGATTGATTTGAAATAAGCATCCTGCTGGAGCTGGGCGACGGTCATATCAGGATTGGCCCTGATGAAGATCTCCATCTCCTTAGCCACATCAACAGCTTTCTGCTTGATTATGTTCTCGCCGAGCTGATTGAGCGAGGCTGTTGTGTCAGCTACCATCTCAGTGCCCATGTTCTTGGCTGCGTCTGTTGCATCTAATCCTAGCCTTTTGGCGTCATTAAGAGCCGCAAGCCCTAATATGAGCAAAGGCACAAGGGTAATAACTAACATTATCAACAAAAGTTTCTTGAATATGGTTGCTTTCATTTTTCTACCTCCTTATGGAACTAAAACATATCAAAAAAATTTAACCAGACTTATTGACCTATTATGTCTCTTTCATCTAAGCCCGATCAATCACTTCTTCCTAGGCTCTGACTGTTTTGTCTGCTGAGCCTTTGCCTTGAACGCAGTCATTAGCATCTCAACAGATCCTGTCAGCTCTGCTATCTCGTCAGTGCCTTTCACCTCCGGAAGCTTCACATCAAGCTCTCCGCTTGTAAGCTTGTCAGCCGATTCCTTGAGCGCCTTGATGGGCTTGCTGATGCTGTTGGCAAACAGGTAACCGACAATCACCACTATGATGATCGCGATCACTATGAAAGTCAATGTCTGCTGGCCTGCGTGGTCTGCTGAGTCATTGATATACTTCTCTGTCTTTGCGATCCCTGCCTGGATGGCCACTGCCTGGGCGTTGGTCTTCTCATTGATCTTGCCCGCGGTGACTGTTGCTGGCTCCTGGAATTTGTCTATCTGCGCACCAACAGCAATCCAGCCAAATCCTGCCTTGTCTGCGTAGTTCTTTCCAGTATAATACGGCACCGTAGAATAGGCTATCCATTTTGTCAATCCTGCCCAAGGATATATTTGACTCCCTGATTCTCCGTTTACAGTATGAAGAGTATGTATCTCCATCAGTTCTTTGCTAAACGCACCTAGATGATAGAAATTCAATGGCTGGGTATTGTTTAGAACTGGAGGGTCTCCTGCGTCCTTGCTCAATGGAGGGGGTAGTGTTCCGTCAGGCATGACTCCCTTCATGTTGAATTCTCTTGCATGAGTGATGAGCCATCCTTCGTCATCAACAAGGTATGCGTAGTTGCCGCTTGGCGCGTCTGTCAAAGTCACGAATCTTTTTTCAGTTGGTGAGATGTGCTGGACCATGTCCATGACATGTCTGGCATCAAGCTTCAATGAAAGATAACCGATCTTGGCTCCGCCCTCGTAAACAGGAGTGACCCATCTGAAGTATCCTTCGTACATCTTCCCTTTCGGGTTCTCCACTCCAGCGTATGCCACATCCTTAAAATCATAATCTCCCCATAGCCTTCCGACCAATATCTCACCTTCCTTTAGGTCCTTGACCTGGCTCTTGAAGTCATCGAGAGCATAATCCTTTCCGTCGTAGCCTGAGCTCTTCACCCTCAGGACTTCGTTGAGAGAGGCATCATAGAACGCGATCTCCTTGTATAACTGCTTGGAGACAGTTCCGCTGGGCATTATTACATCCTTCTTCTTCGAGTCAAGGAAAGCCTTGAACTCTGCCTCTGCTCGTGGCACGCTTTTCAGGAACAATATGTCGCTGTCTCGCTCATAGAGGAAGTCTGCTATCTTCTTTGCCTCGACAACAGCCCTCACCTCGATGGCTTCCTTGGCCAGGTTATTGAGCGATGCCTTGCTGTCGCTCACTGCCAAGTCACCTATCTCATTTGCCGACGCCAGGCTTGTTTGGCCCATCAATCTTGCTTCTTCAGATGCTTTTGCTCCCAGAACTGTAGTATCCCTCACAGCGAGGTATCCTAGGATGCCTAGCGGTATTACTGTCAATAATAACAGTATAGTTAACAGTTTCTTCAAAATGGTTGCTTTCATTTTTCCTCACCTTTTTATGGCAACATCATCGGATGTTGTCGAATTCTTTTGCTTTGTCAGGGCCTAGCATTACAAGAACTTTCTGTTTGCACTTGGCGACGCAATCATCCTCGTCCATGGAGTCAACTAGGTTTGCTGTTGCCGGTCCAAAGAACTTGAGCATCAAATCCTTGCATTTATCTTTCTTTGACATTAAAAAATCACCTCTCCGCCTTATTAGTCTATTTTGTAATCAGCAGTATTTAAAGTTTTCTCTTAGGATGTGTTGTTTGCTTGCGGATTCCCTCAGATTAGGCGAAAATCCAGATGGCCCCATTTAACAGTAGTAACAAAATAGAAACATTTATAAACAAAGCATCACCCTCTACCAACTATGAATGGGCTAACAAAAATAATACCTTCAGGCCAATCAAAATCAGGTCTGGTAGTAGAAGTGATTGATCTTGTTGACATGTTTAGAGAGGATCATCCTAAATACGATCATTTTTTTAAACAAGCTCAAGACCTTTTAGAAGGATCTTTCCCTGAGAATGAAAGAGAAGATGGAGAGACTATCCTGAGACGCATTTCTGACTTTACTAAGGAGAAGAATCCTGATTGGGTTTCCTGCAATCTCATAGCGATTATTAATGAATCTGTGAGAGGGCTTATGTATGGAGAGATTTTACCCACTAAAAATAAGGGATTTGTTGGTTTTGGAGGAGATGGTGCTGTTGAACCTTCGGTTCGAAGAGAGGGAATTGGAAAAATTCTAGAAGAAAGTTTCTTCAATAAATGCATTTCGTTCGCACAAACCAATAATTATAAACGTGGTGTTTTTTTTGGTGAAGTTGAAAAGCCTGACTCTTCTGATGATCAAATGAGAAATGTTATTAGGCCCAAGCATCACCACACGGCTTTAGGGCTTGGAGCTGCAGTCATTATTGACCTTGAAGGAACTGTAAAAGCATTACCCTATGCACAACCAGGGATAAGTCGGGGTGCACCTGAAGTCAATCTATTAGCTTGTTTTACGCCTTTTAACGTGAAGAAAGGTGCTGTTGATAAGATGGCTTTAGAACCAGGAACCGTTATTGGTTTGGATGGAAAACTGCTGGAGGACAAAGCACGTTTGCCTCAACTCAAACCAGATTTTGTCATAGAATATATTAGAACAGTCCTCATAGATTCATATGCCAAGGATAGCGAAACCTGTGACCGTGAACAATGCCAAAATATTCTAAAGAGGGTCGAATCCTCTCTGAAACACCATGAACAAGTATTTCTTGTTCCTATCTCAGACACAAAGCATATTGATTATGCAACCAGAAGCTAATTAGTAAAGTCATCTCTTGTGTTGGTTCCTGCCAGCTCATCATGCCTGGTATATGAACTTATCAATCTTCTTCTTCGCAGCCTCCCGCTTTCCCTGGTGCTCCTTGAGGAAATCGTTCAGCTTTTCAATGAGAATATTCTTTATCTCACCGCTCAGCAGTTTGCCTGAGCTGTAGTCGTCGTGTATTTGCTTCAGGCGCACATCATCCTCCTCAAAGAACGTCAGCCACTGGTAGGCTACGTCGATGTCAGGGTCTCCTCCGTGCTTCCTGTGCTCCTCGACAGTGTCCTTACCCCCTGAGAATGCATATTTATTGATCTTGTTCTTCACAGTCTTCTCATCATCGATGGTGTAGATGGTGGCGTTCTCTCCTGAGCTGGTGGACATCTTGCCATCCTCTGCCATCCCTCTGAGCCCTGGCAGGAATCGGCACTGGATGGATGCTGGCTTGTAATAACCTAGCTTTGGGATGACATCCCTAGAGACCCTGAAGTGAGGGTCCTGGTCTATGGCGTGGGGTATCAGGCAAGGGATCTTCCTCTTGTGTATCACACATGGTAGGAACGCAGGCACTGCCTGCATCGCAGTGTAGAATATAGCCCCAAGGTTCTGCTCATTGGTGAAGCCGAAGGCTGCCTTCGCAGTCGAGAAAGTTATCTTCTTTGCGACCTTTATAGCCTCAGGGTACATGATGCCTGCATGTTTTGTGTCAACTATGAACTTGGTCTTCTTAGGGTCAAAGCCTAGCGCAATGACATCAAGCATGTTCTCATAGGTGAACTTCTCAGTGTCCTCCAACGTCAGGTTCTCCTTGAAGAGGAATTTTTCCTCGTCAGGGAACTGGAACCAGAGCTCAACATCAAAGACATCCTGGAGCCATTTGGTGAACATCCACGGAATGAGGTGACCCATGTGGATGTGACCTGAAGGAGCCCGCCCTGTGTAGAGGAAGAACTTGTTGCCTTTCTCATATTCATCAAGTATGAACTTGAGATCGCGGTGGGCGAAGAATATTCCGCGCCTGAGAAAGTAGTGAGGCTCCTTGCCGGTTATCTTACTTATGCGCTCCACGAGCTGATGATCGATCTTCGATACTCCAAACTCATGGATCAGCTTGTCATAGTCGATGTTGCCCTTCACTTCCCAGGGTGTGACCTTAAAATCATCTGCCATCAAAAAATCACCTGGCTAGTTTGAATAATTGATAATGATTCATTCTGGGCATTGCCTTATTTAAATTTTGGGGTTTCAGAGAAATATTTTCCTGACAATCTCTTGGGCGACCCCTCTCTTGCTGGGAAAAGCAGCTATGCTCAGGCAGATGTGATAGCAGTCTCCACTATCAGTCAGCCAATGCTCGCCCTGGTGCAGCTTCTGTTTGTCAAGTCGCAGGTAGAAAAACAACTCATCATCCAGGCGGTTCTCCTGGGCAACCAGCATCGCCCTCTGCTGGTCATTAAGCTTTTCCCTGAGAGATTCCAGGAATGCGTTGGTGTGGCGCTCCTTCTCAAGATCTAGCTCATATATTATTATTGTGCGTTCATTGAAGCCTGTAGCCTTGCATCTCTTGAGAGTGATCTTCTGCTCCTCTAGGTCGAACGGCATCAGCCTCAGGAGATGCTCCTTTATCAGCTGCTCATCCTCTTCTGGCCTGATAAATACAGATATCTTGATCTTGTGCACCAGCTTCATGCCCTTGGAAAAGAGAATACTATTTTTAAAGTTTTTGCGAAATTTCCCATAACCCTTAAATACTAGTAAGAAAATCTTTTTTCCATGAAACATGACCTGAGGATAACTGTTTTCTTGATATTGTTCTTTGTCCTTGCGCAGCTGGCAGGTCTTGCATTGGTAGGTATGAGCATAAAGGACAGGATTGTTGACCTTGAGACTGGAGAGACCAGCCTGGTGCATGATGAGACAAGCCTCGGGCCTGTGCCTGAGTTCAGCGGAGTTGGAGCATTCACCTATGTAGCGGTCGGAGTCGCTGTCGGTACTTTGCTAGTGATGCTGATAATAAAGTTCAGGAAGCTCAATCTCTGGAAGGCATGGTTCTTCCTCGCGGTCTTCACTGCCATGAGCATCTCCATAGGAGTGCTGGTGAAGCAGCTTTATATTGTCTTCGCGATTGCCTTTGTCCTCGCAGCCCTGAAGATACTCAGGCCTAATGTTGTAATCCACAATCTCACAGAGGTGCTGATGTACGCTGGCATCGCGGTATTCCTTGTGCAAATATTTAACCACAATGTTCTCTGGGCGAGCCTGCTGCTGCTAGCCATAGCAGTCTATGATTTCATCGCTGTATTCAAGAGCAAGCACATGGTGACCATGGCGACATTCCAGGCAGACAACAAGCTCTTCGCAGGACTGTTCATACCCTATGTCACCAGGAAAGCAGAAGGCCGTGTCCCTTCGGCCAAGACAGATAATGTCGCTGCCGGCAAGAAGGTGCTGCCAAAGGATTTCAAGCCAGGCCTTGAAGAGAGGAAGAACGCTGTGCTGGGCGGAGGAGACATAGCATTCCCATTGATATATACAGGCATCGTCGTAGAGAAGCTCGTGGTTGACGGCATGACAAAGGCATCTGCGATGGGGTTCGGCCTGATAATCACACTAACCACCACTACGGCTTTGGCCCTTTTGTTTGTCTTTGCGCAGAAGGACAAGTTCTATCCTGCCATGCCTATAATAAGCGCAGGATGCTTTGTCGGCTACGGGATAATAGAGCTGACAAGATTCCTATTCTGAAAAAACAGGCTTCTCATCCGCTGGAGAATTCATTCAGCGGCATCTGCTTCATTGTTCCTGCGAATGATGAAGGGTTGATGCTCATCCCCTCGGTGGCTGCCAGCACCTCTACTCCGGTCTGTCGCTGGATCTCCCTTGCAAGGGAAAGAGGTCCTTCCTGCACCATCTTTATGCCGAAGTGGGTTATCACTGCCAATTGAGGTTTGGCCTTGTTGAGGAGCTTGACAACATCATCCGTGCTAAGATGTCCTTTCTGCTTTGAATCCTTGGTGTTCTTACAGTTCACAATGAGAATTCCGCAGTTCTTGTACTGGTCAGCTATCTCGTCGCTATAATCGGTGTCTGAAGTATAGCCTATCCTGTATTTTGGGGTCTCAAAGATGAAACCCAGCCCATCAGAGTCGAAATGGTCTGTCTTAGTGGTGTAGATGTTGATGTTGTTGATGCCTATCCTTGTGCCAGGCTCAAGCTCAAGCACTCTCTCGATGAAATTGTGGCTTCGCTTCTTCAGCACAGGAGCTTCTTTTTCGTCGCCAGAAGCCACTTTCTTGTTGGTGACAAGCACTCCTATGCGGTCAAGCCCTGAGACGCTGAGAGCCTCGAGGACAGCATTGACATCATTGGAATGGTTGGTGTGGTTATGGCTCACAAGCACGCAGACAGTGTCCCTTATGCTGATGTTGGTCTCTTTTGACATCACAAGGCATCCTGGCCCTGGGTCAAGGACAAATTGGTTGCCCTCAAGCTGGAGGATGATGCCTGCGCTTGATCTCATCTGCTTGCCAACGACTATAGAATCTCCGCCTGTACCTAGGAATAGTATTTGATTAGCCAACAAGATCACCCCCGCTCGATCTTTCATAGCAGAAGAGCAATCCTTGTTAATATGTTTTTTGCTTTTTTTCCCTAAAAGATGCACTAGCAACCTTTTTAATGAGACAATCCGAAGTGATGCCTGAGGCGGTCTTGGATGATAAATATGTGTTTAGTCATGTTCACAATGCTTATTTTAAGTAATAAAAATAACCGAAGAATTATTCTGGCAGAAGTTTAATGATGTCTACTTTATGATCAGTAATGTATTGCAGGCTGACAAATGTTCCCTGCTTACAAAGCATGGTATCATCGCAAACGCACTCTCCGCACATGCCCACCCCGCACATCGTGTTGGTCTCTACAGAAGCATAAATCATATCAAGGCTTACTCCTTTCGAAGCCACCAGGTCCATTCCTTTCTTCATCATCTTTGGAGGGCCTATGAAATAGAAGCAGCTATCTTCCAACCTGGAGGGGTTAAGATAGTTTTTTAATGTGTTCAGCACCTCTCCTTTGGTTGTTCTATCAACCACAGGAATATAAAGCCCGTACTGCGATATTTCTTCCTTAAAAGCCTTGTGTTTCTTGTCGGTAACGCCGTGAAAAACAATAACTTCTTTTTTGTTCTTGTTAAGGTTTTCAGCAAGCCTAGGAACCACAGCCAATCCTGTGCCGCCCGCTACTATGACTGCCTGGTTCTTATCAGGAATCATTGGTGAGGCTCCGTAGGGTCCTCTGAACATCACATCATCACCTACTTTCAGCTCAAACAATCCATTGGTGACTAGCCCTTTCTTATTTTCAGGATCATAATCTCTTCTCCTTATAAGAAATGTTATATCATTGTCGCCTGTGATAGAGAATGGTCGCTCTCCGATTCCAGGAATCCAAAGGAATCCGTACTGTCCTGCTTCGTACTCGACATTCTTGTCGAGCTTTATTATCCTGAGGTCATGATCAAGCTCGTTGATCTCTTTTACAACACAAGGCTTGTACTCTGCAATCCTTCCCTTTGACAAGAAATGATCAGCCGAGCTAGTTTGGTTCCTGGCATCATCCATTAAGCTGGAGAAGAATTCAGGAATCAGGTCCTGTCTCTTGATAAGGGCAAATACTGTTCCTAGGCAGACGGCATTCGCACCTGCCTCTTTCATATGTATTATATCGCTTCCTGAGAATACGCCACCCATGCCTATTACCGGATAATTATCACCAATCGCTTTTCTTATCTCAGCTATGCTCTCAAGAGAAGGCTCAGCTATCCATCTTCCAGATCTTCCGCCCTTGTGGCCATTAGGGTTGTAAAGGATCGGTAGATCAACACCATTATGATGAAAAACAAATACTGTGGGGCCAAAGGTGTTCACGGCAGTTATGCCGTCTGCGCCCGCATCGATCGCTGCCTTGGCTATCTCTCCAATATTATTGACATTAGGAGTTAATTTTGGGAAGAGCAGAGCATCTGTGGTCTTCCTAAGTTCACCGATGTATTCTGAAACCACTTTCACATCACTGCCGATGCTCGCCCCGAAGCCTGGCTTTGCATGAGGGCATGAGAAGTTAAGCTCAAGTATGTCAGCAATGCCCTCAAATTTTCTTATCAGGCGCTTGAAATCATCTATGTTGTCAGCAGACAATGATATATTCAAGAGGCTTCTCAAAGGGCGATCCGCAAGCATGGCAGAAAGCTCTGCATAGCCCACATCCATCCCAGGATTCCTTAATCCTACTGCGTTGCCGAAGCAGCCCTGCGCCAGCTCAGCTATTATCGGAGGAGAATTGCCGAGGTTGGGATTGACCTGGTAGCTCTTGGTAGTAATAAGGAGAATCTCAGGGACATTTTCATCGATCCAACGGATAAGGGCTGGCTTGGTGGTGAATACGCCTGAGACAGTCCCTAACTTGATGCTATCACCTAGACGATCCTCTAGCAAGAATTTTTTTATTTCTTCCTTATCCCTTGCCATTGTGAAAAAAATATTCTAAAAAAATTATATGTGCTTCGCCATGGCCTGAACTATCTCGTAAGCGGTCTGAGCACTATTCGGTGCTTTTGTTATGGCGCTGCCAATAACAAGAATTGAGTTATTGCAATCCTTGATTGCCTGCACAGGATCATAGAGCTGTTTCTGGCCAGCTCCTGCAACCCCGCCCCATTCTATGCCCGGAGTCACGTACAACAATGAGGAGCCAAACCTCTTCTCCATCTTGCCAGCTTCCTTTGCAGGGCATACTATCCCATCAAGCCCCCATTTAACAGCGAGCTCGGCCATCTTAAGAACTTGGTCAGAATAATTAGACTTAAAGCCTAGCGTTTCCAAGTCATTATCGTTAAGGCTTGTGAGCATGGTTACGCCAATGACTTTCGGACGAGCCAATCCTTTTTTGACCTCTTTTTCAAGATTATCAAAGCCCTTCTCAGCCCCTTCCATGGCTTTTCGGCACATAGCCTCTCCTCCTGACAGGTGAACGTTGAACATGTACACTTCAGGTCTTACGCTGTTAAGGCTGGCTTGAAAAACAGTGTTAGGCGTATCATGAAGCTTGAGATCAAGGAAGACAGAACCAGGCCTTTTGGAAATAATTCCAATACTAATAATATCAGTTCCCTCGTTACCAGCTATTATGTGCAGTTCCTTGCCTATCTTGAACATCCCCACATAATCTGAAAGTTCATACGCCAGATCAAATGCGGCTTCTGTGCTCTTTATATTGTCCAATGCCAAGCAAATCCTGTTCCTGGCCAACAATTCCTTCTTAGTCAATTCAACCATTCATTTCACCCCGGATTATTTCTTAGCCAAAAAAAATAATAAGCAGATTATTTTCCCACTAGCGCATCTAGATTCTGATCATACTTAAGCTCAACTGCTGTTCTTAATTCTCCAACCCTGAAGCCACCATTTTCTGATAATACCGACAAATAGCGTTCTTTGAATTTCCTGGCTCGGTCAATCTTTCCTCCTTCAGGGTTGAATAACTCTATGAATGGCGTGGCGCCGTTCATCCTAATATATTCATCACCCCAAAGCTCAGGATCAGCCATGTAGTCAAGATTCCTCTCCAGGTGTTTTTCAGGGGAGAAAGCTCTGAGAAAATTCTCATCTATCTTCACGACAGCATAAGTACCAACACCTATTCCTGCCAGCAATTCCTCTCCACCTTCAAGCCTTGAGACGACAGTCACAAGGTCCTGAACCACAGCCCCTTTTCTCCTAAGAGCAGGAACCCATCCTACTTCCTGGCTGTCAAGAACTGAATAGCAGCTGGACCCTTCAGTCATCAGGTCAGTGACGAGCAACACCTTCTTGTTGTTTAGCAGATACAAATCATCTACAGGCATCTCCAAACCAGCATCTGCTGCTTGTTGAGAATACAAGAGCCTGTCAGGCATTCCCTTCTTAGGCTTGAAAATAGAAATGTGAGGAACTCCCCTAAGGTGCGCTACCACCCCTGAGAAAGGCCAATCCCTTCTCTGGCCGCCAGCAATGGCGTCAAAACCAATGCCTGGCTGCTTTGATTGAATAAGCTCATCCAATGAATCGATTGTTGTCTTGAAAACAGCACTTGAAGCATACTGATCCAAGGCGTGCTGTATCATGAGATGAGGCTGGTCGCCAAACTGCTCGAATTTCCCTCCATCTTCAAGTGTTTTCTCTGTGTTGACATAATAGATGCCAATCTTCCCAGAAGTTAATATCACCGGAGAATCAAGGCTGTTGAAGCATTTCGTAACGACAAATATCATAGTCTCTCCTTCTTTAGAAATCAAACCATTACTCATATTGCACCCCACAAAAAACTGTTCTGAAAACGCTTTGCATAACTGGGTTGAGCAAGGAATATAAAAACTTTACCATTACAAAGTGGATTATAAAAGCAGAAGATTCTGTCCTGCATTGAAAACATTTATATCCTTGCAAAAGAATATTGCTGCCATGTGGTGTTGTATGAAACTCAAGACGATCATTTGCTCATTATCAATAATCATCTTGGTTTTCCTGCTGGTCGCCTGCCAAAAGAAGGCAGAGCTACAGGGCCAGGCCGATGATTTCAAACATTACGTCGCCATAACCAATCCTGAGCGAACCCAGCACAACACTTTCTCCATAGTAAAGCCGAAAGAATGGAAAGAAGTTCAGTACGCCAATAACATCATAGCCTACCTTCCTCCTGAGAGCGAGATCAATGACTCCTCTGCTGAGAAATACAGCATGATGGTAGGATTCCTACCAGAGAACAATACTGATTCCTTAAGAGAATTAACTGATAAAGATATAGCAAAGATGAAGGAAACAATGCCTACCCTGGACGTATTAGGCGATTACGAGGACTCGAGGTTTGGCCAGCTCGACGGCATTAGGATAAGATTCAGCATAAGATTTCAGAACAAGACAATTGAATCCACGCAACTCAGAACCATACAGGGCAACAGGATCTACGCTTTCTCGCAGCAATGCCTAGAAGGAGAATGCAAGTATACTGATGTGTTCAACGAGATGGCAGGGAGCTTTGAGTGGAAGAATCCGGAATAACGTTCATTCTGATTATAGTAAATTAATCTCAGAATCTGAATGTAACAGTAATTATTGTTCTCTTAAGATTCATCTCTTTTTCAATTCTAATACTCTCATCATCTTTATATTCATCAGTTATAGCTAATGCAGTCGAAACATTCTCAGTTCCTAATCCATGAAGTAATAATATGCCTGTTCCATATTTTTTCAAAGCAGTTAATTTAAATTTCACTTCACCACTCAGTTCATCGTAAGTTTTATACCGTGTAATAAAAACTATGTATGGAAGGGACTCCACAATTTTTTCAACCTTTTTTCTATAATTAACAATATCAAAACCTTCATCTTCGAGCATGCTTTCATAAAGTTGTTTAAAATGACGATCAAGGTCAAAATAGCCTTGAGTAGTCAAATTGGAAAGATTGTTACCGAAGACAGGATACTTGTGAATAATGTCCCGCTTTAGATCAGTTATGTCTTCTCCTTTGTTGAAAGAGTTGCGAATTGTAATAGCAATTTCTAATGCTTTCCACATATCATAACTGAGTTTATCTTTATAAAAGTTTAATATTTCTTCATCAGACTCGGTTGGAAGATTATTTTTTATCTGTCTTGTTTTATTATTTGCTCTACTGGTCAAAAAGTTTCCTGCATCATCAAATTCTGCATCTATTATCTGTTCTTTAAACAGTTTTTTTTGTTCTTCAGTAGCCTTATTCATATCAATGCTTAATTTACCACCCTCTTTAATCTCAAAGAGATTTTTGGTGTTTCTTGAGAAATCAAACAATATTATTTTATTTTTAGACAACACTTCTTTGAATTTAGCATCCACTAGATTCATCAATTTATCAAGAATTTTCATGCTAATTTCTTAGCAAGTTCTATTAATACGAAAGCGTCGTCTTTGATAAACTCCTCAGAACCTTTGACAATTCCTCCCCATTCAGAAATATGAATTTCTTCACCTTTAGGAGTCAAGACTCTCTGGCTAGGATTATCTTTTTCAATAATAAATCCTTCCTTATCTATTGCTTTTCCATACAAAGCAAGAATGTCTTGTTTTACTTCTTTATCAAAAGTTAAGTTACTAAGTTTCATTTTAATACTTGCTCCTCCAATATGAGGAAACATCACATGATTTATTAAGTTTTTGTTAATATCCTTTATTGTAAAAATGCATTTATAAATCTTTCCATGAATATTCGGTAAATATTCGGAAGCCAAAACAAAACAACCTTTTTAAACCCATCCTTCTTTCTCGTCTTCGCTAGGCCGGGCGGCTGATCCTCGCCTGTCACCCAAAACGGATTCTGTGGGGGCTGAAGCCTGAGGGGCGGTTTGCACTCTGTGCAGCAGTCCTTTTCAAACCGTCGATACTCTGTCCCCATTGGCTCTTATCTTTGCGAACCGAGTCAGGTCGGGAACGAAGCAGCTCTAAGCCTAGGCAAGGGTGCTTTGGGGGTTGCGGAGAGGAGGGATGATTAGGGCACACTGTTGCGCTGTCTGCCTATCCACCCTCAGGCGCGCATTTATATTCTTAGAATAGACGAGGTGAATCTATGCCGGTAATTACGATTGAGACTTGGCCGATGGACAAGGATAAGAAGAAGGAAGTGATTGAGAAGGTGACAGATGTCTTTGTCAGCCAGGGTGTTCCTAAGCAGGCTGTCACGATAATATTTCACGACACTCCGTTGGAGAACTGGGGTAGCGACGGCGAGCTGCATTCTGAGAAGTTCAAGCACCTGAAGAGATGAAAAAGTTCTTTAAAAATCAGAGGAACTCATCCCTCAACTATCTTCTTAGTGTTCTTCTCGAAGTGCTGGCCGATGATTGCCAGCTCCACCGCCGTAGGAAATGATTTTGTCTTCGTGAAAAAAGTCTTTGCCAGCAGCTTCCAATACCTAAATCTTGATCTCGAGAATATTCCTATGCGCCATGTGCTCCTGGCAAAAGCTTTCAGCTCAGACCAGCTAAGCCTTGTCTTGATGGTCGGCTTGTAGTTCTTCAGGAATGTGTTGACCCTCTTGTAGTATTGCTTTGAGGAATAGATGCTTGACAGTATCTTCTTGTAGCCTTCCTGTATCTTATCTACACTCATCTTCGGGATGAAATTTATGCTGCCTTCATGATTCCCGTCTGCTTCAGATGTCAGGCGCCCTTCTGCCTTTAGGCGGTACCATAGCCTTGTCTGCGGCAATGCCATCAGTATACCGACCATCGCCGTGACTACTCCTGTCTGCTGTATGAACTTGATCTGGCTGTCAAAGATGTCTTCGCGGTCATGGTCAAATCCGACTATGAACCCTCCCATCACCTGCATACCGTGCCTGTGGATGGTGTCCACGGCCTCTTTCAGGCTGTGCTTTGTGTTCTGTCTCTTACCGCACTCCTCGAGGCTCTCTATGCATGGCGTCTCTATTCCTAGGAACACCTTTGAGAAGTTGGCCTTGCTCATCAGAACCATAAGTTCCTCGTCCTCTGCGAGGTTGACGCTCGCCTCTGTTATTATAACAAAAGGATACCTATGCGCCTTCTGCCATTCGATCATCAGAGGAAGCATCTTCTTGACAGAGGCCTTGTTGCCTATGAAATTATCGTCGACTATGAAAACCGGCCCGCGCCAGCCAGCATCGTAAAGCGTCTGGAACTCGTTCAGCATCTGCTCAGGCGTCTTTGTCCTGGGGATCCTGCCGTTCATTATTATTATGTCGCAGAACTCGCAGTCAAACGGGCATCCGCGCGAATATTGCACAGGCATGGTCCCATACTCCTTCAGGTTGATCAATGACCACATCGGAGCAGGCGTTGTCGTGATGTCTGGCTTTTCCTCAGAAGAGTATATGTGCTTCGCATTTCCCTCTAAGAAGTCCTTGATGAACAGAGGCAGGGTGATCTCTCCTTCGTTCAGCACAAAATGATCCACGCCTTCAAGCTTCTCGTGCTGGGTTGTGAAGCCAGGCCCTCCTGCAACAACAGCCCTGCCAAGAGCCTTGCACCTAACAATGATCTCCTTTGCGCTCTTCATCTGCACCAGCATCGCGCTGATAAACACAAGATCTGCCCATAGTATGTCTGAGTCCTTCAGCTCCCTGACATTCAAATCCGCCAAACGCTTATCCCAATTTGATGGCAGCATAGAGCCGATGGTGAGCAGCCCTAGAGGAGGAAAAGCAGCTTTCTTAGAGATGTATTTCATCGCATACTTGAAACTCCAGAAAGTCTCAGGATAGATAGGATAGACAAGCAGTACATTAACCAACGCAGAACCCTCTTTTGATTCTGAAGCTATGTATGACTATTTTATATTTAATACTATCGGAATCAGTGTTACAATAAATAAAAAAATATTAGTTTCATGGCCTAAGCCTTTCGGTATCTCTGGGTGCGAGCGTTGCTTCTCTCACATTGATTAGCCCTAGGGCTTTTACCAAGAGCCTCGTGAACCCTATACCAAATCCTCCGTGCGGCGGGCAGCCGTACTTGAAGAAGTTCAAATAATCCTTGATGAGCTCAAGGTTCAGCCCTTTATCCTCTGCTTGTTTCTTAAGAATCTCATATCTGTGCTCTCTCTGAGCGCCAGTAGTCACTTCGAGACCGCTCCATACAAGATCAAAGCTCTTGGTGAGAGTTACATCCTCTTCTTTTCTCATATGATAAAATGGTCTTTCTGAAACAGGATATTCTGTTATGAAGACGAACTCGTGGTTGTGTTTTTCCTTGATTATCTCGCTCAGCAAGCGCTCTGCTTCGCTGTCAAACCCATCCTTGAGATCATGGCCTTTCTCTCGCAATAGACTGAGTGCTTGCTCCATGGTAACTCTGGGGAACGGCGTCTTAGGTATTATTATTTCATGATCGAATTCTTTCATTATCTGCTCGCCGAATTCCTTTTTGACCTTTGTGAGGAAGTGCACAATCCATTTCTCCTCGAAACGCATTACGTCCTCGTGTGAATCTATGAAGCTCATCTCCATATCGATGCTTGTGAATTCTGTGTCGTGCCTCGAGGTGTGTGATGGATTAGCTCTGAAGACAGGCCCTATCTCAAACACTCGGTCAAAGCCTGAAGCCATGGCCATTTGCTTGTAGAACTGCGGCGATTGCGCAAGATAAGCAGTCCTGCCAAAATATGCGACGCTGAATAGTTCTGCTCCTGACTCGCTAGGGGCAGCCATGAATTTTGGTGAATGTATCTGCACAAAGCCGTTCTTTATCCAATATTCCCTCATTGCAGCCTCCATCTTAGTCCATACCTTGAATATTAGCAGGTTCTTTGGCTTTCTCAAGTCAAGCCAGCGCCAGTCGAGGCGTGTGTTAAGTTCTGCTGCTTCCTTTCCCTTAACTACTTGTATCGGCAGGTTCTGGTCTGCTCTTGATAAAACATTTATCTTCTCAACGTTGATCTCAAGAGTCTTCTCACTAACCTCAGGATTGGTTATGTTAGCATTTTTCACAGTGCCGATAATTGTAAGCACTGATTCCCGCGTAAACCTGCCCACCTCCTCAAAATCTTCTTTGTCGGAAGTTATTATTGCCTGTGCGATTCCGCTATCATCTCTTAAGAGCATGAATTTTATCTTGCTCTGGTCTCTAATCTCATGCAACCAAGCCTGCACCTTGACTCTTGTTCCTATGCTTTTTTCAAGCTCTGCTATTTTTGTTCGTTTCATATTCTTACCTCCTTAGAAACTCATTATTTAAATATATTTGCCAGAAAACGATGCTTTGAGGAATCCGGCTGTTCCTCTTCAAAGATCATCATCAGAGAGAGCGCTAGCTAAGAAGACATTCAATTTATTCTCTGATAATTCCTGCATCATAGGAATGGCTAACACAAAACCTTATTTAAAGTTTTCTTTTATGCAGCCTAAAATAAGAGCAAGGAAAAGTTTTAAATACAGGAACGTATCACTGCGGTAGTAACATTAAAAAGGAGGGTGATTATTATGGATGGATGTAAGATATGTTCGGGTACTTTTCACAACAGTCCTGACAAGATGCTGATGTGCAAGCACAAAGACGGCATGGTGCACATGGGATGCTGCACACACAGCTGCTCCATGGACGGAAAGCCATGCACTAACATGATGGCTATGTTCAGTAGAGTGATGGAGTAAAAATATTTATATTTTTTTAGTGCGAGGGTTCGCAAGAACCCTGCGTGGTCGAGCATAGCAATGCGAGACCCGCAGTGAATTGTGA
>Ga0315276_10000505_pt1 | contig 33702 bp, 27 predicted proteins | sample YL17G05_0_MG_FD_204542 | JGI IMG/M metagenome (GOLD analysis project Ga0315276, IMG submission 204542) | Sediment microbial communities from Yellowstone Lake, YNP, Wyoming, USA - YL17G05_0 | ecosystem: Environmental > Aquatic > Freshwater > Lake > Sediment | place: USA: Wyoming | collected... | reverse complement strand
TATCCGACAAAACCGGTGAAACTCGTGGTTTCCTTTGGAACCGGCGGCTCTACGGATATTGCCGCCCGTGCGCTTGCGGCTCCGATCCAGGAATTCCTGGGCCAACCGGTAGCGGTTGTCAATATCCCCGGGGCGGGGGGTGCTGTGGGATTTGACGATGTCCGCAAGAGCGAGCCAGATGGGTACAAAATGATGATGGCGGCCATCGGAGCCAATGCCCTCGTTCCGGCGATGAACCCAAAACTGCACTTCAAATACGATGACCTGATTTACATCGCACGAACGCAGATCAATCCCAATGCGCTCATTATCAATGCCAAATCTTCCTGGAAAGATTTCAAGGAATTTGTGGAAGCCCTAAAGAATAACCCCGGGAAATACAAGTTCTCCACCGCCGGCATTGGGCAGGTCAGCCATGTTGGACCTATCCTAATGATGAAGGAGATCGGTCTCAAAGGTCCCTTGGCTGGCCCGGTCCATTTCGATTCGGACGGTGAGGCCGTGCTCGCGGTCGTGCGAGGAGATGCCGATTTTTACCAGGGGAATTTCAACGCCATCGTCGGCAGCCTCAAAGGCGGCCGGGTACGATGCCTCGCGGTCACCGCCCCAGAAAGACTTGACGCGCTAAAAAATGCGCCAACCTTCAAAGAGCTGGGCTACCCGAAGATCGATATCGTCGGGTGGCGCGGCATATGCGGCCCGCCAGGCCTTCCTGACTATGTCGTAAAAAAGTGGGAGGAAGCAGTCCGTAATACCTGCCAATCTCCCAAATGGCTGAAGGTGGCCGAATCACTCGGGGATATCCCCGGATACATGGATTCTAAACACTTCACCAACTTCGTTCACGAAGAATTTAGACGGTATCGGGAGACTTTCCAGGCTACGGGGCTGATCATGAAATGACCGATGCTTTTGTCTATGATCTTCTTCAATTCGGAGGGGCGGGAAAATATTTTCATAGGGGCTTGTTTGATCCTGCCCCTTGACCTGCGGGGAGAGCACCTTTCGTGAGAAAATATAACCTCATCAGTGCCTGCGTCTGGCTGACCCTGTCGCTTTTCATCTTTGCTGAATCCATCCACATCGGCATCGGGGGATTTCGGAACCCCGATGCCGGTCTCTTCCCTCTCTTAACGGCGGTTCTTCTCGGGATTTTTTCCCTGCTGCTCTTCTTCGATTCCCTCCTCAGGCCCGGGGATCGAGCCAATGAAGCGCAACCGTTCTGGACGAGAGAAACGAGATGGAAGAATATCCTTTTGACCCTGGCTGCTCTTCTGGTATATGCGCTCGTGTTGGAAAAAGTGGGATATCTTTTGGTCACCTTTGCCTTTATCCTTTTTCTCTTCAGGGTCATAGAACCGCAGAGGTGGCCCGTCGCGATCCTCGGAGCCATCCTCACCGCCGGGGTGAGCGACGCGATCTTCAATGTCTGGCTTCAAACCCAACTTCCGGATGGGGTCATATTGGCCTGGCTTAAAAATATTCTGTGAGTAAACCCAATCACTGATATGGAGATTCTCGACCACCTTTTCCAAGGTTTCCAAGTAGGGCTGCAGCTGACCAATCTTTTTTTCTGCCTGGTGGGAGTATTGCTGGGGACCCTGATCGGGGTTCTTCCGGGAATCGGGCCGGCGGCGGCGATTGCCTTGCTCTTACCCGCCACCTTCAAGCTCGCAGCGACTCCGGCCATCATCATGCTCGCCGGAATTTATTATGGAGCCATGTACGGAGGATCTACCACTTCGATTCTGGTCAACATCCCCGGGGAGGCCTCGTCCGTTGTGACCTCTCTGGACGGCTATCAAATGGCCCTGAAGGGAAAGGCTGGACCCGCCTTAGGGATCGCTGCGATCGGCTCTTTTATCGCAGGAACCGCCGGTATTGTAGGCCTAATGTTTGCATCCACGTATATAGCGGAATTAGCCCTGAAATTTGGCCCCCCGGAATATTTCTCGATCATGCTCATGGGCCTGACCATCATAACGTACCTGGCCAGAGGCTCCCTCATAAAGGCCCTGATCATGGGCCTGTTGGGTCTTTTTCTGAGTCAGATTGGCCTGGATAATGTTAACGCCAAGTTCAGATTTACTCTGGGGATCATGCGGCTCTCTGACGGGATTGACCTAATCGCAATGGTGATGGGTCTTTTTGGCATCTCCGAGGTTTTGCTGAATCTCGAGCAAAAAGTCAAAACGGAAATCATCAGGACCAAAATCAAAGATCTATTTCCGGACCGCAATGAATGGAGGAGGTCATTGGGAGCCATTTCCAGGGGAACCATCTTAGGTTTCTTCCTCGGTATCATCCCCGGGGGAGGAACGATTATCGCTTCCTTCGCCTCTTATGGACTGGAAAAGAAGGTATCCAAACATCCTGAGAAATTTGGGACCGGGGTCATCGAAGGGGTGGCGGGTCCGGAGGCGGCGAACAATGCCGCTACTGCCGGAGCCTTTGTCCCTCTATTTACTTTAGGTATCCCCTCGAATATCGTCACCGCCCTCCTCTTTGGAGCGCTCTTGATTCATGGCATACAGCCCAGCCCGTTACTGATTTCCGAGCATCCCGAGTTGTTCTGGGGGGTTGTTGCGAGCATGTATATCGGTAACATTATGCTCCTCATCTTTAATCTGCCCATGGTCTGGGTCTGGGTTCAGGTCTTACGGGTTCCCTATAAGATCCTGTTTCCCTTGATCCTTCTTTTCTGTTTAATCGGTGCGTACAGCATTAATAACAGCTATTTCGACATTCTGATGATGCTTTTCTTCGGGGTATTGGGCTATCTCTTCAGAAAGCTGGAATACGAGCCCGCTCCCCTGATCCTCGCGTTCATCCTGGGGAGGTTAATCGAAAAAACCTTTCGCCAGTCCATGTCCATGTCCGATGGAAGTTTTGCCATCTTCTGGGAAAGGCCCATTGCCGCATTCTGTATCACCGCCACCGTCGTCATCTTCATAGCCTCTTTGGCCATGTACTACTTGAAAAAACGGAAGCCGAGTCTTTTGGGATCAGACCTGTGATTCAGGAAAGCTTGAATCTCAAGAATAATCTGAGGAAACCTTTAAACCTTTTCAACGGGCAGACCATGGAGCGGCACTGTATATGGTTGGAAAAAGCTTATGTTGCCGTCCTTGAGGTCGGTCCAAAGGCCACAAGATTTTGCCAGGCTCGCAGGCCGAAGAAAAAATCGGGCAAAATGTGGTTGTTTCTCCAGAAAGGAAGAATATGGAAATGCGAACATTGCAGGCGGATATCCTGGTCATTGGCGGGGGAAGCGCCGGGTGTATGGCCGCCAACCGAGCCCTGGAAATTGACCCGGGGCTCAAGGTGGTGATCTTCGAGAAAGGCGACATCAAGTATAGCGGCTCCATTGCCCGCGGCATGGATGCATTGAATATCGTGGCCATCCCAAATTTCACCACCCCTGAATTCTACGTCGAGTCCAGCACGCTGAACTGCTACGGGATACTGGATGTACCGCCGACCTACGAAATGGCGCGGCGTTCTTTTGATCTGCTCAGGAAATTGGAAGGCTGGGGGGTTTATTTCCCTCAGGATGAAAAGGGGGATTACTGCACCCTCCAGTATCATCCGGTCGGCAAATTCCTGACCGCCATGGAAGAGCCGGACTTGAAGGTCATGATCACCGAGAAAGCGCTGGGAAAAGGGGCCGTGGCGGTGAACCGCACCATGGGCCTGAAACTGCTGATGGATGACGGGCGGGTGGCCGGAGCGGTAGGGGTCAACGTGCGGACCGGGGAATTAGTGGTTTGCCTGGCCAAGGCCGTGATTCTATCCAATGGAGGTCAGGCCCGGTTTGGTCTGCCCAACTCCGGGCATCTATACGGGACCTTCGATTTCCCGGGCAATACAGGGGATGGGTATGTGATGGGCTACGAGGCTGGAGCCAGCCTGACCGGGATGGAATTTCTCTATCGAGTGACGATCATCAAGGACCTAAGCTGTCCTCTTCTCTCGATCTGCGTGGTCCGAGGCGCGCGCATGCTGGATATTTTCGATGAGATCCTGATGGAATGGACATCCTGGGACCTCAAAAAAGCCAATGCGGCGGCCGCTGCCGGCCGGGGGCCCCTGCGTCTTCGCCTGAGCCACCTGCCCCCCGAGAAAATCAAAGAAATTGAATCCATCCTCTTTACCACGGAACGTCCTGTCCAGGAACGCTTTTTTAAGAGGCGGAAGATCGATTTTCGTAAGGACGACATCGAGTTGTGGCCGACGGAACCCCAGATTTGCGGCGGCCACGGGATGGCCGGTCTGGTGGTGAACGAAAAAGCAGAAACGGCCGTTCCCGGCCTTTACGCGGGTGGCGATGTCTCTTGCGTGGCCAAGGGGCATTTGACGGGCGCGTTTGTCTTTGGTGAGATCGCCGCTGAAGGGGCGGCCCGTTTTGCGGCCTCGCAACGGGCGCCCACGCTGGATTCCGGGCAGGTGCAGGAGATCCAAAGGGCCATCGAAAAGCGCACCGCCCAGGCGGATAAACGGGCCGACGTGCGGGACGTAGAATACAAAGTGCGCCGCTTGATCAACGACTACCTGACATCTCCCAAGAACGCTTACAAACTCAACCGCTGGCTGGAATGGGCCGGGGTTTTTGAGCGGGAGCTTGAGGAAGAGGTGGCCGTGCGCAACGGGCACGAGCTTGTCAAAACTTTTGAAGTGGGGAACATCGTCAAGTGTGCGACCTTCTCCGCCAAGGCTGCCCTGGAGCGCAAGGAGAGCCGAAGCGGGTATCCGCACCAGCGCACAGACTATCCGGAGCAGGATGATAAGAACTGGCTCTGTCATGTGGACGTTCGCCGGGGAAAAGATGGGGAAGTGACCGCCGGCAAGCGTCCCTTGGTGCGGAATCTTCCATCCGGAGGTATCCTGTAATGTCTCTGAGATCTGACGTCAATATTTTTATCCATCGCGATAAATGCTTTGTCTGCGGCATCTGCATTGAACGCTGCATCATGGACAATCTGCGCATGTACCTTGCCCCTTGCCGGGCCGCCTGCCCGATCCACATGAACTGCCAGGGCTATGTACGTTTGATCGCCCAAGACCAAGAGGAGGAAGCGGCCAAAGAGATGCGCAAGGATCTCCCCTTCGCCGGAATCATCGGCCGGGTCTGCACTCATCCCTGCGAAGAGCAATGCGAACGCCGCAAGGTGGATAACCAGGCCGTCCACATCCGTGCCTTGAAGCGCTATTTGGCCGACTCCCGCCCGGCAATCTCTCAGGAGCCTGCCCCTGCGGTCACAGAAACCGGAAAGCGGGTCGCCGTCGTGGGCTCGGGTCCCGCCGGGCTTATGGCAGCCTATGAATTAGCGGCCAAGGGGCATGCCGTGACCGCCTTTGATTCGGCCCCGGAACCGGGAGGGATGCTGCGGTGGGGAATCCCGGCTTTCCGCCTCCCTCCTTCCGAAATTACCTGCTCCCTCCGCATCCTGGAGAAGATGGGCGTCGTTTTCCAGACCGGGCGCACGCTGGGAAGAGAGCTGGATGTGGAAAAGCTCGAGCGCGAATGGGATGCCGTCCTGCTCGCTACGGGCGGTGGGCCTGCGGCCAAACTGGGAATCCCCGGAGAAGATCTCCCGGGGGTTTATCAGGGCCTAGATCTCTTGCGAACAGTGCGGGAGGGGCAAGTTCCCAAAATTGGAAAGAGCGTCATGGTCATCGGCGGTGGCAATACCGCGGTTGATGCCGCCTTGACCTGCCGCAAAATGGGCGCGGAAGAAGTCAGCCTCGTCTGCCTGGAAGAGAGAACCAAGATGCCGGCCTTTCCGGCAGAGATCGAAGAAGCTTTAGAAGAAGGGATCAAAATCCAGGATTGCTGGGGGCCGAGGAAAATTCTCAAGAATAGCAATGGTGGATTGACAATTGAGCTGTCCCGTTGCCTGAGAGTTTTTGACGAGAAGGGCCTGTTCTGTCCGGAGCTGGAAAATACTTGTGGTCTTTCTCCTTCCGCCGAATCCGTAGTGGTGGCCGTAGGGCAACGGCCGGACTTCTCCCGTTTCCCGGCTGAACTGTGCCCCTCCGGGAGGAATGGGGTGGCCGATCTGTTGACCCTGCAAACGAAGCGGCTCAAAGTGTTTGCCGCCGGCGACCTTGTCACCGGCCCCCGCTCTGTAATCGAAGCAATGGCTCAGGGACAAGAAGCAGCTGTTTCCATCGATCGGTTTTTTTCCGGTGAGACCCTGAGATGGGGAAGGGCCTACTGGGGCGGCGCCTACATTACCGATTTTTCCGTTGATAGATCAGGCGCCATTCCCCGCGTCCGGGCCATGCTCCCCCGGCTGCCGATCCGGGAAAGGAAACTTAATCGGGAGGTCGAAAAGACCCTGGAAAAGAAAACCGCCCGGGAGGAAGCGGAGCGATGTCTGAACTGCGGCCGGCCGGGCGAGGCGAATCAGACCTGCTGGTATTGCCTGCCGTGCGAGATCGAATGCCCGGTGGACGCCTTGGAAGTCCGGCTACCTTATCTCGTCCGGTAAATTTATTTGCGAAAGCGCCCCCAAGGTGCAAGGGGATCCAAATCGCTGAATTCGTCCATATCACTTTTGAGGCTCTATTGCAGGCCAGAATGCTTTAAGGGGGAAAACTGATGGGGATTAACGAAGCGCAGCAGGCCATGTTGATTTAATGAAGGTCTATAAAGGGACAAGCATATTGTTCAGCGCCATCATATTGACAACTGTTTTGTTAATGATCTTCCCTCAAATTGCCCTATGGTTGCCTTCCATCATGCCTTAAAGAGCTTCTCGTGAAGAGTTGGGAATGAATATATTTCCTCCATCCGGTCTGCTTTCCAATTCCATGAGGTCCTACCCACCAAGAGGTCTAAAGAGTACTCACCTTTATGAGCGAATTTATAATATGGTTCGCCAGATTCCGCCGGGTAAGGTGGCTACCTATGGACAGATTGCCAAAATCGTCGATCGGTGTACGGCTCGCATGGTTGGGTATGCCATGGCAGCCCTTCCCCCCAATACAGATGTGCCCTGGCAGCGGGTTATCAATTACAAAGGAGAAATAAGCCGCAGGTCTCGGGGAGATGGCGGCCTGCGCCAGCGCAAATTGCTGGAAGCCGAAGGCCTTCAGTTTGACGAGCGCGGGCGGGTAGATTTGAAGAAAATTCGCTGGGCTGGCCTGGATAGGCGTGGGTTGCGGTGAACTTTTACATGGCCGTTGACGCATTCCGGGGGGTTCTTGTCCATCTCCGAATGCCTGGGCTTCATCAGGTTTTTCCCAATCTTCATGGCCGTTTCCAGGGCCATATCGAAGCTTTCCCGGCTGTGGTCCGCATAATAGGGATACTGGGTGAGAGATGGGGTATCCAATACTTCGTAGAGCAAGAACTTCAAATTCCTTTCACTGACGAACTTCTCGGCCATTTTTTACTCCTTAATTATTTCACCGCAGAGAGCGCAGAGAACGCCGAGAAGAAAATATCAGCCGAATATTAAAATTCAAAAAAACCGAACAAGATCAAATTTTGATGAACTCGTAAAAAGTCTGAAAAGACATATTTCCGTCATTCCGGCGAACCCCGGATCGGGTCCGGGGCAGGCGCCGGAATCCAGTTACTAAGGGGTCCATAATTGACCAGACATATTCTTCCGAAATCTCCCCTGGCCCCTCTTTGCCAAAGAGGGGAATTCCTCCCTTTGGCAAAGGGAGGGGAGGAGGGATTTAGTTTTAAGCGTCTATACAATTATGGACTGATTAATATTTCAAATACTTAAAAATTCTCTGGACTCCGGTTTCCACCGGAGTGACGACTTTTTACGAGGCCATCAATTTTGATGGAATCGTAAAAAGTAAAATTTCCCCTCCCCTGGCGGGAGGGGATGATGGGGAGGGGGATAAATAACTTGTTGAAATTTCTTGATTCTTCACCCTCACCCCATCCCTCTCCCGTCAAGGGAGAGGGGGTATTCTTGACTTTTTACGAGAACATCAATTTTGGTGATTTGAATTTCGAATCCCGTCAAAGCGGCACTTGTTTCGGATTTGGGGTTGGGTGCTTCGAATTTAGAATTATCTATTTCCCCTCTGCGTTCTCAGCGATCTCTGCGGTGAATGTTTTTTATTTCGCGGTCACGGTTTCCGGAAGTTTACGGGTGAGGATTTCGACCGCCTCTTCGACCATCTCATCCAGAACCTGGCGGGCGGGCTTGATCTCCTTGATCAGTCCCGAGACCTGCCCCGCGAGGCCGCCCACGTAATCGTCTTTTGTCCCCTCGATGAAGCTGGCCAGGAGGCTGGAAGAGATAAGAACCTGTGTGGGAAAAGGAAGCGGCTCGAGCCCCGAACCATCCCAAAGGTCATGAAACTTATTGTAACTCGCCCGCAGCGTCTTGCCCGTGTACGCCTTGCTCACCCGGGTGTCTTCATCCGTAGAATCGATGATCCGCTTTTTGTTGACCGGGAGAGCTCCTCCTTCGTTCGTGGCCAGAAAGCGGGTCCCGACCCACACCCCTATACAGCCCATCGCCAGGGAAGCGGCCAGCCCGCGGCCGTCGCCGATTCCGCCTGCGGCCAACACCGGGACCGGGGCGGCGGCGTCGATGGCCTGGGGTAATAAGGCCATAGTTCCAATGCGTCCCGTATGCCCTCCCCCTTCATGCCCCTGGGCGACAAGGAGGTCGATGCCGGATTGGGCCATCCTGCGGGCATTTTTGGCGTTGCCGGTGATCCCGAGAACTTTCATTCCCACGGCGTGAGCTTCTGCGACCATGAACCCCGGATTCCCCAGCCCGGCGCAAAATAGCGGGACCCTCTCCTCGATGCACACCTGGATCGCTTCTTTGGGACGCATGGTCGTCGTATTCATCTTGATAATGATCTCTGTGTCGGGGAGTAAAAATTCATCTTTCATTTTCTTGACCCAATCCTGATGCGGTTGGGGCAGGGTTTTCAGGATCAAGCTCAGCGGCAGCTCTTTAGGCCCTTTCTGGCCTAATCCCCCGCCCACGTCGAGCTTTTGGGGCAGGAGAAGGTCAACCCCATAAGATTTTTTTGTTGTAGCTTTGATCTGCTGAATCGCCTCCCGCAGTCCTTCCACGGTGAAGCCGCTCCCTCCCAGTACTCCGAGGCCGCCGGCTTCTGAGACCGCCACGACTAACTCCACTGGAGCCCCAGTTTTCTCTCCGATCAAAGTTGGCCCCATGCCAGCCGCTATGATGGGGTACTCAATCCCCAGCATGTCGCAGAGTTTTGTCCGCAGGATTCTCTTGCCCATAAAACACCTCCCAAGAATGATGGTTTCGTAAAAAGTCCATCTGCTGCGTTGCGCTTCAACTTCGTCGTTGCAGCGTACGTGTAAGTACGCTTCACTCCTCAGTTTTTGCGCGCCTTGCATCTGGAGCTTTTTACGAAACCATCGTTCTGCTGACTTTTTACGACTTCATCAAGAATAAATGCCTAGAGTAAACCTTATTGTTGCAAAAATTTCTCCCAAAATATTCTTTGTGTCCTTTAATTCAGGTTGCAATAATACTTTTTATAGATGGCAGCTAGACCTCACCTTTGGTGACTTTTGCCCCCCCACCCTAACCCTCCCCCTCGGAGGGGGGAGGGAAGGGTGGGGGTGATGTTTTTACAGATTCTTATGCAATGTTTAGGTAAAGTGTCAGTATGAGTGTAAGTTAATCTCTTTACTGACACTGGCACGCGCACTGTCACTGTTTCTTCTTGGCTTCTTCCTCAGCCCGTAGGATCTTGCGGAGGACCTTGCCGATTGCGGATTTGGGTAGAGACTCCCGGAACTCCACCAACTTCGGAACTTTGTAAGCCGCCAATTTTTCTTTACAGAAGGCGATGATCTCTTCCGCCGTAGCCGTTTCCCCCTTTTTCAGCACGATGAAGGCCTTGACCGTCTCTCCGCGGTACGGATCCGCAATGCCCACCGAGACCGCTTCCTGAATCTTGGGGTGTTGAAAAAGAACCTCGTCAATCTCTCGCGGGTAGATGTTGAATCCTCCGGCGATAATCATGTCTTTCTTGCGGTCAATGATGAAGAAATATCCATCCTCATCCTGCATGGCGATATCCCCAGTGTAAAGCCAGCCGTTTTTCAGCTGGCCGGCTGTTTCCTGGGGGTTATTCCAGTAACCCTGCATGATAAGAGGTCCTTTCATGATGATCTCTCCCGGTTCTCCTTGGGGGACATCATGAATTCCCTCCTGCAGGTCCACCAGCCGCACATCATTATCCGGGAAGGGAATCCCGATGCTTCCGACTTTCTTGAGTCCCAGGATGGGGTTGGATATTCCCAGTGAAGTAGATTCAGTAAGTCCGTACCCCTCACCGAAAAAGATGCCCATGTCCCTGATTTGTTCGATGAGTTCCACGGGCATGGGGGCCGCTCCCGAATTCAATAGACCTAACCTCTTGGCAAGATCCAATTCCGTGGCTTTCGGGTGATTGACCAGGGCATTAATTAAGGTGGGCACCGTCGGGAAAAAAGTGATCTCCTTAAAATTCGCCAGCAGGTTCATCATCTCATCAATGTTGAAGCGGGGAATCTGGATCTGAGTGGCGCAGGAAAACATGGCCCAGTTCATCACTACGATGTTTCCGTAGACATGAAAGTAGGGTAGAACCGCGATGACATTGCGCCTTTCGGGCGGAGTGAGGGAAATTGTGGGATTCCCCCACAGAGCGCATTGAAAGGTGGCGGCCACAACATTGGCATGCGTAAGAACCGCCCCCTTGGGAATCCCGGTTGTTCCTCCGGTAAACTGAATGAGGGCGGGATCTTCCGGATTCACCTGGACCCGGGGTCGCTTGGGGTTGGGGCAGCCCTCGATCAGTGTTGAAAAATGATGCCAACCTTTTTCCAGATCCAGGCTGGCTGCCGTGCTCACGCCCAGTCCTTTGATGTAGTCCGTAACCTTGGTTACGACCACCCGGGGAATTTGGAGTTCTTTCCATACGGCCCGGATGGCCGGGAGGACCATGTCAAAGGTGATGAGGGTCGTCAGGCCCGTAGTACTGGCCATCAGCTTAAGCTCCTCAGCCGTGCACATGGGATTGAGGTTCACAACGATGGCACCGAGTGATAACACCGCATAATAAGCGATGGGATATTGGGGTATGTTCGGCAGATGAAGCCCGACTCGTTCACCTTTTTGAACCCCAAGGGCTCCGAGCGCGGTGGCCAAGCGTAGGACCTGAAGACGCAGCTCCCAGAAAGTCATCTCTGTACCGTAGCAATTGAGAGCTGCTTTGTCCGGGTAGGAATTGGACGGGAGCTCCAAAAGTTCATGGACGGCCAACCGAGGATAGCGAATCGTCGTCGGTACGTTGTAATCATAATGCCTGTGCCAGGGCTTTGCTTCCATATTCTTCACCTCCTGAGATGAATCATTCAGCTGTCCGCGGTCAGATAACCTTTGTCGGCCATCCGCAATTCAAACTCTTGGATCATTTCATTTATAATTTCTCTTAGCTGAAAGCTGACGGCTCACAGCTATTAGCGGATCGCTGCTTTGCAGCAGTATTACTAAATGCTATGTATAAAAGTCAAGAAAAATATTCGGACTATCAAATTTTCCTTGACAAGGTATCGCCGTTTGACTATAAGAATTCTGCGGTTTCTCTCCGGGGGAAAAATCTTGCTGCCGGAGAGAAGGTTTATTCCCAGGACGATATTACCCTCGGCAAATTAGTCGTCGAGATGGATGAAATCGGCATCGGGGTGAAAGACGGGTTCGACGCTGAAGCTCTCAAGCACTACCGGGATATGTTCCGGGATATCGTGGTCATGTCCCACAAATACTACATCGAAGCCACCTTGGGAAAGCTTTCCCCGGAAGAATTTTCCAAAAGAATCGTCCAGGGAAGGGAGATTATGAGCGCTTTCTTCTACCATCTCTACCGCAAACTCTCCCGGGAAAAATACAAGAGGATTCTGGCGCTGCTGGAATCGGGAGCAACCGGGCTGGAGGAAGAGGATTCTTGATTGGGGAGATTACTCTGATTCGGGATCGAGGCGTGCAGAAAGGTTGCTATGAGATTCCTCATAGCCGGGAATGAACCCGGAAGATAAAATTGAATAAATTTGACGTAAGAGTATAATAGGGGGGCTTATGATTGATAAACGATGGGATGCCCAAGAAAAATAAGAGCGAAAAAACCACAACGGCCCTGCCTGTAAAGGGACTTTTCCGATGATCGATTCATCCCCTTTTGCAGGGGCTTTTGACTCGAGCCAAATTCAAAAAGGAGGAAGGAAAGATGAGGACGAAACAGCAGTACATCGAAGGGTTGCGGAAGATGCGGCGGAATATTTATATGGACGGGCAAAAGATCGCCCGCGATGATGAACTGCAGATGTCGACCATCAACACCATTGGGTTGACGATGGATTATGCCGCAGACCCCAAACACCAGGACCTGTGCACGGCCACCTCGCATCTGACCGGGGAGAAGATCAGCCGCTTCTGCCATATTCACCACAGCAAAGAAGACCTGCACAAGAAACAGGATATGACCCGGATGCTCTGTAAGGTGGCCGGGGGATGTATCCAGCGCTGTATGGGAATCGATGGGTCCAACGCCATCTATAATGTCTCTTACGAAGCGGACAAGACGAATAACGGGGCCACCGAATACCACAAGAATTTTAAGAAATGGGTGGAGCGGTTCCAGAAAGAGGACCTGGTCGGCTGTTGCGCCCAGACGGATGTGAAGGGCGACCGGATGAAACGGCCGAGCCAGCAGCAGGACCCGGATATGTATGTCCGCGTGGTGGAGCGGAAAAGCGACGGGATCGTAGTCCGGGGCTCCAAAGTGCACAATTCCGAAGCGTCCGTGGCCGATGAGATCGTGGTCCTGCCCACTCGCGCCCTTCTGCCCGAAGAGAAGGACTGGGCCGTGGCCTTTGCCGTTCCCGGCGACTGGGAAGGCGTCAAGCAGGTGGTGACGGTTCATAATCTCCGGGACCGACAGTACTTCAAGAGAGGGTTTACCCCCGGCGCGACGGATTCCTACACGATTTTTGACGACGCCTTCATTCCCTGGGAGCGGGTCTTCCTTTGCGGGGAGACCATTCATGGTGGCGTGTGCGCCCTGCTCTTCGCTCTCTTCCACCGCCACAGCTACTCCGGCTGCAAGCCCGCCCTGGGAGACTTGATGCTGGGAACGGTGGCCCTGGCGGCCGAATACAATGGGATTGGTAAGGCTTCGCACGTAAGAGACAAGCTGGCCGAGATTATCCGGGTCTCCGAGCTCGGCTATGCGGCGGGCTTCACCGCTTCGGAATTGGGGAAGCCGGAGGTATATATTCCCAGCGTTGGGTTCAGGCCCTATGGCCCCGGAAGCTATATTCCCAACTCGATTTATGCCAACGTGGGCCGCTGTTTGTCCGGTGAGGCGGTTTACCGCGAGGCGGAGATTCTCTGCGACGTATCCGGGGGAATGCCGGCCACCTTCCCTTATGAGGGAGATTTTATGAACCCCGAGACCAAGGACCTTTTGTACAAATACATCACCCGGAATCCAAACGTTCACCCGGAGGATGCCGCCCAACTCTGGCGGTACGTGGGCGACCTGCTCTGTTCAGCCACCGGAGGGATTCATCATTTCGGAGCGTACCACGGCGGCGGCTCGCCCATCATGGAAGCCATTGCCATCACGAGCCAGTATGACATCGAATCCCGCAAAACGCTGGTGAAGCAAATCGCCGGCATCAAAGACCGGAAAGTAAACCCGGAAGAGAAGAAATAAGGGATTAACCGCAGAGAACGCGGAGGACGCAGAAAAGAATGAAAATGTTAAGGCACAAAAAGAAATTGCCTTTTTGAGTAGCATCTTTTGAATGATTTGGCTCCGCGACCTCTGCGTGCTCTGCGGTGAAAAATTTAAAAGCAAGGGGGAGTTTAAGATGAGAGAAGTTGTGATCGCTGGATATTTACGAACCGCCCAAACCCGGTCCCGGCCCAATGACCCACCGCGGGACTGGTTTTTCAAAATGAGATCCGATGATCTACTGGCCAGGCTGCTTCCCGAAGTGATCAAACGGACGGGGATCCGGCCCGAGGAGGTCGAGGATTTCATCGTGGGCTCGGCTATGGGAGTGACCGAACAGTGGAGTTACGGAGGCCGCTTCCCTATTTTCCTGGCCAACCTCCCCCAGACGATTTCCGCCAAATTCGTGGACCAGCAGTGCGGATCCGCCATGGCCGGAATTCACATCGGCTTCATGGAGATCGCCATGGGGTTCGCCGACATCGTGATGGTCGGAGGGATGGAGCACATGACCCGGGTCCCCATGGGGTCTCTGGCCGGTGAAAAAGGCGCCATCTCCCCCAACCTGCGCCTCTTCACGGACCCGGCCTACAAGCACTGGGAGATGATGACCACCATGAACATGGGCCTGACGGCGGAGAAACTCTTTGGCCTGAGCGGATTGGCCAAGGAAGACATGGACAAATGGGGAGTCCGCTCGCACCAGTTGGCCGCTAAGGCCCAGAAGGAAGGCTTCTTCAAAGAGGAAATTCTGCCCATTGAGGCGGAACAGGGTGATGGGAAAATGATGGTCGTGGACAGGGATCAGGCTGTGCGGGGAGACACGACCCTGGAGCAGATGAAGGACCTCAAGCCGGCCTATCGACCCGACGGCAATATTACCGCCGGAAACTCTTCTCCTTTGAATGCCGCGGCCACTTCCATGATTTTGATGTCCAAAGAAGTAGCCAAAAAGAAGGGGATCAAGCCCATGGCGGCAATCCGTTCGATCGGCTTTGCCGGCGTAGATCCCTCCATCATGGGAGCCGGTCCGGTCCCGGCCAGCAAAAGAGCCCTAAAGGCCGCCGGTCTGGAGGTAAAAGATATCGACTACTGGGAAATCAACGAGGCCTTTGCCATCGTCCCCCTGTATTGCGTTAAAGAACTGGGCATTAACCCCGATCGGGTCAACGTTATGGGTGGAGGCTTGGCGATTGGCCACCCGCTGGGAGCCACCGGGGTCCGGCTGGTCGGAACGCTGTCCCGGATCCTGAATGCCAAAGGTGGCCGTTATGGCCTGGCCAACGCCTGCGTCGGCGGCGGACAAGGGGTGGCCACCATTATCGAGCGGGAGCCGTAAGCGTGCCGCAGTTCAACCGTGTTGCGGTGCTGCCGTGCTGCCGTGTCGCCGTTAAAACGTTTTTACGGCTGCACAACAGAACCTCCGCACGGCAGCACTTTATCGACGAAAGGAGAAAACAATGACTGTTGACGATATCAAAAAAATCTGCGTGGTTGGCGCTGGCAATATGGGTCATCAGATTTCCCTGCTCTGCGCGATCCATGGATATAAGACGACCTGTACGGATGTGGTCCCCGAAATCCTGAGAAAAGCCGAAAAATTTGCCGCTACCTATCTTCCCGGAAGGGTGGAAAAAGGGAAAATGACCAAAGATGTGGCCGAAGCCGCGCGCCAGAACATTTCCTTTACCCCGGATTTGAAGGAAGCGGCAAAGGAAGCGGATTTCGTGATCGAAGCGGCCACTGAAATTCTGGACCTGAAGCGGAAAATCTTCACCGATCTCGACAAGTACGCCCCAGCCCAGGCCATTCTTGCCACCAACAGTTCCTACCTCGTGAGCTCTTTAATCGCCGACGCGACGAAACGGCCTTCGCAAGTGGTCAACATGCACTTTTTCAATCCGGCACTGGTGATGAAGCTCGTCGAAGTGGTCAAGGGCCCCCACGTCTCCGACGAAACGGCCAAGGCCACCATGGACCTTTGCGAGAAGCTGGAAAAAATCCCCGTCCTCCTCAAGAAAGAGGTGGAAGGATTCCTGCTCAACCGGATCTTCCGCGTGATCGGCCGGGAGGCCCTCTGGATGCTGGAGATGGGCATCGCCACGGCAGAAGATATCGACAAAGCCTGCGTCTTTGGAGCAGGACATCCGATGGGGCCATTCCGCCTGATGGACCTGACCGGAATCGACCTCAACTATATCCGCTCCTTGGAACGCTTCAAGGAGACGGGAAACCGGGCCGACCTGCCCTCCCCCAGCGTCGTGGAAAGATACATAAAAGGCAACTACGGCGAGAAGACCGGCAAGGGCTGGTACGACTATACCAAAAAATAGCCCTTTCCCCTTTTCCCCTTTACCCTTTATTTTTTTGGGGGGAGTCATCATGCCCTTTGAAAAAGAGTTGGAGGAGTTAAAGCGCCGCAGGGAAAAGGCCCTCCAGATGGGCGGACCCGAAAAGATAAAGCGCCAGCATGACCGGGGAAAGCTCACCGCCCGCGAGCGGATCGCCCGCCTTCTCGACCCGGACAGTTTTCTGGAAGTGGGCATGTTCAATTGCTCGGACGTTCCGGGCATGGAGGGTAAGACGCCGGCCGACAGCAAAATTGCCGGATTCGGAAAGATCGACGGCCGACCCGTGGCCATCGTAGCCAATGACTTCACGGTCCTGGCAGCCACCTCCAGCCGGGTAGCCGGACGCAAGGAAGGAGAGGTTAAAGTGTTGGCTGCCCGCCGGGGAATTCCCGTTGTCTACCTGGGAGAAGCCGGGGGAGCCCGCATGCCGGACATCATGGGCGCAAAAGGGCTGGCCTCCATCGGGGGCGGTGGATATGATACCTTCCTTCAGATCATGAGCCGGGTGCGCAAGTCTCCCATGGTGACCGCCGTCATGGGCGAATGCTACGGCATGCCCACATGGATGGCCTGCCTATCCGATTTCGTCGTTCAGGTGAAGGGAAGCGCCATGGCCGTATCCGGCCCGCGAGTACTGGAACTGGCGATTAGCGAGAAGGTTACCGATGAGGAACTGGGAGGCTGGAAGGTTCATGCCGAAGTCACCGGCAACTCCGACCGGGTGGCCGAGAATGAAGAAGAATGTTTTGCCATTATCCGGCAGTTTCTTTCCTATATGCCCTCCCATTGTGACGAACCCCCACCCCTGAAACCCGTTCCCGAAGGCTCCGGGAGTCGCATGGACCGTATCCTCGACCTTCTCCCTGAGAAAAGGAATCGAGCCTATGACATGAATAAAATCCTGGGCACGATCGTGGACGACGGAACCCTCTTCCCCCTGAAGCCGCTCTTTGGAAAAAGTGTGATCACTTCCCTGGCGCGCTTGGGCGGAAGGGTTATAGGGATCATTGCCAACCAGCCCATAATCAAAGCAGGGGCCATGGATACAGATGGGATTGACAAGGTGATCAGTTTTCTCTGTCTTTGTGATTCGTTCAACATTCCTCTTCTCTTTTTTCACGACACCCCCGGCTTCCTGGTCGGGAAGGAGGCGGAGCGAAAGCGGGTGGGCGCGCGGGTGATGAATTACATGAACGCCCTGGGACAAATCACCGTGCCCAAAATTGCCATCATCGTCCGCAAGACATATGGCATGGCCTTCTGGAACATGGCCGGCTCGGGATGCGGTACGGATTTCCTGGTGGCCTGGCCGACGGCGGAGATGAGCTTCGTGGCCCCGGAGATCGCCGCCAACGTGGTATTTGCGGGGAAATTACAGGATTCTCCAGAACGGACAGCCCAGAGAGATAAGCTCGTTCAACAAATGATCGAAGACAGCGCTCCCTACCCGGCGGCTGGAATGCATTACCTCCATGATGTTATCGACCCGCGGGGAACCCGGGAGTACATCATCCAGGCCCTGGAAGTAAGTCAGAATCGACGGACCGGTGGGGTCGGCGAACACCGCCTGGCCAACTGGCCGACCAAGTTTTAATATCCAGGGCGATGCCAAGATGGCCATAGGTAGAAAAAGTCTTTTCTTAGAAATACCGAACCCTTTCCTGTAAGAATACCCCATAAAGAGAGTATGTCCCTTTCCCTCCATTCTCCGCGTCACCACTCTGGGCCCAATCCCTTCGGCCAGATCTTTGATAGAATCTCCTGGTAATCCGCAGGATGATTACGCTGCAGTTCATCCAGGCCCACCGCACCTGCCCGATTAAGATTCGCCACCGGTTCCTCTTGATCCCCTCGACAATCACAGAAGAAACAAAGAAACAAAAATCGATTGACAACCTTTTTCCCCCCGTCTAATATTACAGGGCATACATTTGATGAACTCGTAAAAAGTCGTCATTCCCGCGCAGGCGGGAATCCAGAATCTATGAAACTCATTGAAAAGACTGGATTCCCGTTTTCACGGGAATGACAGAAAAGTAAATTTACGGACTTTTTACGAGATCATTACATTTCGCTCCTTCGACTGAAAATGCCAACCAGCGGAGAATAAATTTTGGAAGAACCCCGGCAGAAATGGGAGGGAGTTCCATTTCGCCTGCCCGTAGAAGAGGAGCTGATCCACCGCGTCTCCTGGTTAATCCGTCTCCGGTGGTTTGCCGCCCTCGGGGTTGTGGGGACTACCGCAGTCACCGGCCCTATCGTCGGCCTGCTCATCCCTCAAGGGAAATTGTTCCTGGTCGGAATGATCATCGCGGCCTATAACGGCGTCTTCTATCTCCGCCTCAAAACCCTTCGGCAAGATCCGGCCGCTGGCGTCGAGCGGTTCAGCCATTTTGCCAGCATCCAGTTTTTCGTAGACTGGCTGGCTCTGATCTTCCTGGTTCATTATTCGGGGGGAATCGAGAGCCCGGTTATCTTCTACTTTATTTTCCACGCCATCATTGCCAGCATTCTTCTCCCCCCCAAAGCCTGCTACTTTCACGCGACCGTCGGTGTTGTCTTAGTGGGCACTTTGGCTCTGATGGAATATTATCGAGTCATCCCGCATGTCGCCATTCCCGGGTTCCTGCAGCCTCACTTCCGGCAGCCTTTTTACGTGATGGGCACGCTTTTCTTCTTCGGCAGTGCCATCTACGTCTCCATCTATTTGGCCACCTCCATCACCCGGCAGCTCTGGGCCCGCACCCGGCAATTGGCCCGGCTGAAGCAGCGACTGGAGAGCGCCTTGAACATGACCCAGTCGCTTTACGATATTGCCAAGGCGGTTACCTCCACCCTCAATTTTACCGAGGTGCTCAACACGATCGCCCAACTGGCCACCAAGGCCATGAACGCCAAGGCCTGTTCGATCCGCCTTCTCGATGAGGAACGACGCCAACTACGAATCGGCGCGGCTTTTGGCCTGAGCCCGGAGTACCTGGCCAAGGGCCCTGTGGATTTGGATAAAAGTCTGGTGGACCGCGGGGCTCTCCGCGGGAAGCCCGTGGCTGTCCTGGAGGTCACCAAAGACCCCGGCTTCCAGTACCCGGAAGAGGCCCAGAAGGAAGGGATCCGCTCCGTCCTCTGCGTTCCTTTGAGCGTGCGGGAGAAAACCATCGGGGTCCTCCGGCTGTACACGGGAGAGATCCACCGCTTTACCGATGAGGAAATCGAGTTTCTTTCCGCGCTGGCCACTCAAGGAGCTGCGGCCATCGAGAATGCCCGCACCTATCAACGTCTGGAAGAATTAGAACAGGCGAAGTCTGATTTCGTCTTCACCGTCGCCCATGAACTAAAAGCCCCGGCGGCGGCCATCCAATCCATCCTGCGGGTCCTCCTGGAAGGATACGCTGGAGAAATCTTCCAAAAACAAAAGGAACTGATCGGCCGGGCAGAACGAAGACTGATCGCTTTCCAGAGTCTTATTCGCGACCTGCTGGCGCTGGGTGCGCTCAAGGGAGCGCTCCCTGAAACCCAAAGAACGGACGTGATTTTGAATGGGATCGTCAACCGGGTCGTGGACGCGATCCAACCTGAGGTCGAAGAAAAAGGTCTGAAATTGCGCGTGGAGGTCCCGGACGCCCTGGTGACCATCAAGGCCAACGATGAAGACCTGGAACGCCTCCTGGGCAACTTGCTGGAAAACGCCGTGAAATATACTCCTCCGAAAGGGAAGGTCCACCTTCAGCTCAGCTCGAATGACCAGGCGGTACGCATCGTGGTCTCGGACTCAGGCATCGGGATCGCCCCAGAATCTATGCCCCGCATATTCGAGGAATTCTACCGCGGCAAGAATGCCAAGGAGATGGGGCGGGAGGGCACGGGGCTGGGCCTGTCTCTGGTCAAACACCTCGTGGACCGCTATCACGGGGAGATCGGCGTTGAAAGCAAGCTCCAGGAGGGAAGCACTTTCACGGTCACCCTCCCCAGGGGATGAAAAGTGTTAAGTGTTGAGTCTTCAGACAAAACTCCTTGCGCCTTACGCCTCACGCCTTACGCTCAGGCTCTTGAACCCTTGTTATGAGGAAGATCATAGATGGGTTCGCCCTCTTTTAGATATAGTTATATTTTAACCTGCCAGGGGAGTGCTCGATGAAAATTGTTTTGGATGACCGGACGCGAGTTTTTGCCGCCAAGATCGGCGAAATGATCGGGCAAAACATCGACGGATGCTACCAGTGCGGTAAATGTACGGCCGGGTGCCCGCTCGCCTACTCTATGGAGATCCCCCCGCACGAGATCGTCCGCCTGGTGCAGCTGGGATGCGAAGAAGAAGCCCTGGCTTCCCATACGATCTGGCTCTGCGCCTCCTGTGAGACCTGCACTTCCCGCTGCCCGAAAAATATCGACATCGCCTCCGTCATGGACGTCCTGCGTATCTTGGCCTTTCGCCAGGGGCGAACTCAGGCCGAGAAGGAGATCACCCTCTTCCATAAACTCTTTCTGCAGGTCGTCGGACGTTTCGGCCGGGTGAACGACCTGCGCCTCATGGGTAAGTATAACCTATTGACCCTGAACCCTTTCAAGGATTGGCGCCTGGGGCAAAAGCTCTTCTCCAAGGGGAAGCTCCGGCTCACCGCGCCCCCGGTCAAAGGATTGAAGGAGTTTCGGGAAATCCTCCAGCGCGTTCAGGACAGCGAGACGAAGCCATCATGAAGTACGCCTATTACCCTGGATGCTCGCTGCATTCCACCGCGTCGGATTACCAGCAGTCCATCGATTCCGTTTTCCAGAGATTGGCCATCGAACTCCAGGAAATTGAAGACTGGACCTGTTGCGGGGCCTCGGCGGCCCACGTCTCTAACGTTCTCCTGCCCCTGGTTCTGCCCGCGAAAGATTTGCTGAAGGCGGAGAGGATGGGCCTGGAGGTTTTGGCCCCCTGCGCCGCCTGTTATAACCGGATGCGCCAGGCCAACCATAAGCTTAGGGAAAACGCGGAACTCCGCCGGAAGGTCAACCAGGCTCTGCAGGCCGAATATCATGCGCAGGTGAAGGTGCGGCACATCTCGGACGTGGTAGTCAATGAATACGGCCTGGAAGCCATCGTCAAACAGTTGAAGAATGACCTGAAAGGCATGAAAGTCGTCTGCTACTACGGCTGCCTTGCGGCCCGGCCGCAGAAGATCGTGGCCTTTGACGATCCCGTCTATCCTTCTTATCTTGACCGCTTAATCCGCACCCTGGGAGGAAAGCCCCTGGAATGGCCTTTTAAGACCGAGTGCTGCGGTGGCTCGTTCTCGGTTTCCAAGAAGGACGTGGTCCTGAAGTTGACCCACGATTTACTCGACATGGCCAAGCACCTGGGCGCCGAAGCCATTGTGGTAGATTGCCCTCTTTGCCAGTTCAACCTAGACTTCCGGCAGGAGGAAGTGGAGAGAAAATATGGGGCGCGCTTCGCCCTTCCGGTTTTTTACTTCACCCAGTTGTTGGGGCTGTGCCTGGGCCTCCGAGGCGAAACGTTGGGACTGAAGAAGCTGAACGTAGATCCTTTTGGTTTATTGGAAAGGAAAAATCTCCACATATAATTTCACCGCAGAGAGCGCAGAGATCGCCGAGATAAAAAGAATATCAAATTCCCGCCCTGGCGACACAAGAGGACAAAGAAGAATCCAAAATTTGCGGCGTTTCAAAAATAAGATTTTGGATTGTCCCTTTGAATCTTGATATTTGATTTTTAGATTTAGCTTATTCCTCCGCGTTCTCTGCGTGCTCTGCGGTAAAAATTAAGGATTTTTTGAGGAAAGACCATGGCGCGCGTCGGAGTTTTTGTCTGTCATTGCGGGACGAACATCGCCGGCACGGTGGATGTGCAGTACGTGGCCGAGGAGATGGCCGGAGAAAAGGGTGTTGTTATCTCTCGCGACTACAAGTACATGTGTTCCGATCCGGGCCAGAACATCATCAAGGAATATATTCGCCTGTATAAATTAGACCGGGTTGTTGTGGCCTCCTGCTCTCCCCTGTTGCACGAACGGACCTTTCAGAACACGGTGAAAGCAGAGGGCATGAACCCCTATTTAATGGAGATGGCCAACATCCGCGAGCAATGTTCCTGGGTGCACAAAGATCGGGCGGAGGCTACGGCCAAGGCCATCGAGTTGATCAAAATGGCCGTGGCCAAGGTGCGGATGAACGAGCCGCTTTTCCCCAAGCGCATCCCCATAGAACGCAAAGCCCTGGTCATCGGCGGCGGGATATCGGGGATGCAAGCGGCCTTGGACATTGCCCTGGTGGGCCACCCCGTGCTCCTAGTGGAGCGGGGGCCGTCGATCGGCGGCCGCATGGCCCAATTCGACAAGACCTTTCCCACCCTGGATTGCGCGGCCTGCATCCTGACCCCCAAGATGGTGGATGTCCGCTCCAACCCGAATATCCGCATCCTCACCTACTCCGAAGTGGAAAGTGTCAAGGGGTACGTGGGGACCTTCGAGGTCAAGATCCGCAAGAGGGCCCGTTCCGTGGATATGTCCAAGTGCACCGGATGCGGGGAGTGCATGCAAAAATGTCCCAGCAAGGTGGATAGCGAATTCGACCTAGGCCTGGGAAAGCGCAAAGCCATCTACATCCCCTTTCCTCAGGCCGTCCCCAACGTGCCGGTGATCGACCGGAACCACTGCCTATTCTTCACCAAGGGAAAGTGTAAAGTATGCCAGAAAGTTTGCCCCGCGGAGGCGATCAACTACGATCAGCAGGATGAAATGATCACGGAAAAAGTCGGCGCCATTGTGGCGGCCACGGGCTTTGACCTGTCCGACCCCAACGACTACAGCGAATACGGCGGGGGGCGCTATAAGGACGTGATCAATGGCCTGCAGTTCGAGCGGATGATCAACGCCTCCGGGCCGACGGAGGGGCATTTGAAACGACCCTCAGACGGGAAAGAGCCCAAGACCATCGTCTTCATCCAATGCGTAGGCTCACGGGATGAAAACCTGGGACGCCCCTATTGCTCCAAGATGTGCTGCATGTACACGGCCAAGCATGCCATCCTTACGAAGGAGCACATTCCCGATGCCCAGGTCTATGTATTCTACATCGATATCCGGGCCGCGGGGAAGAATTATGAAGAATTCGTCCGCCGCGCCATCGAGAAATACGGGACCATGTACCTGCGGGGGCGGGTCTCGCGGATCTTCGAGAAGAACGGCAAGCTGATCGTGCGCGGCGCCGACACTCTCTCCAGGGGCCAGGTAGAAGTTGAAGCGGACATGGTGGTTCTGGCAACGGCCCTGGTCGCCCGCAGCGATTCGATCAAAGTGGCCCAGATGCTGGGCATTCCGTACGACCAGAATCGTTTTTTTACGGAGATGCACCCCAAGCTGGCTCCGATGGAGAATGTGACGGCGGGGATTTACCTCACCGGGGCCTGTCAGGCCCCCAAGGACATTCCCGATTCCGTGGCCTCCGCCAGTGGGGCTTCGGTGAAAGTTTGCGCCCTTTTTGCGAACGAAGAATTGATCGCCGACCCGATGACCGCTCAGATCAACCCCAACCTCTGCTCTCTCTGCAAAACCTGCGTGGACGTCTGCCCGTTCAGCGCCGTCATCGAAGAAGAAGTGAAAAGGCCCGATGGACGGGTGCAAAAGCAGATGCGGGTGATCGATGGGGTGTGCCATGGCTGCGGGGCCTGTGCGGCTTCCTGCCGGCCGGGGGCGATTACCTTGATGGGGTACACGGATCAGCAGATCTTCTCGGAGATCGAATCGCTGGCCGCTTCGCTTTAGGCGAAGAAGGACGTAAGGCGACCCTTTACTTAATCTTTTGAGGTGTCCATGGAAGTCAAGCCGGAGGTAGAAAAGAAGAGCAAAGATTGGGAGCCGCGAATTTTGGCCTTCCTCTGTCGCTGGTGTAGCTATGCCGGTGCCGACTTGACGGGCTCTTCGCGCATCAGCTACCCGCCCAACGTGCGCATCTTGCGGGTCCCCTGTTCCGGGCGGGTGAATCCTTTGTTCATCCTCAAGACCCTGCGTGCGGGGATGGATGGCGTCCTGGTTTCCGGTTGTCATCCCGGCGATTGCCATTACACCGCTGGCAACTACAACGCCCGTAGAAAATTCGCCGTCCTCTCCCGGCTATTGGAATACGTGGGGATTGATCCGCGCCGGGTTCAATTTTCCTGGGTCTCGGCCTCAGAAGGTGACAAATTTGCCAAAGTGGTGAGCGAGCTGGTGGCGGGGGTGAAGGCCTTAGGACCGAACGAATTGTTTCGGCTGAACCCCTCGAAGCAAACCGCCCAAGGACCGCAGAGCCCCCGGCAGTGAGGATGGAAAACCGGTATGCCTGAAAAAATAGAAGAAGAGCTCCTCGCCATCGTGTCCCGCCTTTTTGATGAAGGAAGAATTCATCATTTTCTCGGCTATGGGAAGGGGACGGTGAAATTCAAGACGACCCCGCTGATTGCCCGGAACCGGGAAGACCTGCGGGGGCTCTGGGTAGAGGGCTTTTGTGCAACCAACCTGACTCTTTACCTGAAAGAGATCAAAGGCCAGGTGGGCTTATTGGTCAAAGGGTGCGACAGCCGGTCGTTGGTATCCCTCATCAAAGAGGGACAGGTAAGGCGGGAGGATCTCTACGTCGTGGGCCTCCCCTGCCCCGGACAGATCGATCCGGTAAAAGTGGCCGAGGCAGCGGGTTGCGAGAATGAAGAGTTGGAGGAGATTACCCTCAGGGGTTCCGAGGTGGCGGTCCGGGTTGCCGGGCAAGAAAAAATTTTGCCGAAAACCCTGGCCTTACTGGACAAGTGCCTCAACTGTCAATACCCCAAACCCTTGATCTTCGATTGCCTGCTCCCCGGGGAATACGTTGCGCCAGTACCCGAGGCAACCCCAACGGAAGACGTACTCCGCAAAAAACCCGTACCGGAGAAATGGGCCTTTTGGGCTGAGCAATTTAAGCGTTGCCTCCGCTGTTATGCCTGTCGGAATGTTTGCCCGGCCTGTTTCTGCCCCCGTTGCATCGTGGAAGAAAACATGCCCCAGTGGGTTTCTCCCCTGCCAACGATGGGGGACAACTTCGTCTTCCACCTGATGCGCCTGATGCATGTGACCGGGACCTGCACATCCTGCGGGGAGTGCCAGCGGGTTTGCCCGATGGGGATCCCTTTGATGAAGCTCAATGAAAAAATGACGGATGACATCGGCGAACTCTTCGACTTCGTAGGGGGGGTTGACCCGGACAAACCCTTTCCCTTCCGGACGTACCGGCAGGAGGATCCAGATAAATTCATTAAATGAATGGGCGTAAGGCGCAAGGAGTTTTTCTAAAAACTCAACACTCAACACTGATGAAATCGTAAAAAGTCAAAAATACCCCCTCTCCCTTGACGGGAGAGGGTCAGGGTGAGGGTGAAGAATCAAGAAATTTCAACAATTTATTTATCCCCCTCCCCATCATCCCCTCCCGTCACGCCGAGGCGTGAAGGGGAAATTTTACTTTTTACGAGTTCATCAACACGGAACACTTAACCTTTTATAATTTGGGCCATAATGGAAACATACCGCAAGATCTCCAAAGAGAATCTAAAGAAATGGTTGACCGGGCTTAAAACTCAAGCGGAGGTCCTGGCCCCGGCAAAGGAAAATGGCCTCTGGATGTTCCGGGATTTTGACGGGCAGGATATTCCCCGCAGCTTCCAAAACTCCCGCCTTCCGCCCAAAGGATTATTTTTGGAATCTTTGAAGGCCCTGTTCGAGTGGAAATCCCCGGGCGGCTCTTTGCAGGTGCACCCCCATGCCGCTTTGGATGGCCAGCGGGTGATCTTCGGTCTGAGAGCCTGTGATGCCCGAGCCTTGAAGATTCTCGAACCGGTCTTTGCCAGAGATTACCCGGACGTTTTCTATTTACGCAACTTTTCCCGAACCCTCCTCCTGGGACTGGCCTGCCCCGTTCAGTGTGAGGGCTCATTCTGCGGCGAGATGGGGATTGACGCCCAAGACTCGACGGATTTTGACATTTTCTTCCGGGAGATTCCGGAAGGGTACATCGCCAGGGTGGTCACGGAAAAGGGACATGCCGGGATCGAGGGAAGAGGCTTCTTTGAAGAAGCTGCGGCCGATGAATGGAATTTGACGCGAGTTAAGATCCGGGGAGGCCGGGAGAAGCCCCTATTCAATCTGGAAAGAGTAACCGCCGGAGTGGTTGAGCGCTTCCCCGATGAAAATCTGTGGAAACGCGTTTCCGCCAAGTGCATCAATTGCGGGATATGCACGTACCTCTGCCCGACCTGCCATTGCTTCGACCTTAGCGACCTGCAGACGCGCGGCCAGGGAGTGCGGTTCCGCTGCTGGGACAGTTGCGCCTTCGCCGACTTCACGAAAATGGCCGTACATAACCCCCGGGAGGAAAAGTGGCGGCGCTACCGCCAGCGGGTCAGCCACAAGTTTAATTTCTTCTACCAGAACTTCCAGGCCATCGCCTGCGTGGGCTGCGGCCGGTGCGTGGCTCACTGTCCGGTGAACCTGGACCTGCGGCAGGTTTTGTTGGAGGCGGCGCCATGAATTCGATCCAGACGAATGACCCGGCTCCGGAAAAGAACCTGTACCAGCCGTGCCTGACAGAAATTATCAAAGTCATCCATGAAACCCCGGATACAAAAACTTTCCATATCCAATTTGTCGACCCCTCTTTGCGGCAAACATTTTCCTTCCTCTCCGGCCAATTCGCGGAGTATTCCGTCTTCGGTGAGGGGGAAGCCACCTTCTGCATCTCCTCCAGCCCCACGCGGCCGGATCACCTGGAATTCAGCGTGAAACGAGTGGGCCGGGTGACTCAGGCCCTGCACCAATTAAATCAGGGAGACCTCATTGGCTTTCGGGGGCCTTACGGAAATCACTTCCCCCTGGACAGGCTAAAAGGAAAGAACCTCCTATTCATCGGCGGGGGGATTGGCCTGGCTCCGCTTCGCTCCCTCATCCACAATGTCCTGGATAACCGGGCGGATTATGGGGAAATCGCCATTCTTTACGGGGCCCGCAGCCCTCAAGATCTGTGCTTCAAATACGACCTGGAAACTTGGTCGCGGAATCCCCTGGTCAAGATGATCACCACCGTAGACGCGGGTGACGGGGACTGGAAGGGCAAAGTGGGTCTGGTCCCGATGGTCTTGGAAGAAATCGGCCCCTCCGCCGATGGGGCGGTCGCGATCATCTGCGGTCCACCCATCATGATCCGTTATACCCTTAAGTCCTTGGAAAAATTGGGCTTCAGTCCCCCCCAGATCTGGACGACCCTGGAGATGAAAATGAAGTGCGGCCTGGGGAAATGCGGCCGGTGCAATATCGGGCCTCTATATGTCTGTAAGGATGGCCCAGTCTTCAGCTTTGAAGAAATTCGCAACTTCTCCTCCGACGAGTTTTGACCCACGCGGCATTCCTAAGCTACTACGCTTTTTGCGCGACCTCGCACGGGAAAAGTGGCCCTCGTGGGGCAGCGAAAATCCCAGAAATCCCCCCATTCCCCCCTTTGGAAAAGGGGGGCGGAGGGGGGATTTTGTAAAAGGGGGGCGAGGGGGGATTTATCGCGAATGCGCGGGAAAATTCCTTCTTACCAATCCCGCGAAGCGCGGGATTGGTTTTACTTTGGCGATAAGCGCCTATTGGATGAACAGCCAACCCTTCTTCACTTTTTAATTCCATTCCGATCGTGGCCCAGGTCCAATGGCAAAGAGTCCCCCCGAATGAGGCGAGACTGACCCCAAGAAATTTTCCTTGAATCATAGGCGCCATCTCCCGGCCCACTCCGATGGGAAAAAAGCCGCCTCACGGTGACGAGTGAAGGGCCCTTGCCCCTGTGCTTACAAACCACTTGGAATAAAAAAGGTTTTCATATCATTAACCTTAAAGTGATGAGGAGCAAGGGCCAAAAATGTATTGACTCCGGGCCCGTAAGAATGCTAAAGTAATAAATAAGTTAGAGAGCAGGAGGCGGGGAAATGTTTAAGATTGGGGACAGGGCGGTCTATCCTTCGCATGGTGTGGGAATCATCGAGGATATCAAATGTAAAGTGTTTTCCGGAGCCAAGAGGACTTTCTATGTTTTGCGGATCGTAGACAAAGACATGACGATCATGATTCCTACGGATAATGCGGATACCGTGGGATTGAGATGCATCATCGCTAAAAAAGAGGTTGCGAAGGTTTTCCGGATCTTGGCCGAAAGAAACGTGGAGATCGATTGCCAGACCTGGAATCGCCGGTACCGGGAATACATGGAAAAGATTAAATCTGGCTCTGTTTATGAAGTCGCCGAGGTTCTCCGGGACCTGGTTCACCTGAAAGGCGACAAAGACCTGTCCTTCGGGGAGAGACAGATGCTCGACTTGGCCCAGAATCTGCTGGTCAAGGAACTCTCCATCGCCAAAAACGTGGCGGAAGAAAAAATGCGTCTTCACCTGCAGAGCATCTTCGCTGCCTGAACACCAGCTCTTCTTCTAAAAAATTCCCTGGAGAAAGGAGGTGAGAAAAGATGGGAATCTTTATTTTTAGAATTTTGTTATTAGCCGCCACCGGTAGTAGCGGGTATTTTCTGGGCCAACAGGCCAATCCATCTCCGGAATCGGGGTGGTGGGGGATGGGGATCGGCCTGGCCATCGGAGTCCTGGTTATTTTATTAGAACGCAGCATCAAACGGATGCCGCTGAAGGTCGTCATCGGTGGGGCCATCGGATTGGTCCTGGGTTTGATGTTGGCCAATCTGCTCATCAGCGCCTTCTTCACGGCTTTATTTGAGAGGCTGGAAATCGATTTTGCGGGCTACGTCCTGATCAACAGCGCCGTCGGCTACCTGGGTTTAATCCTGGGCATTAAGAAAGGGAAAGAATTTGAACCCGCGAGGGTTCCCTGGTTTTCCAAAAGCGCACCCGCGGCAAGCAATGGCCATAAAGTCCTGGATACCAGCGTGATTATCGACGGACGAATCGCGGATATTTGTGATACGGGATTCATGGAGGGAACGTTCATTATTCCCCAATTCATCCTCCAAGAGTTGCGGCACATCGCAGACTCTTCCGACCCTTTGAAGCGTGGAAGGGGACGGAGGGGCTTGGATGTTTTGAATAGAATGCAAAAACAAAGCAATCTGGAAGTTCGGATCATCGATCAAGATTACCCCAAGATCCAGGAAGTGGACGCCAAGTTGATCGCCCTGGCGAAAGACACCAAGGCCAAGATCGTCACGAATGATTTTAATCTCAACAAGGTGGCCGAGCTGCAAGGGGTTCCGGTGCTCAACATCAACCAGCTTTTCAACGCCCTGAAACCCGTCGTTCTGCCGGGCGAGGTTATGAACGTAAAGATTCTGAAAGAAGGGAAGGAGCCCGGGCAAGGCGTGGCCTATCTGGACGACGGAACGATGGTGGTTGTGGACAACGCCCGGCGCTACATGGGCAAGAATGTGGAAGTCTCCGTAACCAGCGTTCTTCAGACCACAGCGGGGCGCATGATCTTCACGATCCTGAAAGAAGACGCCCCGGAAAATTTTTATCAGACCTTCAACCACTGACCGGGGGCCTTAGGTGGAAGAAAACCCAGAATTTCCCGCAGAGATTCTGGGTTTTCTTTATGTCCGGGGACGAAGACCGCTGGGTTTCCCCGAGGGTTCTAAGTCCTCAATGCGCTGAACTGGAGTGGATGATGCGCGTGGTGGCTTTGATCCCGGCCGCAGGGCGCGGCCGGCGAATGGGCAGCCAAAAAACCAAGGCCTTGCTTCCGCTGGGAGGAATTCCTCTTCTGACTCATACTCTCCAAAAATTTGCCGCTTGCTCCCAGGTGGATGAGATCTTCGCTCTGGTCCCCGCCGGGGATCTCCCCCTTTGGAACGAGGAAATCCTTCACCGTCCCGACTTGAAGAAAGTTTCTCGAATTCTCCCCGGAGGACCGGAGCGGCAAGACTCCGTCTATGGGGGGCTGAAGGCCATCGCAGGGCAGGCAGATTTTGTCATCATCCATGACGGAGTCCGGCCCTTTGTCTCGCCCGAGCTGATTGAGCGCGCCCTCCTCGCGACCCGTCGGCATAAAGCGGTCGTGGCGGCAGTTCCCGCCGGGGATACGATCAAAGAAATCTCCGGAGAAGGAAAGGTTCTAAAGACCCTGGACCGCAACCGCTTCTGGATCATTCAGACTCCCCAATCTTTTGAACTCGGCTTAATTATCAGGGCCCATGAGAAGGCCAGGGAAGAAGGATTTTACGGGACCGATGATGCCTCGCTGGTAGAACGGTTGGGAATCCCGGTATGGATCGTCGAGGGGTCCCGGTTTAATTTCAAGATCACCACCCCTGAAGACCTGCTTTTGGGGGAAGCACTTCTAAAATACATGAAGGAATTTCGGGTTTCGGGTTAAGCCCCCTCACCCCCGCCCTCTCCCCCGGAAACGGGGGAGAGGGCGGGGGTGAGGGGGAAAGATCAAAAAAGGGATTTAGGATTTTAACTCTTGCTTGAAAAGCCCAACTCGCAACTCGGAACTTGAAACTCGGAACTGTTTCTTATGCGCATTGGTTTCGGATACGACGTCCACCGGCTGGTCTCAGGTCGGAAGCTGATCCTGGGAGGGGTGCAGATTCCCCACGAGAAAGGCCTGGAGGGGCACTCCGATGCCGACGTTCTTTTGCATGCTCTTTGTGACGGGATTTTGGGGGCCATGGGCGAAGGAGACATCGGGAAGCATTTTCCCAATACCGATCCCCGGTTTCGAGGAATCTCCAGTCTGGAACTGCTCAAAAGCGTAGCCTTGAAGATGGCCCGGCGAAAATGGAATGTGGATAACTTGGACACTACCGTGGTCGCCGAGCAGCCCATGATCGGGCCGTACATCCCCCAAATGGTCGAGAAGATCGCCGGGGCCCTGGAAATCCCCGCCGGGAAAGTCAACATCAAGGCCACTACCTCTGAAGGGCTGGGATTCATCGGGGAGAGAAAAGGAATCGTGGCCTACGCCGTCGTCCTGTTAAAAAGGGTTCAGAGTTCGAAGTGACGAGTTCGGAGTTAAATTTTTTACCCCCACTCCACACTGTTCACATTTTTTAACTTAAGGCACTTAAGGCACTTATTTAAGGCATTTTAGGCATTTAAGCGCATTTAAGGCATTCTCATTTTAGGGCATTTAAGGCATTCCCATATGGAAACTCCCGTCCGCGTTCGTTTCGCTCCCAGCCCCACGGGATTGCTGCACGTGGGCAACGCCCGCACAGCCCTCTTCAATGTTCTTTTCGTCCGCAAAATGGGCGGCGCCTTCGTCCTTCGCCTGGAAGACACGGACGTGGAACGGTCTACTGTCGAGGCCGAGAGAGCCATCCTGGAAGACCTCCATTGGCTGTCTTTCGACTGGGACGAAGGTCCCGGCCGGCCGGGTAATTTTGGGCCCTACCGGCAGTCCGAGCGCCTGGAGATCTACCGCCGCTACGCTTTGGAGCTCCTGGAAAAAGGCAGCGCCTACCGCTGTTACTGTACGATGGAAGAATTGGAGGAAAAGAGGAAACGCTCGCTGGCGAAGGGGGTGCCCCCCCGGTACGATGGCCATTGTCGCCATTTGAAACTCGAAGAGGAGCGGGCGCTGGCTGCGGCCGGCCGGCCGGCTTCCGTACGCTTCAAGGTGGAAGCCCGGACCGTGGAATTTGAAGACCTGGTGAAAGGCCGGGTGTCTTTTGACGGCCAGGGGATCGGGGATTTCATCATTTTGCGTTCCGATGGAGTGGCCCCGTATAATTTCGCCGTCGTCGTGGATGACCGCTTGATGGAAATCACCCATGTCATTCGCGGCGAGGACCACCTAAGCAACACGGCCCGGCAGTTGATCCTTTATAAGGCCTTAGGTTTCTCGGCGCCAAAATTTGCCCATCTCCCCATGATCCTGGGGCCCGACCGTGCGCCCTTGAGTAAACGCCATGGAGTGACGGCCGTGGCTCACTTCCGGGAGGAAGGCTATCTGCCCGAGGCTCTGGTCAATTACCTGGCCCTACTGGGCTGGACGTCCGAAGATGGCCGGGAGATCTTTACCCTGGAGGAACTCGCCCAAAGGTTTTCCCTGGAACGGGTCTCCCGCAGTTCCGCCGTTTTTGATTTTGAGAAGCTGAAGTGGGTGAATCGGGCCCACCTGAAGGGTCTTCATGGAAGAAGATCCCTGGAGCGGGCCGGCCCTTTTCTCCAGAAATCCGGGATCAACCTGGAAGGAAAGCCGGAGCCGTGGGTAATGGCCGCGCTGGAAGCGGTCTGGGAGGAAGTAGATACGCTTTCTGAGTTGCCCGACCGCTTACGGATCTTCTTTGACGAAGGCTGGATCATGGAGCCGGAAGCCGAACGACTTCTGGCCAAAGAACAGAGTCGGAAGGTAGTTCAAGGGTTGGCAGATGAGCTGAAGGCGGTGGAAGAGGTCACCCCGGAAAATTATGGGCAGATCTTATCCAGACTGTCCAAAAGAGTCGGCCTTTCCGGAAGAAATTTATACATGCCTCTGCGCGCGGCCTTGACGGGGAAAACCCGCGGCCCAGAGCTGGAGAAGGTTTTCATCCTCCTGGGGAAAGAGAAAGCTTTGCAACGGGCAGAGTCTGCCCGGCAGCGAACGGAGTAAGGGAGGAGCGGGCCGGTGAACAATGAATTGACTCCGTATATTTCTAAGTTCGAAGATGTCCGCGTCATGGTCATCGGAGATCTAATGGTCGATGAATATATCTGGGGAAGCGTCTCCCGCATTTCCCCGGAAGCGCCGGTCCCGGTCGTAAGTGTCACTTCCGAGAGCCTGCGACTGGGCGGCGCAGGGAACGTGGTCAATAACATCCATGCCCTCGGGGGTAAGGTATGCCTCGGTGGAGTGGTGGGCGACGACGAAATGGGCCGGAAGGTCATGCATGACCTGCGCAAGATGAATGTGGAGACCCGGGGCGTGATCGTCGAGGCGGATCGAATCACCACCGTGAAAACCCGGATTATCGCCCAGCACCAGCAGGTCGTCCGCTACGACCGGGAAGTGGTCCGCGCCGTTCAACCCGAGAACATAAAGCAAATTCTCGTGCTCTTGGAAGAACGCCTGGACGAGCTGGACGCCGTCCTGATCTCTGATTACGGCAAAGGAGTCATCTGCGCCCCTTTAATGGAGGGGGTCCGATCCCTGACCCTGGGGGCCGGGAAAATTTTGGCTGCGGACCCGAAAGTGAAAAACGTTCCCCTCTTTAAGCAGGTCACGATTATCACGCCGAATCATTATGAGGCCGCCGAGGCCGCCGGCCGGTGGATCCAGAATGAGGAAGACCTGGTGGCCGTCGGGCGGATATTGCTGGAGCGGCTGCGGGCGAAATCCGTACTGATCACCCGGGGAGAAAGGGGAATGACCCTCTTCCAGCAAGATGGCGAGGTGACCCATATCTCTACGGTGGCCAAAGAGGTCTTCGACGTGACCGGCGCGGGAGATACAGTGATCTCGGTGCTTACTCTGGCCCTGGCTACCGGAGCCAGTCCCAAACAGGCGGCGATGCTCTCCAATTATGCCGCCGGAATCGTCGTCGGCGAGGTGGGAACTGCGACGCTAAAGGCTTCGGAACTGGAAGATGCGGTACGCAATGGCATCCGGGT
>Ga0315276_10000504_pt1 | contig 33706 bp, 29 predicted proteins | sample YL17G05_0_MG_FD_204542 | JGI IMG/M metagenome (GOLD analysis project Ga0315276, IMG submission 204542) | Sediment microbial communities from Yellowstone Lake, YNP, Wyoming, USA - YL17G05_0 | ecosystem: Environmental > Aquatic > Freshwater > Lake > Sediment | place: USA: Wyoming | collected... | reverse complement strand
TGCTCACCGACTATGGCTTCATCGGGCACCCGTTCCGCAAGGACTTCCCGATCTACGGCCACGTCGAGATGCGCTACGACCCGGAACAGGCCCGCGTGATCTACCAGCCGGTGACGATCGAGCCGCGTGAGATCACCCCGCGGATCATCCGCGAGCAGAACTACGCGGACACCGAGTGAGCCGCAGGCGATGGCCGAGATCCGCAACTACACGATGAACTTCGGCCCGCAGCACCCGGCGGCGCACGGGGTGCTGCGGCTCGTGCTCGAGCTCGACGGCGAGGTGATCGAGCGCGCGGACCCGCACATCGGCCTGCTGCACCGGGCGACCGAAAAGCTCGTCGAGACGCGCACGTACATCCAGTCGCTGCCGTACATGGACCGCCTCGACTACGTGTCGATGATGTGCAACGAGCACGCGTACTGCATGGCGATCGAGAAGCTCGCCGGCATCGAGGTGCCGCTGCGGGCGCAGTACATCCGGGTGATGTTCGACGAGATCACGCGGGTGCTGAACCACCTGCTCTGGCTCGGTGCGCACTCGCTCGACGTCGGCGCGATGACGACGTTCCTGTATGCGTTCCGCGAGCGCGAAGACCTGATGGACTGCTACGAGGCGGTGTCGGGCGCGCGGATGCACGCGGCCTACTACCGGCCGGGCGGGGTGCACCGGGACCTCCCGGAGCAGATGCCGCAGTACGAGGCCTCGCGCATCCACAACGCCGCGGCGATCAGTCGGATGAACCGCAATCGCCAGGGCGGCCTGCTCGATTTCATCGACGACTTCACCCGCCGGTTTCCGGGGTGCATCGACGAGTACGAGACGCTGCTCACCGAGAACCGGATCTGGAAGCAGCGGACCGTCGGCATCGGCGTCGTCACGCCGGAGCGCGCGATGGCGCTCGGTTTCACCGGACCCATGCTGCGCGGCTCGGGCGTGCCCTGGGACCTGCGCAAGAAACAGCCGTACGAGGTCTACGACCGGGTCGACTTCGATATTCCGATCGGCACCAACGGCGACTGCTACGACCGATACCTGGTGCGCATCCAGGAGATGCGCGAGTCGAACCGGATCATCGCGCAGTGCGTCGCCTGGCTGCGCGCGAATCCCGGCCCTGTGATCACCGACAACCACAAGGTCGCGCCGCCGTCGCGCGAGGAGATGAAGTCGAAGATGGAGGACCTGATCCATCACTTCAAGCTCTTCAGCGAGGGCATGCACGTGCCCGCCGGCGAGGCCTACGCCGCGGTCGAGCATCCGAAGGGGGAGTTCGGCGTGTACATCGTGTCCGACGGCGCCAACAAGCCGTATCGCGTGAAGCTGCGCGCGCCCGGATTTGCGCACCTGGCCGCGCTCGACGAAATGTCGCGCGGGCACATGATCGCCGACGTCGTCGCGATCATCGGGACGCAGGACATCGTGTTCGGGGAGATCGACCGCTGAGACGATGGGCCGGAATGAGCAGCCCCGATGAGTCGCCCGGCGTTGAGCGCAGTGAAACCCGGGACAGGCATGCGCAGGAAAGAAGGAGCGAAACGTTGCTGAGTGCCGAAGCACTGAACAGGATTGATCGCGAGATCGCAAAATACCCGCCGGGCCAGAAACAGTCGGCGGTGATGGCGGCGCTCGCCATCGCGCAGGACGAGCAGGGCTGGCTCGCCGCTGAAACCATGGATTTCGTGGCGGAGTACCTCGGCATGCCGGCGGTCCAGGTGTACGAAGTGGCGACGTTCTACGCGATGTACAATCTGCAGCCCACGGGCCGGCACAAGATCACGATCTGCACCAACCTGCCGTGCGCGCTGTCGGGCGCGACCCAGGCGGCGTTGCACCTCAAGGACAGGCTCGGCGTCGATTTCGGCGAAACGACGGGGGACGGCGCGTTCACGCTGCAGGAAGGCGAGTGCATGGGCGCCTGCGGCGATGCGCCGGTGCTGCTCGTCAACAACAAGCGGATGTGCAGCTGGATGGAACCCGCCAGGATCGACGCGCTGATCACCGAGCTCTCGGGCGAAGGCAAGAGCTGACATGACCGCCGCCGCCGAATTCCTCGATTACGGTCCCGACGCCATCCTGATGCGCGGCCTGACGGGCGCCAACTGGCGCCTCGCGGATTACGTCGCCCGCGGCGGGTACGAGGCGCTGAAAAAAATCCTGGCCGACAAGATTCCGCCGGCGAACGTCATCGCGGAGGTCAAGCGATCGGCGTTGCGCGGCCGCGGCGGCGCGGGCTTCCCGACCGGGTTGAAGTGGAGCTTCATGCCGCAGCAATACCAGGGCGACAAGTACCTGGTCTGCAATTCCGACGAAGGCGAGCCCGGCACCTTCAAGGACCGCGACATCATGCGCTACAACCCGCACATGCTGCTCGAGGGCATGGCGATCGCCGGCTACGCCATGGGCTGCAAGCGCGGCTACAACTACGTCCACGGCGAGATCTGGAGCGTCTACGAGCGCATGGAAGAAGCCGTTGCCGAGGCCTACGCCGCCGGCCTGCTCGGGCAGAACATCCTCGGTTCCGATTTCAGTTACGACCTGCACAACCACCACGGCTACGGCGCCTACATCTGCGGCGAGGAAACCGCGTTGCTGGAGTCGCTCGAAGGCAAGAAGGGCCAGCCGCGCTTCAAGCCGCCGTTCCCGGCCGGCTACGGTCTCTACGGCAAGCCGACGACGATCAACAACACGGAGACGCTCGCCTCCGTGCCGTGGATCATCAGCCACGGCGCCGACGCGTTCCTGAACCTCGGCAAGCCGAACAACGGCGGCACCAAGATCTTTTCCGTGTCGGGCGACGTCGCGCGGCCCGGCAACTACGAGGTGCGGATGGGCACGCCCTTCGCGACGCTGCTGGCGATGGCCGGCGGCATGCGCGGCGGTCGCAAGTTGAAGGCGTGCATCCCGGGCGGCTCGTCGATGCCGGTGCTCCCCGGCGCCGTGATGCTGCAGACCGACATGGACTACGACTCGATCGCCAAGGCCGGCTCGATGCTGGGTTCCGGCGCCGTGATCCTGATGGACGACACCCGCTGCATGGTCAAGTCGCTGCTGCGGCTGTCCTTTTTCTACTACGAGGAATCCTGCGGCCAGTGCACGCCGTGCCGCGAGGGCACCGGCTGGCTGTGGCGCGTGGTCAAACGGATCGAGCACGGACAGGGCAGGAACGAGGATCTCGACCTGCTGCTGTCGGTGTCCGACAACATCGCCGGGCGCACCATCTGCGCGCTGGGCGAGGCCGCGGCACTGCCGGTGAAGAGCTTCGTCCGGCATTTCCGCGACGAATTCCAGCACCACATCGACCACAAGCAGTGCCTCGTGCCGAAATACACCTGACATGGTGAACGTGGAAATCGACGGCAAGGCGGTGCAGGTGCCGCCCGGCAGCACGGTGATGGACGCCGCGCACAAGCTCGGCATCTACGTGCCGCACTTCTGCTATCACAAGAAGCTGTCGATCGCCGCCAACTGCCGGATGTGCCTCGTGCAGGTCGAGAAGGCGCCGAAGCCGCTGCCGGCGTGCGCAACACCGGTCGCCGAGGGCATGAAGGCGTTCACGCATTCCGCGATGGCGGTCAGCGCGCAGAAGGCCGTCATGGAGTTCCTGCTGATCAACCATCCGCTCGACTGCCCGATCTGCGACCAGGGCGGCGAGTGCCAGCTGCAGGATCTCGCCGTCGGCTACGGGCCGTCGGGATCGCGCTACCGGGAAGACAAGCGCGTGGTCTTCCACAAGGCGATCGGCCCGCTGGTGTCGGCCGAGGAAATGGCCCGCTGCATCCAGTGCACGCGCTGCGTGCGCTTCGGTCAGGAGATCGCCGGCGTGATGGAGCTGGGAATGATCGGCCGCGGCGAGCACTCGGAGATCGTAACCTTTGTCGGCCGCACCGTCGATTCCGAGCTGTCCGGCAACATGATCGACATCTGCCCCGTCGGCGCGCTGACGTCGAAGCCGTTCCGCTACGCCGCGCGCACGTGGGAACTCTCCCGGCGCAAGTCGGTGTCCCCGCACGATGCACTGGGCAGCAACCTGATCGTGCAGGTGAAGAACGACAAGGTGATGCGCGTCCTGCCGCTCGAGAACGAGGCGATCAACGAGTGCTGGATCTCCGACAAGGACCGCTTCTCGTACGAGGCCCTGGAGAGCGCCGAGCGGCTTGCGGCGCCGATGATCCGGCAAGGCGGCGATTGGGTGACCGTAGACTGGAAGACCGCGCTCGAGTTCGTCGCCGCCGGCTTGCGGCAGGTCACCACCAGGCACGGCGGCGCGGCGCTGGGCGCGCTTGTATCGCCCCATGCGACGCTCGAGGAAATGGCGCTCACCGCGCGCCTCGTGCGCGGACTGGGATCGGACAACATCGATTTCCGGCTGCGGCAAACCGATTTTCGCGGTGACGGGCAGGGCGCCGGCATCCCGTGGCTGGGCCTGCCGATCGCCGACATCGGCGCGCAGCAGCGCGTGCTGGTCGTCGGGAGTTTCCTGCGCAAGGATCATCCGCTGATCGCGCAGCGCCTGCGGCAGGCGGCGAAAAGAGGAACGCAGGTATCGCTGCTGCATTCGGTTGCCGACGACCCGCTGGTGCGGATCGCGCACTCGTACGTCGCCGTTCCATCGCGGCTGCCACACGCGCTGGCCGGGATTGTCGTCGCGGCGGCGCAGGCTGCCGGCAAGCCGGTGCCGCCCGCGCTCGCCGGAATCGAACCCACGGACACGGCGAAGGCGATCGCGGCCAGCCTCGCGAGCGGCGAGCGCAAGGCGATCCTGCTCGGCAACCAGGCGGAGCAGCACGCCGAAGCCTCGCAGCTGTTCGCACTGGCGCAGGAGCTCGCCGGCCTCACCGGCGCGACGCTTGGCTGTCTCAGCGAAGCGGCTAACAGTCTCGGCGGCCACGTCGCGGGCGCATTGCCGCAAGCGGGCGGCCTCAACGCGCAGCAGATGCTGAACGACCCGCGGCGCGCCTACGTCGTGCTGCACGCCGAACCCGCGCTCGATTGCGCCAACGCCGTCGCTGCGCGCGCGGCTTTGGAGCAAGCCGATTTCGTCGCGGTTCTCTCGCCGTTCCGGCACGGCACCGACTACGCCGACGTGCTGTTGCCGATCAGCCCGTTCACCGAAACGGCCGGCACGTTCGTCAACTGCGAAGGCCGCATCCAGCCCTTCAACGGCGTCGTGAAACCGCTGGGCGAAACCAGGCCGGCGTGGAAGGTGCTGCGCGTGCTGGGCTCGCTGCTCGGCCTGCCGGGATTCGAATTCGAGACGATCGAGGCCGCCCGCGCCGCGGTGCCGATAGCGGCTCCCGACATCGCCGCGCGGCTCGGCAACGTCACGCGCGTCGCGCTGGCGACGCCGGCGGCTGACGCGCCGGGCATCGAGCGCATCGCCGATGTGCCGATCTACTTCGCCGATCCGCTGGTCCGCCGCGCGCCGTCGCTGCAGCAGAGCGCCGATGCGGTCGCGCCCCGCGCGCGGATGAACGCGCAGATGCTGCAGCAGCTCGGCGTGGCCGAAGGTGCCAAGGTCCGGGTCCGTCAGGGTCGCGGCGAAGCCGTGCTGGTCACCGCCGCGGACACCGCGGTACCCGCGGGCGTCGTGCGGATCGCCGCTGCGCATGCCTCGACGTGCGCGCTGGAAGGGCTGTCGGGGCCGATCACTTTGGGCCGGGCGGAATGAGCGGCTTGCTCGCACCCATCGAGCAATTCTTCGGGCCGACGTGGCCGGCGGTGTGGACGCTCGCCAAGATCGTCGTGATCGCGATCCCGCTGATCCTCGGCGTCGCCTACCTGACGCTGGCGGAGCGCAAGATCATAGGCTGGATGCAGGTGCGGATCGGCCCCAACCGCGTCGGACCGTTCGGGCTGCTGCAGCCGTTCGCCGACGTCTTCAAGCTGATGTTCAAGGAAATCATCATCCCGACGGGGGCGAATCGCTACCTGTTCTTCATCGCGCCGATGCTGTCGCTGGCGCCTGCGCTGGCCGCCTGGGCGGTGATCCCGTTCAGCGATACGCTGGTGCTGTCGAACATCAACGCCGGACTGCTCTACGTGCTGGCGATGACGTCCATCGGCGTGTACGGCATCATCCTCGCCGGCTGGGCCTCGAACTCCAAGTACGCGTTCATCGGCTGCCTGCGCTCGGCGGCGCAGATCGTAAGCTATGAAATCGCGATGGGCTTTGCGCTGGTCGGCGTGCTGATGGCCGCGTCGAGCCTGAACCTCTCCGACATCGTCCGCGGCCAGGAAGGCGGCGCCGCGTACTGGTACATCTGGCCGCTGTTCCCGCTGTTCGTGGTCTACCTTGTTTCCGGCATCGCCGAGACCAACCGCCACCCGTTCGACGTGGCCGAGGGCGAGTCGGAGATCGTCGCCGGCTTTCATGTCGAGTACTCGGGTGTCGCGTTCGCGGTGTTCTTCCTCGCCGAGTACATGAACATGATCCTGATCGCGGCGCTGACCGCGACCCTGTTTCTCGGCGGCTGGCTGTCGCCGTGGCCGCTGCTGAACGACGTCGAGATCCCCGTGCTCGGCATTCACCCGTTCGGCGACGGCCTGCCCTGGCTGCTCGGCAAGATGGCCTGCGTGCTGCTGATCTTCCTCTGGATCCGCGCCACGTTCCCGCGCTACCGCTACGACCAGATCATGCGGCTCGGCTGGAAGGTGTTCATTCCGATCACGCTGGTCTGGATCGCGTTCCTCGGAGCGATGATGCAGACGCCCTGGGCGCCTCTGTTCCACTAAGATGAAACAGCCCCCAAACTCGCTGCGCTCGTCTCCCCCCGAGGGGGATGCAATGCCGGTCTCCCTCAGCGCGGGCCCGGCGGGAGGCCTGCAACGATGATTGCCCGCGTCCGCGATTTCCTCGGCTCCTTCCTGCTCCTCGAGCTGCTGAAGGGCATGGCCCTGACCGGCCGCTACCTGTTCGCGCGCAAGATCACGATCCACTTCCCCGAAGAGAAGACGCCGCAGAGCCCGCGCTTCCGCGGCCTGCACGCGCTGCGGCGCTATCCCAACGGCGAGGAGCGCTGCATCGCCTGCAAGCTGTGCGAGGCGGTGTGCCCGGCGCTCGCGATCACGATCGAGTCCGAGCAGCGCGCCGACGGCACCCGGCGGACGACGCGCTACGACATCGACCTCGTCAAGTGCATCTTCTGCGGCTTCTGCGAGGAGAGCTGCCCGGTCGATTCGATCGTCGAGACGCGCATCCTCGAGTATCACGGCGAAAAGCGCGGCGACCTCTACTACACAAAGGAGATGCTGCTCGCGGTGGGCGACCGCTACGAGGCACAGATTGCGGCGGACCGCGCGCAGGACGCGAAATACCGATGAGCGCGCGAGGCGAAGCCAAGACCCGCAGGGCCGCTCGCGCGCGATTCGGCGGGCGGCCGACGGAACGGTGCCGCGGGGTTCGCCTTGGCTGCGCGGAGGCCGCACGATGAGCGCGCGATGACTTTCCAGGCCGTTCTTTTCTACTTCTTCGCGGCGATCCTCGTGTTCGCGGCGCTGCGCGTGGTCACGGCGCGCAATCCCGTGCACTCCGCGCTGTGGCTGGTGCTCGCGTTCTTCACCGCCGCGGCGCACTGGCTGATGCTGGGCGCCGAGTTCCTCGCGATCGTGCTGGTGCTGGTCTACGTCGGCGCGGTGATGGTGCTGTTCCTGTTCGTGATCATGATGCTCGACGTCAATTTCGAGCACCTGCGCAAAGGGTTCCGCAGCTACCTGCCGGTCGGGCTCACCGTCGGCGTGCTGGTCCTGGTCGAGATGGCACTGGTGTTGCTGAGCGGTTATCTCAAGCCCGTGGTCGCGCCGGCGGCCGCTGCGGCCAGCGTCGACAACACCAGGGCGCTGGGCCGGCTCCTCTACACCGATTACGTGTACGCGCAGGAGATCGCCGCGGTGATCCTGCTGGTGGCGATCGTCGCGGCGATCGCGCTGACGCACCGCACGCGCAAGGAAACGAAGCACCAGAACCCGGGCGAGCAGGTGAAGGTGCGGGCGCGCGATCGGCTGCGCGTGCTGTCGATGCCGCCGGAAAAGCGGGACGGCTAGCAACGGGAAACGCCTCCGGGCAGCGGCCCGGGACGGAATCCCCGGGGCGGCACGCGGAAACGAAGAACAGGGAGCAGGGAGCACCACTTGGCAATCACCACGGTACCCACACTGTCGCACTATCTGGTGCTCGGCGCGGCCCTGTTCGCGATCAGCATGGCCGGCATTTTCCTGAATCGCAAGAACGTCATCATCCTGCTGATGGCGATCGAGCTGATGCTGCTTGCCGTCAACCTCAACTTCATCGCGTTCGCGAGTTTCCTGTCCGACATTGCGGGGCAGGTGTTCGTGTTCTTCATCCTGACCGTGGCCGCCGCCGAATCGGCGATCGGGCTCGCCATCCTCGTGCTGCTGTTCCGCAACGTCGGCTCCATCGACGTCGAGGATCTCGACCACCTGAAGGGCTGAGATGACGACCCCCACGCTCACTCCGTTCGCTGCCCCCCGAGGGGGAGCATCAGCGCCCTTCGGGCGGCCGCGCGGGCGCTGACCGACATGTCCATGCAGCAACTCTATCTGCTGGCTGCGCTGGCGCCGCTCGTCGGAGCGATCGTCGTCGGGCTGTTCGGGGCGCGGCTCGGCAGGAGCGCGTCGCACTGGATCTGCATCCTCGGCGTCGCGATCTCGACCGTCGCGTCGTTCGTCGTCTGGCGCGACGTGATGGCCGGCCACACCTTCAACGGCGATATCTACACGTGGCTGCAGACGGGCAGCCTCAAACTGTCCATCGGCTTCCTCATCGACCCGCTGACCGCGACGATGATGCTCGTCGTCACCTTCGTGTCGCTGATGGTCCACGTCTACACCATCGGCTACATGGAAGAGGATCCGGGCTACACGCGCTTCTTCAGCTACATTTCGCTCTTCACCTTCAGCATGCTGATGCTGGTGATGAGCAACAACTTCCTGCAGCTGTTCTTCGGCTGGGAAGCGGTGGGCCTCGTGTCGTACCTGCTGATCGGCTTCTGGTACACGCGGCCGACGGCGATCTACGCCAACCTGAAGGCATTCCTCGCCAATCGCGTCGGCGACTTCGGCTTCATCCTTGGCCTGGGGCTGGTGCTCGCCTACACCGGAACGCTCGACTACGCGCAGGTATTCGCCAAGGCGCCCGCGCTGGCCGCCATGACCATGGCGCCGTGGAAGGGCGCCGAGTGGGCACTGCCGACGGCGATCTGCATCTGCCTCTTCATCGGCGCGATGGGCAAGTCGGCGCAGGTGCCGCTGCACGTCTGGCTGCCGGACTCGATGGAAGGCCCGACGCCGATTTCCGCGCTCATCCACGCGGCGACGATGGTCACCGCCGGCATCTTCATGGTGGCGCGGATGAGCCCGCTGTTCGAGCTCTCCGACACGGCGCTGTCGTTCGTGACGATCATCGGCGCCACCGGCGCGCTGTTCATGGGCCTGCTCGGCATCGTCCAGAACGACATCAAGCGCGTCGTCGCCTATTCGACGCTGTCGCAGCTGGGTTACATGACGGTCGCGCTGGGCGTGTCGGCCTACTCGGCGGCGATCTTCCACCTGATGACGCACGCGTTCTTCAAGGCGCTGCTGTTCCTCGGCGCGGGATCGGCGATCATCGCCATGCACCACGAGCAGGACATCCGCAGGATGGGCGGCCTGCGCAAGTACATGCCGATCACCTACGGCACGATGCTGGTCGGTTCGCTCGCGCTGTGCGGCATCCCGCCGTTCGCAGGATTCTTCTCGAAGGACGCCATCATCGAGGTCGTGCACGCGTCGACGGTCACCGGGCACACCTACGCGTACTTCGCGGTGGTGGCGGGCGTGTTCGTGACCTCGTTCTACACTTTCCGGATGATGTTCCTCGCGTTTCACGGCGCGCCGCGGTTCGACACGGGGGCCGGCGAGCACCACGACGCCGCGCACGGGCAGGGAGAGCATGGCGACCACGGTCATCACGGCGGGCCGCCGAAGGAGAGCCCGTGGGTGGTCACGCTGCCGCTGATCGCGCTCGCCATACCCTCGGTGATTGCCGGCTGGCTCTACGTCGAGCCGATGCTGATCGGCAAGTACTTCGGCGGCTCGATCGTCGTACGCCCCGAGCACCCGGCGCTCTGGGCGTTCCAGGCAGAGTGGCACGGCGTGCAGGGCTTCATCACGCACGGCGTGCTGAGCCTGCCGTTCTGGCTGGCGCTCGCCGGCATCGCCGCCACCTGGTACCTGTATCTCGTCAATCCGGCGCTGCCCGAGCGGATGAAAAAGGGCGCGGGCTGGCTCTACACGCTGCTCGACAACAAGTACTACTTCGACCGTTTCAACGACTGGTTCTTCGCCGGCGGCGCCCGCTCGCTCGGGGCGTTCCTGTCGAACGTCGGCGACCTCCGGATCATCGACGGCTTTTTCGTCAACGGCGCGGCGCGGGTCGTCGGCTGGACCTCCGCGCTGCTGCGCCACCTGCAGACCGGCTATGTCTATCACTATGCCTTCACCATGATCATCGGCCTCTTCGCGCTGCTGACGTGGTGGGTCGGCCGCTGAGATGATGAGCCCCCACGCTCGCTTTGTGCGGCATAGCCGCATTCCGCTTCGCGGGACCAGCCTTCGGCTGTCCTGCGGCCTGCGGCCTTGTGTTCGCTGTCACCCGAGCGGGCACTGAGACGACCATGCCCTACCTGCTTTCCCTCGCCATCTGGGTGCCGATCGTCGCGGGCCTGCTGGTGCTTGCCGTCGGGCGCGACCGCGACGCCGCCGTCGCGCGCTGGATCGCGCTGATCGGCGCGCTTGCCGGCTTTCTCGTCACGCTGCCGCTGTGGATCCATTTCGAGGTCGGCACCTCGGACTTCCAGTTTGCCGAGCGCGTCGAGTGGATCCCGCGCTTCGACATCCATTACTTCCTCGCCGTCGACGGCATCTCGCTGCTGTTCGTGCTTCTCAACAGCCTGATGACGCTGCTCGTCGTCTGGGCCGGCTGGGAGGTGATCCAGAAGCGCGTGGCCCAGTACATGGCGGCGTTCCTGATCCAGTCGGGCCTCATCAACGGCGCCTTCTGCGCGCTCGACGCGATCCTGTTCTACGTCTTCTTCGAGGCGATGCTGATACCGATGTACCTGATCATCGGCGTCTGGGGCGGCCCGAACCGCGTCTACGCGGCGATCAAGTTCTTCCTGTACACGCTGCTGGGCTCGCTGCTGCTGCTGGTCGGCTTCATCTACCTCTACAACGTGTCGGAGACGTTCTCGATCCTCGAGTGGTACCAGGTGCCGCTGTCGCTGAAGGTCCAGCTGCTGCTGTTCGTGGGCTTCTTCCTCGCGTTCGCGGTGAAGGTGCCGATGTGGCCGGTGCACACGTGGCTGCCCGACGCCCATCCGGAGGCGCCGACCGGCGGCTCGGTGATCCTGGCGGCGATCACGCTGAAGCTCGGCGCCTATGGCTTTGTCCGCTTCGTCCTGCCGATCCTGCCCGACGCGTCGCGCTATCTGTCGGGTTTCATGATCACGCTGTCGCTGATCGCGGTGGTGTACATCGGCTTCGTCGCGCTGATGCAGGCCGACATGAAGCGGCTGATCGCGTATTCGTCGATAGCGCACATGGGCTTCGTCACGCTCGGCTTCTTCCTGTTCAGCCAGCTGGGCGTCGAGGGCGGGCTGGTGCAGATGCTGTCGCACGGGTTTGTCTCGGCCGCGATGTTCCTCTGCGTCGGCGTCATGTACGACCGGATGCACACGCACCTGATCGCCGACTTCGGCGGCGTGGTGAACACGATGCCCAAGTTCGCTGCGTTCATGATGCTGTTCTCGATGGCCAACGCGGGCCTGCCGGCAACCTCCGGCTTCGTCGGCGAATTCATGGTGATTCTCGCCGCCGTCAAGGTCAATTTCTGGCTCGGCTTTCTCGCCGCCACGACGCTGATCCTCGGTGCCGCGTACACGCTGTGGATGTACAAGCGCGTCATCTACGGCGCGGTGGCGAACGCCCGCGTGGCCGGGCTCTCCGACTTGAACCGCCGCGAGTTCTGGTTGCTGGCGACGCTGGCCGCGCTGGTCCTCGCGATGGGCGTCTACCCCAAGCCGTTCATCGATGTGATGCACGCGTCCGTGGCCGATCTCCTCGCCCACGTCGCCAACAGCAAGCTCTAGCACGGCCCCGACAATGACGCCTTCGCTGCTGCCCGTCCTGCCCGAGATCGTCCTGCTCGTCGCGGCGTGCGCGGTGCTGCTGCTCGACCTGCTGCTGTCGGACGCGCGGCGCCATGTCAGCTACTGGCTGACCCAGCTGACACTGTTCGTCTGCGCCTGGGTCACGGTGTCGACTGCCGACCTCGAACCCGTGCGGGCGCTGCACGCGCTGATCGTCGACGACATGCTGTCCGACCTGCTCAAGTTCTTCTGCTACTTCGCGGTGTCGCTGATGCTGTTCTATTCGCGCGGCTACCTCGTTGCACGAGGTCTTTTCCGCGGCGAGACCTTCGTGCTGACGCTGTTCGCGCTGCTCGGCATGATGGTCATGATCTCCGCCGGCAGCTTCCTGACGCTCTATCTGGGGCTCGAGCTGCAGGCGCTTTCGCTCTACGCGATGGTGGCGATGCACCGGGGATCGAACGACGCCTCCGAAGCGGCGATGAAGTATTTCGTGCTGGGCGCGCTTGCCTCCGGGATGCTGCTGTACGGGATGTCGATGGTCTATGGCGCGACCGGCTCGCTCGACATCTACCAGATCGCGCAGCTGGTGCTTTCCGGCGGCGGCAACCGCATGATCCTGCTCTTCGGCCTGGTGTTCATCGTGTCGGGGATCGCGTTCAAGCTGGGGGCCGCGCCGTACCACATGTGGGTGCCCGACGTGTACCACGGCGCCCCCACCGCGGTGACGCTGCTGATCGGCTCCGCGCCGAAGCTCGCCGCGTTCGCGTTCATGCTGCGGCTGCTCGCCGTCGCGCTGGTCGGGCTCGGATTCGACTGGCAGGGCATGCTGATGGTGCTGGCGCTGCTGTCGATGGTCCTCGGCAACGTCATCGCGATCGCGCAGACCAACATCAAGCGCATGCTGGCGTACTCGGCGATCGCCAACATGGGGTTCATGCTGATGGGGTTCCTGGCAGCGAACCTGAACGGCTTCAGCGCCGCGATGTTCTACGTGGTCGCCTACGTGCTCACCACGCTTGCCTCGTTCGGTGTCGTCATGCTTCTGTCGCGCGAGGGTTTCGAGGCCGACCGGCTGGAAGACTTCAAGGGGCTCAACCAGCGCTCGCCGTGGTGGGCGTTCATCATGCTGCTGGTGATGTTCTCGCTCGCCGGCCTGCCGCCGACGGTCGGGTTCTACGCCAAGTTCTCCGTGCTCGAGGCGGCGGTCAATGCCGGCTTCACGTGGCTCGCCGTGGTCGCCGTGCTGGCTTCGCTGATGGGGGCGTTCTACTATCTGCGCGTGGTGAAGCTGATGTATTTCGACGACGCGACCGACACCACGCCGATCGCCGCCCGCAGCGACAACCGGGTGCTGCTGTCGGCCAATGGTCTCGCGCTGCTGCTGTTCGGCATCCTGCCGCAGCCGCTGATGGGGCTGTGCGTCGTCGCTCTCGCGCAGTCGGGCTTCCTCTGAGATGAACGGCCCCCACGCTCACTGCGCTCGCTGCCCCCCGAGGGGGCGCACAGTGCCCTGCGGGCGGCCGGGCGGGCAGCTGAACGGCCCCCACGCTCACTGCGCTCGCTGCCCCCCGAGGGGGCGCACAGTGCCCTTGGCGCGGGCGCGACGGGCATTGACGCCATGCGCGTAGGATTCTTCGTCACCTGTCTCGTCGATCTCATGCGGCCGTCGATCGGCTTCGCCGCGATCAGGCTGCTGGAAAGCGGCGGCGCCGACGTCTACGTCCCCCCCACGCAGACCTGTTGCGGCCAGCCGGCGTACAACTCCGGCGATCGCGCCGACGCGAAAGCGCTCGCCGCGAAGGTGGTCGCCGAGTTCGAGGACTGCGGCTGGCTGGTCGTGCCGTCCGGCTCGTGCGGCGGGATGATCCGGACGCATTACGCCGAGCTCTTTGCCGACGATCCCGCGATGACGCGGCGCGTCGCGTCGCTGGCCGCGAAGACCCGCGAACTCACGCAATTCCTGGTCGACGAACTCAAGCTCGCGACGGTGCCGGGACGCTTTGCGGGCACGGTCACCTACCATGACAGCTGCGCCGGACTGCGCGAGATGGGCGTCAAGACGTCGCCGCGCGCGCTCCTCGCCAAGGTACCCGGGCTGACGCTGACCGAGATGGCCGAAAGCGAGACCTGCTGCGGGTTCGGCGGCACGTTTTCGATCAAGTTCGGCGAGATCTCGACGCGCCTGGCCGACAACAAGTGCCAGCACGTCGCCAACAGCGGCGCGGACGCCCTCGTGCTGGGCGATCTCGGCTGCATGCTGAACATCGAGGGCCGGCTGCGCCGCCGCGGCGACATGAAGACCAGGGTGCTGCACGTGGCCGAGGTGTTGGCGGGAATCGAGCCGGGAACATGACGTTTTCCTGAGGGATGGCGATGGAAGTCGCGTCAATGCACTTCAAGGAGCGCGCCCACGTCAAGCTGCACGACGAGCGGCTCCAGTTCAACCTGAAGAGAATGCAGGGCAAGTTCGTCAGCAACCGCCGGCGCTCGCTCTGCGAACTGGACGACTTCGAAGGAACGCGCGACGCCGGCGCGGCGATCCGCAACCGCGCGCTCGACGAACTCGATGTCTGGCTCGAATTGTTCGAGACGAACGCCGCGGCGCGTGGCGCCACCGTGCTGTGGGCCGAGACACCGGCCGAAGTCAACGCACTGGTGCTGGAGATCGCCACCCGGCATGCGGTCAGGAAGATCATCAAGTCGAAGTCGATGGTTAGCGAGGAGTCCGCGCTCGACCATGCGATCGAGGCCGCCGGCATCGCCGTCGTCGAGACCGATCTCGGCGAGTACATCCTGCAGATCAACGACTACGAGCCGCCGTCGCACATCATCGGACCGGCTCTGCACAAGTCGAAGGAGGAGGTCGCCGAGCTCTTCCACCAGAAGCACGGGACGCCGCGCAAGACGGTCATCGAGGACCTCTGCCTCGAGGCGCGCGGGGTGCTGCGGCAGCACTACCTGAGCGCGGACATGGGCATCTCCGGCGGCAACTTCTTCGTTGCCGAGACCGGGTCCGTGGTGCTGGTGACCAACGAGGGCAATGCGACGCTGACGACCACGCTGCCCAAGGTGCACGTGGCGATCTCCGGCATCGAGAAGATCGTGCCCACGCTCGAGGATGTCGCGACGCTGATGCGCCTGCTGCCGCGCTCCGCAACGGGGCAGTCGATCTCCAACTACGTCGACATCCTGACCGGGCCGAAAGGCGACGGGGAGTTTCACGGCGCCGAACACATGTATTTCATCCTCGTCGACAGCGGGCGCACCGGCGTGCTGGCGAGCGAGGTCCGCGAGGCGCTGCGCTGCATTCGCTGTGGCGCGTGCATGAACCACTGCCCGGTCTACCAGAATGTCGGGGGCCACTCGTACGGGTGGGTTTATCCCGGGCCGATCGGCTCGATCCTGACGCCGATGTACATCGGCCTCGAGCGCGCGCAGGACCTGCCCGCCGCCTCGACGATGTGCAACCAGTGCGGCGTCGTGTGCCCGGTGCGGATCCCGCTGCCCGACCTGCAGCGCAAGCTGCGCGAGCAGGCCTTCGCCACCGGCCTGCGGCCTTGGTACGAGCGCGCCGGCCTGAAGACATGGTCCTGGGTCGCGCAGCGGCCGGCACTCTACGCGCTGGCGGCGCGTATCGGCGCGCGGGTGCTGAAGGCGATGGGCCGGCGCGACGGCATGATTCACACGCTGCCGCTGGGCGGCGGCTGGACGGACGGCCGCGACCTGCCGGCGCCTGCCGGAAAGACGTTTCGCGAGCTGTACCGGGCACGCGCCAGGAGCAACCCCGCCGTTTCCGCGGGGCGACCCGCATGACCGCGCCAAAAACCGCACCGAAGCTCTCCCGGCGCGCCGAATCGCTGGGCACGGAGAACGCGTTCGTCGTGCTGGCCGAGGTCAACGCGATGGTCCGGCAGGGCAAGGACATCGTGTCGTTCTGCATCGGCCAACCGGATTTCCCGACGCCGCCGAACGTGCAGATCGCGGCGATCGCGGCGATCAAAGGCGGCAAGCACGGCTACACGCCGTCGGCCGGCATCGACGAATTGCGCGCCGCCGCCGCGAAAGACATGGGCACACGCCGCGGCCTCGACATCAGGCCCGACGACGTGGTGGTCGGCGCCGGCGCCAAACCCTTCATCGCGTACACGATCGCGTCCGTCACCGATTACGGCGCCGGCGACGAAGTGATCTATCCGGTTCCCGGGTTCCCGATCTACGAATCGCAGATCCACGCCAACGGCGCGGTGCCGGTACCGTTGTTCCTGCGCGAGTCGCGCGACTTCGCCTTCGATCCCGCCGAACTCGAGGCCAAGATCACGCCGCAGACCAAGCTGCTGATCATCAACACGCCGCACAATCCTACCGGCGGCATGCTGCAGCGCGCCGATCTCGACGCGCTCGCCGCCGTCCTGGCCCGGCATCCGCAGGTGTGGGTGTTCGCCGACGAGATCTACTCGCGGCTCGCCTATGCGGGCGCGTTCGACACCCTTGCCCGGCGTCCGGAGATGCTGGAACGCACCATCATCTGCGACGGCGCGTCGAAAACCTGGGCGATGACCGGCTGGCGCATCGGCTTTGCCGCGAATCGCCTCCTGGCGCCCGTGTTCACGCGCTGGATCACCAACACCGACTCGTGCGCATCGCAGATTTCACAATGGGCTGCCCTCGAGGCCGTGTCGGGCCCGCAGAACGCGGCCGACGCAATGCGGGCGAGCTTCCTCGAACGCCGCGATCTCATCGTCGGGCTGCTGAACGCCGTGCCCGGCGTGTCCTGCAAGACCCCGGGCGGCGCGTTCTATGCCTGGCCGAACGTCACCGAGGCCTGCCGGATCACCGGCTGCGCCGATTCGGAAGCGTTTCGCAAGCGCCTGCTGGCCGAGGCCGGCGTGGCGGTGCTCGCCGACATCCACTTCGGGCGGCGCGTCCCCGGCGACGGACAGCACATTCGCTTCAGTTACGCCGCGGCGCCCGATGCGATCCGCAACGGAGTCGAGCGGCTGGACACGTTCATCCGCCGGCACATGACGTGATTGCGTGGATGGCCCGGACTGGGTAGCCCGGGTCGAGCGCAGCGAAACCCGGGTCAGGAGCCACTGAACATGCCTACCAGCCTCACCGACAACCGCAACGCACGCGACGCGATTCTCGGCCGCGTGCGCATGGCGCTGAACAAGACCGGGGACCGCGCCGCGGCACGCGCCGAGGCAGAAGGCTACATCGCCGCCCAGCGGCAGGGTCCGCGCCCGCGCATGCCGGACGATCTCGTCGGACGTTTCATGCAGCGGGCCAGCGACATGGAAAGCACGATCGCGCGCGTTGCCGACCTGCCGGCGATTCCGGCGGCGGTGGCGCGCTATGTCGACGCGCTCGATCTCCCGGCCTCGCTCGCCGCGCAGAAGTCGCAGGCCGGTGTCTGCTGGCCCGAGTTTGCCGCCCTCGACTGGGTCGGTGCGGGCTTGCGCATCGAAGCGCGACCGACGCAGGGTGACGACGGCATCGGCATCACCGGCTGCTTCTGCGCCATCGCGGAGACGGGCACCCTCGTCGTGCTGGCGGGCGCCGAGTCGCCGACTGCCACGACGTTGCTGCCGGCGACGCACGTCGCCGTCCTCCGCGCCGACCGGATCGTGTCCGGCATGGAGGAGGCGTTCGCGCTGATCCGCCGCGAGCGCGGCCAGGTTCCGCGCGCGATCAACATGATCTCGGGGCCGTCGCGCACCGGCGACATCGAGCAGACGGTCGTGGTGGGCGCGCACGGGCCGTTCCGCGTGCACATCCTCATCGTCGGCTGACGGCCGGCCCGGCGCGGGCGCCGCCGCGTCAGAGGTAGAGCACCGAGACCGCGGCCATCAGCGGCAGCATCACTACAGCCGCGCACGCCGCATAGGCGAGGAAGCTCGGCATCTCCACGCCGCGATCCTCGGCGATGGCCTTGATCATGAAGTTCGGCGCGTTGCCGATGTAGGTGAGCGCGCCGAAAAAGACCGCCCCCATCGACAGCGCGGCCAGCGTGTCCTTGAGCGGCCCCATCAGCATCCGGGGATCGCCGCCGGCCAGGTTGAAGAACACCAGATAGGTCGGCGCGTTGTCGAGAAATGCCGAAAGCAGGCCGGTCGTCCAGAACAGCCTGACGTTCCGGGGCTGACCTGATGGATCGACGACCAGGTCGATCACGCCCGACAGTGCCCCGGCCCGGCCCGCCGAGAGGATCGCGATCACCGGAATGATCGTGACGAAAATCACGGCGAAGAGCTTCGCCACCTCGATGATCGGAGCCCAGTGGAACTGGTTGTGCTCGCGGACGGCGCGGGGTGTGAGCGCGAGCGAAAGCAGGGCCAGTGCGACGAGCAGCCCGTCGCGCACGAGATTTTCCAGATCGACATGCGCGCCCAGGACGTTGAACGCCACGCGCGAGTCCCACAGTCCCGAGAGCAGGACGGCGCCGACCACTCCACCGATGAGCAGAAAATTGACGGTGCCTTCGAGGGCGATCCGCTCGCCTGCGGAAGCGGGCGGCATTCCGGCCGGCTCCCGATGATCGAACCACCGGTCGACCACCCAGAAAATCGCCAGGAGCCCCGCCGCGACCAGCGCCGTCGGGCGCGCGAGTTCCCGCGTCGTCCAGAAGAAGTCCACGCCCTTGAGGAAGCCGATGAACAAGGGCGGATCGCCGAGCGGGGAGAGCGCGCCGCCGACATTGCCGACGAGCAGGATGAAAAAGACGACGACGTGCACCTTGTGCCGGCGCGTCTCGTTGGCCGTCAGCAACGGCCGGATCAGCAGCATCGACGCACCGGTCGTCCCCATCAGGCTCGCAAGCATGGCGCCGAGCGCGAGCAGCCCCGTATTGAGTGCGGGCGTTCCTACGAGGGCCCCGCGCACGCAGATGCCGCCCGCGATGGTGAAGAGCGAGAACAGGATCACCACGAACGGAAGGTATTCGAGCAGGAAGGCGTGCGCCAGGTGATGGACCGTTTCGGTGGCGCCGAAGCGCAGCGTGAACGGCACGAGGAACGCGAGCGCCCACGCTGTAGCGACCTTGCCGTAGTGCCGATGCCAGAACCCGGCGCTGAACAGGGGCACGAGCGCGATCGACAGCAGCAGTCCGGCGAACGGCGCGCCCCACAGCAGCGGCAGATCCGCGCCGTTCAGTGCGGGTAGCGCCCCATCCGGGCTGAGGGCGAAGGCGGGGAGGGCAAGCAGCGCAGCGCCGGCGGCCAGCACCGCCCTGATGGCTGCGCTCATCGGCGGCGTGTCCCTGGCGCGATTGTCCTCGGCGCAGGCTTGTCCTGCAGTCGATGCCGCATGCACGCGGTCGCGCTGATATTCATCGTGATGTCTTTCCTTGTGAACGAAACGAGGTGTCCGCGCCGCAGGCGGCCGCGTCCTTCTCCGCGGAGGATATCAAATCAGCCAATTGCCGCTCTCGACGGGCTCTGTTAGGCTCGCCGCCTGATCATCAGGCCATCGAGGTTGCTCATGTCGCCGACATCCATCGCTTGCAGGCATTTCGCCGTGGGCGCGTTCGCCCTGCTGCTCGGCGCGTCGGGCGCAGGCGCCGTCGTGATCAACTTCGACACGACTCCTGACGGCAACCCGATCGCCAACGGCGCCGACGTCACGTTGACCTACGCGAGCCAGGGCGTGACCTTCGGCATCGAAGGCAACGGCTGCGGCGCCGCGGTCTACGCCAATTCCGACCGCCCGGCGGGCTTTGGCTCGGCGCCCAATGTCGTTTCAGCGTGCGGCGGCAGCGGATCTTCCGACATCAACGGCATCGCGCACGGCCGCATCCGCGCTGATTTCAGCCAGCCGGCGACGCGTGTCTGCATCGACGTGTTGCCCGACGGTCAGCAGTACAACGCCGTACTGAGCGTCCATGACGCGGATGACAAGCTGATTGCGCAAACCGCGTCCCAACCCGGCGTCACCGGCACGATCTGCGCGACTGGCACCGGCATACGCCATGCGCGCTTCCCGGGAACCGGCGACACCAATACCGAGTACGCCCGCTTCGACAACCTGGACGTCACGTTCGCCGCGGCCACGGCCAATTACCAGGGCCTGTGGTGGAGAACCCCCGCGGGTTCGGAAGCGGGGTGGGGGGTCAATGTCGCGCACCAGGGCGACACGCTATTCGCAACGTGGTTCACCTACGATCTCGATGGCAAGCCGTGGTGGCTGGCGGTCGTCGCGAATCTCGTTTCACCCGGTGTCTACTCCGGCGATCTGTTCACGACCACCGGGCCGCCGTTCAATGCGGTGCCGTTCGATCCCGCCGGCGTGGTGGAGACCACCGTGGGTACCGCGACCTTCACGTTCGCGGACAACAACCACGGGACGTTCGCCTACGCGGTCAACACCGGCGCGCCGGCCAGGAGCGTCGTCACGCAGACCAAGAACATCACGCGCCAGGTCTACGCGACGCCGGTCCCGCATTGCGTCTGGGGCGGGCCAAAGAGTCTCGCTGCGGCCTCGAACTACCAGGACTTGTGGTGGAAGTCTCCCGCAAGCTCCGAGTCGGGCTGGGGCATCAATTTCACGCACCAGGGCAACACCGTCTTCGCGACCTGGTTCACCTACGACGCCAGCGGCAAGCCGTGGTGGCTCGCGTTCGTGGCCGACCGCACGGGACCCGGCGTCTATGCGGGGAACATCTTCACCACGACGGGACCGCCGTTCAACGCGGTGCCGTTCGATCCGGCGAAGGTGGTCGAGACCACCGTCGGCACAGCGACGCTCACCTACACGGACGGCAACAACGCGAGCTTCGATTACACGGTGAACGCCGTGTCGCAGACGAAGCCCGTGACGCGGCAGGTGTTTGCCGCGCCGGGCACCTTCTGCCAGTAGCTCGGGGTCCGCCGCCGTGCGGCGGCGCAGGTCAAGCGGGTACCGCGACCGGCGGGAGTCCCGCCGGTCAGTCGGCGAGATCGCGCCGGATCATCTCGACCTTCGCCGGATCGGCCAGGAAGGCATCGACGCACGTCGGGTCGAAGTGCTTGCCGCGCTGGGTCCTGAGATAGGCGACTCCTTCGTCCATCGCCCACGCGTGCTTGTACGGTCGCTCGCTGACCAGCGCGTCGAACACGTCGGCCACGGCCACCACGCGCGCGACGATGGGAATGTCCTCGCCGTGCAGGCCGTTGGGATAGCCGGTGCCATCGTACTTTTCGTGATGCCCGAGCGCGATGATCGCCCCCATGCTGAGATACTTCGACGGGCTGCCCTTGAGGATGTCGTAGCCGATGCGGGGATGGGTCTGCATCACGGCCATCTCCGCGGGCGTCAGCGGGCCTTCCTTGATCAGGATCGAATCGGGAATGCCGATCTTGCCGATGTCGTGCATCGGTGCCGAGACTTCGAGCACGTGAACGGTGTCGTGGCCGAGACCGAGGTTGTGACCGATCAGTCCGCTGTATCGCGACATTCGCTGCAGGTGGTTGCCGGTGGTCTTGTCGCGGAATTCACCGGCCTTCGCCAGCTTGGCCAGGGTCTCCAGCTCGCGTTCGTGGATCTCCGAGACCGACTTGTCCACCTGATACTGGAGCATCCGCGCCTGGTCCGACAGTACGATCTTGTGCCGGCGTAATTCCAGCAGGTTGGCGCAGCGGGCGCGCGTCTCGTGCTCGTCGAGCGGCTTGATGAGGAAGTCCGTCGCGCCTGCTTCCAGCGCGTCATAGCGGACCTTGCGGTCGTCGACGACGGTAATCACGACGATCGGCACGTCGATGCAATGCGGCAACGCGCGCAGCTGCTTGACCAGCTCGATGCCGTCGAATTCCGGCAGCTTGTAGTCGGTCAGGATGATGTCGGCGCGGTTGTTCCGCGCATATTCCAGCGCGCGGCTGGGCGTGTCGAACAATTCGAGGTTCAGCTTGCCGTCGATCTGGCGGACGATCTCCGCCAGCAGGAGCCGGCTGCTGAACAGGTCATCGACAATGACGACGGTGTTCCGCTGCGCCCGGGCAAGCGCGAGCTCCGAGATGACGCCGCCGCCACCGGTGGCAGCACGGGGCTTTGCAACGGCCATGGAATTCCCCTTGAAATATCGTTCGTAATGACTTGATCTGCAAGAATTATACCCGTGGACGTCACTTTGTGCGCTACAACGGCACGTCGGAGCGCCCCAGGCCGTCAACACGGGGTGCGTGCCCGGTGCGAGCGAGGCCGGGCTGGAGAATCCCGGCGGCCGTCGAGTCCTCGCAGGGGTTGAGTCGCCAGAATTCGGATGTGCGCCCGCTGCGCCGCCGCTGGAGGAGTCGCGATGTAAATATCTGTTTCCTTGCGGTATTCCGCCATTTTTCCGACATTATCGAGGCTGACCGCCGGCCTCGGGGTGGCGCAGCGAGTGCCGTGAGAACACCCGTCCGGATGCTCTTTTGTGTCAACGACGTCCGTACCGGCACTGATCTTCCGCCATCGACTCGCCCTGGAGACGGTGCGGTTCGTCGGCGCCGCCGAATCCCCGGCGCTACCGGTGATGCGGTCGAGCGCCCCGCCGCTGCGTGCCGGCGTCACAGAGTGCCGCAGAGCGCAGGTCGCGAACGCGCAGATCCTTGACGCGGGCTGGGTGCGCGACCCGCACCGGCGCCGCCGCGACCGCGAGTGGCTGCGCCGCGGGCCCGCCAAGGCCAGCGCCAATGCGGCCACCGCGTACAATGCGGAGGTGGCCGTCGGAGCAACCGGTGCCGCAGCGGTGCGGGCAGCGCCTGCACCCACCGCCGCCGTCACGGCGTTTGCGATGGGCGTGATTTGCGCGGTGTTGCCTGCCGGTTGCATCACGCCCAGTGTCCAGGGCACCGCGTATTGCCTGCACCGCGACAGGTGGGTCCAGCCGTCCGGCGGCGCAGACGGTGTCTCTTGCCGCGCACTCGCCGCGGACTGACAAGCTTCACCGCACGTTGAATTGGGGACCCCGCTTGCTGACCGGGATGGCTGCGCAAAGGTGATGCGTTTCGAGGATCTCGCGCTGCTTTCCCGGCGCGACCGCGTGCGCCTGGCGGTCCTGCTCGTCATCCTGATCGCCCTGGCAATCTGGGCGTCCTTCCACTTCCTGCAGCCCGCGCCGCCCCGCCGCATCGTGCTCGCGTCCGGCGCCGAGTCGGGCGCCTACCACTACTACGCGCGACAGTACATCCAAGCGCTCCGGCAGGAGGGCGTGACGGTGGAGGAGCGTCTGACCAACGGCGCGATCGACAACCTGCAGTTGCTGCTCGACCCCGCGTCCGGCGTCGACGTCGCGTTCATGCAGGGTGGCGTGGCGAGATCTCCGGCGGCCGACGACCTCGTCATGCTGGCCAGTCTGTATTACGAGCCGCTGTGGATCTTCTATCGCGATCCGGCGACGCTCTCGCGGATCAACGAGTTGCAGGGCAAGCGCATGGCCATCGGCGTTCCGGGAAGCGGCACCCGCGCATGGGCCGAACAAATGCTCGACGCCAATGGCCTGGTCGTGGGCAACGGCGCCGGGCGCGGCAACACGGAGATCGTGGGCATCGGCGGCGACGACGCGATCCGCGCGCTGCAGGCCGGCGCGATCGACGCGGCGTTTTTCGTCGGCGGGTCGCAAACCGCCGCCGTTCAGGCGGCGCTGCGCGATCCGGCGATCAAGCTGATGAGCCTGTCCCGCGCCGCGGCCTACCCGCGCAAATTTCCGTATCTCACCCGGTTGACCTTGCCGCCGGGGACCATCGACTTCGCCGCCAACGTACCGGATCGGGAAATCCAGATGATCGCCACCAAGGCGATGCTGGTCGCGCGCGATGGCATCCATCCCGCGCTGGTCAGCCTGCTGCTCGATGCCGCGCGCGACATTCACGGGGCGCAGGGCGCGTTCGAAGCGGCTGGGGAATTTCCCGGCACCGCACGCGTCGACCTTCAGGTTTCACCCTACGCCGATCAGCACAGGCGCTTCGGCCGGAGCTTCCTCTACCGCTACCTGCCGTTCTGGGTGGCGTCCTTCGTCGAACGGGCGATCATCGTTTTGGTCCCGCTGATCGTCATCGTGGTCCCGGTCGTGAACTACCTGCCCGCCTTCATGCGCTGGCGGGTCCGCTCCCGCATCTATCGCTGGTACGGCGAACTCGCCTTGCTGGAGCGCGATGTCGCAACGCGCAAGGATGCGCTGCCGATCGAGAAGTGGCTGGAGGATCTGGATCGCATCCAGGGGGCCGTTGAGGGCCTGAGGACGCCCAACACCTTTGCGAGCGAGGCTTACACGCTGCGCGAGCACGTCGCGCTGGTTCGGCGCACGGTTCTGGCCAAGGGCGGCGAGCGCCCGGCGCCGACCGGCTGAATTGCTGCCTATCCGGCGCGCAGCGCAGGTTCAGTGGCCCGGGTTGAGCCATGCGAAACCCTGGGCGTGCTTCGACCCGGCATCGGCCGCGGTTTTCGCTGCGCTCGACCCGGGGCGCCTGGCGGGCTACTTCGGAGGCTTCGCCGGCACGTGCGCGTCGTAGGTCGTCTGCATTTGCCGCAGCTTGAGCACGCCGTAGAACACGGTGACGGCCATGCCCAGGACCAGGAGCCCGACCAATGCCTTCTCCACGTCGTAGGCGCTCTGGCGGTTGGCCACATAGCTGGCGATGATCAAGCCGAGAATGCCGATGTTGATGGACCAGTTCACCGGCCTTGGCACGATAAAGTGCAGCGTACCGAAGCCGGCGAGCTGATAGAGCATGAACGGCAGGATCGCCACCGCCGGCAGCAGCTCGGAGGCACCCAGCGTGATGTTGACGGCACTGGGCGCCGCGGCGTGCAGGAGCGTGCTGTTGGCGAGTTGATGGAACAGCGGCGGCACGGCGCACAGAAAGGGCACCACGGCGAGCAGCTCGATGATCAGCGACCCGCTCCAGGTGCCGATCCTGGAGGAATGATCGGCGCCCGCACCTTCCGATTGGGTGCCGACGTACAGGCCGCCGACGATGGCGGCCGCGCTGGACAGCATCAGCAGCTCCACCGTGATGCCGAAGCCCGCCGGTTCGCCGGTCTTCAGCAGCAGGATGGCCAGGAAGCCGGGGGTGTAGAACAACACGCGCACGAGTCGCGCCCAGACGCGCGCGTCGCGTTCCGGCGGCAGGATCGGGAGCGCGAGTCCGTCGGTTCCGGTGGTGGGTCTATCTTTCGACATTTGTATGTCCTCGACGCAAAGAGCGATTGGTGATGGATGCGTACCCGGGGGCGGCGCCGCCGTTCCCGGAGAAGGCGACGCCAGGCGCCGGCCGATCGGCCTGTCGCGCATTCAGCTGGCGCGGCAGTTCCTGCCAAGTTGCAATTGTAAGGGGCGCGGCGGGATTGTTGGCAACGCGCAAGCATCCTGGCAGCGGTTCGCCATGCGCCACGGCCGAAACGCGTCCACCTGCTCAAGGGCAAGCCGGTCTTCGTCTACAGCCTGCTCGACCTCAAGCGTTGCCGCTGGGCCGGTGGCGCAGGCGGCGACGACACCCGCTCGCCGCGCCTCCGGCGGACGTTGACCTACAATGCGCTCACCGCGCCGTTACTCGCTTGCCTCGACACGGCCGGCACTTCGGGGGCGTCCTGTTGTGGCCGGGTGTTGCGCAGCACGCCGTCGTGGCGTTGTTGCTGGTCTCGACATCGCGCGACGAGCGACGAACCAAGGCGGCTGGCAAGTGACCGCCGGCATGCGTGCGTGCTGACAGGAGACGAAATGGGCAAGAATGCAATAAGCAAGAATGCAATGGGCAAGTTCCGCGTCGGGTGGGTCCCGGGGCTCGCGCTGGTGTTGTCCTCGATCGGTGCAGCGACCGCGCAGGGCCCGGCATCGGCAGCGAAGGAAGTGGCCGCTCCGGCGGCTGCGGCGCAGAAATCCGGCCTCGATGTGCTGAAAGGCAGCTGGGTGCGGCCCGACGGCGGCTACACGATCGCGATCAACGGTGTTGGCGCCGACGGACAGCTCGAAGCGACGTACTTCAATCCCAATCGGCTTCCGTTTGCGAAGGCACAGGCGATTCGGGATGGCGCGACCCTGCGCGTATTCCTCGAATTGCAGGCGGGAGGCTACGCCGGTTCGACCTACACGCTCAGCTACGATCCCGCGAGCGACCGGCTCAAGGGCACCTACTACCAGGCCGTCGCGAAGCAGAAGTTCGAGGTCTACTTCGCTCGCAGGTGATCGGAAGGAACGATCGATCGTCGCTGCGCACGACGCATCGCATTGCTTCCCGAGGTGATGTCGCCGGATGCCGCTCCATCGGGAGCGGTCCTGTAGAATCGCTCGCTGCACGACACGAAACCGGCTCGCGGCCACCCCGCGGCGAGGCGGCGCGCTTCAACCGATCGGAGATCACATGAACCTGTTTAGAAAATTCTCGCTCGCGACGGCCGGCCTGGCGGTCGCGTTGGCGATGGCCGTGCCAGCGTCCGCGCAGGCCCCGGCCAGGCAACCCAACATCCTCGTCATCATGGGCGACGACATCGGCATCTGGAACATCGGTGCCTACCATCGCGGCGTGATGGCTGGCCGGACGCCGAACATCGACCGGATCGCCGCCGAAGGCATGCTGTTCACCGACTACTACGCTGAGGCGAGTTGCACGGCCGGACGCGCCGCGTTCGTCACCGGCGAGTTGCCGATCCGCACCGGCATGACCACCGTCGGCCAGGCGGGATCGCCGGTCGGGTTGCCGGCGCAGGCCGTGACCATCGCGACCGTGCTGAAAAGCATGGGCTACGCCACCGGCCAGTTCGGCAAGAACCACCTGGGCGACCTGAACGAATTCCTGCCCACCGTTCACGGCTTCGACGAGTTCTTCGGCTACCTCTATCACCTCGACGCGATGGAAGACCCCGCGCACCCCAACTACCCGCAGGATCTGCTCAACCGGGTCGGGCCGCGCAACATGGTGCACTCGTGGGCGACCAGCGTGGATGACCCGACGGTGATGCCGCGCTGGGGCAAGATCGGCAAGCAGAAGGTCGAGGACGCCGGCACGCTCTATCCGAAGCGGATGGAGACTGTCGACGACGAGATCCGCGACCTCTCCCTCAAGTTCATCGAGAAGGCCAAGGCCGACGGCAAGCCGTTCTTCGTCTGGCTCAACCCCACCCGCATGCACGTCGTCACGCATCTGTCGGAGAAGTACCAGAAGCTGCGCAACTCGAAAAACGGCTGGTCGCTCCAGGAAGCCGGCATGGCGCAGCTCGACGACGACGTTGGCCTGGTGCTGCAGAAGTTGAAGGACCTGGGCATCGACGACAACACCATCGTCGTGTTCACCACCGACAACGGCACCGAGACCTTCACCTGGCCGGACGGCGGCAACACGCCGTACCGCGGACAGAAGGGCACCATCTACGAGGGTGGATTCCGCGTGCCGGCGATGATTCGCTGGCCGGGCAAGGTGCCGGCCGGAAAGGTCGAGAACGGCATCATCTCCGGGCTCGACTGGTTCCCGACCCTGGTGGCTGCCGCCGGCAACCCCAACATCAAGGACGAACTGCTGAAGGGCAAGGAGATCGGCGGCCGGACCTACAAGAACCATCTCGACAGCTATAACCAGCTGGACATGATTACCGGCAAGGGCCCGTCGAATCGCCACGAAATCTTCTATTTCGGGGAAAGCACGCTCGGCGCGGTGCGCATCGACGACTACAAGTATCGTTTCATCGAGCAGCCGGATGGTTGGCTCGGCGGCAAGGTGCATGTGGACGCGCCGTCGATCACGAACCTGCGCCTCGATCCCTTCGAGCGCCTGGGCACTCCGGAAAACGGGACGCTGAACGGCGCGCAGGGATACTTCATGCAGTGGTTCCTGTATGAATTCTGGCGCTTCGTGTTCGTCCAGGAGGAGGTGGCGAAGCTGGCCCAGACGGCCCTCGAGTTCCCGCCGATGCAAAAGGGCGCGAGCTTCAACCTCGATGCCGTCAAGGCAAGAATCGCGGCAGCGATGGCGGCCCAGGCCAAGTAGGCAATCCAGCATTGGATGATCGTCATGGCGGGCGGCCTGCAAGGGTCGCCCGTTTTTTTGGTTCTTCGCTGACTTGCGGGGTGCTTCGGGGATATGCGCGGCGCGGGGTGGGCCCCGCATCGCGGGCGCCTGAAGCTCGAAGCCCGCGATGGGTGGCCCACGCCGCGCCACACCGCCTTGGCCGCAGCCACGCAGGGTGTTGATACACTAGCCGAACCGCGCACCGACGCGGCTCGAAGGGCGGAGCGCGCCCGCCATCGCCACCCGACGACACACCGGAATGCCGTGACAAAACAACGCTACGAGGATCTGCGCAGCGCGCGCTGGTTCGCCGACGACAGCCTGCGCTCATTCGGGCACCGCTCGCGCATGATGCAGATGGGCTACGACGCGAAGGACTGGGTCGGCCGGCCGATCATCGCCATCATCAACACCTGGTCGGACATGAATCCCTGCCACGCGCACTTCAGGGACCGCGTGGTCGACATCAAGCGTGGCGTGCTGCAGGCGGGCGGCTTTCCGGTCGAGCTGCCGGCGCTGTCACTGTCGGAGACCATGGTCAAGCCGACGACGATGCTCTATCGCAACATGCTGGCGATGGAAACCGAGGAGCTGCTGCGCAGCCATCCGGTCGACGGCGCCGTGCTGCTGGGCGGCTGCGACAAGACCACGCCGGCATTGATCATGGGTGCCATCAGCGCCGGCTTGCCGGCGATCTTCGCGCCGGCGGGACCGATGCTGCGCGGCAACTGGAAAGGCAAGGTGCTGGGCTCCGGGTCCGACGCCTGGAAGTACTGGGACGAGCGCCGCGCCGGCAACCTGAGTGCGAGGGAGTGGAGCGAGATCGAGGCCGGCATCGCGCGCAGCCACGGAACGTGCATGACCATGGGCACGGCGAGCACCATGACCGGCATCGCGGAAGCGATCGGGATGACGCTGCCGGGAGCCTCGTCCATTCCGGCGGCCGACGCGAATCACGTCCGCATGGTCGCCGAATGCGGGCGCCGCATCGTCGACATGGTGTGGGAGAACCTGGTGCCCGCGAACATCCTCGAGCGGCGGTCCTTCGACAACGCCATCGCCGTGGCGATGGCGATGGGCTGCTCGACCAACGCGATCATCCACCTGATCGCGATGGCACGACGCGCAGGCGTCGATCTCACGCTCGATGATTTCGACAAGGCGAGCCGCCGGGTTCCGGTCATCGCCAACGTCCGGCCGAGCGGCGACAAATACCTGATGGAGGATTTCTACTATGCCGGCGGCACGCCGGCGCTGATGAAGCGCATCGCGAATCACCTCGACCTGGCGGCGATGACGGTGAACGGCTCGACGCTGGGTGCGAACATCGAGCGGGCCGAAGTGCACGACGATGACGTGATCCGCACGCTCGAACACCCGCTGTACAAGGAGGGCGCGCTGGCGGTGCTCAAAGGCAACCTTGCCCCGAACGGCTGCGTCATCAAGCCCAGCGCCTGCGAGCGGCGCCTGCTGCGGCACACCGGGCCGGCGCTGGTGTTTGACGATTATCCGTCGATGAAGGCCGCGGTCGAGCAGGAGGACCTCGACGTCACCGCCGATCACATTCTCGTGCTGCGCAATGCGGGGCCGCTGGGCGGGCCGGGCATGCCCGAGTGGGGCATGCTGCCGATCCCGGTCCGGCTGGTAAAGGAGGGCGTGCGCGACATGCTGCGGCTCTCCGACGCCCGCATGAGCGGGACGAGCTATGGCGGGTGCATCCTGCACGTCTCGCCGGAAGCGTACATCGGCGGGCCGCTGGCGCTGGTGCGCACCGGTGACCGCATCACCGTCGACGTGCCCAACCGTTCGATTCACCTCGACGTGGCGGACGACGAACTGCAACGCCGCAAGGCCGCCTGGGTGCCGCCGCCACCGCGCTTCGAGCGCGGCTATGGGTGGATGTTCTCGCGCCACATCCTGCAGGCGGAACTGGGCTGCGATTTCGATTTTCTGGAAACGAGCTTTGGCGCACCGGCGGGTGAGCCGGCGATCTTCTAGATCGTTTTGGCCGGTCAATCCGTCCAGTCTTCGATCTGCAGATTGGCGACTTGGCCGAACGCCCGGTCGCTTGTCACCAGAACCGCGTCGGTGCAGAGCGCGTGTGCGGCAATCGGCAGATCGAGCGGCGCAAGCATCTTGCCTTGACGCGCCATATCGGCCCGCACCGTCCCATAGTGCTTCGCAACGATGCTATCCCACGGAAGTACATCGACACGTCGCAGGAACTGCTTTGCTGCGAGGTGAAGCTGCGTTGCGTCCGGCCGCTTGGCCAGGCCAAAAGCCAATTCCCCTTCGGTGATCGCTGAAACGCAAAGGGCCGCCATGGGCGCAGCCACCACGCGCCGGGCGACGGCTGGATGCGCCCTGAGCAGGTGGCTCACCGTATGGGTGTCGAGCATGTAGCGTTTCATTCGCTTTATCCATCGAAGGGGTCGCGATCCTGGAGGCCTTGGTCACGCTCGTTCTCATCCAGGAAGTCGGCGGGCACATGGGCCCCCTCGAGTGCGGCGAAGAAGTCATCCCACGTTGCCGGCTTGCGGGACAGGATTACGTCGCCGGGGTCCGGGTCCTGGCGGATGAAGACTTCCTTGGTGTCGAATCGATAGGCGGCCGGCAGGCGTACAGCCTGGCTTCGGCCATTGGTGAACAGTTTGGCGACTTGGCTCATGGCGGCATCCTCGGCGGCGGTAGATATCAAAGTTCATGCCAGCGATAGGCATATATCAAAGTATATGCATGGTTGCGGTGACACGACGCCCGCGATACCCAATGCGTTCGCGGTACAGTTGCAATTCGAGATTTCCTTCTGATTGGCCGGGAGTCGAGTGATCGTGGAGGCCATCGACCGGGCACCGCCGGCCTGGACCGGCATCGTCAGGAGCCGTGTTATACGTGCTGTCAAAGTCTGGCGCATGCAGGCGGACCACGCGCTGCGCTGCCCATGCCAAAGTTGACATAGGGCGCTCACGCCCCGCCCTTGCAGCAAAGGAAGCACATCGTGTGGTGGATCAGCTATCGAGGTGAAGGCAGGAAAGGCGTCGAGAACATCGGCGTCTTCGAAGACGACGGCTCGCCCCGAAAAGAGCATCCGTTGCTCCTCGACCCGGCGCCCGACGCCCACCCGCTGCACATCGCCCGCGGCTTCGCGCTCGTGGGCGACGACCTCTACATTGCCAATGCCTGGCGCAAGGACAGTCACGTGGCGCGCTACCGGCGCAACGGCGATACCTTCCACTATGCCGGCATCGTGGTGGCCACGAAAGACGTTGCGGCGATGGTCCACCCGTTCGACGTGGAGCTCGGTGACGATGGCCGGCTCTACGTGTCGTGCCAGGACACCAACACCGTCGTTGCCATCCTGCCCCGGACGCGCAAGCCGGCGCCCGTGGCGAGGCACCTGCGCAAGACCTTTCCCGACGGAAACTTCCTGCCCGGCACGCTGGTCGCGTCCAGCCAGGGATGGCTCCCGGAGGTGGGCGATCACGCGCCCCCGGACGTGCCGTCGCCGCAGGGTCTCAAGGTGGTGCTCGACGAGCACGGCAAGCCCCGGCATTCGGTGCGCGGGATCATCGTGCACCGCGATCATCTCTACGCGGCGGACGAAGCGGGCGACCGCGTCAAGATCTTCGAGGTGGCGTCGGGGCGGCTCGTGGCGCGGATCAAGGGGAAGAAGCTGACGAAGCCGGTGCACCTCATCCTGCACGGCGACACCCTCTACGTCGGGGCCGCCGGCAGCGGCAGCATCCTGGCCTGCGATATCCCCAGCACGGCGCCGCGCGGCAAGCTGAAGGCTCGCGCCATCATCGATGGCAAGCTCGATGCACCGTCCGGTTTTGCGATCGGCGCGGACGGCGATTTCTACGTTGCCGAACGGTTGAAACAGCGCGTGCGGCGCTTCTCCGCGGACGGGAAGAAAAAAGGGACGTTCATCGACAACCTCCCGGACATGCCGGAATTCCTGGTGCACGTGCGCGATCGCACCTGAGCGCCGGCGCTGGAATCCGGTGATGCGCATCTGCCTGCTGACCGACCAGGATTTGCTCGCCGTTCCCTTTGCCTCCGGTGACTGGCCCTGCGACCCGAGGCCGCACTACCCCGGCGCGCATTGGGAGGTGGAGTGCCTGCGCAAGGCGACCTCGGTCAGCGCGGGAGCCGAGGCGCTCAGCGAGCAGACGCGTACTTGGCCCGCCACTCCCTGGGGCTGATGTTCGACCAACCCCGAAACGCGCGGGCGAACACGGTGACGTCGGAATAGCGCAGCACCGCCGAGATTTCCGACACGGGCATGTCCGTATCGCGCAGCAGGTGGTGCGCCAGCTCCCGCCGTGCCTCGCTGACCAGACCACGCACCGTCACGCCTTCTTCCTCGAGACGCCGCCGCAGGGTTCGCTCGTGCATGTTGAACAGGCGGGCGAGGCTGGTGGAGGACGCCGAGGCGGTGAACAGCATTGCGTAGAGTGCCCGGCGCACCTGCGTGACGAATGGCATCGGGTGCTGCGATGCATCGGACTCGATGGCCTTGGCGATGACCGCAAATGCCGCGGGATCGGCGCCGGCGATGGGGTGATCGAGCCACCGGGACGCGAACACGATGCCCGAGACCGGAGCGTCGAATTCGAGGGGTGCGCGAAAGTGCTTCTGGAATGCCGCAACCTTCGCCGGCCGACTGTGCGACAACTGGACCAACGCCGGCTTCCAGGAAGGCCCGCACAATTTTCGGAGCAGCAGATACTGCATTGCAATGGCGCCGTCGAGGATCTGCTCCGCGGCCGGCGTCCTGCCCTCGAAGAGCGCATAGCCGAGCGCGGATGTGCCGTCACCCAGGTCCACCGTCACCGAGACCGCCCCTCGGTCGTGGAGTTCGAGATGCAGGGCCGCGAGTCGCAACGCGTCGCGCAGCGTCGGGCAATTGCGCATCAGTTCGCCCAGCACACCCAGCGAATGCAGGTCGAACCGCTGACCGATGAGCAGTCCGAAATGCCGGCAGCCGGTCCGCTTCACGCACGTCTCGAGCAGCCTTCCGAGGACACCAAAGGACATCCGGTTTTCAGGGTCGTCGAAGAGGCGGGCGTCGAGTCCGACCTGTGCAAGCACGAGCGCAGGATCGAGTCCGTGCTCGCTCAGGAGAGGGGGGATCGCGAGGAGCGGCCCCACCCGGACGTCCCGGTACGCATCGCGCGATGCCCCCGGGAGCCGACGCCTCTCGACTCCCGGCGCTTTCGCTCTCATCGAAACCTCCCCGTGCGCGCGAAGGCGACGACGGGATTCACCATCGCGCCGGCCGAATGGGTGGGGGCACACCTGATGGCCGTTGACGGCGGGCGGTACCGGATTGACATGAATCAATCGAGGGGAAGCGGCGCACGGATGTCGCAGGGCATCGCGCCAGTTTGTCCGGAAATGCACGGTGAGCGCAAGCCCGCTGCGCTACACTTCTCATTGACGATCCCCTGTAGCGCCCCGCGGCAATCGAGACTGCCATCCGATCGATCGTCATTGCCACCGCGCGAAAGCGCCGCCGAGACTCGGGTGCCGACCCATGCGGAACCCGGCGGTTGACGATGGGAAGGGTGCCACGATTCCTCGCGGCGCATCGAGCGAGCGCAATGG
>Ga0315276_10000503_pt1 | contig 33764 bp, 30 predicted proteins | sample YL17G05_0_MG_FD_204542 | JGI IMG/M metagenome (GOLD analysis project Ga0315276, IMG submission 204542) | Sediment microbial communities from Yellowstone Lake, YNP, Wyoming, USA - YL17G05_0 | ecosystem: Environmental > Aquatic > Freshwater > Lake > Sediment | place: USA: Wyoming | collected... | reverse complement strand
CGCCGTTTGATATCCCGGAGGCAGAAAGCGAGCTCGTTGCAGGTTATAACACAGAATACAGCGGCATGAGGTTCTTGTTTTTTTTCTTTGCAGAGTGGGGCAATCTCTACATCGTTGGCGCGATCGCCGCCACCTTATTTCTCGGCGGCTGGAAGATACCGCCGGCACTTTTTGAATGGGCAGCAGCAAAATGGTTCTTGCTTCCGCATTTAATTGAGATTGCCGTTTTCCAGATCAAGACATGGATTTGGATTTTTTTGATCATTCAGCTCAGGTGGACACTGCCGCGTCTGCGTGTTGATCAGCTCATGCGCATGTCGTGGCGGTATTTAACGCCGGTTGCATTTGTCTGCCTTTTGGGAACCGCGACCTGGGAGATTTTCTTTCCACAGGGATTAGATTATTTTATACGTCTTGCACTCTTGGGAATTGCGATATTGGCCATCGGTTATTACCTGTGGCGCGTGATCTGGCACATGAGATTTACGAAAAGTAAATTTGATTTGAATCCGATTATATAAGAAACGTTCTTTTATAACTTATCGTCGTGATGCTGGCTATTGCGTCTTAGCTACGGCTGCACGATTTTGTATCTGTCTCGGTTTGTCTCGCCTCGGCAACTCGCCCGCGAAAGCTAGGTGTCGGACACCGAAGTGCTGGTGTCCGACACCTAGCTTTTGCGGGCTCAAACAACCTCGGCGTCGCGTCAAAGATACGGTTTGGCAATGCGCGACCGACAAACCTCGCAGACAAAATCGGCATCCTCCGCCAGGCCGCAACCGCCAGCATCACGACTGATGATAATGAACACAAATTCTGCAAATTTTCGTAGGGGAGGAGGGGTTCAGAGCATTTTGCGCCGCTTACGACCGCAGGCGTATGAAGCGCGTAAAATGTCCACTGGTTTCGCGAGTTAGGGGCTGACAGCGGCAAGACACCTAACTCGCATTGAAACCAGCGACATTTTCGCGCTGAGTAGCCGGAGGGAGTGGCGCAGCTCTGAACCACTTCTCCCCGAGAGAAAATTTGCAAAAGTTAGGGTTATTGTGAATTATTTTCGAAATATAATTGATGCAGTTCGAACAACCGTGGAGGGTTTGTCGATCACGGCAAGCCATCTCCTTCGACGGCCGATTACCGTCCAGTATCCGGACAAAACGAAAATACCGGTGAAAGACATGCTGCCGCAGGTTTATCGCGGTTTTCTCGATGTTGACATGCGAATATGCACCGGCTGCATGCTGTGCATGAACGCGTGCCCGATTCAGTGCATCAGCATTGATATGGTAAAAAAACAGGTCTCTCCCGTCCAAGGCGCCGCCGAAGACCATAAACCACCCCAGACGATACGTCTGATCTCAAAATTTGACATCAATATTGCTCTTTGCATGTTTTGCGGTCTTTGCACGGAGGTTTGCCCCACGGGTGCAATTCATTTTACACGGGAATTTGAGCGCTCAACGCCAAATATAAATGACCTGACTTTTCAATTTGTGGGAGACGAACTGATAGTGCCTTATAAACCGGTGCCGAAGAAGTCGGAGACATGAGAGACCAGTACTAAGGATTAGAAACCTTTGAAAAAGTATTTTTTATTATTCGAGCGAGCGTAAGCGAGTCGAGAATTAAAGAGGATTTTATCTTCTCGACAAGCTCGAAGAATAAAATCCAGCATTTTTTTAGAAGTTTCAATCAAGGATTAAGATTCGCAATATTGAGAAAGCGATGCGAGACTCTTAATATATAATCCCTCCCCTTTGTAAGGGGAGGTTAGGTGGGGTAGATCACGGTCTACCTCCCCTAACCCCTCCTTACAAAGGAGGGGAAAAGACTATTGATATGGATATCAAAACTTTCATTTTCTATATCATCTCTCTTCTCACGGTAGGCTCTGCTGTTATTGTCGCCTTCTCGCGCAATCTTTTATACTCGGCCTTTGCGCTTCTGGGCGTATTTGCCGGTGTGTTTGGGCTCTACATCATGCTCTCGGCAGACTTCGTGGCGATAATTCAGCTTGTCATTTACATCGGCGGCATTTTGATCTTGATCCTCTTTGCCGTGATGCTCACCACCAAGATCGGTGAGGTCAAAATTTCAAACCGCGCCATGGCACCTATTGCAGCCCTGATCTGCGTTGCCGCCATAGGCTTGTTTATTGGCAAGATGTATTGGAATACAAGCTGGATAACTTCATTACCTGAACAATTTTTACCGACAACAAAGGCGATCGGAGATAAATTGCTCGGAGAATATCTTTTGCCGTTTGAAATTATTTCACTCTTGCTTGTGCTTGTCATGGTGGGAGCGGTGGTTCTGGGAAGACGCGAAGTAAAATGAAACGCAAAACCATAATGCAAAATTCAAAACTTTAAAATAAATATGTAAAGCGCTGCGACACTCTCTGCTCGCTCCTCTCAGTTCCTTGGGTGAACCAGTGAGTTTTATTATAAGCCTAGTCGCTGTGCGAGAGTCTCGCAGCGCTTTATGAACTTTGACTTTGATATCGTTATCAAAGAAGGGCGATGCGAGACTCTCTCACAGCAAACCCGGCAACTCAAAAGATCACTAGTTTATGAGAGATTGAGGGTTTGCGAGAGAGAGTATCACAGCGCCTTTCGGGGAAAGCTAGAATGTTGATCCATTTTTTAATAGTCGCGCTGATACTCTTTCTCCTTGGACTCTATACGTGTCTCACGCGTGTCAATGCCATCGGCATCCTCATGGGGATCGAGCTGATTTTGAACGCCTGCGGGCTCAACTTTGTGGCCTTCGCACACTTTCGTGGAAATCTCATGGACGCGCATGTGATGACGCTGTTTATTATTGTGCTCGCCGCCGCGGAGGCCGTTGTTGCCCTGGCCCTGTTGCTTGCAATCCGCAGAAGGTTTGAGACGATTGATGTGACAAAAGTAACGACGCTTAGAAGATAGAGTTATTCTTCGAGCGAGCCCGCCAGGCTGTGTGGCGGGCGAGTCGAGAAGTCAAGTGGTTCTCGACTTCGCTCGAACAATACAAATGATATTCTTCGAGCGAGTCCGCTGCAAGCCGACGAGTCGAGAAGTTTCGAGCATAGTCGAGAAACAAAATGAGTGAACAATGGAAATGGTACGTATATATCATAGAATGTAATGATGGCACTTATTACACAGGTTGCACTTGGAATGTTGAAAATAGACTTGAACAGCACATCTCTGGGCTAGGCTCTAAATACACTGAAAAACATGGTGTTAAAAAGCTAGTTTATTATGAAGAACACAATAATTTGGAAACTGCCAGAAAACGTGAAAACCAAATATAAAATTGGAACCAAGAGAAGAAAAGAAAGTTGATTTCTGGAGAATGGAAAAAGGATTGGTAGTATTCTCGACTCGTCCAGCCATATAGGCTGGACTCGCTCGAATAATAATATCTATGCATTTTATCGGCTACAGCTATCTTATTCCCCTGCTTGTGCTAATCGGCGCGGCGATAAACGGTTTTATCTCGTTTGCAGGGATCAAGGCATCCCGCAGATCGGTCTCAACGATCGCCTGCGTCACAGTCTTTGCATCCTTCCTCATCGCCTTGGGTTGTCTGTACGAACTTTCCCTTCTTGATCCTGAGCACAGGGTCCTTCAGATAACACTCTTTAACTGGCTCAATGTGGATCCCATAAAAATAAATGTCGCCTTCCTCATCGATCCGCTCTCTGTTGTGATGATGCTTGTGGTCACGGGCGTCGGCTTTTTGATCCATTTATATTCCACAGGCTACATGGGCACCGATCCCGGCTTCGCAAGGTTTTTCTCGTATCTCAATCTCTTCTGCTTTGCGATGCTCGTGCTCGTCATGGCGGACAATTTGCTTGTCATGTTTGTGGGATGGGAGGGCGTCGGCCTCTGTTCCTACCTGTTAATAGGATTCTGGTTTGAGCACAGGCCCAACGCAGTTGCGGGCATGAAGGCCTTCATTGTCAACCGCGTCGGCGATTTCGGATTCCTCATCGGCATCCTTTTGCTCTTCTGGGGGACCTACAATATCGGTTGCCCCACCCTAGGTTTTGCGGAACTCAAGACCAATGCCGCATTACTTGGCGGATTAAAAATCGGTTCCCTGCCGTTGATCACAGTTGTCTGCCTGCTTTTGTTCTTCGGCGCCACGGGCAAATCAGCCCAGATCCCGCTCTATGTCTGGCTTCCCGATGCGATGGCAGGCCCCACACCGGTGTCTGCCCTCATACATGCAGCAACGATGGTGACCGCAGGCATATATATGATAGGGCGGCTCAATTTTCTTTACACGATGTCGCCTATCGCGCTCATCGTGGTAGCAACTATTGGGGCCATCACCGCACTCTTCGCGGCAACGATCGGATTTGCGCAAAACGACATCAAAAAAGTCCTGGCCTACTCAACTGTAAGTCAGCTGGGCTACATGTTCTTAGGCATGGGAACCGGCCTGTACGCATCGGGCATCTTTCATCTTGTCACCCACGCATTCTTCAAGGCGTGCCTCTTTCTTGGTGCCGGCTGCGTGATACTGGCGGCGCACCACGAACAGGACATACAGAAGATGGGGGGCCTAAAAAAATACATGCCCGCAGTTTATCTCTCATTTCTTGCAGCAACGCTGGCGCTGGCCGGAATCTTTCCTCTCTCGGGATTTTTCAGCAAGGATGAGATCCTCTGGCAGGCATTTTCACAGGGCTCTCACACCATATGGTTTTATGTCCTGTGGGTCTTGGGTTTGAGCGGCGCCTTTGCCACGGCGTTTTATATGTTCAGGTGCGTGTCGCTTGTCTTCCTTGGTAAAACCAAGAAGACCAAGGAATATGAGAAGGACGAGGCCGACGCACTCGAAACCAAACGTCGGGTTGAGCCCCACTTTCAGCCATTCATTCCGGTGACGCTCCCCAAATTTATGAGACTTGTTGTTGTGGTGCTCGCCGTCCTCTCCGTCATCGGCGGCTTTATGGGTATGCCTAACTCTTTGGGAAAATATATCGGCATCCCCAATTATTTCGGAAATTGGCTTGGTCCGGTGTTCGGCGCTCATGAGGCGGCGACTGAAGCGCCGGCACATGGGGCATCCCTTGAATATTTGCTCATGTGCATCTCCATTGCCGTTGCTGTTGCGGGTATTTTGCTTGCAACGTGGCTCTACACGAAACGAATAGAATTGGTTTTGCAGTTTAACGCAAAATTCAAAAGGCTCTACAAGGCAGTCTTCAACAAATATTACGTCGATGAACTTTATGACATCCTCTTTGTCAGGTCACTTTTAAAAGCGAATGATGCATCGCGCTGGTTTGATAATACGATCATCGACGGGCTTGTGAATCTCACGGGAAGTTTTGGTGTTTTGTGGTCAAGGGTTTCCGGCTGGTGGGATCAGGTGTTTGTTGACGGGGCAGTCAATGCAGTTGCAGACGCTACCATCGGCGCCGGCAAAAAAATCAGAATGATTCAAACCGGAAAGATAGAGCATTATTTTTATATCGCGATTGCCGGATTTTTGATCGTGTTTTTGTGGATGAGTTTTAGATGAAAAAAAACCCCTCCTTTGTAAGGAGGGGTTAGGGGAGGTAGACAGTGAACTACCCCTCCTATCCTCCCCTTACAAAGGGGAGGAATAAACGGAGCCTGCTTTTATGAACATTCCATTTCTCACTGTCATGACGTTTTTCCCCCTCGTAGGCGCGGCCATCATTCCGTTTCTGCCGCGATCAAAGGGGGGACTGATCAAGTGGACGGCGCTGATTGCGACGATACCATCGCTCGTCCTGGCTTTCTGGCTCTATTTTAATTTCGAGCAGGGATTCGCCGGCATGCAGTTTGTGGAAGGGCCATTCGACTGGATCGCCGCCTTTCATATCCAGTATTATCTGGGCATGGACGGACTCGCAGCGCCCATGGCATTTTTGACACAGCTGATCGGTACGATAGCCGTCATAGCCTCATGGAGGATAGACAAGCAAATCAAAGGCTACTTCGCGCTGCTTCTCCTTTTGCAAACCGGCATGACGGGCGTCTTCGTGGCGCTTGATTTTTTCCTCTTCTACATCTTCTGGGAGCTCATGCTCCTCCCGATGTACTTTTTGATCGGCATTTGGGGCGGTCCGCGGCGCGAATATGCCGCGATCAAGTTCTTTCTCTACACACTGCTTGGCTCCGTGATGATGCTGCTTGTGATGATCGCCATGTATTTTTACAGCACGGGCAACACCTTCAATATGTTGACGCTGATGGATCAGACGACCCACATTGGGCCGCTCACGTCGCACACCTTCAGAATCGTCTGCTGGGCGGCGCTCATGATCTGCTTTGCCATCAAGGTGCCTGTCTTCCCCTTCCACACGTGGTTGCCTGACGCACACGTTGAGGCGCCGACCGCTGTCTCCGTCATCCTTGCCGGTATCCTTCTGAAAATGGGGACATACGGCATGATCCGTTTCTGTTTTCCGATGTTTCCCGACATCACAAAAGAACTTGTGCTGTGGATTGTCGTATTCGGTGTGATCAATATCATCTACGGCGCGCTGTGCGCGATGGCGCAGAAGGACTTCAAGAGGCTCGTTGCCTATTCGTCTATCAGCCACATGGGATTCTGCCTCATCGGTATGGCGAGCTTCACCAGCATAGGCATGAACGGCGCGGTTCTGCAGATGTTCAACCACGGCACTATCACCGCCCAACTCTTTTTATTAGTCGGCGTGATTTATGACCGTGTGCATCATCGCGATATCGACGGCTTTGGCGGCCTCGCGAAAATCATGCCTCGTTATGCAGTCTTTACCGCGATTGCATTTTTTGCCGCACTGGGACTTCCGGGTCTTTCAGGATTTATAAGCGAGGCGCTTTGTCTCATCGGCGCTTTCAAAACATGGCCATGGTATACGATCGTCTCCGCGATTGGTGTTGTCCTGACCGCCGCATATTTTTTGTGGGCATACCAGCGTGTCTTCTTGGGACAGGTTAATGAAAAATACAAGGGTCTGGCCGAAATTAATGCGCGCGAGATGGTAACGCTTGTGCCGCTCGTTGCAATCGTTTTCATCCTTGGCGTCTATCCTAAGGCGATGCTTGGAATTATGGATGCAACGTTGACGAATATTAATGCGATATTTAAAATGTAACCAATTTCCCTCCTTTGTAAGGAGGGGTTAGGGGAGGTAGATCTACCCCACCCAACCTCCCCTTACAAAGGGGAGGGATTCCGGTCATATGTCAAACATCACAAGTCTTCAATTTTTTATACCGGAACTCATTCTTTCCGGCACATCTATTTTGCTTTTGTGCCTTGCCGCGATTAAAGGAATTACCCCTCACCCCCAACCCTCTCCCCTTGTGGGAGAGGGAAAGGGTGAGGGGGCCATTGCTTCATATATAGCATCCGCCGGCCTTCTCGCAGCTTTAGTATTCGGCATCATGCAATGGGGCACTGTGAATGAGGCCCTCTTCATGAATATGCTGACCCTCGACAAACCGGCCGAGTTCTTCAGGGTCATTTTTATTGTTACGGCACTTGCTATTATCGTCTTTTCGCGAAGATCACGTGAGTTGATATCAGATATACGAGGCAAATCATTTCCCCTCCTTTGTAAGGAGGGGTTAGGGGAGGTAGATCTACCCCACCCAACCTCCCCTTACAAAGGGGAGGAGTTTTTAACTCCCAAGTCTAATTCTTTCGACGATGCTTATGAATATTATTCGCTGATCCTTGGCCTCGTTGTCGGCATGAGTCTTCTTGCACAGGCCAGAAATTTACTGATGATCTATCTCTCGCTTGAGTTCGTTGGTCTTATCTCATACGTACTTGTAGGTTTTGCAAAAGATTCCGTTCGCTCAAGTGAAGCGGGTCTTAAATACATGCTCTTTGGCGCAGTTGCATCCGGTGTGTTTTTGTTTGGTGCGTCCATTTTCTACGGTCTCACAGGCACACTCGATATCATAAGCTCACCCGGCCCCACCCTTGGTTCCATCATCGCCTATGTGGTCGCCGGATTATTTATGCTGGGCGGCTTTCTCTTTAAGATAGCGGCAGTTCCTATGCACGCATGGTGCCCCGATGCCTATGAAGGCGCCCCGACACCAATCACGGCGCTTCTTTCTGTTGCCCCTAAGGCGGCGGGATTTGCTGTGTTAATAAGGGTCTTTGGGGCAGAGGGTTTTTCATTTGGCTGGCCGTTTCTAATCGCAATTGTCTCAACCATCACAATGACATTTGGAAATCTCGCTGCCATACCTCAGATGAATGTGAAGAGACTCCTTGCCTACTCGTCCATCGCGCATGCAGGTTATTTGCTCATGGGCATCGCGTGCGCGACTCCCAAAGGAAATGAAGCGGTATATTTTTATTTTATTGCCTATCTTCTCATGAACCTCGGCGCATTTCTCGTCGTCCAGATCATGTCCAATAAAACAGGATCCGAAGATATAAGCGCCTTCGTCGGCATTGCCCGCTGCGGACCATTTGGTGCTGCGGTTGCCATCGCGATGACTATATTTTTGCTCTCGCTCACGGGTGTTCCGCCGTTTGTAGGCTTCATCGGGAAATTTTATCTCTTCTCTGCGGTCATCGATGCAAAGCTCTACTGGCTCGCCATTGTCGGCATAGCAAACAGTGTCGTCTCGCTTTATTATTATATGCGCATCGTCAAGGCGATGTTCTTCGATGCACCGCAACCTGAATACAGTTTATCACCGGAGGGCATCGGCACCCCTTCGCTTCTTACTATATTGTCATTGGCTGTAGTGATCTTTGGCCTCGCCTGGAGCCCCATCGCATATATTACCAAGAGCCTAATAATCTAATTGCCACATTATAGGTTCGGCCGATTATCGTCATCAAATGACCTTCTTGAGCTCGCTGCAAATAAAGGAGACGTCCTCTTCCTCAAGTTTTGTGTGGAATGGGAGGAATGCGATGCGTGGGGCGATGGATTCGGTGACAGGAAGTGTCCCTGTCTTCATCCCAAATCGCTCCTGATAGATTTTCTGAAGATGTGCGGTGTGCCAGAAGCCGATCATAATACCTTTTTCAGCCAGCTTCGTGGCGACCGACTTTCGATTGGACAGAAGAAAGGCATAGTGCGTTACAATGCTTTCAGGTGACACCTTTTGAATGGCAATCTTGCCGGCTTTGACGAGATCCTGAAGTTCACGATCATACAACGTTTTCAGCATCCGCCTTTTTTCAAAAATCCTCTCGCGCTTCCTGAGTTGCTCCATGACAATTGCAGCATTGAGATCGTTCATCTTGAAATTGGCCCCGAATGACAGGAGATCGTCCGGATCCTGAAATTGGATACCCTGATATGCGACAGACTGGACGCGCTCTATAAGCGTGCGATCATTTGCGATTACCATGGCGCCGCCCAAACCGCTAAGTATTTTGGACGTCGCAAAGCTATAGATTGTTGCGCCTCCCCTTCCCAGATTCACAAGGCCTGCAGGCATCCCCTGATCGGTCGAACCGATTGCAAGCGATGCGTCCTGAATGACAGGTATATCAAGTCCCTTCTTTTTCAAAATTTCATTAATCGGCGCAAGATCAACCACCTGATTGAAATGAATCAGAACAATTGCCTTGGTTTTACTGTTTATCTCCTTTTCAAGCGACTTGGGATCCATGCAAAAATCATCTTTATTGATATCTACGAACTTTGGAATCGCTCCGGCAAGCACGATTGCATTTGGAACGCCAAGAAAATTAAGAGATGTGGTAATCACCTCGCCAGATGTCGCATTATTAGCCATGAGGGTCGCAGTGATGGCTGCGGTGGCACTCTGAACTCCGCAGCACGAAAGAGGAATCTCTTCCCAGCCATGTTTCTCGCCGACTTTGCGAAGGATGGGATTTGATACGGATCTAAAGGAGCATAAAAATCGCAGAAACTCCTGATTCAAACGGTGAATCGTTCTTTGCTCCGCCGGCAAATAATTAAGAAGATGGAGGTCCTCTTCATTTAAAAAGAGTTCCGCAAGCGCCGAGATCTCATCTGCCCCTTCATTTTTCCCCTTTTGCTTTTGCTCAATCAGTTTCTTTAGCAGATCGTGCGTCTTTCCCATCGGCGGGTCAAAGGAGGGATGGATGAGTGTGTAGATTTTTGCCATGGGAAGAAACTTACCATATATGGCAAAAAAGCAAAAAGAATTTAAATCCCCCCTACCCCCCTTTGCAAAGGGGGGAAACAAATCTTGCCCCCTTTGGAAAGGGGGGAATGGGGGTTTTAGCCGTTATGTCTTAGGCTCCCCGATGAAATGTTCAAATCTTAATATTGCGTCGAGGAATTCTTTGGAATACATTATTCGCAATATGGTCATCAGGGTGGATGCAAAAGAGAAAGTCACGGGAAAAGCGATTTATGCAGACGACCTTGTCTTTGATCGGATGCTTTATGCGGTACCGCTTCATGCCGCCCACCCTTCGGCCGCCATTATATCCATAGACACACTGCCTGCCAGAAAATATCCAGGCGTCGTTGATGTCATAACAGCCAAAGATATCCCCGGATCAAAACAGGTTGGAACTGTGATCAAAGATCACTATGTCATTGCGACGGATCGCGTCCGCTATTCCGGTGACGTTGTGGCAATGGTTGCTGCCAACAGTTCCGAAATTGCAAGAGAGGCGGCAAAGCTCATTCGAGTAGAATATCAACCACTAAAACCGATCCTATCTCCGGAAGAAGCGCTGGCCGATGGCGCTCCCGTAATACACGAGCGATACAAAAACAATATCCCGTCATCTTATAAGGTCAGGCATGGCGACATAAAAAAGGGATTTGCGAAAAGTGACAAGATTATAGAACGCGAATTCAGGACAACGTTTGTCGAGCATGCTTACATGGAGCCGGAGTCCTGTACCGCGCTCAAGAATCCTGACGGTTCAATCACAGTTTATGGCGGCATGCAGCATCCGTTCACAACGCGCAAGTTCGTGGCCTGGGCGACCAGACTTCCCTTGAATCGCGTCCAGATCATTCAGACGACCTTAGGCGGCGGATTCGGCGGCAAAGATGACACGATCTCCGTGATCTGTGCGCGCGCCGCGATTCTTACACTGCGCACGGAACGCCCGGTCAAGATTACATACACGCGTGAAGAATCCATTCGCGAGAGTTATAAGCGACATCCATTTCATCTGAAATATAAAGTGGGCGTCGATAAGAAGGGAAAGCTGCAAGCTGAGGAAATATCGATAACAGCAGACAGCGGTGCGTACTGCGCCACCTCACCTTTTGTTATCTGGCGACCGACTGTTCAGTGCACGGGACCTTATATCGTTCCCAACGTGAAGTGCGATACACACGCGGTCTATACAAACAATACATTTACCGGCGCCATGCGCGGATTTGGATCGCCACAGGTCAACTTTGCGATTGAGTCGATGACGGATATCGTGGCGCATGAGATCGGTATGGATCCTGTCGAATTTCGCCGCAAGAATTTTTTCACGCAAGGATGCGTAACGCATACGGGGCAGAAGTTTAACAATCACAGAGTCAGCATCAATGAAGTCGTTGACAAAGTTTTGAAGCGCATTGAGTGGAAGAAGAAATATGCGCTATGCAGTCGCGGCAGGCAGGACAAAGATGGCAATTATTACGGTATTGGCCTTGCCTGTAGCTACCGCGGTGTCTCGCTCGGCGCGGAGGGAAACGATTTTTGCTCTGCCATAGTCAATATTCAGCCGGATGCATCTATTATTCTCGAAGTCGGTGTTTCAGAAAACGGTCAGGGTCTTAAAACCGCTATGGTGCACATACTGGCCACGGAATTTGGTGTCGGGCACGATCGCATCCGTTTTCTTGATACCGATACAAGTTCGATTACCGATAGCTGTCCTACAGTTGCATCCCGTGGGACATTGGTGGGCGGCAACGCGATTCTTAATGCGGTACGCCAAATAAAAGATCAAATGAAACCCGTCCTAAAAGAGTTAATCGGCGCCCCCCACCCATCCCCTCCCCCTCGAGGGGGGAGGGTGAGGGAGAGGGTGAAGAGTGCGGACATATACATTTACAAAGGCAACCGCATCACCAATTCACTGACTGGTAAATCCATCAAATTTGAAGAAGCCGTGGCTGCATGTCACAATCGAAAAATGTATCTTTATGCCCTTGGTGTGTTCAAGGGACCACCGGTTCACTGGATTGAAGAAACCGGTCAAGGCGATGCCTACTTTACTTATGTCTATGGATGTCAGGCCGCGGAACTCACGGTTGATGGAAAGACCGGCAAAGTCGCCGTAAAAAAAGTTGTTGCCGCACACGAAGTGGGAAAAGCTATTAATCCACAAATGGCGGTTGGGCAGATCATAGGCGGTGTTGCGATGGGCCTTGGATTTTCTCTCAAAGAGGCAATAGTTCATAAGGATGGCGTTATACAAAATGTAAATTTTGATAAGTATAAAATCCCCACGGCACCTGAGATGCCGGAAGTCGACGCGATCCTGGTTGAAAATCCCGATCCTGCAGGCCCTTGGGGGGCAAAGGCGCTGGGCGAACCGACCAATGAGCTGATGGGCGCTGCGGTTGCGAATGCGATATTTAACGCTACCGGCGTAAGATTTTTAGAAACGCCGATAACGGCGGAGAAGATTCGAAATGCGCTAATGACTTCCCCTCCTTTGTAAGGAGGGGCTAGGGGAGGTAGATCGTGATCTACCCCACCCAACCTCCCCTTACAAAGGGGAGGAAATATTATGCATCAAACATTCCAAATCAAAGTTAACGGTGCGATCCATGAGGTATGTTGCGATCCCGAGCGTACTTTGCTTGACGTTCTTCGTGATGATCTTCGTCTGACCGGAACTAAACGCGGGTGCGATATCGGGTTGTGTGGGACTTGCACAGTTCTTATCGACGGTAAGCCAAGGCGTTCGTGCATTATAAAAATAAATGGCGCGGCCATTCCCCTCCTTTGTAAGCCTGCCCTGAGCAAGGTCGAAGGGGAGGGGTTAGGGGAGGTAGATCGTGATCTACCCCACCCAACCTCCCCTTACAAAGGGGAGGAGACTAAAATCGCAGCTCCACCAGGAATTTTAACAATCGAGGGTCTTTCAAGTAACGGCCAGCTACACCCCATCCAGCAGGCCTTCATTGACTGCGGCGCGATCCAGTGCGGCTTTTGCACACCGGGCATGGTCCTTACAGCAAAGGCCTTGCTTGATAAAAATCCCAATCCCTCACGTGAAGAGATAAAAAGAGCCTTGGCCGCAAACCTCTGCCGCTGCACCGGTTACCAGCAGATATTTGAGGCCATTGAAGAGGCTGCAAAGAGGATGCGAACCACTCCCAACGTCGCATAATAACGTAGGCGTCGGACGCCTGTTATAAAACACACTGGCTCAGCCATTATAAAGGATTTGCTTATTAGTACCATTTGAGCGGCCTAATTTCGAGGCGTCCAACGCCTCGAAATTAGTCGGTGGTAAGATGTTTGCCTCTTGTCTCGGGGAGGGTCCATACCCAAAGACCTGTGAGGAGAGCAAAAAGCGCAGCCAGTGAAATGCCGCCTGCCAGGCCAAAACGAGCAGCCATTACGGTGATAACCAGTGGCGTGAAGAACTGGATGCCGCGTGCGAGATTGAATGCGGTCCCCATGGCCGTATTTCTGACCCTTGTTGGAAACAATTCCGAGAATAATGGGCCGTATCCCCCAAACATGCCGGTTCCGACACCCACGAAGAACATAAAGATCAAGATGAGGTGCGGCACAACGGCTACAGCCTGCCAGAAGATGGTCACCATCAGAAGAGAGACTGCCATGATTACTGAATAGATTGTGTATGTCGGCCTTCTCCCCAGCCAGTCGGATATATGGCCGAATGTCGTATAGCCGATGAAGCCGCCGGCCTGCGTCACCAATATCCATAGGCCTGATTTGGCAAGGGAAAAGCCTCTGTCTCTATGAAGATACGCGGGGAGCCATGAATAGGTGAACCAGTAGGCGCACATGTCGAATATCGTCAGCACGAGTGCGAGTAAAAAGAGCCTTCTCAATGTCGGAGACAAGAGTTGCGCAAATTTATTTTTTTCCCGTACACATAACTCTTTCTCTACTTTTTTCCTTTTCAGCCATAGATCCGATTCCGGCATCGACCTTCTGATGAAAACCACAAGGAGTGCAGGCAAAGCGGAAACGGCAAATGCGGCCCGCCATCCGAACACGGGCGCAAAAAAGCTCCCGACGACCGCCGCAAGCGCTATTCCCAACGGAGCGCCGGTTTGCATGTAGGCGCCATAGCGCCCGCGCATCTTGGGAGGAAACGTCTCGCCGATAAAGGTCTGCCCTATTGCCCACTCGCCGCCCACACCGAGGCCCGTCACCGAACGCCAGAGAACAAGCCACCACAGGCTGTGCGCGAAGGCGCACATCAGCGTACCGATACTATATGTAAGTATCGTCCACTGCAGTGTCTTTTTTCTCCCGAATTTGTCCGAGAGGCATCCGAACAGGGCGCCGCCCATCGCGGTCATGGCCAGCGAAATCCCAAAGACAAATGAGTGCTCCATGTCGGTAAGACGCAGTTCGGCGCTGATGGGAATTAGAAGAAACGAATATAGTATGAGATCATAAAAATCAAAAAGCCACCCCGCCCAGCTCATCGCAAGAATTGTATAATGCGTCTTTGTCGGGCGATCCGCATCGCAGAGGAATCTATTCTCCGCCATAAGTCTGTCCTTTTGTTTCACAAGACGAAACAATGGGAACCCAGTAAGCGTCCGGATATATGGAGCGGGCGAGCCATGCGATTCCATTCTCAACAATAAAACAAAGAAGGCAAGTATCAAAAGTCCAACCTTGACTTGATACTGCCCCGTATTTATTGTTCGAGCCTATTTATTGTTCGAGCGGAGTCGAGAATAACATGTGCTTCTCGACTGCGCTCGAAGGATAACGGTTATTGTTCGAGCGGAGTCGAGAACAGAACACGCGTCTCGACTCGCCCGCCACATATCCCTTCGACTTCGCTCAGGGCAGGCTTGGCGGGCTCGCTCGAAGGATAACAGTTTCGAAAGGAGTCTCGCATGAAAAAATGGATACTGATTATCATTGCAGTATTCGTTGCGGCATTTATTGCCGGCAGCATCATTGCAGTCAAAACCGCCAGCCGCCTGATTGAAGAGAAAAAGCAGAATATTTTGGGACTCGCGCTTGACATCAAAGCATATCACGTCGACTGGGCACGGGCCAAAATAGTGCTGGAGGGTGTGTTAATTTATCCGGCCGGCAAGATTGATGAAAGGGAAAAGCTCGCCTCCGCCGAGAAACTCATTGTCGCCGTCTCCCCAAAAGACATTTTGAAAAAGAAAGAGCTGCACGCCACAGAGATCATTTTTGAAAAGCCTCAAGTCTCTTATATTCGTTACACGAGAAAATCCAAAAACTGGGACGCGCTGAATTTATCGGAATTGGGAGGAAATAATGATGCGGAAGAAAATGCGGAAAAGAAGAAGAAACCTGACGACGGTTTCAGTGTGCGCATCGACAGTCTCACTGTAAATGACGGTTCTGCTGTATATGAAAACCATGCCGACGGCGGGCGGCTTGAACTCAAAAACCTGAACGTGGAAGTGAAAAACATCGTGCCGGAGCCTGACCCTAAAAAGCTGCCGACGGCCATCGCAATTTCAGCTCAGATCGGGAACACATCGGGCAAATTCACCCTCAAAGGAAAAGCAAACCTCCTGTCCAAAGGCATTAATTTCACAACTACCTCAACACTCTCGCCCATGCCCGTCACCTATTTTCAGTCGTTCTATGCGGGAAAGGTTCCGTTCGCCGTAACATCCGGAAGCATTTCCCTTTCAAGCAACGCAACGGCGACTGAAAGTATTCTGAGCTCAAATCATCACATCACAATCTCAGGCCTTCGCGTAGGCGGCGACCTGAAGGCCGACCTGATCAACAAGTTCATCTTAAGCCAGAATGACCGTATCACGGCAAATGCAGCGGTGAACGGTGACCTTTCAACCGGAGATATCTCGGTCAGCCACACCGCAAGTAAAGTGATCGTTTCAAACCTTATGGACGGCGCAATGAAACAGGCAAGCATCGGCCAAGCAGCCGAGGCGGTTAAAGAGAGCGGACAGAAAATGGAATCAGGCGGCAGGAAAATCGGCGAAAAAATTAAAGGAATCTTTGGACGCTAAAAGTGATATATCCGCGGTATCCTTCGGTTGAGTTTTAGTACATCAACGTCCAGTTTCTCCCCGCCAACATAGGAGTTGATAACCACGCGCCCGTCGCCGCGATACATGAGGAGTGAAAGGACTTCATCCGTTGTCAGTTCCGAAAGCCTGTAATGATAATCGATCTGTCTGATGTCGAGTTCCAAAAAATCCGCCCATTTGCCCGCCTCAAAGTTTCCGGTTTCATTTTCCATCGAAAGAGTCTTAGCGCCGCCGATTGTGGCAAGATAGAGCGCCTTTATGGGAGTTATCGCAGTTTCAAGCTGCGTGAAATCGGCATGGCGCATCTCGGTAAAGAGGGACATGGATGTGCCGGCGCCGACATCCGTCCCGAGGCCGTAAATCACTCCCGCCCTCTCAACACGTGACACAGGCATCCAGCCGCTTTTCAGGAAAAAGTTTGAAGTTGGACAATGGGCGATCTTGGTGCCCGTTTGCGCCATTCGTTTATACTCATCATCAGAGAGATAAATCGCATGTCCCAATATTGTTCTCGGTCCTGCGCTGTCCGTTTTCTCAAAGACGGAGAATGCGTCCGAATATTCAGGAAATAGTTCTCGCACCTTTTCATTTTCCTCTTTTGTCTCCGCTATATGGCTTTGGAGATATGCGCCGCTTTTTTTAACAAGTTTGCCTGTTTCCCTTAACAGCTCCTTGCTGCAAGTGGGCGCAAAACGAGGCGTGAAGGCGTAGTGCAGACGCCCACCTGCAGAACCATGCCACTTGGCTGCAAGTTGCTCGCTCTCCTTCAGCGATTTGTTTGTTTCTTCCATCAAACCGTCAGGTGAGTTTTTATCCATCATCACCTTGCCTATGATGGCGCGTACGCCGCATGCCTTGGCAATTTTGAAGGCGTGATCCGTGGCGTTTGCATGGACAGTGACATAGATGGAAGCGGTGGTTGTTCCGTTGAGTATGAGTTTTTTGAAGAATCGCTTGCCCACGTCATCAACGACCCGAATATTTTTGAATGCGGTTTCAGCGGGAAAGATATAGCGACTCAGCCAATCCAGAAGTGTCGCTCCGTGTTTTCCGCGGCAATCAAGTTGAGGCAAATGCAGGTGGCAGTCAACAAGACCGGGAATGATGAGATGACGGCGAAGATCGATGACTTTGCCGTGAAAGGGTTTTTTCCCCCCCTCACCCCCACCCTCTCCCCTAGGGGGAGAGGGTAAGTGGTGAGGGGTTTTAAAAGGACCGCAAGAAACTATTCTGCCAGCATCATCAACGACAAGCAGCCCGTCACGGATATCCTCGACCTCCGTAGGAGACTTGGGATTTATAATGCGGCTGCGATAACCTGTAAGTTTCATACTCTTCATTTTGAAATATCCCTCCCCTTTGTAAGGGGAGGTTAGGTGGGGTAGATCGTGTTCTACCTCCCCCTCCCCTCCTTACAAAGGAGGGGCTATCACTTTATTTCTCGCCGACGACCTTTGAGTCTTCCTTTTCTTCCTCTTCAACCTTCTTTTCTTCCTCTGAGACGCCTTTTACCGGAATCCTGTATTTCTCCGTCGCCCACTGTCCCAGATCAATCATCTTGCATCGCTCGGAGCAAAAAGGTTTATATGGATTGTCTTCCAAAGAAGCGGGTTTGCCGCATATTGGACAAGGTTTTATCTGATGCCCACCCATGGCATTTCCCATAGCACCAGACATAAATATGGTCAAACATCATTGAATCAGTGTTCATTATCTGCTAGAGCTCAATTCTGATGGACCTAGAACAAAAAGCCATTGATTTGAAAAATGATCGCATTTCATTTGCGTGGGCCACAGTGGTGAAGGTAGCCGGCTCAGCGCCGAGGCATGTGGGTTCAAAGATGATCATCTGTGCCGATGGCAAAATCTTTGGCACGATCGGCGGTGGGGCGCTGGAGCATCAGGTTATTGCCGATACCGCTGAAGTAATTAAACGCGGTGCCGCAGAACTCAAATCATATCCTCTTGGCCCCCTGCTTGGCCAGTGCTGTGGGGGTGAGGTGGAAATATTTATCGAGCCTGTTTTGCCGAAAACGGAAATAGTGGTCTTTGGCGCAGGGCATATTGCAGAGGAGCTCTGTCCGCTTCTGAAAAAATTAAACTTTAGAGTTACACTAATAGATGAAAGAAAAGAACGAATCGAGCTACCCACCTTTCAAACAGTTGAAGAAAAATTAAATGAATTGCCAAGCGATGCACTCAAGAAATTAAAATTTGACGATAATCTTTATCTTATCGTTATCACGCATCAGCACAAAAATGATGAAGAGATCGTGGAGTACTGCCTCGGCAAGCCATTCAAGTATCTCGGTTGTATCGGATCCAAAACAAAGTGGGAAAAGTTCAAGATGCGCTATAAGGCGCGGGGTATCACTGACGAGCAATTAGCACGCGTGACGACACCCATCGGGATTGATATCGGAAGTGAAACCCCGTTTGAGATTGCAGTTTCGATTGTGGCGCAATTGATACAAGTAAATTCTATTCCTTCTTCGACTTCACCCGAAGAATAAGGACGGTAATATGATCAGTGCGATTATACTGGCGGCCGGTGAATCAAGGCGTATGGGCAAGCCCAAGGCGATGCTTGAGTTTCCGGATGGTGAAACACTTCTTGCTAAGCAAGTTAATTTACTTGCAACTGCTCCTATTCCCTCCCTTTGTAAGGGAGGGATGGGGAGGGTAGTTCAAATATCTACCCCACCTAACCTCCCCTTACAAAGGGGAGGGATTGGAAATATTAGTATAGTTGTCGTTTTGGGACATGAAGCGGAAAGGATTAAAAAGATGCATCCTGATCTTCCTGTTTCATGGTGTATTAATGAACAGTGGAAAAAAGGTCAGTTTTCTTCGATTCAGGCGGGGATAATTAGTTTACTTCAAAGCGAAGTTACTGCCATCATCGTACTACCTGTTGATGCAGTGGGTATTCACCCCGACACAATCAAAACAATTATCGATGTGGTCAACAAACAGCCAAATTTTGCCGCAGTAATACCTGAATATAAAGGACAAAAAGGACACCCTGTCCTCTTACAGCGTTCTTTCGCGGAGGGTCTTCTTGAAATCGATCCAAATAATGCAACCGCGCGCCTCGATATGCAGATTGATAAGGCATCAAATGTAATCAGGCTGCCGGTTAACGATCCCAAAATTGTAGGAAATATCAATACCCCTGAAGGATGGGAAAATTACTTGGCTTCCATCGTCTCTAAAAGATAACGGCGCAATAAATTGCCTGCCACAAACCTGCGATAATCAGCAGTAGACCGTATGTCATCAATAGGCTCAATTTCACTCAAAAGTGTGTGACGGGCCTCTTCCATAATTGATTGACCAAGTTGCTTGCCTTTCAAAAAGTTCTCGGTCTTTGGCGCGCGAATAACTGTGGGCGCTACACTGCCAAGTGCGATTGCGATACTTTTGATGATGCTCTCTTGAATCTTCAAATCCCCCCTTCCCCCCTTTTTTAAAGGGGGGTGAGGGGGGATTATTGTGCTGCGCACACATATCGCCACTTTTGAAATCGCCTGCGCCTTTCGTGTTCCCACTTTAAAAAATGCCGAGTGTTCTTCGGGCCGCTGCTTTGGGATTATTATCTTTGTTAAGATTTCGTTGGGTTGTAAGGCCGTCTTGCGATATGAGAGATAAAACTCCCTGATAGGAATAATCCGAGAAGATTTAAGGCCTGTGAGTTCAAGTCTTGCATCAAATGCCATAAGCACGGGCGGTATGTCAGCAGCAGGACTTGCCGTTACAATATTACCGCCAATGGTGCCGCGGTTTTGGATCTGGACGGCGCCAATTGTTTCACATGCTAAAGCCAGTGTGGGGCAGCAGCGCACAACAATTTTACTATTAATGATCGAGGAATGCGTGACCATGGGTCCGATTTCAATTGTATTTTCTCTCTCAATAATGAGCATGAGCTTTTCTAGTCCTCCGATATCGATAATGCCCTGAGGGTAGGTCGAAGTTGTTTTCCATTGAACAAGGAGATCCGTCCCCCCCGCAAGAAGCGGATACTCGCCCTTCTCATCGGCAAGGAGCATGAGGGCTTCCGGAACTGATTTGGGTTTGAAGTAGTGGAACATAAATCTTATTTCGAATTTCGGATTGCGGATTTCGGATTGAAAAATCCGCATTTCGCAATTCACAATCTTGTCTAGACTGTCATTGCGAGCAAAGCAATTCCATGTAGTTACGGAGATTGCCACGGCCCTTCGGGCCTCGCAATGACATCAAACAGAACACTTTTCTATCGCATCTATAATCTTCTTATATCCAGTGCACCGGCAAAGATTTCCTGCAATCGCCTTTGAAATTTCTTCGCGTGTGGGTTTTGGATTTTTTTGGAGCAGTGCATGAGCAGCGAGGATCATGCCCGGCGTGCAGATTCCGCATTGCGTGCCGCCTTCGTTCAAAAAACGCTCCTGCAACGGGGCCAGATGGCGCTTTCCACTAACCCCTTCAATTGTTGTAATCTGATCGCCGTCACTTAGTTGTCCAAAAAGAATGAGGCATGAATTCACAACATCACCGTTCAAAATGATGGAGCATGCGCCGCATTCCCCTTCTCCGCATCCTTCTTTTGTGCCGGTGAGACGGAGATTCTCGCGGAGAACGTCCAGCAAGCGCTCTGTTGCTGCCGCCTTAACTTTCCGGCGCTTTCCGTTGACGGTTATAGTAAACGATTTATCCATATATGATTTTACCCCACACCCCACCCTCTCCCACAAGGAGAGAGGGCAACACCTTTTAGAACATAACGTTCAAAGCGCTGCAGGATTCTCGCACAGCGACTCGGCTTGTAACAAAGCTCACTACTTTACTCAAGGAACAGAGAGGAGCGAGCAGAGAATCCCGCAGCGCTTTTTAAATCTACCTCCCATTCCCCTCCTTACAAAGGAGGGGAATGTTTCTTCCATTCTTCAAAAAGTTTCTCCGGTGTTGCCGGCAGATCATCGATCCGCAGTCCGGTTGCGTTCGCAATTGCATTGATGATCGCGGGCGCGCCCCCGTCCATCGGAAGTTCTCCCAAGCCCTTTGCGCCCATCGGACCATGGGAATACGGTTTCTCCACAATGGTCGTTTCAAAGTCGGGCGTGTCCAGGGCCGTTGGTATAATATATGTCTGCAGGCGATTATTCAAAAGGCGCCCACGATCGTAGCGATGGTCCTCCATCAGCGCATAGCCAACAGCCTGCAGTGTTCCACCCTCAATCTGTCCTTCCACCATTTGCGGATTAATGGCGCGACCGACATCCTGCACCATCCACATCTTATCTACCCTCACTTCAAAGGTATTGAGATCGACCTCAACCTCTGCAACATCGCAGGCCCATGCATAAGCAGCATAAGCATCTCCGCGATATGCCGCATCATCCCAGTGGATTCCCGCCGGTGGCTCATAGGCCTCGATGATCGTGATAGGCCCTCTTTTCTTTAAGATAAATTTTGCCAGGGATTTCAAATCACCGTGTTTCCGCTCTCCATTATAAATTACGCCGTCAACAATTTTGAGTTTCGTGCGATCGACACCGTACTGCTCCTCTGCAAACTCAAAGAGTTCCCTTTTGAGTTCTTCGGCGCATACGGCCAGAACGCGCCCGATGATAGTGGTTGTGCGTGAAGCAACCGTCGGGCCGCTATCGGGTACTTTTGCCGTATTCGGCATTTCAACTTGAACAAAATCCAGAGGCACACCGAGTGTATCAGCCACGATCTGCGGCAAAACGGTGTGCGCCCCCTGCCCCATATCTGTGCAGCCGGTAAGCACCGTAAGTTTTCCGTCCTTCTCAAGACGAAGACCGGCCTTCCCCTTCATCTTGGCCTCACCGCTGCCTGTGAATCCGGCGCCGTGGTGAAAGAGTGAAAGGCCGATACCTCTTTTCACCGCAGAGATCGCTGAGGTCGCAGAAAATCCCCCCTCACCCCCCTTTGATAAAGGGGGGAACTGAGCGCTGCCCCCCCCTTTAAGAAAGGGGGGGTGGGGGGGATTTGCATTTCTATACTCCCGCCACTTCCTCTCAAAATCGGAGGCGGCTGCAGCCTTTTCAAGGCATTCAATTGCGCCGACTGATTCCTTAAGAATCTGTCCGGTCGCTATCTCGTCCCCTTCGCGGAAACAGTTTTTTCTCCTCATCTCAAGAGGTGAGATATTTAGCGCCACGGCAATTCGATCCATATGCGCTTCTATGGCGAAGATAGTCTGCGGAACGCCAAAGCCTCGAAAAGCGCCGTTTGGCGCGGTGTTTGTGGCGTACGCGATGCCCGTAGCCTTCACATGGGGGCAACGGTAAGGGCCCGTACTGTGAAGAAGACCCCGAGAGAGAACAACAGGTGTCAGCGTAACGTAAGCGCCGGCGTCAAACTCAACTTCAATTTCCATGGCAACGAGCGTTCCATCTTTTTTTACACCTGTTTTATGCCGGACAATGGCGGGATGGCGCTTGGTCGTCACGATCATGTCCTCGCGGCGATCATAGATCATCTTGATTGGTCGTTTCGCCTTGAGCGCCAGAACGGAGACGTAGCCTGCGAGCACGCTTGGATAATCTTCCTTTCCGCCAAAGGCGCCGCCAATGGTTGCCTGTGCGACAGAGATCTTTGATGTCTGCATTCCCAAAAGACGCTCCATGGCCTTGAGGATGTAATATGGGCATTGGAGTGAACCGATAAGATCGACACCGCCGTCTCTTCGCGGGATGGCAATCATGCCATTTGTTTCTATATATGTGTGTTCCTGCGCGCCGGTCCGATATGTTCCTTCAATAATATGATGGGCATCCTTAAAACCGCGATTGAGATCGCCCCTCTTGACTTTATATTGTGCGATAACATTGTCGCTTCCATGAACGATCCTCCTTTTTGACTTTGAATCTTCAATTGAAAGGACAGGCTCCCACTCTTCATATTCAATATGAATATGACGGCATGCATCTTCCGCCATTTTTTTCGTGGGTGCGGCGATTAAAAGGATTGCCTCGCCGATGTGCTTCATGTCGTCATGAACAAGGAGGGGCAAATCTTCTTCTATCATCGTGACGACGTTTCGACCCGGAATGTCATGTCGATCGGCAACAACAACCTTTTTCCAATTAAAGGAGGGATCAAATTTTACGGATAAAACGCGACCGGCAGGAATCGTGGAACGGACCGCAACGCCGTGCCACATATCCGGCAATGAAATGTCATCGACATATTTGGCCTTGCCCGTAACTTTGTCGCGTCCATCGAGACGCATGACGTTTTTGCCGACAACACCCATACGTTGCTTCCTCATATTGTTCGAGCAGAGTCGAGAACAACCCGGCCTAACACATAACTTGTCGAGAACAACCCGGCCTAACACATAACTTCTCGACTCGCCCGCCATACATCAGAGCGGGCTCGCTCGAAAAATAATTATATTGTTCGAGCGGAGTCGAGAACTCAACGTGCTTCTCGACTTTGCACGAAGGATATTTTTTTATCTTTTTACCCTTGCCAATGCAATCTGAATCAAAACAGTTGATTAAAATCCCTCCCCTTTGTAAGGGGAGGGTGAGGGTGGGGTATATCTGCCTCCCCTAACCCCTCCTTACAAAGGAGGGGAACTATTATATGATCTCAACCGAAAACAAATACACAACGTTAAGAACCGCGAAGGCGCGCGCTCTTGTGCGTGCATCTGCGAAATCCGTAGCCGCGTGTAAAACCGGGAAAACGCCAAAGGGTAATGTCATTGAAATCGCACGTGCTGCAGGGATTCTGGCTGCAAAGAAGACCTCAGAGCTGATTCCATATTGCCATAATATTGCCATGGATCATGTCAGCGTAGACATCAGTTGCAAGGACAACACGATTGAGATCACATCAAATGCAACGGCAATCGCAAAAACGGGCGTTGAGATGGAGGCCCTTACTTCAGCGTCTGTGGCGGCGCTCACTGTTTACGACATGCTAAAGCCCATCGATAAAAATATAGTGATTTCCGAAATCAAATTATTGGAAAAGTTCGGCGGAAAAAGTGATTTTGCTCATCAAGATGCAAAAGGATTAAAGGCCGCCGTCATTGTTGCCAGCGATTCAAGGTTTGACGGCAAAAACAAAGATGCCACCGGACCCATCATCCAAACGTGGCTAAAAGATATGGGATTCAAGTCGGGACCTGTCACAATCACACCTGATGACAAAAATAAAATCAGAGATGCGCTTATGAAATACTGCAATGACGGGTGCGATTTCATAGTCACGACCGGCGGCACTGGTCTTTCCCCGCGAGACGTTACGACAGAAGCAACACAATCCTTCATTGAAAAAGAAGTTATGGGCATCGCCGAGGCCATGCGCAGTTATGGACAGCGCAGGACGCCTTTTGCGATGCATTCACGCGGTGTTGCGGGCATCAAGGGAAAGACGCTGATTGTCAATCTCCCGGGTTCACCCAAGGCGGTGAAGGAATCGCTCGACGCCATCACCCCTGGGATACTCCATGCGTTTGAGATGATGAGGGGAAAAGGACATTGACAATGCAAATTCTAAGCACAAAATTCTAAATTCTAAACAAATTCAAAATTCAAATGACCAAAACACGTCGTTTTGAATTTTGAGATTTGGATTTTGGATTTGTTTAGGATTTAGATATTAGAATTTAGAATTTTTCTATCATACAATGTTTAAAAATTCAGCCAATATTCGTTATCTCCGCATCTCCGTAACCGACCGCTGCAATCTGCGATGCAGGTATTGCATGCCCAAGGGATATGCTGTGCGCACGCCTCCCTGTGACGTGTTAAATGACGACGAAATGGCACGGATCGTTCATGCCTCTACACTCGCGGGAATAGACGCAATTCGCATTACCGGCGGCGAACCGCTCATGAGAAATGATATTACCCACATTATAAAAAAAATCTCTTTGCATCCCGCCGTAAAACACGTGAGCATAACAACAAACGGCAGCATCATTGCCGCCATTGCGGAGGATCTCAAAAATGCGGGAGTCGATTCGGTCAATATCAGCATGGACACCCTGCTCGGTGATCGTTATCGCGAAATCAGCGGTGAGGATTTTCTGCCGGATGTCTTAAAGGGCATTGAAGCAGCCAAAAATACTTTTGATTTGGTCAAGCTGAATGTTGTCGTCATGCGTCATATAAATGACGATGAGATCATTAATTTCTGCCGATTTGCCCAAGGCAACGATCTTTTGATTCGTTTTATAGAATTTATGCCGCATCTCAACTGCGCAACGGACTTCCTGTATCCCAAAAGGGAGATTCTCAATGTCATCAGGAAATATTTCGGGACAGTTGAGCAGACATCAGATACATTTGGACTTGGCCCTGCAAAATACTATCGTGTTGCACATCTTAAAAATCCCATAGGGATCATTGCCTCGGTTACCGCGCCGTCGTGTGACACATGCAACCGCCTCCGAATTACAGCAGACGGCCGCCTTTTGCCGTGTCTTTATTCAGCCAAACATTATGATCTTAAAGACGCGCTCAGGCAAAACGGGGATCTGCTTTCTATTTTTTCAGCGGCGATAAATGATAAGTGCTCTACGTTCCAGCCTCTAACATGCAGATTAAGACAAAATATGGTGGAGCTTGGAGGCTAGATGGCGAAGATCATTTCGATCAACATCAGCGCCAAAAAGGGGATGCAAAAAAGGCCGGTGCCGAAAGCTTTATTGATTAAAGATTTCGGGCTTGAAGGCGACGCTCATGCAGGATCAGGAAATCGGCAGGTGAGTCTTTTGAACATTGAAGATATTAAAGCTTTCAACCTCAATGCGGGTGATTTTGCCGAAAACCTGACAATCGAAGGAATCGATCTCAAAAATATTTCAGTTGGAAAGCAAATAAAAATTGGAAATGACATCGTGCTGGAAATCAGTCAGATAGGAAAAGAATGTCATACTCACTGCGCCATCTATAAGAAAGTGGACAACTGTATTATGCCGAAATCGGGTATCTTTGCGAAAATAATCGTCGGCGGAATCATACACGCAGGAGATAAAATAGTGCTTTGTCAAAATAATGAGGATTTGTTAGGAAGACAATCGATATGCGCTATTGGTACATAGAACTCTTCAGGGAACTTTCTAAAAGAGATATTAAGTTTGTTGTGGCTGGCGGCATTGCCTTAAATCTGCTAGGTGTTCCAAGGTTCACAGCAGATCTCGATCTGATTTTGGCTCTGGATCAAAAAAATATCCAAAAGTTTATTAAATGCATGACCAAGCTTAACTACAGTCCCAAAGCTCCAGTTAAGGCCGCCGATTTCGCGAATGATAAAAATCGGGATATGTGGTTTAAAGAAAAAAATATGCGCGTATTTTGTTTTATGAGACTCAACCGCCCTTACGAGATTGTGGACGTTTTTATTAAAGAACCAGTCCCCTTTGCAGAGCTATGGAAAGAAAGGGAAAACATAAGACTTGAAAATACCAAAATACCTGTCATCTCGATAAGACACTTGATCAAACTCAAGAAGAATGCTAGCAGGCTTCAGGATTTGTCCGATGTGGATGCACTAAAAAAGCTCATAAAAGAGCTTGCCGATGAAAAAAAAGGTAAGGCAAAAAAAGGGGGTTAGGTATTTTATCACGCGTGAGATGATACGCGAATATCGCAGGCTGACACCTGAGATGCGTCTTGCGTGGTTGCAGGAAGCCACGGTATTGTCATATTATGGTTTGACGAAAAAGCGCCGTCGTATTTGGGACAAAATCCGTGCGGGCGAGATCTAGCGGGTGTAATTCAGTGGTAGAATGCAAGTCCCGAAGCTGCATCAAAATGTCGAAAAGAAATTTTGATTTGCAGCTTCGAGGATCCTCGATGTAACGAATGATTTTTGTGGCACATTGATGCGGGAGTTGCATAGTGGTAGTGCTCCAGCTTCCCAAGCTGGTAGTGGGGGTTCGATTCCCCTCTCCCGCTCCAACGTTCCACAAAAATCATGTTACATCGGGACTTCCCAAGCTTGATACGTGGGTTCGATTCCCATCACCCGCTCAGAATGAAAATGGCCGCCGAAGGTGGCCTTTTTCATTTTGATGGGTTGGTGTCGCTCGAAACCTCTGGTTCTGACCGAGGCGGGTACCATCCGAAGGATGGTCGCCGAGGAAATCCCCGAAGCGCGACAGCGCGAAGGGGGGATTCCCATCACCCGCTCAGAATGAAAATGGCCGCCGAAGGTGGCCCAGATTGTTGACAAAGTCCCTGTCAAAAGACAGGGACCTTGTCAGCAATCTGGGGCCGAACAGTGTCCGGCCTTTTTTTGTAGCGGACTTTACTAAGAATTAAGATGGCGGAAGACATCCTAACCCCTTAAACAAACAATCATATTTGCCCAGAATTGTATCTAATATTGACTTATTTATATTCAGCTCACACTTTATAGAATTTATCAGATCGTTAATTTCATCGGGTATATCACCAAGCATCTTACAATGAATCTTATCCCGCGACAGCTGCGATTGCAAATCTGATAAACAAGTTTTAGTATCAGAATCGAACTTATTACAAGAATCCGACCTTTGATTCATTGCAGTATAAATATTGTCTTCCAGAAATTTGTTAAAATTCTTCAAGAAACCCAAGTTCTTCTGCAAACAAATACCCCTTTCATCAGGTACTGACTCCTCTATCTGCGCTGGAATTACTATCATTTTACAATATAGATCTGGAAGTAAATCCTTAAATGGCACTAATAATGGATCAACTATTGTTCGTGTCACCTTAGGAAGCCCCGACATATTTTTGGGATATACGGAAGAAGGGGGAACCGCATACGAAACTTGCGCGACACACAATCCCAAGACAACACCTGCGACTATAAATACCTTTAACCTCATATCACACCTCCTTTGTGTTTGATAATATTCCTTATAACACAACCGTTTTGTAAAAAAGGGGGTTTTCTCGGATTTTGGGGATTTGATCGCCGGTCACGCATAGTTTGATTATCCCTACAAATAAAGACAGACATCGATTACAAAAACGCATATCTTAGCACGAACAAAATTCCCAGAAGATAGACGAGCCAGCTTACTTCACGACCCTTTCCCCCGAACAACTTGAGAAGTGGATAACTGATAAACCCGATGGCAATGCCGTCCGCGATGCTATATGTAAAAGGAATAGCAACAATCGTTAAGAATGCGGGTATCGCCTCGAAATAATTCTCCCACTCGATATTTTTGATCCCCCACATCATCATGGATCCCACCAGTATCAAGGCCGGCGCCGTGACCGGATGAACCACAAGGCCTGAAGATAATGCAATCCCGCCGCTGATCATCTCAACCAATGGATAGAAAAATATTGAGACGAGAAACAGGATGCCGACAATGACGGCGACAAGCCCTGTCCTGCCGCCGATCTTCACACCCGCAATCGACTCAATGTACGCAAGCGTTGTTGAAGTGCCAAGCGCTGCGCCGATCGTCGTCGCAGTGGCATCGGCCATAAGGGCCTGCGATGCGCGCGGCATCTTTCCATCCTTCATGATGCCAGCCTGTGAGGTAACTCCAATAAGTGTGCCGATGGTGTCGAAGAGGGCCATGTATAAAAAGATCACGATGGGGACCACATATTGCCAATCGAAAATTCCTTTTATGTCCATCTTGAGAAACGTGGGCGCAATGGATGGGGGGGAAGCAACCAGACCGTGATATTTAAGGATGCCAAATCCCAGGCCGACTATAGCCGAAACAATCATGCCCAGAAGAATTGCGCCCTTCACGCGTCTGACCAAAAGAATCGAGGTCAATAAGAGCCCGAAGATTGCAAGAAGGACCGGAGTCTCACTTAATTTTCCCAATCTGACGAGGGCGCCCGGGTTTGCAACGACAATCCCCGCCTCGTGCAGGCCTATCAGCGCAATAAACAGTCCGATGCCGACGGCGATCCCCTGCTTGAGGCAGTTGGGAATGGCCTCAATCACAAGCTCCCGTATCTTAAAAAGTGTCAGGAGGATAAACAGGCATCCCGACATGAAGACGATGGCGAGCGCCTTTTCCCATGCGACACCCATTGCCAGCACCAATGTATAGGCAAAGAAAAAGTTTTCACCCATCCCCGGCGCAACGCCGATGGGATAATTTGCGGCAAGACCCATGATAAAAGATCCGATGGCCGCCGCAAGGCACGTCACAACCATAACGGCGCCGCGATCCATACCGGCTGCGCCCAATACCTGAGGCTGTACAAAAATGATGTATGCCATGGTCATGAATGTCGTTATGCCGGCAATCAGTTCTGTCCTCACAGTTGTTTGATTTTCAGTCAGTTTGAAGATTTTGTTTATCATAGACTTTTCATATATCATAATTTGTCTGAAAAACAACCGGTCTAGTGAAATTTCGGTAAGCTTTCAGTGTGGTGTGTAGGCGGTGCGGTGACCTGTCCGAGAGACGACCCGCCAATGCCATACTGGCTGACATCTTATCCCCTTGACCAAATACAATACGGAGGCAGAGCCACCTTGTGGATGGGCCCCGACCAAGTTCTACGATGCCTTGCCGGTATGAGCGTTGGCGGGAAGGCGAAGGACTAAGTCACCGCACCGCCTACACACCACACTGAATCCTAAAAAATTTCCGTTGAACCGATTATCGGAGTAAAGTTATAAATGGTAAGGGAGATATTGATCACCCTCACCCTGACCCTCTCCCATCCAGGGAGAGGGAAAATAGAAAAACCTGGCGAGCTTGAGTTGCGAGAAACTCTCATTTTTTAACGGAGGCAACATGCAATTTATCCTCTATGCATTAACGGGTCTGGCCGCCGGCGCATTCAGCGGTCTTCTGGGAATCGGCGGCGCCATACTTCTGATCCCCGTTTTGATTTACGGATTTCATTACTCGCAGCATGATGCTCAGGGCACTTCGCTTGCCATACTTCTGCCGCCGATCGGCATTTTGGCAGCCTATCGCTACTGGCAGGCGGGGCACGTACATATAACTGCAGCCCTGATCATTGCCGCGGCATTTCTCATCGGCGCTTATTTTGGTGCAGCTTTTGCAGTAAATATCTCGCCTCCCCTTATGAAACGCATATTCGGCGGCGCCCTTACCGCCGTTGGCATATTTATGATGATAACGGGGAATTAACGTCATATTAAAAAAAGTCGGACGCCTAAAACATAATTGTTGCTTGCATATGGCGTATGTCGTATATCGCAGGCTGATCTCGACGATGTATAATATACAATCAACAATAAAAAAGGAGGGAATATGAAGAGAGTTTTGCTGATGTCGGTTGGTTTTTTGTTTGTCTTGACGGCGCTTATTGCATTGCCGTCCGGCCACGCAGCAACGACTTGTAAAGAGCCGCAAAAAATCGCACTGAAAAGCGGGATGAAGGTTATCGCCGAAATTGCGGGTCCCAACTGGTGCGTTGCCAGGATTGAATCTCTTAAGGGAGAAGACATTACGGTGAAATATGCCGTTGGCGGCGAGGATGTTCTCAATTCCGAGGAAGTCATTCCACATCCGTCCATTCTCTACAAGGACAATTCGTATCCCTGTTTCAAGAAGGGCGACAAGGTCATCGCCAAGTCAAACGGCGATATTTGGCGTGAGGCAACGATAAATTCCGTTGATGGAGATAATGTTAATGTGACATTCCTGAACAAGAAAGAGGTTACTTTAAAACAATCGGAACTCGCGCGCGCGCCGAAGTAACGCGAAACTGAAAACGCAAGGCACAAAAGTATAATTTAAAATTTAAACTCTCATATCTGCCGCGTTTAAATTGGCTCAAGTCTGAGGTCTTGAATTTTACGTTTTGGAGGGACGATATAGCATGCGCGGATGCCTCATTATTCACGGTCTTACTGAAACCCCGGTCTGCATTGCACCACTTAGGGAACGGCTTTTGGCTTCCGGTTTCAAGGTGGCCGCGCCATGTCTTGCAGGACACAGCGGCACAATAGATGATCTTGCTCGCTCCACATGGCAACAGTGGTATGAAACTGTAAGGGCCGCCTATACTGAACTTCGCAGAAATTCCGAAAAGATTTATTACGTCGGAACATCGCTCGGAACACTTTTGGGCTTGAAGCTCGCGCTCGATGAAGGCTGGGGCGTTCGCGCGCTGGCGCTTCTTGGAACGCCCATTGTGCTGAAACGCCACTTGAGTTTAGCTCACCTCCTTGTTCGCTACACACCCCTTCGCTATCTTATTCATTCCATGCACAAGGATTATGAGCAAAGTGTTCATGATCCGGAAGGCCGTTTAATTTACAAGGCCTCGAGTATTCCGCGCATTCCTGCAAATTCCGTAATGCAGCTTTTCGACCTGGAAAAACACCTGCTAAAAAATTTGAGGCAAATCAGCAATCCTATTTTAATGATTCACGCAAAAAGAGACCATCTGGCGCCTCTGCGCAATCTCGATGTGATCAAAAAAGGCGTGTCGTCCGAAGTCGTGGAAACGATGATATTTGAAAAATCCGGTCATGTCATTCATCTCGATCGGGAAAGGGAAGAAGTGGCAAATCAGGTGGTCAAATTCTTTGAAAGATTTGCTTAGTAAGGGGTATTTATGAAAAGATTATTGATCATACCGTTTGCGCTTTTGCTAGTCGTTTCGGGCTGCAAGCAGAGTGGCTCAACGAAAGAGGAACAGGAAATCAAAAAAGAGATGGAAGGCATCATGCAGGAGGCGGTGAATGCCGCGAAAAACAAGAAGGGCACTTTTGATCTGTCACTTGTCAAAGGCAACATGAAAACCTTGGGAAGCGAGATTCCACTGGAATTTCAGATGCGCGAATATCCCAAGAATGTGAAAAATTTTGATCAGATGATAAAAAATGCGAAATTAGCGATGGGAAAGGCAACATACAAGATCCTTGAGTCAAAGACAATGGATGCGATCGGTATTTGGGAGGCAAAGAAGGGAAAGAAAATATTTGTCGTCTATTTGGAGATCAAAGGCGATAAAGGAAATTTCGGCCAGCCGTCGAGTTTTGATCAGACAGGATCAGACCCGTCGCCGCAGTTTATCCTCGTGGATCAGGACGGGAAAAAATATCCGGAGCAGACGGCTGAATCCAATAGTGCTGCGCGCTCAAGCGGCGGAAAAAGTCTCATGACAATAAAGACTCCGTCCGACACATGGCAGAAGACCGCCGTTGCCTTCACGGTTGACGAAGACATCAAGGAACCGACCCTTGTCATTCAGACAAAAGTCGCCGATAAGAAATACAAGTTTGTGGGAATCAAACTACAGTGATCAGTGATCGATAAATAGTAAAATCGGGGTGTGCGTCTCTGTGGCAAAAATGGATTTCAAGGGGTATGTTTTATTTTTTCGAGCGCTTCATAGGCTGCCTCACTTACAATCACATTCTCATCTTCTAACGACATCTCCAGTGCTGCGACTGCCAATCTTGATCCCATTATTCCCAGCGCATTTGCGGCAGCGGCTCGTATACTCCAGTCTTCATCCTTTAACATAGCAATGAGCTCGGGGATTGCAGATCTTGCAGCCTCACCAATATTCGCAAGCGCCCCAATGGCTACTATGCGCACACCATTATGCGGATCTTTTAATGCCTCGGTGAGCATTGACACTACTGGCTTGGCAGTCGTGCCCATTTCAGTGAGGGCCACAACTGCACTCCTGCGAATTCTCCAATCCGGATCCTTTAAGAGTGCCATGATCCTTGGAAGTGCAGCAAAAGCAGCCTTATCACCCATCATTCCCAGTGAAAGAAGAGCAGCGTCCTGAACCATGAATTCGCTATCCTCCAATGCCTTGATGAGTGCCGGCTCCGCTGATGCTTCTCCAATCTCCCCCAAGGCCCTCGCAGCACTTTGACGCACGTACTCGTCTGGATCACGCAATGCGTTGATAAGTGCATGTACGGCATCCCTTGCCTCGGGGCCTATGTTTCCAAGCGCCTCCGCAGCTATCGCGCGCATATAGACATTACCATGACAAAACTCTTTTATGATTGAAGGGACAGCGTCTTTGGCAATGGAACCCAGTTGTCCCAGTGTATAAACGATATTCTGGCGCAAGCCCTCATCATTACTATTCAGTCCCCTGACGAGGGCAGGGATTGCCACTGCCGGATCGATTTTCCTGAGCGCCTCTAAGACTCTATCGCGCACATCCTCGTCCAGATCGGTAAGTTCGTCGACGAGCGCATCAACGTCTATATTTCCGGCTTGTGCGAGCAAACGTGGGCGCGAACCAAATAATTTACAGGATACGGCTGGAGGGCAACTCAACTTTGCAAGATCAGGGGGATTGGAAACCGGCGCATAAATATCAACAACGTGCCTATCGATTTTTGCTAGGGGTTCATGTCCCCCTATAAAGAAATTTTCCTGATGGGCATTGAGTATGATAGGATTAGTTTTTCCTCCAAGTGTCATATCCTATCCTCTTTTACAGTTTCTATATTACACTTTTGCTATCGGCATAAAGCAAAAAATGTTGCCCGGAAAATAAATATTTTTTCCGGCAACCCCGGGTAAAAGCGAATAAATCCAATGATTTCATGGGATTTTTCGGCTTTGCCTCAGAATGAGAAAAGTATTTCTCTGCGCCTCTGCGGTGAATTTTTTAGCCTTTAATCACCCCAAGCGGTTTCA
>Ga0315276_10000502_pt1 | contig 33769 bp, 27 predicted proteins | sample YL17G05_0_MG_FD_204542 | JGI IMG/M metagenome (GOLD analysis project Ga0315276, IMG submission 204542) | Sediment microbial communities from Yellowstone Lake, YNP, Wyoming, USA - YL17G05_0 | ecosystem: Environmental > Aquatic > Freshwater > Lake > Sediment | place: USA: Wyoming | collected... | reverse complement strand
GCTCCTGGATGTGCACGTCGACATCTTCACGGGAGCCAAGCGCGTTGGTCAGCACGTTGCGCATGGGGTGGGTGGCGAACGAACTGGCGTCAGCGGTTGGATCTTCGGCCAGGACGGTCGCCAACCAGGAATCATCGCGCGTCAATAGCCGAAGTTGACCTGCGCGCAGCAGATAGGCTCGACTGTCGCCTACGTGCGCCACCACCAGCCGCCCACCTGCGATGAGCACAGCGACCACGGTCGTGCCCATTCCCACGTACTCGTCCTGGGCCTCAGCGGTGCGGAAGACCTTGCGGTTGGCAAGATAGACGGCCGTTCGAAGCCGGTTTCCGTTGTACGAGAGACTGGGCACGATGCCATACGGCCACGAGAACTCGGTATCGTCGCTGGAACGAGCGACGAACGCTGTGACCGTGTCGATGGCCAGGCGAGAGGCCACCTCGCCAGCGGCATGGCCTCCCATGCCGTCGGCCACGACGAACAAACCAAGTGGTTCGGAGACCGCGTAACCGTCCTCATTGCCGCGGCGCACCGGCCCCGTCTTCGAATCTCCCGCCGCGCGCGTCCGGACAGAATCCATTGGCCTCAGGCTCCAGGTGGATGCGTGGCATGATGATAGAGACGACACCGCGCCAGATCAATACACCTTAAGGCGCACAAAGAAAAAGCGAAATGCGCGGCTTGTCGGCCCATCGACTACACCAGCTGGCACACAAGTCGAGTCCGAGAGTGGACGCCCGTCTTCTCAAACACGCTCAGAAGATGACGTTTCACCGTAGCGGGCCGGATGTCGAGTGCGAGGCTCATCTCGTTGTTGCTGCAACCGCGGAGCAGCAGCCGCACAACATCCTGTTCGCGCGTCGAGAGTCCGTACCGGCGGCTGAACGCGTCGATGTTGCTTCCGACCTCCCGCACGACGATGGCAATCCGGCCACGGGTGCGCGGCCCGAGGGCTCGCACATGAAGGGCGAAGTGCTCGCCGCGTGGAGCCTTGAGGAGGGTCGTCGTGTCTTTGCGGGAGACCAGCGGTCCCAGTCCGTCGATCTGGCTGACGAGAAGAACCACGAGGTCCGTGGCGTGCTCCTGCCGAAGCCTGGCTTCGAACTTCCTGGCGGCGGCGTTCATGTAGAGGACGCGAGCGCCCGCGACGACGATGACGGGGAGGGGCATCCCACCAACCAACATGTCGAGGTCGCGGCGAGAAAGCCGGTGCGGGGTCGCGAGCATCGGGCCGCCCTCCATCGCGAGATCGGAGTCACCTGCCACCGGACCCCTGAGGTGCGGCGGCGCTCCAGCCGGGCCCCCTGCGTGCTGGAGCAGGCGACGGATGCGCCGAACGAACAGTCCGCAAACTCATGGACGGGGGGCAGGTTTCCGGCTTGCGTGCGCGTGTGGTGCCCAGTATACTCGCTCGGCATCTGGAAACCTCCCTGTTGCTCGCGGACGTGGCGGTCTCCCCCGCATGCTGGCAGGAGGCCCATTCCCCCGGTGCTTGGGCCTGATTTCCGCCAGTTCCGCAGGCTGCGAATTCAGTCGCGCTGGCAGGTGGAACGGCCGAGCGCTCACCGATGTGCGTCGGCCGCCAAGGGAGGAGGGCTGATGGTCAAGCATGCTGCAATTCTGGCGCTGGCCTCGTTCTGCCTCCAACCGTACGCCAGCCCGGATGAACAGATTCTCCGAAAGCTCGGCCTGAAGTCCGACCCGAAGTTCATCGAGCTCAAAGGTCCAGGGGGAATGTTTTCGCTTGAGTATCCCGAGAAGGACTGGCAGGTCGTCCCCGGCGGAGGATCGGTCGTGCTGACCCTTGCCCAGAAGGGAAACCAGGCGTTCATTGTCATCGACCACTCACGAAGCGACATCACCTTGAGTCCCGACGAAGTTGGCGCTGTCTTCTTGGACAGCGAACGCGCGCGCGTGGCCAATCGGCAGAGCGGCTCCAACGTGACGGCCGCCACGATGACCACGACGCCGGCAGGGCCTGTCGCCATGCTGCACTATACCCGTCCGGGATTGAAGGCGCAGGAGTCGGTCGTGCAATACTCTGTGCCGTTCGGCCAGGACCTCTTCCGCCTGATTTGCAGCGCACAGACAGCGCAATTCGCCAAATTTGAGCCGGTCTTCGTTCATGTCGCAGGGTCGTTCCTTCCGCGCGCCGCGGGGACGGGGGCGTCACCCTCGTCAGCCGAGGTTCTTGATATCGAGGCTACTGCTCTCATCACGCCACCGCGTAAGGTCAAAGATGCACGACCCGTCTATCCACCGGACGCCCTTGCAAGAAACGTCAAAGGCACGGTCGTGATGAAAGCCGAGATCGGCGTTGACGGAAGTGTGAGAAACAGTAGTGGTTGTGTCTTCGCCCTCCAGTCTGCTCAACGAGGCGGCGATAGAGGCGGTGCGGAAGTGGGACGTTACGCCTACTCTCGTCAGGGGCGTTCCAACGACCGTTCGGATGACGGGGAGCGTGTCTTTTGGCTCGCGGTAGCCACAAGTTCGTGCTTGGGAAGTGAAGACAGAGGATGCCGAGAGGCTGCTTCTCTCGCCGTTGAGGGTTGGCTGGATACGTCAGCTCCTCCTGCAGGTTGACATCTATCGGTAGATCGCTCGAGGAAGCACAGGAGCCCGGGGCGATGCTGGAAATCACGATCCACTGCGAGCGCACCGGCCGCGCGGTGGCGACCGCCGAACTCGCCAACCGGCGCGCCAACCGGCGCCGGGGTTTGCTCGGTCGCGACCGCCTGGCGCCCGGATCCGGCATCCTGCTTCAGCCGTGCTCGAGCGTCCACTCCTTCTTCATGCGGTTCGCCATCGATGTGGTGTTTCTGGATCGTGACGGCCGCATCCAGAAAATCGTCGAGCGTCTGCCGGCCGGGAGGCTGGCGTGGGGCGGCTGGCGGGCGTGGCAGACACTCGAACTGGCGGCCGGAGCCAGCGCCGCGGCGGAACTGTGCCGCGGCGACCGGCTGATCTGGTAGGCGACGGCCCTTAGTCGAGGACCTCTTCCTTCGGCTTGCGGTAGTCGAACTTGCCCTGCATGACGATGACCTGGCCGTCGGCCGAAGTGGCCTTGAACGTGAAGGTGCCGGCGATCTGGAGTTCGTTGAAGACCGTGATGTTCAGCACTCCGGGCTCGACCACCGTGTAGTCCCGGGAGGCAGCTCCGCTACCCACCGAGATGGTGGCGAGGAAGACCCCCTCCGTGACGGCCTCCATGTTCGCGGCGGGCGCGATCTCGTACGTATTCGGCCGGAAGGGCACATCGGCGTAGCGCGAGAACTTGCCGGGCACGAGCGTGACCCCGCCCTGTTCCCCGTTGCAGTCCATCACGAACAGCGTCAGGCGAGGGTCGCGGGCCATGGCCTGCTCCGTCAGGTACTCCTCGTCCTCCTCGTACACGCGGTACTCGTCGAACCTGAGGACAGCGCGGATCAGTTCGCGCGCTTCCGCGTCGGTCCGCCAGTAGTCGGTGTCGAAATCGGCTTCGTCCGCCGGCACGACGAACGACGTCGCTTGGGCACCGGTCACGGTCACGGAGCAGTACCCGAGCGGACTCGCGCCAGCCGGGAAGGCCGGGCCGTCGACCCGGACAGCCGACGCGGCCCGCTGGTCGGTCTTGCCGCGCCCGCACGCCGACCCGGCGGCGAGCAAGACGACCAGCGCGAGCAGGCCCGCCGCCAGGCACGCCGATCGCAGTACGGTTGAACGCTGTGGTGCGTGTGCCATGGCTAGCTCCCGCTCCTGTACGGCGCCATCGGCCTCGCCAGCGAACGCGCGCCGGCCTTCCCGGGCGGCTGGTACCGATCGAGGCCGCTCTGAACCTCCGAGTAGCGTCCGCGGTTCATCAGCAATGACGCCTGATCGAGAAACCGCCGGCCGGTAGCCTCGGCCTGTGGGACGCCCGCGATACCGAGACGTTGGCCGATGCGGTAGAACATCAGCCGCGTGTTGCCGGTGAAATACGCTTCCCGCAGGGCATCCTCGCCGACCATGCCCGCCAGCCGATAGGCGATCGCCACCTCATTGACGAACGCCGGGTACGACGGGTTGGCCGGCGTCTTTTCCTGCTCGATGTCCGACATGACCTGCCGCGTGAAGTACTCCACGACGCCTTCGTGGAAGGCCGGCCGGCGCTCGAAGTCGGCGCGCCAGGCCGGAGAGGATAACTCGTGGACCTGCACGTGCACTTCGCTTTGCAGGATCGGCTCGTTGTCGTCGGCGACGGCCTCGGGGACCTCCTGCGCGGCCAGATCGTCCATCATCTCGGCGAAGGCCGCAGCCGACGCCAGCGAGAGGCGCATCTCCTCCTCGTCACGCCACGGCATCGGACCGTCTTCGGCGAGGGCCTGGTCGGCCATGCCCGGCGGCATGAACAGCGGCAATCGCAACGCGACGTTCAGGAGGCCGGTCACGTCGGGCAGGCTGCCGCGCCTCCGCGAAGCAGGGGAGAACGTCCGGCTGACGGTCTGGTTGGCCCGCGCCTGGCGTGACGTGTCCCGCGCCAGGGACTTCTGCATGGCCTGGCGGGACTGGCCGTACGTCTTCATCGCCGGACCCTGCGCCTGACCGGTCGCGCCGTTCGCCTTCGTGCCAGCCCGCTCGAACTGGGTCGACTGGCTTTGGGCGGCCGTGTAGCGCCGGACGTTGGAGCTGTGATCGCGCTGGGTCTGCTGCGTGACCTTCGCGGCTGCCGTCTTGCCCGCGGGCGTGTTGGGGTAGCGGCCGGCGGCCGTCTGCGCCTCGCGCATGTACTGGTTCTGCGATTCGATGCGCGTCTGGCGCAACTGGTGCTGCTGCGACGTCGGTTTGTCGGTGCTCGGGCTGCGATCCCGTGAGTTGCGCGCGGCCTGTCCGGCGGCCGTCGAGGATGCCTTGGCGCCAGGCGCCATTCGCGCGTTCTTGGCGGTGTCGGCCTGGGCCTTCCACGTCGGGTGGACGTCCATTCCCAGCTTGTCCATGTGGTTCACGATGTTCTCGTGGCCCTTCACGACGACAGGCGGCTTCCCCGGCTCGATGAAGACCATCGAGTCGGCCAGCGGCTTCGGCCCGTGCGGGCTGTTGTAGTCGCTGGCGTGGTTGGTGACGCCGTTCCTGCCCTGCGACTGGGCGGCCGCCTGGTGGAATCGCGCCTCGGCTGCGGAGCAGTTGCCGAGGCCGGCGTACGTGTTGACCTGCGGCTTCGGGTTGCCCTTGTTGGCGTTGGTCGTGATCGGATCGATGTCGGGCTTGATCTTCTTCCACTTCCCGTCCGGCTGCAGCTCGTGCATGACCTTCGTCTTGCTTTCCGCGTCGTACTTGGCCTTCCACTTGCCGTCTTTGATGCCGTCCTTGTTCTGCTTCGTGGCTGCCTTGATCTCGCTGTTGGCCGTCTCGAGCTTCTTTCGGGCATCCTTCACGGCCTGCTGCTTTTCGGGGCCAGCCCCTGGCGCGGCGGCGTCGGCCTTCGCCTTTGCGTACGCGTCGCCCAGCTTCCTGCGCGAATCGCCCATCTTGCCCTTGGCCGCATTCAGGGGGATGTCGCTGGTGGTGGCCATGCTCTTGGTGTCCATGCCCATCTTCTTCTGGGTGGCGTTGCCGCTGAGCACCTCCGCCTGGCTCTTCACCTGCTGCGCCGCGCCTTTGGGATCGGTGCCCGGAATCGCGACCGCCACGCCCGTTGCATCGGACGCGTGCTGCAGCTTCGAGACCGCGTCCGGGTGATTGCCCGACTCGATCAGCGCCTTGTTGGTCTCCTCGGAGAACTTCGGCTTCGGCTTGGTGTCGACATGATCCTTCGCCTTGGGATCGAGCGGCGGCGGCGGCGGATCGTTGGGCCCGTGGACGGGCTTGCCATCGTGCGGGTCCGACTTCGGCGTCTTGTCCGGCGGCACGGGCCCGTCTCCGGCGTTGCCCTTCGGGTTGTGGTACGCCGCGTCGTCGGCCTGCTTGAGCGCCTGGCCTCCCTCCGAGCTCCCCGTCAGCGACTTCACCGCGTTGTTGGCCGCGTTGCCGGCGGCCACGACGTTGTCCTTGATCGCCGCGCCGTGCGCCTGGCCCGTGCCGGCGATGGTCTCGCCCAGCGTCTTGCCGTTCGGGCCCTTGACGTTGCTTGCGGCATGCGTCGCCCCAGCCAGGACGAGATCTTCCAGCGCGGCCCGCCCGCCCTCGGTGTGATACGTGACGTAGGTCTGGGCCAGCGTGGTGGCCACTTCGGTCTTGAGGCCGGTTTCCACGAGCGGCTTCATGATGTTCGCGTTGACGCCGCTTGCCAGACCGCTGCCGTACGAGCTCCCGACGAAGCTGACCCCGGTCACCAGGACCTTCTTGAGCGTAGGGTTCATGTTCGGGGCGGCATAGTCGATGATCTTGGTGGTTCCGTAACTGACGCCCTTGCCGATCGCGTAGCCGGCCGGATTCGAGATCGCGCTGAGCGCTTCAGTCGAGGCGTTGAAGGTCTGCTGGGCCTGGTTCATCGCCTGGTCGGCCATCGCGGCTTTGCCGGACTCGGCCGAGCTGTAGAACCCGTTCGCGTCCTTGAGCTTGCCCACGTAGGCCCTGTAGTCCTTCATGTACCCGTCGACGTCACCCGCCTTCAGCTTGTTGCCCGCACTGCGCCAGTTCTGCATGGCGCCGTTCATCATGTCGTCGCCCTTCTTCTCGTTCGCCTCCATCTCCTTTCTGCCCGTCGCGAAGGGGTTGATCCGGGCAATCGTCGTGAACACCCCTTCGACCTCGGCGGGTTGGGTGCCGAATGCCTTGACGCCGCCAGCCGACCACTGGTCCTTCAGCTTGGTGTAGGTCGCCTCATCCATGCCCGGAGGAAGACCCGGCGTACTGGCGCCGCCGCGTCCTCCCGCACCCCCGGTCCCTGCGCGACCGCCTTCGAGACCACCGATCGCCCCGCTAGCTCCGCCGCCTGATCCTCCAGCTCCGCTACCGACAGTATTGGAGCCGCCGGCTGCGCCACCGGGGCCGGCACCCGCGCCGCCAGGACCCGTGCCTGCGCCACCGGGGCCGGCACCCGCGCCGCCAGGACCCGTGCCTGCGCCGCCAGGGCCGGCACCCGCGCCGCCAGGACCCGTGCCTGCGCCACCGGGGCCGGTCCCCGCACCACCAGGACCCGTGCCTGCGCCACCGGGGCCGGTCCCCGCACCACCAGGACCCGTGCCTGCGCCACCGGGGCCGGTCCCCGCACCGCCAGGCCCCGTGCCTGCGCCACCAGGACCCATGCCTGCGCCACCGGGGCCGGTCCCCGCACCGCCAGGCCCCGTGCCTGCGCCACCAGGACCCGTGCCTGCGCCACCGGGGCCGGTCCCCGCACCACCAGGACCCGTGCCTGCGCCACCGGGGCCGGTACCCGCACCGCCGCCTGCGCCTCCGGCTGCATCGCCCGCTGCGCCACCCGCGCCGCCCGCGCCTCCGGCTGCATCGCCCGCTGCGCCACCCGCGCCGCCCGCGCCTCCGGCTGCATCGCCCGCTGCGCCACCCGCGCCGCCTCCGCCGCCGGCTGCGGCGCCTGCTGCGCCACCCGCACCGCCCGCGCCGCCGGCACCACCGCCTGCGCCGCCCGCACCAGCGGCGCCGGCGTTGCCCAGCGTGGTGCGCCAGTCAGCGGACGGAGGTGTCCCCCCCGCCGTCTGCGGCGCGTTGTCGCCGCCACCGCCCGTGCACCCGGAGAAACTGCCGCGCGCTCCTGCCGCCACGCAGTTCGTCATGATGGCGAGCGCCTTGCCGACCTCTGTCCGGAACGTCATCGCGATCGCGAGCACGATCGCGACGACGACGCCCGCCAGGACGAGCATTTCGGACGTGGTCGCGCCGCGCTGCCCGCGGAGATGGCCGGCTGGTGCGGGCCATTCCTGCCGGCAGGCCGCGTAAAGACCTGGGGTGAACACGGTGGAAGGCGTTCGACTGAGGGCAGACATGCTTGCGTCCTCCTGGAGAGGCAACCGTCGACGCGCGAATGCCGGAGGCCGGCAGCTGACGAAATGCTACCGGACCACCGAGGCCTTGGGGACTTCTCCCAGTGCTGACAGGCGCAGCCTCGCCAGCGCGGCAACGGAACTCCCGTCGTCGGCCAGCGTCTGTCCGTCGATCGCCGCCGCTTCGCGCAGCAGCGCCATGGCGCGATCCTTCTCGCCGATCTCGAGATGACAACGTGCCCGGAAGTAGAGGGCAGCGCCGGGACCCACCCCGGCGCCGACGGGGACCTGGTTGAGGGTGGTGAAGACGCCCAGCGCCTGCTTCCACTGACCGAAGCGCATGTGGACCAGGGCCATGTTGAAGGCGAGCAGTTCGCGGTCGGCGGCGCCGGCGGCGAGCGCCGACGCGGCATTCAGCTTCGCCATGAGGGCGTTGCCGAACGCCGTGGGATCGAAGGCGCCGGCCCGCTTCGGCCGCCGCTGGATCGGCACGGCCAGCTGCTTCGAGCCCGGGCCCGATCCAGACAGTCGGAGGCTCAACACGTCACCCGGTCTCTTCTCGCGCACGCGCTCGGCCAGTTGCGTAGCGGTCAGTACCGACCCATCGACGGCGCTGATGCCGTCACCCGGTTTCAGGCCGGCGATGGCGCCGGGGCTGCCGGACTCGACGGCGACGATCAGCAGGGGAGCCTCGGGCAGTAGCGTGTCGGCAACGCGCATCCCCAGGTCGTTCTGGTAGACCAGTTGCGCCGGATCGGCAGGCCGGTCGAACTGCTCCAGGATGTCGGCCAGCGCGCCCGAGGTCGCCTTCGGCACGCGCACACGATCGACGCCGGGGTGCTCGTACCAGAACACCAGGATGTCCACCGGCGTGTCGGGCGCGTCGGCCAGGCCTCGGGCCACCGCCGCCACCAGCACCGGCGCGTCGAAGTTCTCGCTCGCCTGTTTCAGCAACGCCCGCACGCTGTCGTCGTCGCCCTTGTCGGACGCCGCGACGAGCTGCGCGGTGGAGGTCTCGGTCCAGCGCGCGACCTGCGGAGGCAGATCGATGGCCGGGGCGAGACGGAACGACTGGACCGACGAGGCGAATGCCCGATCGACCGTGCTGGTGAGATCGGCCGACGGGCGCAGCGTGTTCTGAACGGTTTCGATGGCGCCCAGGAAGGCGAGCCCCGGTTTGAGGGTCACGTCGACGACTTCGGTCCGCCCCCTGATGACGACGGCGCTCACCGCGTACGATCCGATCCGATGACGCACGCGCAGCCGGTGCTCCCCGCTGCAGACACTGCGCTCGAACGGCGTGCGCCCGATCATGGCGCCGTCGATGTAGACGTCGGCGTCCGCCGGCGTCGACGAGATCCGCAGGGTGCCGACGTCGGGCCGCATGCGGATGGCGCTGGAGTCGCCGAACCAGACCAGCGGCGACGCCGGATCGAGCGTGGCCAGCGCCTGCGCGGTGATCGAGACGGTTCGCAATTCCTCGATCAGGCACTCGCCCTTGAAGCGGAGGCCAACCGTCCTGTCGACCGGCGGGTTGACGAGCAGGAAGGCGGCGGTGGTCGCCGGATCGAAGCGGGCGAGCGTGACGGCCTGATCCAGCGAAGCCGCTTCGAGCGCCGAGATCTTGCCCTTGAGGTCGCTCAGGCGGATCGACTGGCCGGCCGGCGCGCCGTCGACGACGACCTCGACGCCTTCGCGATCGACCAGGAACGCCACGGGCGGAATCTGCGGCTGGGGCGCGAGGTCGTTGACCGTCAGCGTCTGGCCGGGTGCCATGGTGACCCGCGCGCCGGCACCCTGGTGGCCCGGCTTCTCGAGGCGGAGCTGATAGGTGCCGGTGACCAGGGAGACGCGCACCGGCGAGTCGCCGGTGGCCCCGATGTCCAGGCCGTCGAGGATGATGCGGCAGTCCCGCACGGGGCTGCTGATCTCGAGCAGGCCCGTGTCGGCGCGACGGACCGCATCGAGCGATTCTTCCTCACGCGGCGGCAGCTGGGCGCTGAAGAACGGGTCAACGCGCAGGAGTTCGAGGTAGCTCTCGCGGACCTTCTCGTTGTTGAGCAGCTGGACGTGCCCGCGCGCGCGCAGGACGAACAGCTGGCGGTGCGCCGGGCGTTCCGCGTCGGTCAACGCTCGCGTGCGGCGCAGTTCGATCGATTCGACGGCAAGATGATCGAGCGCCTCGAGGGCGGCCTGCGGATCGTTCTCGAGCAACTGGGCCGCCGTGGTGACCCGGCTCTGGAACGGGTCGATGGGCATCGGCTGCACCAGCGCCGGCGGCGTCATTGGCGGAGGCGGCGTCTGCTGCCCTGCGGGCGGCGGCGCCTGGGTGGGCAGGGGCGGCGGCTGCGCCATCGCCGGAGCCGTTGCCAGCGCAACGACGGCGATCGCGAGACCGCAGGCGGCAGCGGCAGCACGCCTCATCATCGGAACCTCATGACGCGGGGCGAACCCTTGCCGGTGACGTAGGCGAGCCCGGCCGGGCTCACGCCGATCGTGGTGGGGTTCTTCAACGCGCGTTCGCCTTCCTGGGGCATCAGCGCGGACCCGAGCGGCACGGCGGAGACGCGTCCGTCCGGCGCCGCCTTCATCACCACGAGATGGACGCGCTTGAGGTCGCCGTCGAGCAGGTACACGCCGTGGGCGGTGTCGACCGCGAGGTCCTCGAGCTTCCCGAACTTGGCTCCGCCAAGCACCGGGCCGATGAGCGTGACCTGCCGCTGGTTCGCGTCGATCACCCGCACGCTCGTGCCCCGGTCGTCGAGCAGGTAGATCCAGTCCGATGCGCCCACGCGCACCGTCCGGTACTTGCCCGGGGGGCCCCACATCGCACACGCGCCGGTCGCCGGCTGACACTTGATCAGGCCCTCGACATCCCGGTCGACGACGAGCAGATCGCCGTTCGACAGCGCCGCCATCGACCGGACCTTTCGCAGCTGGCGCGCTTTGCCTGCCAGGGTGCCTGCGAGCACGACGGGAGGCCCCGGCGGGACACGGGCCAGGCCCGCCTTGCCGGCGACCACGATCGTGCCGTCGGGCAACACCGCCGCCGCCGTCGGTTCCGTCGCGGCACCGGCGGCGACCGCCGAGTCCGGCCCTACCCGGTACGCCCGTCCGGCGCCGTCGTCCACGATCACGAAGCGCGATTCGCCCTCGAAGACGAGCGTGCGCGGCTCGTCGAGCGCCGGAAGACCGCGCCCTGGCATGGGCTCGAACGTCGAGAAGTACGCGTTTCCCGTCAGGCCCGCCCGCAGGCGTCGGCCCAGCAGCGTTGCCAGCTCCGCGGCGCGCTCGCGTATGGGATGGTCGCCTGGCAGCTCGTCCCGGAGCAGCTGGCACTGCAGGATGCCCGAGGCCACGTTGCCTGTGAGCGCGAGCAGACGCGCCAACTCGAGTCGTGCGCTGAAGGCGTCGCTCGTGCCGGGTTGCTCCAGGAGCAGGGCGTAGTAGCGGTCCATCGCCAGATCGAACCGCTGATCGGTCTCGGCGCGCCTCGCCTGCGCGAGCAGCGTCTCGCCGCCTGGGGCCTGCGCGATCGTGATGGCCGAGGCCACCGCCAAGCCCGCGACGACCAGGACGAGGAGGCGAGTCCGGGCAGCACCCGTCCGGAGACGCTGTGCCCGATCGCTAGCGAAGCTGTTGGACGACAATATCGGCATTATCCACAATCGCCCGAACGAGAAAATGGCCGCGCGCCGAGAAGGTCACGGCCTTGGCGATCTCCCGGCCGGACGACGACCCGGAGACCCACCGGTAAACGACCTGGTGCGTGCCGGCCGACACGCGGCCGAGCTGCGCGGGATACGGCCCAGGAATCTGCCGCCCGTCGACGAGGATCCGGACACCCGTGTAGTCCTCGCCCTTCACGTTGAACACCGCGCTTGCGAGTCCGGGCAGCGTGATCGATTTGCGATCACCCGGGCGCAGCGACAGCGTCGCGATGTCGGCATTGAGAAACACCGATTCGGCGACCGCGCGCAGTTTGACGGAACCCGCGCCCAGCGTCATCGTGCCGGGCTGACCGATCGTTCCGAGGCGCTCGTCGTCGGCGAACAACGTGACCTGGTACGGCTCGCCGTCAAAATCCACGCGCAGCGTGGCCTCACTCGACGTGGGCGCCTCGACCGGCTTCGGCGGCGTGGGAGGAGCCGCCTCCGGCTTCGGCACGATCGGGGGCATGTCGCGTGTGACCGGGGGCGTGTCGCGGGTGACCGGGGGCGTGTCGCGGGTGACCGGGGGCATGTCTCGCGTGACCGGGGGCTGAGCCGCCGCGAGGGCAGGCGTCTGCGCGGCGCGCGCCGGCTGGGACGGCGTCGCCGGCGGCGGTAACGATGCGGCTGGTGTCCGGGACGACGCCGGGACGTTGCTAGATGGTTTCGCCGGTTCGCCGGTACGCGTGTCGCTTCCGATGAACCCGAGGTTCTGAGGAGGCGGCGGCATCGTGGACACCGGGCCCGACAACGCGAAACCTCCGCCGGAGGTCGGGACATCCGGCGGCGCAACGCTGACCGGCGGTGCATGTGACACACCCGGGTTAGCCGGGATCTGTACGGCCTGGTTCGCCGTCGCCGCCGAGCCCGGATCTGCGGGATTCGCCGAACGCCCGAGTGCGATGAGGCCGACCAGCCCGAGCACGATCACGGCCCCGCCGCCCGCGAGGATCATCGGCATGCGGGACTTCGCCGGCGGCGGAATCGACGCGGGCAGCGGCGGCATGGCCGGCATCGCCGGCATGCCGGTCATGACCGTCATCCCGCCGGTCTGCCCGCCGGTCTGCCCGCCGCCGATCCCGAGCGAGCGCTTGAACTGGGCGACGGCCTCGGCGCCGGTCTGGAACCGTTCGGCCGGGTTCTTCGCCAGAGCCCGCTGCAGGATCGCCGACGCGGCCGGGTGGATGCTGACGTTCAGGAGGTCGAGTGCCTTCGGCGGCTCGTTCACGATGCGATACATCGTGGTCGCGACGTCGTCGCCGCCGAACGGGCGCTCGCCCGTCAGCATCTCGTAGAGCACGACGGCGGCGGAGAACAGGTCGGATCGCGGATCGAGGGGCACGCCGCGGATCTGCTCGGGCGACATGTAGCTGGGCGATCCCATGATGGTGCCGGTCTGCGTCAGGCCCGACACGGCCATCCGGGCAATGCCGAAGTCGGTGATCTTGGCGCGCCCGTCCGGCGTCATCAGGATGTTGGCCGGCTTGATGTCCCGGTGGATGATCCCCTTGGCGCCCGCGTAGTCGAGCGCCGCGCAGATCTGTTCGAACAGTTCGAGCGCGCGGTCGAGCGGCAGCGCCCCCTTGTCGATCAGCAGGTCGGCCAGCGACTTGCCTTCGACGTACTCCATCGCCACCGCGGTGGTCTCGCCATCCTCGATGACGTCGTAGATCGTGACGATGTGCGGGTGCGTGAGGGTGCCGGCTGCCGAGGCCTCGCGATACAGCCGCTCGCGCAGCTGCTTCGCTTCCGCGTCCTGTCCGGTAATCCCGATCGTCTTCAGCGCGACCGTCCGGCCGATGACCGGGTCGAACCCCTTGTAGACGATGCCCATGCCGCCGCGGCCGAGTTCGCCGACCGCGTGGTACCGCCCGATCTTCCGGACAACCGACGTCTCCTCGTTCATCCCCTGTCCTCGGCGATGGTGTGCTCCACCGCCTCGTCAATCGACGTAATGCCCTGACTGACCAGCATCAGCGCGTTCTCGCGCAACGTCCGCATGCCCGAGTCGCGGGCCGCCTGCCGGACGGCGCTCGCCGGGGCGCGGCTCAGGATCATCTCCTCGATCGGCCGGTTCACCTTCAGGGCCTCGTGGATCGCGATGCGCCCACGATACCCTGTCTGCAGGCAGTTCGAACAGCCGCCCGCCTTGTACACCGTTTTGTCGAGGAGTACTTCGTGGCCGGTCCCGAGCGCCTCGAGCGAGGACCGGGGCCGGTCGTCAGGCACGCGGCAGTCCTTGCAGAGGCGGCGGATGAGCCGCTGGGCGAGAATCAGGCGGAGCGCCGACGCCACGACGAACGGCTCGAGGTTCATGTTGATCAGGCGGATAATCGCGCCCGGCGCGTCGTTGGTGTGCAGCGTGGACAGCACCAGATGGCCGGTCAGCGCCGCCTTCAGCGCAATGTCCGCCGTTTCCACGTCCCGGATCTCGCCGACCATGATGACATCCGGGTCCTGCCGGAGGAAGCTCCGAAGGGCGCTCGCGAAGGTGACGCCCCGCGCCTCGTCGCACGGCACCTGGCCGGTCCCGTCGATCCGCGATTCCACGGGGTCTTCCGCCGTCAGCACGCAGACGTCCTCGTTGTTCAGCGAGTCCAGCAGCGCGTAGAGCGTGGTCGTCTTGCCGCTGCCGGTCGGGCCGGTGACCAGCAGAATGCCGTTGGGCAGGTCGGCCGACGACTGCACGCGCTCCAGCACGTCGGGCTGGAAGCCCAGCTGATCGAGGCCGCGCCGCTGACGCGATCGTTCGAGCGCGCGCAGCACGACGCGCTCGCCGGTCGCCGACGGGACGACCGAGAAGCGGAAATCGACCTGGCGCCCCCAGATGAGGTCGTAGCTGATCCGGCTGTCGAGCGGTGTCGTGCTCGGCTCGATCGGCAGGTCCGCCATCGCCTTCAACCGGGCGACCACCGGCAGGCTCGCCGTGGCCGGCAGCGTCCAGAGCGTCCGCAGCGATCCGTCGACCCGGGCGCGGATCCGCAGCCGGTCGGCCAGCGGTTCGACGTGGATGTCGCTCGCGTTCAACTGCACGCCGCGGCAGATCATCTGATGCACCAGGCGAATCACCGCCGGTTCGCGGATCAGGTTCTGGAGCGCGTCGACCCGCGTGAGCGCATCGCGCTGCCGGTTGATGAGCGAGATGGCCGGGTCGCGAAGGCGCTCGAACGGCTCCTCGAGCCGGGCGGCGTAGATGCGGTCGACCAGGGCCTTGCGCGCCTCTTCGTCGCCGCGCTTGGGCGCATGTCCGATCGACGCCTTGTAGTGCTGGTCGAGCGCCGCGATGAGCGCCAGCTCGTGGGACACCTTGGGCGCCACGTGGCATCCCGACAGCGCCTCGAGCGCGCTGATGGTCATCGTGTCGGTCGGGTTGAGGACGCCCACGTGCAGCGTGTTGATCTCGGTCTGGATCGGGAAGATGAGCAGCGACTCCGTGACCTCGGCGGGCACCAGCATCAGCATGCGCTCGACGAAGTCCGGGTAGATCGTCATCAGCGACGGGTCGACCGCGCGTGCGCCCGTGATCTCCTCGAGCAGCCGGCTCAGCATGTCCGGCGTGATGACCCGGATCTCGAGGAGCGCGCGGCCCAGCGTGGTGCCCCGGGTGCGCTGGACGTCCCGTGCGCGGTCCACCAGGGCCTGCGTGACCGTGCCGTAGCCGACCAGCAGTTCCGCGAGGCGATTGTCGAGTTCGGCGTCGTTCATGTCACTGCCGTGGAAGCTGGAACGGAATGCCGACGCTGAACCAGCAGCGGACCGCCTGGCCGCCCTTTTGCGCCGGCGAGAACTGATACTGCCGGATCGCCGCCGTCGCCGCCGCGTCGAAGCTGGAGCTCTTGGCCGACTTGCGGATCACGGTGACGTCCTCGACGCGCCCCGTCGTGCCGACCAGGGCGTTGACGACAATGATGTCCTCGATCCGGCGCTGCTGCGCGTCGGACGGGTACGCCGGAAGCACCTGGCGCAGGACCTGCGGCTTCTCGTCGACCTCGGTCACCGTATACACCCGGCCGCCCGATGTGGCGGCCGGGCGCACCGGTTCGTCGCGCTGGGCGGGAGCCGCGGCCTGCGTCGAGGCGACCTCGGCGCGCAGGCCCGTCTTCGAACCGACCGGCGCCGCAGGTATCGCCGCTCTGGGAGATACCGGTCGTGACGTCTGGGCTGGCGGGAACGGAGGCGGCGTCGCCGCCGCCGCCGGCGGCGCCATGGGCATGGGCGCGGCCACCGCAATCGGGGCCGGCTGTGCGGGCACTGGCCCCGCAGCGCCCGGCGGCAGCGCCGGAATTCCCGCGACAGCCTGTACGTCGGCACCCGCGGGCGTGTCCGTCGTGCCGCTTCGCATCAGCGCCACTCCGACCACGATGGCCACCAGGAGGACGGCCGCCGCCCCGACCCCGACGATCACCAGCGTCCGCGACGTGCCGCCTGGGCGCACGGGTGTGCGCACGGTCGGTACGGCCACGGCGCCCGGTGGCAGCGCCGGCAGCGCCGGCAGCGCCGCGCCGCTGCCCGACGCGACACCAGGTGCCGCACCCGACATCGGGATGAGCGCAAGTTTCGGGCCGGACGATTCCGATCCAGGCGCCGGCAGCGGGATCGATGGCAGCCCGATCGATGGCAGCGGGGCGCTTTGCAGAGGCGTCACCACTGTGGGTACCGGCATGCCCAGCGTCGAGAGCCCGACCGACGTGGCAGGCACGGCCTGATCGCCGGGACCCAGACGTGCGGCGCACCGCAGTTCGGCCGCCAGCGCTTCACCCGTCTGGTATCGATCGGCCGGGTTCTTGGCCAGCGCGCGATCGAGCACCGCCGTGACCGCAGGGCCGACGCCCGGGTTGAACTGTCCGGGCGGCGTCGGCGGCTCGTGCGCGATGCGATACATCGTCGTCGCCACGTCGTTGCCGGCGAACGGCCGCTCGAGCGTGATCATCTCGTAGAACACGACGGCGGCGGAGAAGAGGTCGGATCGGCCGTCGAGCGGCAGACCCCTGACCTGCTCCGGCGACATGTAGCTGGGCGATCCCAGCACCGTGCCGGCCTGCGTCATGGTCGAAAGCGCGAGGCGCGCGACGCCGAAGTCGGCAATCTTCGCGCGCCCCGCCGGCGTGATCAGGATGTTGGCCGGCTTGATGTCCCGGTGAACGATGCCGTGGCTGGCCGCGTAGTCGAGCGCCGACGCGATCTGGTCGAACAGGTCGACGGCCCGGTCGATGGCCATCGGCGCGCGCTCGCTGATGATCGACGCCAGCGATCGCCCCTCGATGAACTCCATCGCCACGGCCGTGGTGTTGCCGTCCTCGATGATGTCGAAGATCGTGACGATGTTGGGATGGGACAACGCGCCGGCCGCCGCCGCTTCACGGTACAGACGGTCGCGGAATTCCCTCGCCGCCGGGTCCGTGTGGTCGAGCAGGAGCGTCTTCAGCGCGACGGTGCGGCCGATGACCGGGTCGAATCCCCGGTACACGACGCCCATCGCGCCCCGACCCAGTTCGTCGAACGCCCGGTAGCGACCGATCGTGCGGACCGCGGTGGTCTGCCCGGAATCGGATGACATGACGCGTCTCCTCCAGCCCGCACACGGCGGCCGGCCGTGTCAGCGGCCCAGCCGCTCGTGGGCGCGCCGCAGCCCGCCTGCGGCTTGTTGGTACCTGGGGTCGGTTTGCGGCACCATCTGCATCACCTGTTCGAACTGGATGATGGCGTCGTCGAAGCGCAGGTACGTGAACGCGCGCTGGGCGGCCGCGAGGTGCTGGTCGGCCCTCATCTGGATCGTCGCGTCGACCTGGCGCAACCGCTGCTGCGCCGACGCATTGCCCGGATCGATTCGCACCGATGCGCGCAGCAGCCGCCGTGCTTCGACGAGCCGGTCACCGGAGACGTGCGCCAGCGCCATTTCGTACAACGCCATCGGGTCGTTCGACGGCAGCGGTTGACTGTCCAGCGTCGGATCGGCCGCGGCGGTCGATCCGCCGGCGGCGGCCGGCGGCAAGGCGGCGGGCGGCGCCGCGTCCAGCCCACTGAGCGGCGCGGGCGGCTGCGCACCGAAGAAATTCTCCTGCGGCACGGCGGCCGGCGGCGCGTTCACATCCGGCGCCGCCTGCTGGCTCACCGCCGGTGCTGCGCCGCTGGCCGCGGGACGACGATTGCCGGAGCGGCTGCCGATCACGACCAGCAGGAGCAGGAGGACGACGACCAGCGCGCCTGCGCCGGCGACCATCAGCAGCTTCGAGTTCCGCCGCGGGCCAGCCGCCCCCTGCGGCGGGCCTGCGTGTGCGCCGGCCGGCACGTTGGCAAACACCAGCACCTCGGAGCCGAACTCGATCCGGTCGCCGTCCTTCACCGGCGACAGGGAGATGCGCTGGCTGTTGACGAACGTCCCGTTCGAGCTGTTCAGATCGGTGATCGTGTAGCCCTGCGGCCCGAGCCGGATCACGGCGTGGCGCTTCGAGACATATCCGGATTCCAGGCGGACGAGGTTGCCCACGTCGCGACCGACGGTCGCCTCCAGGCCCTGCAGATGGAACACCATCCGCTGCCCGTCCTTCCGTTCCCAGGTCAGCATGGCCATGCGGCTACCCCATGCGGCGAAGCGTGATCTGAATTGGCCCGCCGGCCGTGCCCTGCCGGGCCTCCACGCCCAGTGGCGGCTGCGAGGCCGAGCCGGGGACCTGCTGCGTGCGCGGGTTGCCCGGCGCCAGGTCGCCCATGATGTTGATGATCGCCGTCACCAGCGTCTGATCGGACACCGCTTCGAGCACGTGATGACCGATCAGACGATCGGCCGGGGTCTGGAGCATGTGCGCGGCCGACGGGTTCGCTTCGGTAATGAGGTAGGCCGCGTCCACGACGAGGATGCCGTCGCCCACCGGCGGGGGATGGGCAGCGGCGGCCGCATGGCCCGGAGTCGGCTCATAATCCGGCGCGGCCATGGGCGTTGACGGGGCCTGGAACGAGGCCACGCGCATCCGTCCCAGGACGAAGTTGACACTTTCAGCGAGGCGCGGCAGCCCGAGCGACTCGGTGACGATCTCCATCTGGCCGCTGGCCGCCAGGTCGACGTCGGTGGCGAACGTCGCCAGCCGCGTCATGATCAGCTTGCGCAGGACCATCGCGATGCCGAAGGCCACCGTGAGGCTCGTCAGAAGCGACGCCGCGAGGTACAGCCAGACCGGCGACCCCGCGTCGGTGAAGCTGGGGTCAAGCCTGACCCACGCGACGCCCAGCCGGCGTCCCCCGGTCTCGATGACCACCGCCGCCTGCACGTCTCTGGCGGTGACGGCGGTCTGCAGGCCCTGCAGGGATGCCAGATCGCCGAGGGCGTCGAGCCGCGTGAACGACTGGTCGAGCTTCTCGGTCGGCGCGAGCACGCGCCCGTCCGGGCCGATGATGTAGGCCTCCTTGACGCCCGGCTCGAGCAGCGCCGTCTGCACGGTGACCGCCAGCGTCTGACCGGTGGCCAGGGCCGCGCCGTTCTCCGCCCCGAGCGACCGCACCAGCGTCGACACCCGGCTCAGGGCTTCGTGGGTGACCATCTGACTGTGCGAGATCGACAGCGGAATCGCCGTCGCGAGGAACGTGATGACGCTGGCCGCCATCACGGCGATCGTGATCCGGACAGGGAGGCCGGCCTTCTTCGCGAGCTTGCCGGTGAGGCTCTTTGGACTGGCCCCGACGTGGACGGCAGCTCCCGCGTTGGCCACGCCCGGGCCCGTCGGCGCAGGACCGAACGCCGGAGCCAGCGCCGCCGAGCGCGGTAGCACCGTGGTCTTGTCGCCGCCGCCCTGGGAGACACTTCCCGGTGCGGTCGGCGGCGGCGGCGGGTACGGGCTGGGCGGCGGCGCGAACGACGCCGCGGGCGCCTGCGTCATCGCGGGCGACGCGGTCGAGCCGAGCGTGACCGCGACGTCTCCGAGTAGCACGCGATCGGCGACCCCGATGGTGGCCTGCTCGATACGGATCCCGTTCACGAAGACGCCGTTGCGGCTGCCCAGATCGCGGACCGTGACGCCCCCGGGGCTCGCCAGGAACTCGGCGTGCCGCCGGGACACGCGTACGCTGTCGATCGGCACGTCGCAGCCGGGATCCCTGCCGACGATGATGGGGCGGTCGAGCGTGATCGTCTGTTCGCCGACGGGTGAGCGAAACACCAGCTGGTACGCCATCCGCACCCCGGTCCAGGAGCTCAGGAGTGCCGCGTCCGCCCGCGGGCGGACGCCGGAGCGCGGCGGGGGAGACGCCCGAGCCTCAGAAGCCCCCTCCGTAGATGAATGACAGTACCACAGGACCGATCAGCACGAGGATGACCGCGGGAAAAATAAACACGGCCAGCGGGATCAGGAGCTTCTGGGATGCCGCGGCGCCCGCTTTCTCGGCGCGCTGGAACCGCTCCGTCCTCATGCGGTCGGCCTGTGACCGCAAGACATCGCCGATCGACGCGCCCAGGCGATCGGCCTGGATGAGCACGCCCACGAACGACGCGACTTCGGGCACGCTGATGCGCTTGCCGAACGACCGCAGCGCGCCGGCGCGGCTGTCGCCCAGACGGATGTCGTTGATAATGGTGGCCACTTCTTCGCGCAGCGGCCCGTCGGCGGCCTTGTCGACGACGCGCTGGAGGCCGGCGACGAAGTCGAGGCCGGCCTCGACGGCCAGCGTCAGCATGTCGACCGCGGACGGCAGCGCGCGGATGATCTTCTGCTCCCGGGCGCGCTTCTGTTCCACCACCATCCGATCCGGCAGCATGAAGCCGAGGCCCCCGGCGACCAGCCCGATCACGGGCCCCGAGTACGCGTACCCGACCAGCAGGCCGATGGCGGCCATCACGAATTTCATCGACACGAGGTGGTCGACGGTCATCACGCGCGGCAGCCCCGCCAGCGGGATCTCGGCGGCCCGCTTCGCGCGGTACTCCGCCGATCCGAAGCGCTTCGTCAGGGGCAGGACGGCGTTGATCACCGGCCACAGCAGCCGCAGCAGCGGCGACTGGATCGTGTGGGTCTCGGCCCGGGATGCCGCGCGCTGGCGCAGTTCGTAGACCTGGGAGGCGCTGGGCGACAACGCGTGCACCGCGACGAACGCCGCCCCGAACGCGAAGATCAGCGCTGCCAGATAAAAGATGATCATGAGCGAACCCTACCAGCTGTTCTTGCCTCAGTACCCGCTGCCATCCGAGTGCGGCACCCCCCTGTTCTCCAGGGAGGGTCTCTAGGGATATCCCGTCACGACCTGGAGGACCGCCTGCGCCATGCCCTGGATCACCTCGCGCAGACGCACGCCCAGCGTGTTCGCCGCGAGAATCGCAATCGCGGTCGTCACGCCCGTCAGCGCGAGGTACTCGGACATCGTCTGCCCGCAGGACTCGGTCCGGAGGCGCCGCGCAATCTCCCGCACCCTAGACATCGACCTTGACCACTTTCATGATGGCCCACATGCCGAGCCCGTCCATGACGATGACGATGAGCCAGATGACCCAGCCCAGCGGCGTCGTGAAGAGCAGCGACGTGAGCTCCGGGTTCATGAAATAGAAGAGCGCCACCAGAATGAACGGCATCGCGCACATGCCGAAGCCCTGATACAGCCCCTGTGCCGTCACGGCTCCGATCTTGCCCTCGACCTTCTTGCGTTCGACGATCGTGTTGGCGACCGTCATGAACGTCTCGGCGAGATTGCCGCCCGTTTCGCGCAGCGTCACGATGGAGTGCACCGCGATCTCGAGGTCGGGCAGCGGCACGCGCTCCGTCATGCCGATGAGCGCCTCGTCGATGCTGCGGCCCAGCTGGACTTCGCGCAGCACGGTCTCGAATTGCCCGGCAATGGGCGGCTTCAGCTCGGTCGCCACCATCTCGACCGCCTGCAGCAGGCTGAGCCCGGACTTCATGGAGTTCGCCATGAGGATGAGGGCATCCACCAGCTGGCCGTCCATCTTCTCCAGGTGCTGCGTGCGGTGGCGCCGCACCCATCCATAGGGAATCAGCAGCCCGCCCGGGATCGCGACCAGCATCAGCGGCCACGCGCTGAGTGCGACCACCAGCGCCGGCGGCGTGAAAAGGGAGATCGTCACCAGCCGGCGCGCCGCCGGGATGCTCATCTCCTGCCCGATCTCCCGGTAGGTCCGCAGAATCCACGACACGTACCGGCCGATCAGGCCGTTCCACACGGGCGAAAACGACCGGACGCCGACCGTCGCGAGGATCATCCCCGCACAGAACCCGATCAGGAGCACGAAGAGTTTGAGGACGATCATGGTTACGCCGTCTGATGGAGGAAGATCTCGCGCGGCAGCGCAATGCCGCGCCGAGACAGCTTGTCCACGAACCGGGGCACGTTCCCCGTCGGCACGAACTGGCCGACGACCTTGCCGTCCGGCGTCAGGCCGGACTGCTTGAAGACGAAGATGTCCGCCACGTCGAACCCCTGCTCACCCAGACCCAGCACCTCCGAGATATGGGTGATGCGCCGCGATCCGTCCGCCAGGCGCGCCTGCTGGATGATCAGATGCACCGCCGACGCGATCTGGTCGCGGATGGCGCGCGACGGGAGGTCCAGGCCCGACATGAGGCTCATCGTCTCGATGCGCGACAGCGCGTCGTACGGCGTGTTGGCGTGCACCGTCGTCAGGCTGCCGTCGTGCCCCGTATTCATCGCCTGCAGCATGTCGAGCGTCTCGCCGCCGCGGCACTCGCCGACCACGATGCGGTCGGGCCGCATGCGCAGCGCGTTCTTCACGAGGTCGCGGATGGTGATCGCGCCTTCGCCTTCGATGTTGGGCGGGCGCGACTCCAGCCGGACCACATGATCCTGGGACAGCCGCAGCTCGGCCGAGTCTTCGACCGTCACGATGCGCTCGTCGGCCGGAATGTACGACGTCAGCAGGTTGAGCAGCGTCGTCTTGCCCGACCCCGTGCCGCCCGAGACGACGATGTTCTGCCGCGCCTGGACGGCCGCGGCGAGCAGCGTCGCCATCTGCGCGGTCAGCGATCCGAACTTCACCAGGTCGTCGACGGTGAGGTAGGACTTCGCGAACTTCCGAATGGTCAGGGCCGGCCCGTCCAGCGCGAGCGGCGGAATGATGGCGTTCACGCGCGAGCCGTCGGCGAGGCGCGCGTCGACCATCGGCACTTTCTCGTCCACGCGCCGGCCGATGGGCGCGACGATGCGTTCGATGACCAGCCGCAACTGGTCGTTGCTGATGAACTGGGCGCTCGACAGCTCCAGCTTGCCCTTGCGCTCCACGTAGATCTTGTGGGCGCCATTCACCATGATTTCGGTGACCGCCGGGTCCGCGAGCAGATCCTCCAGCGCGCCCAGGCCCAGCGCGTCGTCCATCACCTCCTTGATGAGGCGCAAGCGCTGCCCGCGATCCGTCACGTCCGGCGCTTCTTCCTCGACCAGCGCCTGGAGCTTCGCCTCTGCCCGCCGGCGAATCTCCGCGAGCTTGACGGGGTCCCGCAGGTAGTCCATCTCGCCCTTGCGCAGGTCGATCTCCGAGATCAGACGCTTGTGCAGGCGCGTCTTGGCGTCGCGCGAGGCGGCGGCCGCGCCGGCCGAGACGTCGGTGGGCCGAGCGGCCGCCTGCGCCACCCGCAGGCCGCGGGCGGCGACTTCGCGGACCAGGCGATCCAGTTCGCGCGCGATCGGATGCCGCGGAAGCGCCAGGTAAATGGGCTGGCGCCGCGTTTCGGCTTCCTGCGTCGCCATCGGATCTTCCGGGATGACCGCGCTCATCCGGGACTGGGTGACGTTTTGCGCGGTCTCCGGCGTGATCGGGCTCTTCGGCGGGACGCGGTTCAGGCAGACCAGCACGGCCTCGCGGCCGATCTGCAGGCTGCGCAGATAGTCCAGCGCGAAGATCGTCCGCTGCAGGCCCGTGGTCGAGGGCTCCACCACGAGCACGACGACGTCGGCCTGCTCGAGGCAGGGCTGCAGAATCGTCCCGGTCAGCTGCCCGGCGTCGATGACGATGTTGGTGAACAGGCGTCGCGAAAAATCGAGGAGGCGCCTGATGGCCTCCGGCGTGAGCGCACGCGCCTGCTGCACGTCCGAGAGCAGGGGCAGCACCGCCAGCGTCGGGCTGAAACTGGTCAGGTAGCCGGCGAGCATCTCCGGCGTCAGCTTGGCCAGCACCGGCGCCAGCTCGCCGGCCGCGCGGGCCCGCTCGAGACCGATGCGCCCGAGTTCGGATGCGGGGACCGGGAAGTGGGCGTCGACCAGCAGCGAGCGCCCGCCCGAGTACTGCGGCAGCGCAGCGGCGAGGTTGAGCGCCACCGTGGTGGCGCCGCATCCTCCCGTCACGCCCGCGACCAGCGTCAGCTTTCCGCCGGGTCCCATGCTCACGTCGCCATCTCCTCTACGATCAGGGCTCCCGGCCAATCGGGCCCACGATTGCCGGCGTAATCACCAGCAGCAGCATCGTCGGGCGGACCTTGGGTTGAGACGCGGCCTTGCTGCCGCCTCCGAAGAGCCCGCCCAGTGACGGGACGTACTGGCTGCCGGGAAGCGATCGCGTCGCCGTCGACACGCCGTCGTTGACGGCCGCTCCCACCACCTTGCTCCCGGCGCCGCCGCCTCTGGACGGCGGCGGTGGAGCCGCTCCGGTGGGCTTTGCCGCCGCGGCCAGCGCGTGTTCGGTAATGTACTGTGTGGCTCCATTGACGCCGCTGACGCGGATCTGCGAGCGCAGCCAGACGGGATCCTTCTTCTGTTCGTACGAGCCGATCGGGAGATTCGTGTCGAAGACAAGCGTCGACTCGATGACGTCGCCCCGCACGCGGGGTGTGAGCGCGATGCTCAGGCCGCGCATCACGGCCGGGTCGGCGTTCTGTGTCTGGCCGACGGTGATGGTCTGCCGCACCTCCCGCCCCGGATCGGTGCGCAGCCGTGCCTCGAGCAGCCGCTTGCCCTGCGGTCCGGCGACCTCGGGTGGCGGGCCCGACGAAGGCGACTCATAGATCGCGACGAAGTACTCGATCGTGCCTTCGCCAACGGTGCCAGGTGGCGGCATTGCCGCGGCTGGCGCCGCCGGTGTCGCCGGTGCTGGCCGGGCCGGAGGTGGCGGCAGCGGCGGAGGTGCCGGCAGCGGCGGAGGTGAAGGACTCGTCCCCGTCACGACGTTGGGCGGCGGCGGCGCCGTCGCCGCAGGAACGGCCACCGGCGGCGGTGCGGCGGCGGCCGGCGTCGACACACCTGTCTGTCCCGTGCCCGTGCCGAGCGGGACCGGCGTGGGACCGGTGTTCACAGGATTCCGCGTCGCCGGCGGCGGCGTGGGATCGCGGACCACCGACGCCGTCCCGGTCGTGCCCGGCTGCGACGCGGCCGGCGGGGCCGTGGCGGGCGCCGGATCCGGAACGAAACGCGGCGCGGGTGTGGCGGCCGGCGCGGGCGTGCCGGCCGGGGCGGGGGGCTGACCGCCGCCCGCGATGGTCACGGTGCACAGGGCGCCGCCCGCTCCCTGCGCCAACGCCCTCACGATGTCGAACTCCTGTCTGGTCGTGACCGTTCCGCCGATGACGATGCGCGGGCCCAGCGTCGAGATCGTGACATTGGGGTAGGGGCGCACCAGTTCGGCGAGATCGGTGATGAGTTTGGCCATCTGCGCCGAGATGACTTCAATGGTCACCTCGTCCCGCTTCACCCCGCGCTGGTCCCACATCGTGAGCGTGGTGAAGCCGACGCCGTTGGCGATGAGCATGACCTGCGTCCGATTGGCGAGGACGCGAAAGTCGCACACCTTCGGATTGGAGATGGCGATGTCGCCGACGGCGTACCCCGGCTTCAGCACCCGCTGCTCGCCGGTGGCCATCCGCTCGGTGCTGGTGGCGCCCAGGGCGAGGGCGGCCAGCCCGATACAGAGGGCTCCCGTCAGGACGGCTCGTGCGAATGGGCTCGGCATCGCCTGCTCCTTTCCCGTGCGCGATCGATTACCGTCCTCCCCGCATCTCGCGCCACGAGGGCCCCGACTTCGGCTTCATGGGCATCGGGATCTTCAGGAAGGTGTTCTCGTCGAGGCGCGGCAGATCGACAGGGGCCAAGTCGAGGCTCGAGCGGAGGCTGAGCGTCATCGTGCCGATCTGCTGCGCCAGGATGATCTCCTGCACCTGCTGGGGTGTCACCAGCAGGCAGACGTTCGTGATGGCGCCGGCCGGCGGCGGCGGCGCCGCATTCGGCATCGGCGCGTCCTTGCCTTTCTCGGCAGCCGCCTGCGCCTGCTCGGCCAGGGCCCTGGGGTCCATGCCGACCGACATGATCTGGACGTTCTGCGCGATCGTGATCGCCTCGGTCCGCTCCTGGGCGTACGTGATCTGGCCGCCCTGCGATCCCGACGGGACGCCGTATTCGAACACCCCGATCAGGTCGACGACGTTCCTCGGGCGCAACTCGCCGCCCACGCCGGTGATGTCGTTCACCGCGATCGCGATCACGCGCATGCCGCGCGGCACGTTGAAGGAGAGCGATTCGCGGCCGCCCTCGAGCAGCGTGGTGCCCAGGATCTGCGATCCGGGCAGCAGCGGCACGGCGGACACCCGGCCGACCACTTCCTGGGGCGATCTCAGCGCCCCCGGCTGTACGTACTTGCGCGGCACCTTGACCACCTGGATGAACCGCTCATCGAGCGCGGTATTGGCGAGCACGTTCTGCGTCGTGACCACGACGTCCTGCGGCGCCGCCTGATCCATCAGCGATCGCTCGCGGGCGTTCAGGTAGAGCATCATGGCGATCACGGCGAACACGCCCGCTCCGATGGAGATCAGCAACCCGAGTCGACCCTTCATAGTGTGCTCCCGCGTCCCGTGCTACTTGCGGCCGCCTGTCCCGGTGGCCGCGTTCTTGGCTTGCTCCGCCCTGGTCTTGGCGTCCTGGACTTTCTGGAGGCCGTCGGCGATCTGCGCGAGGTACGGCGACGGATCCGCGACGCCGCGGAGGCCGTCGGTGAGGTTCGCGGCCGTGCCGCGTCCCAGGATGATGCGCTTGGCCGGATCGATCGGATCCCGGTACGGCGAGCGAATCCGGAGGTCTTCCCGCGTCAGGCCGTACATCCGGAAGAATCCGATGACGGGCACGTATTCCACGCCACCCCCCTCGAGCTTCTCGGTCAGATCCTCCTTGTAGGGCGTCGTGGCCGTGTTGCCTGCGAAGGCGCTCTTGAAGAGCTGCGCGTGGGCCTTGGTCGCGAGACGATACGCATGCTGGTCGATCAGGAACACCTGCATGATGATGCACAGCACCATGAGCAGCGTCCACGTCGTCAGGATCGTCTCGATGATGGCCTGGCCGCTCGAGGACCGGCACCGGTGACGGATGCGTGCGGGTGCGGTCATGGTCAGTGCTGCACGGTCCGCGACACGCGGAAGCGCATGTCGTAGACCGACCCTTTCAGGTTCCGGACCGGGATCATCTTGGCGATGTACTGTTCTTTGGCCGTCTTGATTTCGCCGCCGACCGGGCGCGCGGCGGCCACCGCGGTCATCTCGGGGATGAGGTCGGGGCCGAAGAAACTGTCGAACACGCGGGCTTTGATCCTCGGGGCCTTCACCACCCACACGAACGCGATCTGCGGGTCTGGTTTCTTCTCGAACCACAGTCCGAACAAGCCGCTGCGAACGGCCTGCGTCTTCCCCGCCAGGCAGGCCCATTTCGCCGCGCTTCTCGCCGGCGACAGCGATGCGTAGATCGGCGCGGTGCCGTCCGGGACCTGCCGGAGATCGACGACCCGGTCCTTCGGGCGCGGGCTCTCGAGTCCTGCCCCGTCGGATTCGTCCATCCGCAGCGTCTCGCCGGGGAACAGTTCACGCTGGTTGTACTCGGTCACGCGGCGGGCTTCGGACTTCGCACGCTTCCCGTACCCGCTGTTGACCAGATTCATCAGTTCGGTGGTCGCCTCGAGCACGGTCGCATACCCGGCGACGCCCAGGTCGCTCGCGGCGCACTGCGGACTGACCGTGAATCCCGCGGTGGCGTACGTCATGGAGGACCACGCCCGCTGAATCTTCGCGTTGAGCTGAGCCAGCGTGTTCAGCCCGCGCGCCATCTCGGTGGCGCCCGTGAAGGCGCCAGCGTCGGCCGTCATCTGCAGGAAGATCCGCCGGTTCACGGCCTGGCCGACGTTGATGACGGCGCCGGCGATGAGAAACAGGCAGAACAGCACGGTCACCACGAACGGGAACGTCTGCCCGCGCTGGTCCTCCCACAGGACCAGGCCCGATCGGCGGCCTTTGCGGTCATCGGCCCGCATTGTCGCCTTTCTCCGGGGGAAGTGGGCGCTGGACATACATCGGAGCCACCGAGGCGACCCGGATCTTGGCGCCTCCGCCGTTGTTGAAGAGGGCGTAGCTGAAGGGGGAGAGCACCTCCACGCGGAACCTGGTCCCGTCGCCGTCGCCCGTCATGAAGGTCGTCCCGCGGCCCATCATCGACGTGATGGAGCGGGCGGCGGCCTGGCCGCGCATCTGGTCGTCGATGCCGCCGTAGACTGACGCGCGGGCGCCGGCGAAGGCCGCGTAGTTGCACACGTGGCGCGTCACCGCCAGCAGGGAGAGATGGACCAGGCCGAAGAAGACCGCCAGCACAATGGTGAGGGCGATAATCGTCTCCGTCAGCGCCTGGCCCGACTCCCCGCGGCGGCGCGTCGGATCCGATCGACGCGCCACGTCATGCCTCGCTGTCACAGACGCCTAGCTGGCCGCGGCGCCGCCCTGCGCGCCTTCTTGGACTTTGCCCAGCAGCGTGTCCAACGCGGTGCCGATCTGGTCCTTGAACGTGGCGGCCACCGCCAGAATGATCGCCACCACCACCCCGGCGATCACGAGGTACTCGCTGGTGGTCTGGCCGCGCTCTTCCTTCAGCCTCCACCAGCCGGTCTGCATCCGCACCATGAGTCTGATCATTGCCCTGCTCCTTCTGCGGGTCATCGCCCGCTCTGGCCGCCACCCCGGACCCGGCGGACGGCATGCCCGCCGGGGCCACCACTCCCGTCCTACGAGGGGCTCGTGACATACAGCACGAGCCGACGACACAGCGCCGCGAACGTCATCGCCACCGGCTTGTTGAACGCCGCCATGCTGGCCACCACAATCACCGCGATGACACCGGACAGCGTCAGGTACTCGGCGAACGCCTGCCCCCGGCTCTCCAGGGCGCGCTGTCGGATCGTCCCTACACGCGCGCCCGCACGCGCGGCCTGACCCGATGGGCGCGTGGCCGTCCTGGTCATGGCGCCATGAACTGCAGTTGATACGCGATGCGGTCCACGAGGGTGTAGAACCCATCCATCAGAATCTTCACGGCCACCAGGCCAACCGCCACCAGCACCCCCGCGGTGACGAGGTACTCGCTCATCGCCTGGCCGCGCTCGCCCGCCAGCGACGGCCGCCGTCGGTCAGCCCGGCCGGCAGGCGGCCGCACCAGCAGCGCCGTCACGTTGTCGGGGCCACCGGCGTCGTTGGCCGCCCGCACCAGGCTGGCGACGGTCTCGTCCAGCGTCGCAGGGAACTGCGCCATGACCGCCGCCATCCCGCTGTCGCCGAGCGGACCGTACAGCCCGTCGCTGCACAGCAGCAGCAGGTCGCCCGGCTCGACCGGCACCGGCGTCACCTGGACGTCCAGCGACGCGTCGGATCCGAGCGCCCGGGTGAGCATGTGGCGCATCGCATGCGCCCGCACGTACTCCGGGTCGGCCCCCGCCTTGAGCATCGACGCCGCCCACGAGTCGTCCTCGGACAGTTGGTGCAGGGCGCCGCCGCGCCAGCGGTACAGCCGGCTGTCGCCGACATTGGCGAAATACGAGCCCCCTGCCCGGGCGATGAGGACGACCATCGTCGATCCCATTCCGTCCAGGGACGCCTGCTGCGTAGCGTGGTGCCGGATCTGCTGATTGGCGAGCTGCACGGCGCTCTTGAGCTGGTTGGCTTCGAACGCGAGGCTCGTGTTGAAGCCAAACGGCCACGTGATCCCCGAATCGCATAGGGACGTCCGCACGAACTCCGCCAGCGTCTCGATGGCCAGGCGTGAGGCGACCTCCCCGGCATTGTGTCCACCCATCCCGTCCGCGACGGCAAACAGCCCGGACTCGACGTCCATCAAGAGGGCGTCTTCGTTTGACTCACGTACCCGCCCGGGGTCCGTGATGCCCGCTGCCGGGATGTTCGTGGCGATGTCCACCCGACCCTCTCGATGAAACCAGCGAAGGAGTGCCGCCGAACCTGCCAGTCACCACTTACAACAGACGTGCCGTGAAGCCAGGGCGCGACGCTTGGGGTCGAGATCGCGCCAAGCGTATGAGCCGCAACGGGTTTCAGTTGACGATCGTCACCGGCCGTTCCCGCAGTGAGATCACCGGCGGCGATGAAAATCCATCACACTGGCCTAGGCCGGTGAAATTTCACCATTTCCGATTGGAGCTATCGGAAATTCCGCGCGGAACGTGGTCCCCGAACCCGGCGTGCTGCTGAAGTCGAGCCGGCCCCCGTGCGCTTCGATGATGCGCCGCGAGATCGCGAGACCGATGCCCGCGCCCTCCGCCTTGGTTGAGAAGAACGGCGTGAAGAGATTCTTCTGCACGTCCGGCGTGATGCCGTTCCCGGTGTCGCTCACGGTGACGGTGGCGGTCGCGCCGGCGGCCTCCGCCCGGATGCTCAGGTCGCCGCCCTCCGGCATGGCGTCGATGGCGTTGTTGATCAGGTTCTCGATGACGATGCCGATCTGCTGAGGGTCGGCGATGACCAGGAGCGGATCGTGGGGGGGGGCGAGCGCGATGCGGACGCCGCGCTCGATCGCCGACGCTTCGTGCAGCGCCACCCGCGCGCGCAGGAGGTCGGCCAGATCCGTCGGTGCGAGGCGGGGCCGCTCGATGCGCGTCACGCGCAGGAAGTCGCTCACGAAGCTCTCCAGCTGGGTGATCTCCTCGCCGATCATCCCCGCGTGATGCTGGACGACGGCGTCGTCTGGCCGCTTGAGACGGAGATACTCGATGCAGCCGCGCATGGCATTGAGCGGGTTGCGGACTTCGTGCGCCACGGTCGAGGCCACCCGGCCCAGAGCCGCGAAGGTCTCGGCCCGGACGAGCTTGTCGCGGTAGTCGGCAATCGAGGTGGCCATCGTGTTGAACGCCTCGACCAGCTGGCCGATCTCGTCGTCGCGGACCTTTTCCAGCCGCACGTCGAACTGGCCTTCGCCGATGAGCGTCGTCATGTCGAGCAGCGCGTCGATCGGGTGCACGACGGAACGCGCCAGCAGTCCGGCGCCAATCAGACCGAAGGCCAGCGAGACCCCGGCCAGGAACAGGGCCATCCGCCGCAGCTCGTTCAGGCGGGCCGCCATCGGCAGCTGCTGGGCCAGGAAGACCAGATACAGCGGCCGCGTGTGCAGCGCGGGATGACGCGCGTCGGCCATCGGCGAGCTCGAGGCCACGAACACGTCGTGGCCCGCGACGTCGACGCCGCCAAGCGCCTGCGGACTGGCGACCGCACGCCGGGCCGCAGCCTGCAGCACCGCCGCCGGCACGTGCTCGGGCGCGGGTCCGCTTCGCGCGGCGATCACGCCGTCGCCGTCGAGGATCAGCAGGCAGGCGGTTGCGCCGCCGGCCGACGGCTCCAGTTCGCGCACCAGCGCGCCGAGATCGACGAGAACGACGATCACCGGGTCCCCCGGGCGGCTCCCGACCGTGTGGATGACGCCGACAGACGGAATGGTGTCTCCGGCGGAGACGAGGAACCGGTCGTCGTCTCGGAGGGGCCGGCCTGTGGAGGTGAGCAGGGCGAGCGCCGCGGCGGGATCGGCCGCCGCCTGCCCCGGCGGGACCGCGCTCACCACGGGCGGACCGTCACCGCGCGCCAGTGCCACGCGCGACACGACGCCGGACAGCTGCATGCCGACGTCGATCACCCGTTGAGCCTGCGCGATCTCGTCCGTGCTGGCCGCAGGCGACGACGCCAGACGGGTGACCTGGGGCAGGTTCGCCAGGACGTGCGCAACGGTCTGTGCGTCGGTCAGGGCGCGTTCGAAGGCCGCGGTCTGGTCGCCGAGCCGGCGCAGGTGCGCGGCATCGGTCTCGGTCCGCACCGTCACCTCGAGGTAGTAATAGGTCACGCCGCCGACCGTCGCCAGCGGCAACAGGGCGAGCGGCACCACGAGCAGGACGATCCGCACGCCCAGCGGCAGGGTGCGCATGGGTGCCTACCGGGCCGCGCCCTTCGTCCTGAGCCAGTACTGCATCTGGTTGCGGGAGATGCCCAGCGCCCGCGCGGCCTGGGACTGGTTGCCCCCTGCGGCGTCCAGGGCCGCGAGGATGGCGTCGCGCTCCAGTGCGGCCAGCGACTTGCCGGCGGCCGACGCGATGCGCGGGTCGTCGGATGGCGCCGCGGCCCACACTTCTCGAGGCAGCTCGAGCGGGCCGATCAGGCGGTCCTTGGAGAGAATCACCGCGCGTTCGATGGCATGGCGCAGTTCGCGGACATTGCCCGGCCAGCCGTAGGCCTGCAGCGCGTCGAGCGCCCCGGGCTCGAACGCCTCGACCGGCTTGCCGAGCAGCCGACTGAACTCCTCGAGGAAGTGCTGCGCGAGCAGCGGGATGTCGTCGTGGCGATCCCGCAGCGGCGGCAACGCGATCGGGAACACGTTCAGGCGATAGAACAGATCCTCGCGGAAGGCGCCGGACTTGACGGCCTGGCTCAGGTCGCGATTGGTGGCGCCGATGATCCGCACATCGACATGGACGGCGCGGGTGCCGCCCAGGGGCTCGACGCATTTCGTTTCCAGGGCCCTGAGCAACTTGGCCTGGAGGCTGATCGACATGTCCCCGACTTCGTCGAGGAAGAGCGTGCCGCTGCTGGCCGTCTCGAACTTGCCGGGCTTGCGCCCGACCGCGCCGGTGAACGCGCCCCGTTCGTAGCCGAACAGCTCCGACTCGAGGAGCGGCTCGGGGAGCGCGGCGCAATTGATCGCCACCAGGGGCCGATTGCGGCGGGGGCTCTGGCTGTGGATCAATTCCGCGAAGAGCTCCTTGCCCGTTCCGGTCTCGCCCGACAGCAGGACCGTGGTGTCCAGTTCGGCGACGGCCGAGGCCTGGTCGAGCACGGCCGTGATGGCGGGGCTGGACCCGAGGATCCGGCGGCGCTTCGCATCGTTGAGTTGGGCGCTCAGTTCGGCGACGGCGGCCTTCAGGGCCTGTTTTTCCAGCGTCTCCCGCACCAGCCGCAGCAGGAGCGGAAAATTTACGGGCTTCGTGAAATAGTACAGGGCGCCATCCCGCATGGCGGCCACGGCCTCGTCCGTGTTGCCGTACGCCGTGATGAGAATCACCGGGGGCGCCGGAAAGGACGCGCGGATCCGCCGGAACAGATCGAGGCCGCTGCGGGTGCGCAGTTTGATGTCGGTGATGACGAGCCGGATGGCGTCGCGGTGGGTCGACAGGGCCGCCAGGGCCTCGTCCAGCGACGAGGCGCAGACCACCTCGGCCCCGCTTTCGGCGACAAAGGCGGCGGTGACCTCCAGCGAGTTGGGGTCATCTTCGACGACGAGGACTTTCGGTCCGGACGCGGGTGGCACGGTGGCTGGTCCTGGAGATAACCCGGGGCGCAGGAACGGCGTCAGTGTAGCGGCCGGCATGGGCCCCGTCAACGACGGTTCCCAGGGCGATTCCCCGGGCTGTCGGAGGGGGGCTTGCGCCGCGCGTGCGGGCGTGCTATCTTTGACAGGTTCTTCGGTCGCTAGGACACCCTATCTAGCGACCGCCGCTTAAGAGGGATTGCGGAATCTCCCGCTCCCCGGCGAGAAAACAACAGTCATAGGGTCACATCTCTCGGGTGCCAAGCGCCGCAGTGGCGGCGTTTTTAGGCCTGAGGGGACTCCTGATGACCGGCGGGCGTGATCGTGCGTGCCTGTACGGCCGGGGAGTCGAAGTCAGGAAGTGGCGTCAGCCACGAAGCCGATGTTCGGCTTTGGGCGTCGTCGTCGGTTGTGTGTTGTACGGAGCCGCCGTGCCGACCATTAGCCAGCTCGTTCGAAAGGGGCGCACCCGGATCGTCATCAAGACGAAGAGTCCGGCGCTCCAGGACAATCCGCAGAGGCGAGGGGTGTGCGTCCGCGTGTTCACGCAGACGCCCAAGAAGCCGAACTCCGCCCTTCGCAAAGTGGCGCGCGTGCGCCTCACCAACGGGATCGAGGTTACGA